>Ga0111538_10012520_pt1 | contig 11217 bp, 4 predicted proteins | sample SoiMethybrSBSTD1_FD_79669 | JGI IMG/M metagenome (GOLD analysis project Ga0111538, IMG submission 79669) | Bulk soil microbial communities from a Populus tree surrounding site in Tennessee, USA - Soil MetaG P. TD hybrid SBSTD1 (version 2)... | ecosystem: Environmental > Terrestrial > Soil > Tree... | reverse complement strand
TACATTTCTCAGTTATTAACTATTGACAAGCGAAAAGTGCGCGTGTACTGTGCCGCTGCTCTTTTCGAAGCTGTACGGCGTTGTGCGCTCGCTAAAGAACAGTTCTCTCTACACCTCTTCTACGCTCGCGCCAATCTCGCCAGTCCGCCGTACTTGAGCAGCAGAAAAAATTAACGACCTTTCAAAATTAGTTCCCCCATGAGCAACATCCTCCTGGTACCCGTCCACCTGGATGCTCTCGTCTTGGACCGCGATCAGATGGTCGTGGAGACGACGGCAGACTTCAGTCGCCTACCCTATTGCTTCAATAAGTACGACATCAACCCTGACATCGCGAACATCAGCGAAGAACTCGTCGCAACGCCGTTTCAAAACGAGAACCTTCTCCTGAGAGCGGGCATTCATTTGCACTGGTCCTTGCCCGATGCGCTCACCAAAGCGCAATACGTTCGCGACGCTGCGGGTACCGGTCGACAAGTTTTCCCGCTAGTTCCGAATCGCTGGTTGGTGACGCGTTGCGATAGCAACAACAGAGTCCAGAAAGAATGGGTCGTCGAGAGTGATTTTCTTCATCCGAAGTACAAAGCATCCGATGACGCACTCCTCAACGCACCCGCGAGCGTTGTTGACGGCGTTGCAGTGCCATATCAACCAGAACAGGGCCAGCCGTTTCGCTTCATGGGCCGGAGTGTCGACAACTCAAGGTATACGACCAGCAACCCACACACCTACTATCCGGAGCTCACCGCAGTCGGTTACGGCGAGCCAACGTTTGCGGCCTTTTATCCGAACTGCCACAGCGTCTTCGGCTTTTTCGACGAGGAATACTCGGGTAAGAGCGACGGTCGTTTGTATTACTTAACGGGTTGGTACAGCAAAGCCGACAACGACGTCCTGCGAACACATGCCAAAAAGGAACAAGAGCTCAAAGATATTTTCAAGTGGACCATCGTTCCCGCAAATCAACCGTTCCCCACGCGAATGCTTTGTTACGCCAGGCTCGAGCTTGGCACGGCGGCGCCGAAGCTGAGGAGCTCCAAGGTTACTGTCGCCGTCGGCAACACCGGCACGGAAGCGCTGTCCGCGTGTTTGACGACGAAGCTACTCGGGGCGAAGAAGGTCGTCGAGAACCATTTGGAATCCATGCACCTGTCCGCGAGACTCGCGCACAAGCAACTCGACGTTGGTCCGAAATTCTCCGAGGCGCGGCATGAAAAAGGTTTCATGGCAGTGTCAGGAGGCACGCTCTGGACCGTCCGCGCTGAATCAGATGTTGAGTCGCCTGCCGATGCTACTGAAACGCGAGCGCAGATCACGCTGCCAGCAGATCTCGGCAATCTCTTAAACATCCTCAACAAACGTCAGTCCGATTACGATCGCGCGTGGCAGCAGATCGAGTCTGAGCGGGTTCAACTCTTCTCCGATTGGTACAAGTACATGCTCTGCGCTTACCCACCGGAGGACACGCGTGATGCCTACCCGGATGTTGACCTGGTCGCGAAATACATCGCCAATCGCATCGCGTCTTTGGAGGCCAGAATTGCGCACGCCGGAAAGATTGAGATTACGACGGACGGTACGGGGCGAGTCGTCGCATCTGAAACTAGCGTTAGCGCGAGGGCTGGTTTTCAATCGGCGGCGGCAGCGTTAGCGAAAGCCATCAACAACCTACAAACCTTCATCGACGACCAGAAAGACAGCCCTGCGTACAAGCTCAAAGAAACTTCCGGCCCGCGCTACTGGCAGCCCACTGAGCCGTCGATACTGCTCGAAGGCGACCTCGCCGAGGCGTCTGTCAGACACGGTCGCGACACGAGCGGAAAAGAGTTTCTGAAGACACAGTTATTGACCGAAACAGATGGAGCAATCGATCCGAACAATCAGAATTGGCGCGAGAAAGTAAGAAAGAAGCTCGCCGAGATCGCCGATCCCAAAAACGACTTCGCCTTCTCGGCTTGGACCGGACAGCCATGGAACCCATTCCTGCTCGAGTGGGTGGTAGAAGTTTCGCCGCTCGCCAACAAGTCGAACATAGACCCAGCGACCGGACGCTTCACCGAGAACTTCATTACTGACAACTACCAGCTCGTCGAAAACGATGTTGACCTGTCGCTCAAGCCGGGCAAGGACGAGACCACCAGTGCCGCAAACCTCTACCGCGGGCGGAGTATTCTGACACCGCATGCAGCCGAACAACTCGTTGAGCAAACGGAAGATTACCTGGAGAGAGAAGTGCTGCCGAAGTACTTGCAGCAGGCGAACGGTCCGGTTTTGGAAAATGGTCGTGACTTCCTCAGGGAGAACATGACGGGAATTGAGAAGTGGTACAGGAAGCGGGCAAAGTCCGCCGGCCTTCTGGGCGCGAACCCCGAGCACAATCGGGATCCGAACTTGACTGCATTTGGTGCGTTGAACGCATTGAAGAAGCCCAAGAGTCTATCGCAGTCGCTCAGCGGCTTTAACGATGCTCTTCTCATGCACAAGCAAACGCCGCAGTTGCACATTGCCGACCCGCTGGGCTTCGACGACTATCAATCGTTTGCCAACCTCGTCGGCATTGCGGTGAGCAATTCAATTTACAGCGCGCCCACTCCGCAAAATGATTTCAATCCGATCCGCACCGGCATCATGAAGATTCATCGACTGCGGCTCGTCGATACATTCGGACAAATCAAAGAACTGGACGTTTCGAAAATTCTATTGAGCGATCCGCTCGACGACGGAACGGCGAAACCAGTCGTCAGCCTACCGCCGCGGCTAATGCAGCCGGCCCGTATCAACTTCCGCTGGCTCGCTGCCGAGGCGGACCAGGAAGAGATGAACGATCACCCCGCGACCACTCCGATCTGCGGTTGGGTGCTCGCGAACCATCTCGACAACAGCCTCATGGTTTACGACAACAGAGGAAAGTCGCTCGGATCGGTAGTGAAAAGGGACACCGGTTCGGAGTGGGTATCCGCCCCAGGCGGACTCGGTGTTGCTTCCATAACGGGCATTTCCAATCGGCATCTGCAGAATATTGTGAAAACGATCCTGGAGTGGGATCGCGATAGCGGCAACTTCCTCGACGATTTCATCACGGCAATCGACAGCGCGGTCAAGAACATCGAGCCGGAAAACTTTACGCACCATCAGGACCTCGCGCTGCTAATGGGCCGTCCGCTGGCTCTCGTGCGCGCGTCGGTGAATCTCGAGTTGAAAGGTCTGCCCGCGAGTCACCAGGGCTGGAACGAATTCCGCCAGGACCTGCAACGCGCCATTAGTGACGATGAAAACGACCGTCGTGACGACAACGGCTTCACGCGTGTGCGCTTCCCGATACGCATCGGCGAGTACAAACAGTTCAACGATGGAACTGTCGGTTACTGGAAAGAGAAAGACGGCAAGTACGAGGACGACGCATTCTTCGCGCCGCAAAGCGATGACAAAGTTAGGTTCAAAGGTGCCCGTCAGACGTCGACCGGTCCCCGTCACCTTAAAACACACAAGACCGATCCGGATGCGATGGTCTTCTTCCAAACAGTCCAGGCGTCGCCGCAGATCCTGACCTTGCTCATCGATCCGCGGGGTCTGGTCCATGCAACCACCGGCATCGTGCCGGCCAAGGCGATTAATATCCCACCCGACCAGTACGCGGCTGCGTTGCAGGCGATCGAGATCACGTTCCTGAGCACGCCGGTGCTCACCGATGCCGGCAAGATTCACCTGCCGTTACCCGACGAAGCGGGATATCAGTGGTCGTGGCTGCAACAGGATCTACACCATCAGTGGTCCGAAGTCTCTTCCCGGGGTCTCGTGCGTAAACAAACTTTCATCGACATGTTTCCGAGCGATGCAGACAAGATCTGGACCGAGTTGCTCAAGCAAGTTTGGATTGAACTGATCGATAAGAAAGATGAGACGCGCGCCAGCGTTATTGCCAGGGACAAGCGTGGCAAGCCGTCATTGGACGATCCGGTGAAGAAGCATACGGACAAGATCGAAGACATACTCGACCGCGCCCACATTGGACCAGTCGATCCGTCCGCGAAGTTTTCGGGCCGGCAGGAGGTTCGCGAAGGCTGGTTGAAACTCAGCCCTGCCGGCGTCGCGCAACCGTCAAGGAAAAACTAGAAGCCTTAACAGTATCGAAGGAGAAATTATGGCCGCCATCGTCAGAGCCAGTCACCCCATCAGCTTCCAACTTCTTAACCGCGACCGTCAGCCGATTCTCGCGATCTTCGACGGTTTGCAGGGTCAGACGTTGAAACTGAATATCACCAACAGCGCGCGGCGCAATGTGAAGCCTAAGCAACTAGCCGGCAACCCGACTGCTGATAACCATCACTTCGAGGTGCGATTCAGGCCGGGCACTCTTATTCTGCCTGACAGCGTCACACCAAACCGGCCTGCGATCACCGTCGAGGAAGCCGGTTGGAAAATCAGCGATAAGCCGATCGTGACCGATGGAGGCGTCTCCTTTTATCTGTTGATTACCAACCCGACCGAGATCGAATCCGGCAAATCAACCTCGGTAACTTTGAAAAACCTTAGCGGCGACGGCAAGGTTGGCGCGCACGGCACAAGAGTCGAGCTCAAATGGAACAACAATCTCGAGTACGTGGCGAGCGCCGCGGGTCAGTCGCCGGAGCCACTCGCGCCTGGTCATCGCCAGCAACATCTGAGCGTAGTTAATGAGAGTGGTCAGCAACACATCCCGCTTCATGTCGGAATCGTCGGTAACGATAAGGTGTTGAATAACGGGACGACCGTGAACGAACTCAAGCTGCGCCTCACGAACCTGGTGAAACCAGACCCGCTGAAACCAGGCGAGGGAACCATTGAACTGAACCCGGACCTTGGGCTAACGAAACCTCCAGCGACCAGATTCGCCTTCTCGTTCGACTTTTCGCCTCCGAGCGCAACCACACCGCCAAAAATGAATCCGTGGGCGCTGGCGTTCGTGAGTGAGGTTGCGAACATCAAGATAGCGGAAAACAGTTTGTTCAAGATCGACCAGGCGACGCAAACCGAATCACCTGTTTGGACCATCACGCCGGCCGGCCCCGGCGCGATTTCAATCAAGCCGGGCGATTCCATCGAGTTGAAATTTATTGGAATCAAGACTAATCACCCGTCAGGGCTCACCAACCTTTACATCAAATACAAGAACGTCCCCGGTTACTGGGACGGAAACTTCGTGGCCGTCATTGAAAAAGCTCCAGTCATTTACAAGGACCAACTTGTCGGCGTTGGCACGAACGACCCTAAGGAAAGGCTTCATGTCGCGGGCAAACTGCGTGTCGATAATGATTTATCAGTCGGAGAAAAACTGACCGTCGACAACTTGCGTGTCGAGAAAGATGTCTCGGTCGGTGGGGGCGGAGTCTTCGCGGTTGACGCACCCGCCGACCCGGGCGGTCGACTGAAGATCGACACAGAAAGCAAGGTTACTGTCAAGAAACTGCGTGTCGAGAACCTTGTATCGGTCGGTGGGGATGGAGTCATTGCGATTGACGCAACGGGCGTGAGCTCGGGCAGAGTCAAAATTGAGACAGACGGCAAAGTCGGCATCGGCGCGGCGACACCAGAAAAGCACCTGCACGTGGCAGGCGCCGGCAATCAGGAGGTGATGATCCAGAGCACCGATGGCGTGAAGTGGTCGTTACAATCATCAGGCTCGTCCGGGCGCTTTGAGGTTTTCAACCGCACCGCCGATCAGAATCGCTTCACTATTCTTAAAGATGGCAACGTCGGCATTGGAACCACAACTCCGGGCGGCTCGATCAATACAGAAGATTACTTTAAGCCTGATAAAAACGGACGGATGCTCGAGATTCATTCGCCAAACAACGAAGCCTTGATGAACTTCAGTTCAAATCAAGATTCAGACGGCGCTCACATCGGTGGTCTATATTTCACACGAACCGCAGCGACCGTTCAGGCGGATGCTCACCGCCAAATCGCTGCCATCAAGTGCAAGCAATTAGGCGGCGGCGCAATGGGTGGCGGTCTGCTTCAGTTCTTCACTAAGCCCTACGGTGGCGGAGCGAACTTCAAGAGACCTGCCATGGTTGTCCGCGAAAATGGACGGGTCGGCATCGGCACGGCTGATCCGCAAAAAGCCCAGCTACAGGTCGATGGGTGGGTCAATACCCAAGTTACCGGCTACATATATGTGAATCACGATGAACAGAAGGTGGGAAAAGATATTTGTACGTGCAATCGAGACTACTCCATCTGGGCAGAGAAACGCATCGCTGCTGATGAATACAACGCCATCTCCGATGCCCGGACCAAAAACATCCAGGGTCGCTCCGACGGCGCCGCAGATCTCTCGACGTTACTCGGCATCGAGATCACCGATTACACCTACAGGGACATGATCGGCAAGGGCGACGGCATTTACAAGAAACTCATCGGCCAGCAGATCGAGAAAGTGTTCCCTCAGGCTGTCAGCAGGACAACGGACGTGGTGCCCGACATCTACCAGCGCGCCTTTATCCGCGATGGGTGGGTGGAGCTTGCGACCGATCTGAAAAAAGGCGAGCGGGTGAAGTTGTTTACGGAGACGGGCGAAGATCTGTACGAAGTGCTGGAAGTAACGGATGACAGGTTCCGCGTGGATTTCAAGCATGAGGACGACAAGGTCTTTGTCTTTGGGCGTGAGGTAGACGACTTCCTGACGGTGGACTACGACGCCATCTCGATGCTCAACGTCTCAGCCACGCAGCAACTCAAGAAAGAAATGGACCAGGAGCTGAAAGCACTCCGTGTTGAGAACGCCGAGTTGAGAGCCGCCAATGATTCGTTGGCCAAGAGGTTACAACTACTCGAGAGCAAGCTCGATGCAGCCCTCGGCGTCATGGCTGCGGCCGGCGGTTCAAACGGAAACGGGAGACATTAATCTTCTCGCCCACGGCAGGTGTTAGGGAACACCTGAAAGTAAGCGACGTTGGGCCACGATCGCGCGGAGACCACTGATGGCAATTTCGGCTGATAGGAACAAGAATTACGGCGGCGCCGTCGTCACGCAAAAATACAGTCCGCTCGCGAACATTACGTACGTGAAGACGGCGGCCGCTGAGTATAGCAAGCTGTTCACCAACCGTCTTGCCCAGCTCACGGACGCTAACCTACTGCCGCAACCTTTGACGTTGATCACCGATTGGAATGCCGCACTCTTAGCTGTTACGGGACACGATCCGCCGATAGTCGTGATCTCGAGCAACCGTTCCAAGTGGATCGCCAAGGGCGTGCAGATGGCGGGAGAACAATGGAAGAAAAAGAGGTACGAGGGCTCCAGCGATCTCAAAGCTCTCCTTGGCAACGTCGAAGGCCAGACCCAATCGCCCCCACTCTACGCTCCTCTACGCACCGAGGGTGATCGAAGAGTTTATGTGGTGGTCCACGCTCTCGAATATACACAGTACAAAACAGCGCTCGCGGACTCGGGCATAACGGTGGTGGGGTGGTCATTCAGGGCGCCAACTCCAACCTCTCCCCTGTTGACCGGTTTCGGAGCCAGTCGCTACGCAGCGATTGAGTTCTGCAAGCACTTGCGCGCGAACATGGCCGGAGTGAAGTGGGACTATGCCTGGTTGCTTGATGACAACGTCGTGGGCATCAACGGCTTCCCGGGCTATGAGGTCGCAGAAGAAGCTATGAGGACCGCATCGACGACCACGCCGCAGGTCTGTTCAGCTTTTAAGGGATGCGCCAACGTAGAGAGTTTTAGCGCGATCAAAATCTGGGCGGAGGGGCAGGTGGACGAAGAAACCGGACTAACTCCGCTCGAGATACCGCGTGGCATTATTCAACAAGCGGCGCTATGGAACATCAAGTATTTGGCGGAGAAGAAGTGGAATTTCTCGCCGATATTCGTCGCCTCCGGGGAAGACGTCAGCATTGGGAACTACTTCAATGCCGTTATGCCGAAAAAAGGTGGGAGTCCGGCCAAAGAAGCCATTCCCTATCTCTATTACGGGGGAATGAAAATTCACAAGGAAATAGTGGAGAAGGAGGCTCACGACGAGACTCCCGGCGCGATCGCAGTTAGGACCGCAAAGGACGCCTATGCAGCGTGGTTCGCCACCCAAGAAGCGACGGCGACGCCGAGGGGCGGTACCGCTCCGCCACCGGTTCAAATCGAAGGGACACGTACAGAGACGGTCTCGGCCTTCATTACAACCTGGTTCAATTCGGATGATAAAGATGTGAAACCGCTGGTTGCAGGCAAAGACCCAACCGTTCAGGCCACAGCGAAGTGCCAGGCTGTTGAACAAGCCGCGTGCGGGGCGATTTGGTATAAGACTAAACATTCAACAGAAAGCTACGTGAACAGGCCAGCGGTGGACGCCACTTTCGAAGTTCCCGGTGCTGGGCAAACTATTGTGCAGCAACAGCCGCCCCCATAAGAAGAAAACACGAGAACGCGCCAATGGATCTGAACACTCTTGTCAACACGCTACGGGATCAGGCCCGGGAGAAGTCAAAGATCGTGCTCGACGACTCCGTCTTGAATGCCGAGGTGCGCAAAAAAATCCGCGTCGCGTTCGCACTGGAAAGCGATAAGGATCTCATCATCGCACCTGTCGATCCTTCCAACTTTCCGCAGCCAAGTGCGGAGGGTGTTCTGACAATCACCGGCGGCACGGCAAAGGTACTTAACCAAAACAATGTCCCTATCGGTTTGACGTTCACAGTAGCAAACGGCACGGTCGACGTAGTGATCGTGGCGACGATGAGCGAGTCGTGGAAGTTCAAAGATAGCTTCAAAGATCTCGACACGTTTCCCTTTACCTGGCTTGACATCTCTCGCGCCCGGTTCGTCTTTACCACTGTCGCCCGATCGGCGTGGCCAGACGAGGCAAACAGCACGATTCCTCTCGAGGAGGGACTGAATTCTGTTTCGCAAGTCGCGCCCAAAAATTTCTCATCTGTTCCCAGTCCGGTGCGGGAGCTGATAGGCGATGTGTCTCGCAAGTTCTACGGTTCGCTCACACCAAAATCCCGGCAAAACTGGCCGGTGGGAACACTGCGCGCGGCGATAAGCGATGGCAAGTTTGAGGTCGGTGACGATCCCATCAAACTCTCGTTGGGCGCGCCGAAGCTTGCTGTTCGGATCGGCGAGGCCACGGAAGCGTTTCCAATCCAACAACTCGATCTGTTTGTCGAAGCGAAGTTCAACAAGTTTCAGATTGCCGTCGGAATACCAGTGAATGGAGGGGCGCTCGAACTCAGCACGACACCACTGAAACCGGATGCTTCAGTTGCGGACCAAATAAAAGAACTGCCGGGCGGAAACTTCACCCAATACATTCCAGCCGAGCTCTCCTCACTCAAAATCTTCGAGCTAGTTGGGCTGAAGAACTTTTCGCTGATCGTCAATTCGGATCGGAAAGTTACCTACCGGGCTCTGTCTATTGAAAGTGTGCGGAGTTGGGATCTCATCGATTCGATCTTGACGCTGAAGCACCTGAACCTGAAAGTTGAGACCCTTGGTCCGCCGGATGAAAGTTCGACACGCGCGTACATCTCCGCCACCGCGGACTTTCTGCGGCCGGAGATCTTCTCCGGACCTTTCGACTTCAACGTCGAACTGGAAAATGACAACGCATGGAAGGTGAAGACGATTAGCGGCGCTTATTACGGTTCCGTCAGCCTGGCAACGATCGCCAATGGAGTTCTTCCTGGCGGCGTTACGGTGCCGGAGGAACTGAAAGCCATAAAATTCTCTGACTTCGGAGTAAGGGTCCACAAAGAAACGGGGGGTTACAATTACAGCTTTTACGGTAGTGTCGATACAGTCTTCTCCTTACTCAACCACGAGTTCATTTCATCACTGACGATCGCTGTTACCAGAACCGGCAGAACCAGTAAGGTCGACCTCAGAGGCGGGCTCGTCATTGGCGAGCAAATCTTCTCATTTGATCTCAACGTCGGCGATGCAAATTCAAGAATAGTAGCGAAGTGGGAAAACCAGGGAACGCCTTTGGCCTTCGCCGACATCGCGAGCGCTTTCGGCTGGCACTCAATGCCGCCGCTGCCCGAAGGACTCGATCTCGCACTTACGAGTGCCACGCTCACCTATGACTTCAAGAAGTCCTTCGTCGTGACCGCGCATTCCGTGAATTATGGTGAAGTTGTCTTCGCCTCGTTTTTGCGTAACAACAAGCAAGTCTACTTCTTCGCGCTCGACATCCCGCTCGATCTGAAGTTTTCCAAGTTGCCACTGGTCGGCGACAGCCTGCGTACGGACAAGCCTGTCGGTATCGATAAATTGCAGATCATCGTCGCATCGGAGACTTTCAACGAGAACGAGACAAAGGAACTCAACAAGATCATCGGAACGGAGCTCATGCCTAAGTTGTTGGGCAAGGGACTGACATTCGCGGCGAAGCTCGAGATGAACGGCGCGCACGAGGTGATTCTGCCGCTCACAGACGGCGCCAGGCCCGTGCAGGCACAACTGCTAACCGCGCCTACCGCGCCCGCTGCCGGCAATTACCAGGCGGAGCCGAAATGGATCGAGTTAAATAAGACGCTTGGTCCGGTCCGCTTCGACAAGGTGGGTGTGCAATATCAGGCATCCACGCTTCGCTTTCTGCTGAACGCCGCGCTTTCCGCTGCCGGCCTCACGCTTTCGGTGGACGGCTTGAGCGTTGGCTCTTCGCTTAAAAAGTTCAAACCCGAATTCGAACTGCGCGGACTCGGCATCGATTACCGGAACGATGCCGTCGAAATCGGCGGCGCGTTTGTGCGAACCGTGATCGCCGGCAAGCCCGACAGTTACGACGGCGCGGCCGTGATCAAAACCTAGCAGTTTGCGCTTTCAGCTCTTGGCTCGTACACGACACTCAACGGCGAACCGTCGCTCTTCATCTATGCCTTCCTCGATTATCCACTCGGCGGTCCCGCGTTCTTCTTCGTCACCGGTCTCGCCGCGGGATTTGGCTACAACCGCAGACTGATCGCGCCCTCAGTCGAGAAGGTCGCAGATTTTCCGCTGGTGAAACAGGCGATCGGCGGTCGAGCGGCTAAGCCGAAAGACGTGATGGACGCGCTGAAATCGCTGCAAGCGTATGTCCCTCCAAATGTTGGCAGCATCTTCCTGGCCGTCGGCGTGAAGTTCAACTCGTTCAAGCTGGTCGATTCGTTCGCGCTGCTGACGATTGAGTTTGGCAACAACCTGGCCATCAATCTTATCGGCCTTTCGAAAGCCGTGGTCCCGACTCC
>Ga0111538_10012519_pt1 | contig 11218 bp, 8 predicted proteins | sample SoiMethybrSBSTD1_FD_79669 | JGI IMG/M metagenome (GOLD analysis project Ga0111538, IMG submission 79669) | Bulk soil microbial communities from a Populus tree surrounding site in Tennessee, USA - Soil MetaG P. TD hybrid SBSTD1 (version 2)... | ecosystem: Environmental > Terrestrial > Soil > Tree... | reverse complement strand
CGCGGCAAGCAGTACCTGGTGCTGATCCGCCCCGTGGGCAACGGCCTCGTGATGCAGCAGCTGCTCTACAAGGACGAGGTGCGGCCGATCTCAGAGGTGCCGATCGAGGAGGCCGAGCTCAAGGACAGCGAGCTCAAGCTGGCGGTCCAGCTCGTCGAGCAGATCGCGAACGACGAGTTCAAGCCCGAGAACTACGAGGACGAGGTCCGCAAGCGCTATCACGAGGCGATCCAGCGCAAGGTCGAGGGCCAGGAAGTGATCACGGCATCCGAGGCTCCGAAGAGCGCGCAGATCATCGACCTCATGGAAGCGCTGAAGGCGAGCCTCGCCGCCAAGAGCGCCGGGGCTGCGACCGCCGCCGCCAAGGAAGAGGCGAAGGCGGCCAAGCCCGCCGCCTCCGGCAAGAAGAAGACCGGCACCGAGGGCTAGCCTGCCCGACAGCCTGGCCCGCGTCAGCCGCGAGGTCGTCGCCTGCGAGCGCTGCCCGAGGCTGCGGCGCTGGTGCAAGCTCGTGGCCGCGTCGCGGGTGAAGCGCTTCCGCGACCAGGAGTACTGGGGACGCCCGATCCCGGGCTTCGGCGACCCCCGCGCGCGGCTCCTCGTCGTGGGGCTCGCCCCCGCCGCGCACGGCGGCAACCGCACGGGCCGCATCTTCACGGGCGACCGCTCCGGGGACTTCCTGTTCGCTGCGCTCCACCGCGCCGGCTTCGCGAACCAGCCGCAGTCGATCGGCCGAGACGACGGCCTCGCGCTGCGCGACTGCTATATCGCCCCCGTCGCGCGCTGCGCGCCGCCCGCGAACAAGCCGACGCCGGCCGAGATCGCCCGCTGCCGCGAGTACCTCGCGCGGGAGTGGGCGCTCTTGTCCGGGCTGCGCGCCGCGCTGGTGCTCGGGCGCATCGCGATGGACGGGCTCGTCGCGATGCTGCGCGAGTCGGGACGGCCGCTCCCGGCGCGCCGCTTCGAGTTCGCCCACGGCGCGAGCCATGACCTGGGCGGCGGCGTGCGCATGTTCTGCTCGTACCACGTCTCGCAGCAGAACACCTTCACCGGGCGGCTGACGCCGCGCAGCTTCGACGCGGTGCTCGAGCAGGTGAAGCGCCACCTCGGAGCTGCGCGCGAGCCCGGTGGTAGCATGCGGGCTCTCCGGAGGTGACGATGGTCGCTCTGCTCGCGCTGCTCCTCGGCCTGCCCCCGGCGGCCGCGCGCCCGCTGCGCCCGGTCGCGACCTACTCGATCGTCGCGCGCGATTCGTCGACCGGCGAGCTGGGCGTGGCCGTGCAGAGCCACTGGTTCTCGGTCGGATCGAACGTCTCGTGGGCGGAGGCCGGCGTGGGCGCCGTGGCCACGCAGTCGTTCATCGACCCCGCCTACGGCCCGCTCGGCCTGCAGCTGATGCGCGCCGGTCGATCGGCGCCCGACGCGCTGAAGGCGCTCCTGGCCGGCGACGCGCAGCGCGACGTGCGCCAGGTCGGCATGGTGGACGCCCAGGGGCGCGCGGCGACCCACACGGGGGCGCTCTGCATCCCCGCCGCCGGCGGCCAGGAAGGCAAGGAGTACGTCGTCCAGGCGAACCTCATGGACAAGCCGACGGTCTGGCCCGCGATGGCGCGCGCGTACGAGGCGGCCAAGGGCGACCTGGCGGATCGGCTGCTCGCGGCGCTCGACGCGGCGGAGGCCGAGGGCGGCGACATCCGCGGCCGCCAGTCGGCCGCGATCGTCGTCGTGAAGGCGAAGTCGAGCGGACGGCCGTGGGCCGACCGCGTGTTCGACCTGCGCGTCGAGGACAACGAGGCGCCGCTCGTCGAGCTGCGGCGGCTCGTGAAGCTCCAGCGCGCCTACAACCACATGACGGCGGGCGACGACTGCGTCGCCGTCGCCGACTGGCCGTGCGCCGAGCGCGAGTACGGCGCCGCGCGCACGCTCGAGCCGCGGCACGCGGAGATGGCGTTCTGGTACGCCGTGGCGCTCGCCACGGCCGGCCGGCTCGAGCCGGCGCGGCCGCTCTTCGCGCAGGCCTTCAAGGCCGATCCGCGCTGGCGCGAGCTCGTCAAGCGCCTGCCCGGCGTCAACCAGCTGCCGAAGGACAAGGCGCTCGTCGACGCGATCGTCGCGATCCAGTAGCGGAGGACCCGGAATGCCCATCCTGCTCGCCTTGCTGCTGCAAGCCGCGGCGGCCGCGCCCCAGGCGCCCACGATCGACCAGCTGGTCGAGCTGCGGCGCGTCGTCTCGGTCGCGCTCTCGCCCGACGGCTCGCGGGTGGCGTACGTGGTGCGCGAAGCGAACTGGGACGAGAACGCGTTCGAGACCGAGATCTGGCTGGCCGACGCCGGAGGCGGCGAGCCGCGCCGGCTCACGAACGCGAAGAAGTCGTCCGACGCTCCGGCCTTCTCGCCCGACGCCAAGCGCCTCGCCTTCGCGTCCGATCGCGGCGAGAAGCGGCAGATCTACCTGATCGACCCGCGCGGCGGCGAGGCCGAGGTGCTGACCGACGCCGAGGAAGGCGTCCAGGACTTCGCCTGGTCGAAGGACGCAAAGCGCATCGCCTTCAAGGCGCAGGACCCGAAGAGCGAGGGGCTCAAGGAGCGCGAGAAGAAGCAGGGCGAGTACGAGGTCGTCGGACAGGATCGCCGCATGGTGCAGCTGCACGTGATCGACGTCGCCACGAAGAAGGCGCGCCGGCTGACCGAGGGCGCCTTCAGCGTCTTCGGCTTCGACTGGTCCCCCGACGGGAGCGAGATCGTCTTCGACCACGCGCCGAGCCAGGACCCGGGCGACGGCGGCAACGCGGACCTCTCGATCGTGGAGGTCGAGACCGGCAAGCTGCGCCCGCTCGTGACGCAGGCGGGACCCGACACGAACCCGCGCTTCTCGCCCGACGGCACGCAGGTCGCGTTCGAGAGCGCGATGGCGCGCGAGCGCTTCTACTACACGAACGGCTACGTCGCCGTCGTGCCACGCGCGGGCGGAACCCCGACCAGCCTGACGCCGTCCTTCGACGAGGACGCGTCGCTCGTCGGCTGGGGCCCGAGCGGGATCTGGTTCGGCGCGGGTCAGAAGACCGAGGCCGGCCTGTTCCGGCTCGATCCCGCCACGAAGGCGTTCGCGCGGGTGGCGCTCGAGAGCACCCCGGTCGGGTTCGGCTTCTCGTTCGACCGCGGCTTCGAGCACGTCGCCTACGTGGGCTCGAGCCCGACCGCCTACCCCGAGGCCTGCCTGGCCGCGACGCGCGGCGGTGCCGTCACGCGGCTGAGCCGGCTCGCGGAGCAGCTCCAGGGCTTCACGCTCGGCACGAGCGAGGTCGTCTCGTGGAAGAGCCGGGACGGCACGCCGATCGAAGGAGTGCTGCGCAAGCCGGCGGGCTACGCGCCGGGGCAGAAGCGTCCGCTGCTGGTGCTGGTGCACGGCGGACCGACGGGCACGTCGCGTCCGACGCTCGTCGGCGGCACGTACGTCTACCCCGTCGAGCCGTTCCTCGCCAAAGGCGCGCTGATCCTCGATCCCAACTACCGCGGCAGCGCGGGCTATGGCGAGGCGTTTCGTTCGCGGAACGTCCGCAACCTCGGCGTGGGAGACGCCTGGGACGTGCTCGCGGGCGTCGATCAGCTCGTGAAGCAGGGGCTCGTGGATCCCGCGCGCGTCGGCGTGATGGGCTGGAGCCAGGGTGGCTACATCTCGGCCTTCCTCGCGACGCACGACGCAGGGCACTTCCGCGCGGTCTCGGTGGGTGCGGGCATCTCGAACTGGGTGACCTACTACGTGAACACCGACATCCACCCGTTCACGCGCCAGTACCTCGCGGCGACGCCCTGGGACGACATGGAGATCTACCGCAAGACCTCGCCGATGACCTACATCAAGAGCGCCAAGGTGCCGGTGCTGATCCAGCACGGAGACGGCGACAAGCGCGTGCCGCTGCCGAACGCCTACGAGCTCTACCAGGGCCTCGTCGACCAGGGCGTGAAGGCGAAGCTCGTCGTCTTCAAGGGCTTCGGACACGGGCTCAACAAGCCAAAGGCCGTGCGCGCGGCGCTCGAGCAGAACCTCGAGTGGTTCTCCGAGCACGTACTCGACGTGAAGTGAGGTGCTCGTGAGGACGTTCGCCGCGCTCGCTCTCTTGCTGCTGGCCTCCCCGCTCGGCGCCGAGGTCCGACAGGCGAGCTTCGCCTCCGCCGCGCTCGGGCGCGAGGTGCGCTACGTCGTGGACGTGCCGCCGTCCTACGAGGCGGCCGCGGGGCGCCGCTATCCGGTCGTCTACGCCCTGCACGGCCTCTTCGAGGGTCCCGGCTTCTGGGAAGGCCGCGGGCTCGCCGCGATCCTCGCGGAGCTCCGCGCGAAGGGCCTGCCGGAGTTCCTCGTGGTCGCGGTCGACGGCGGCAACTCGTTCTTCGTGAACGCGAAGGGCGGGCGCTACCAGGACCTGGTCGAGCAGGACCTGCTCGCGCACGTCGAAGCGACCTACCGCGTCGCGCGGGGACGCGCCGGCCGGGCGCTGCTCGGGATCTCGATGGGGGGCTACGGCGCGCTCAACATCGCCTTCAAGGACCCGGCGCTCGTGGCCGCCGTCGCGACGCACAGCGCGATGCTGCTCGAGCAGGTGCCGTCGGCCGACCAGGGCGCGCGGCGCGGGCAGATGGCCGCGTTCTTCAACGTGTTCGGCGACCCGATCGACCTCGAGCTGTGGCGGGCGAACGACCCGCTCGCCCGCGCGCGCTCGCTCGACCCGAAGGCCGCGCCCGCGCTCTACCTGGACTGTGGCGCCGAGGATCGCTACGGCCTCGCGAACGGCCACCGCGACCTGCACAAGCTCCTGGAGGACCGCGGCGTCCCGCACACTTTCGAGCTGCCTCCCGGCGATCACGGCTACGAGTTCGTGCGGGCGCGGATCGAAAAGAGCCTGCGCTTCCTCGGGGAGCGGCTGCGCTAGGCGCCGTGGGCCTTTCACGAACCAGCGCCGTCCCCCTGCTGCTCGCCGTCGCGTTCGCTTGCGGCTGCGCCGGCCGGCCGAGCGCCCCGCCGCCGAGCGTGCTGCGCGCCGCCGTCCGGGCGGACGTCACCGGCTTCTTCCCGAACCCGCCCGCCTCGAACGAGAGCTACACCTTCGAGATGAACCGCTGGGTTGTCGGAGCGCTGGTCGGTCTCGACCGCGGCCTGAACGTGGTCCCCGCGCTCGCCGAGCACTGGCTGACGCCCGACGACCGCACCTTCGTGCTCGAGCTGCGGCCGGGGCTGCGCTTCTCCGACGGACGCGAGGCCACGGCGCGTGACGCCGCCGCGAGCCTGCTGGCGGGCACCCGGCTGCGCTGGCCGAACGTCGGCTACCTGAGCACGATCGAGAGCGTGCGCGTCGTGGGCGAGCGCCGGATCGAGGTGCGCGCGCTGCGGCCGGATCCCACGCTGCTCGCGCGCCTGGCGTGGGGATTCGTGCTGCCGGCCGACGAGCTCGACAAGAGCCCGGCGCCGGTGGTGGGCGCGGCGCCCTACCGGCTCGACAACTGGACGCCGGGAGCGGGCTTCGTGTTCGCCCGCAACCCGCACTACTGGGGGGCGCCCGCGGCGTACGCGCGCGCGGAGTTCCGCGTCGTGCCCGACGACCGCGAGCGCCTCGCGCTCGTCGAGAAGGGCGAGGCCGACCTCGCGGATTTCGTGCCTCCCGACGACTGGGACCGGCTCCAGCAGAACGCGGCGCTGCGCGTGGTGGTGGGCGCGGGGCACCGCGTGCTGTTCCTGGGAATGCGCGTCGACCGCGCGCCGTTCTCGGACCCGCGCGTGCGCGAGGCCTTCGACCTCGCGGTCGACCGCCGCGCGATCGTGGACACCGTGCTGTCGGGCAAGGGCCTGGTCGCGAACCAGCTGTTGCCGCGCGGAGCCGTCGGGCACGTCCCCACGCTGCCGCCGTCGCGCCACGACGCGGAGCGCGCGAAGGCTCTGCTGCGCGCCGCGGGCTTCGCGCCCGGGCACAGGCTTCGGCTCGACGGGCCGTCCAACCGCTACGTGCGCGACGTCGAGATCATGCGCGAGGTCGCCCGCCAGCTCGACGCGGTCGGCGTGCGGGTGGAGGTGAACGCGCTCGACAAGCGCGCGTTCTACGCGCTGCTCGCGGGCGGCCGCTCCGACTTCTACCTGCTCGGCTGGGCGAGCGAGTCGGGCGACGGCGCCGACACCTTCGAGGTGCTGTTCCCCCCGCCCGGCTCGCCCGGCGGCACGCTCAACGCCAGCGGCTTCTACGACGAGCGGCTGGCCGAGATCACGCGCGAGGCGCAGTCGAGCACGAACCTGCAGGCGCGCGCCGCGGTGCTGCAGCGCGCGTTCACGCGGCTCAGCGAGCTGCGGCCGGTGCTGCCGCTCGTCGTGCAGCCGGAGGCCGTGGTCTACAACGCGCAGCGGGTGCGCTGGGATCCGCCCGTGAGCCTCGCCCTGCGCCCGGGGGACCTGCGCCCCGCCGACGCGTCCCGGCCATGAGCCGCGTGCGCTGGAGCCTGCGCACGCGCCTCGTCGTCGTGTTCGGCGCGACCTTCGTGCTGATGCAGCTCGCGAACGCGGCCTACCTGCTGCAAGCGAGCCGCGGCGCGACCCGCGCGCGGCTCGAGACCGCCGCGCACCAGTACGCGGTCATCGCGACGCCGGTCGTGGTCCAGAGCTTCGACACCTACTTCGACTCGGGCTACTTCAAGTTCCGGCAGCTGGTGATCGACCTCTTGACCCGCACGGAGGACGTCTCGGCGCTCCAGATCTGCGACGTCGAGGGGCGCGTGCTGTTCGACTCGCGTCGGGTGGACTCGCCGCCTCCCGACGCCACCGCTCCGCCCGTGACCCTCGACGGCGAGCGTCTCGCGGCCGTGCGGCGCGTGCAGCCCACCGAGATCCGCGGAAAGGCGCCCGGAACGCCCTCGCTCGAGATCGTGGTCCCGCACCTCGAGGACTGGGGCCGCCACCGGCTCTCGGTGATCTACCAGGTGAGCCATGCGCGGCTCGAGGTGCAGTTCAGGAGCTCGGTGCGCCAGGCGCTGGAGATCGTCGCGCTCTCCGGCCTCCTGGTCTCACTCGTCGGGCTGGCGCTCGGCGCCACGCTCACGCGGCCGCTGGGCGCGCTCACGCGGGGCGTGCAGCAGGTCACGCGCGGCCACTACGACCAGCGCCTGCAGATCCGCTCCGGCGACGAGCTGCAGCTGGTGGCGGAAGCCTTCAACGACATGGCGAGCCGGCTCGAGCAGACGATCGGCGAGATGGAGCGGCGCAACGAGGAGCTCGAGCGCTTCACCTACAGCGTCTCGCACGACCTGCGCACGCCGCTCGTCACGGTGAGCGGCTTCCTGGGGCTGCTCGAGAAGGACCTGGCGGAGGGCCGCGTCGAGGACGCGCGCCAGGACCTCGCGCGCATCCGGCGCGCCGCCGACACCATGGACCGGCTGCTGCGCGAGCTGCTCGACCTGTCGCGCGTCGGTCGCGTCGCGAACCCGCCCGAGGACGTCACGCTGCTGTCGCTCGCGGAGGAGGCGCAGCAGTCGGTGGCGGGCCGGCTCGCGGCCGCGCGCGCGGAGCTCGTGATCGAGCCCGAGCTGCCGGTGCTCTACGGCGACCGCGCCCGGCTGCAGGAGGTCGTGCGCAACCTGGTCGACAACGCGGCGAAGTTCATGGGCGACCAGCCGAGGCCGAGGATCGTGATCGGCGCGCGGCCGGGGCCGCGCGGGCCGATCTGGTTCGTGCGCGACAACGGCAGCGGGATCGACGCCAAGCACCAGCAGCGCGTCTTCGGGCTGTTCGAGCGGCTCGACAGCTCGGTCGAGGGCACCGGGATCGGCCTCGCGCTCGTGAAGCGGATCGTCGAGGTGCACGGCGGGCAGGTGTGGGTGGAGTCCGCGGGCCGCGGCCAGGGCACCACCGTCTGCGTCAGCTTGCCGCAGCGACCGGCGCAGCCCGCGCCGCCCCTCCCCTTGACCAGCGAGGAGACGCAGGCCTAGAGTATTGTAGATAGTCTAGGGGAGCGCGATGGGCAAGCCGACCGATCTCGTCCAGGGCACGCTCGACCTCCTGATCCTGCGCACGATCGCCGCGGAGCCGATGCACGGCTGGGCGATCGCGGAGCGCATCCGCCAGGCCTCGAAGCAGGTCCTGCTGGTGCAGCAGGGCTCGCTCTACCCCGCGCTCCAGCGGCTCGAGCGGCAGGGCTTTGTCACGGCCGAGTGGGGCGCGTCCGAGAGCAACCGGCGGGCGCGCTACTACGAGCTCACCGCTCCCGGACGCCTCTACCTCGAGCGAGAGCAGGCCGCGTGGCAGCGGCTGTCCGGCGCGATCCGGCTGGTGCTGCGCACGGCCTAGGCCATGCGGATCCTCTACCGGCTGCGGGCGTTCGCGCGGTCCTGGTTCCGGCCCCGCGAGCTGGACGCGGAGCTCGACGAGGAGCTGCGCTTCCACCTCGAGCGGCAGACGCGGGCCTTCAGCGAAGCCGGCATGGCGCCGGAAGAGGCGCGGCGGGCCGCCGCGCTCGAGCTCGGCGGCCTCGCGCAGATCCGCGAGCTCGCGAGCGAGGCGCGGCCGGGCGCGCTCGCGCGTCAGCTCGCCAAGGACGCCGCCTACGGTGCGCGGCTGCTGCGCCGGTCCAAGGCGTTCGCCGCGGCCTGCGTGCTGATCGTCGCGCTCGGCTCGGGAGCCGTCACCGCCGTCTGGAGCGTCGTCTACGGCGTGGTGCTCCAGCCGCTGCCCTACGCGGAGCCGGAGCGGCTCGTCTCGCTCTTCACTCGCGCCCCGCGGCTCGGCCTCGCGCGGGCGCTCGTGCCCGCGGCGGACTACCGCGACTGGCGCGAGCAGAGCCGGTCGTTCGAGCAGCTCGCGCTCGTGCGGCCGATCGCGAACTTCAACCTGACGGGAGCGGGCGAGCCGGAGCGGCTGCTCGGCGCGCGCGTGTCCACCAGCCTGTTCCGGGTGCTGCGGGCGACGCCGCTGCTCGGGCGCGTGTTCCTGGAAGGAGAGGACGCGATCGGCCGCGAGCGCCTGGCGCTCTTGAGCCACGCGCTCTGGAAGCGCCGCTTCGCGGGCGACCCCAAGGTCGTCGGGCAGGCGATCCAGCTGAGCGGCGTGCCGCACGTCGTGGTCGGGGTGATGGGCCCCGGCTTCCGATTCCCTGGCCGTGAGTTCGACCTCTGGACGCCTCTGACCGTGAGTCCCGCCGAGCTCAGACGCGAGGAGACGCCCTTCAACTACCGGGTCGCGGGGCGCCTCGCACCGGGCATCACCCTCGCGCAGGCGCAAGCGGAGCTTTCCGAGATCGCGCGACGGCTCGCGGTCGAGCACCCGCAGAGCAACCGCGACGTCGGCGTGGAGGTGGTCGGCATGCTCGACGAGGCCGCCCGTCCCGTGCGGCCGGCGCTCTACGCGCTCCTGGCCGCCGCGGCCTGTCTGCAGCTGATCGCGTGCCTGAACCTCGCGAACCTCCTGGCGGCGCGGGGGCAGAGCCGCGGCCGCGAGCTCGCCGTGCGGCTGGCGCTCGGAGCCTCGCGTGGCCGGCTGGCCCTGCAGGCGATCGCGGAGGTGGCGCCGATCCTGGCGCTCGGCGGCGGCCTGGGCGTCGCGGCCGCGGCGCTCGTGCTCCGCGCCTTCCTCGCGGCGGCTCCCGCCGGGATGCCGCGCGTCGAGGAGGTGTCGCTGAGCGCGCCCGTGCTCCTCGTCTCGCTGGCGCTGCTCGCGCTCACGGGCGCCGTCGCGTCGCTCGTTCCCGCGGTCCAGGCGTGGCGCTCGAGCACGCGGCTCGAGCTCGCCGCGGCGGGACGCTCCGCCCTGGGCGGCTCCCGCCAGGCGCGCGCGCGCCGCGCGCTGGTCGCGGCCCAGATCGCGCTCGCGATCCCGCTCGTCGCCGGAACGGGCCTGCTGCTCCGCAGCCTGGGCGCGCTCGCCGACGTCGATCCCGGCTTCCGCCGCGACGGCGTGCTGAGCCTTCACCTCGCGATCCCCCGCTCGAAGTACACGGACGACTCCAAGGTCGCGGCGTTCTGCACGCGCCTGCTCGAGCGGGTGGCCGAGCTGCCCGGGGTCGACTCCGCCGGGATGGTGAACCGCCTGCCGCTCGGCGGAGTGCCGCAGATCGGAGCGCTCGAGTTCGAGGACGCCGTGAACGACGCGCGTCTTCCGAGCGCCGACTGGCGCTCCGTCACGCCCGCCTACTTCGCGACCCTGGGGATTCCCCTGATGCAAGGCCGGGCTTTCACCCTGGCCGACGACGAGGCCGCGCCGCCCGTCGGGATCGTCGACGAGCAGCTGGCCGCGCGGATCTGGCCGGGACAGAGCGCACTCGGCAAGCGCTTCCGCGTGCCGTTCCCCGGCATGCCGTGGGTGCGGGTGGTGGGCGTCGTCGGCCACGTGCGCGGCGACGGCCTCGACGTCGACCCGCGCCCGCAGGTCTACTGGCCCTACCTCCAGCGAGCGCAGGACCGCATGGTGCTGGTTGTGCGCGGCCGCTCCGACGCACGGGACGCGGCGGCGAGCGTGGTGCGCGCCGTGCGCGACGTGGACCCGCAGCAGCCGGTCTACGACGTGCGCACGATGGACGAGGTGGTCGCGCGCTCGCTGGCGTCGCGCCGCTCGAGCCTCACGCTCGTGACCGGATTCGCGGGCATCGCGCTCGCGCTCGCGAGCGTGGGGGTCTACGGCGTCGTGGCGTTCGGAGTCGCGGAGCGGCTGCGCGAGTTCGGGCTGCGCAAGGCGCTCGGCGCGGAGCGCGCCGACGTCACCGGCCTCGTGCTCCGGGAAGGCATCGGCCTCGGCCTCGCCGGGACGCTCGCGGGCCTCGGGCTGACGCTGCCGCTCGGCGGCGCGCTCGAGGGCCTCGTCTACGGCGTGAGCCCGCGCGACGTCCCGACGCTCGCGGCGGCCGGCCTGGTGCTGCTGGCGGTCGCCGTGGTCGCGAGCTGGCTGCCGGCGCGGCGCGCGGCCGCGGTCGAGCCGGCGGTCGCGCTGCGCAACGAATAGCCCTACGCTTCCCTGAGCGCCGAGGTGATCGGCATGCGCGCGCCGCGCAGCGCGGGCAGCAGGCCCCCCAGGATGCCCATCGCGACCGCGAAGCCCATCCCCACGAGCACGATGCCCGGCGTGATGCGGAAATTGAAGGCGATCTCGCTGAAGCTCTGGGTCTGGCCGGTGCCGGTCGAGAAGCCGTTCATCGGGAACGCGAGCAGGCAGCCGATCGCTCCCCCGATGATCGCCAGGATCACCGACTCGATCAGG
>Ga0111538_10012518_pt1 | contig 11218 bp, 10 predicted proteins | sample SoiMethybrSBSTD1_FD_79669 | JGI IMG/M metagenome (GOLD analysis project Ga0111538, IMG submission 79669) | Bulk soil microbial communities from a Populus tree surrounding site in Tennessee, USA - Soil MetaG P. TD hybrid SBSTD1 (version 2)... | ecosystem: Environmental > Terrestrial > Soil >... | reverse complement strand
GCGCCGCGCACGACACCAAGGAGGCACACGGCCGATGGCCATCACCCTTTCCCGAGAGTTCGGGAACAAGACCCTGACGTTCGAGTCGGGCCGGCTTGCGAAGCAAGCGGGCGGCTCGTGCGTTGTGACCTACGGCGAGACTCAGGTGCTCGCCACCTGCACCACCGCACAGCCCCGCGAGGGCATCGATTTCTTCCCGCTCACGATCGACGTCGAGGAGCGGATGTACGCGGCGGGCAAGATCCCCGGCGGCTTCTTCCGCCGCGAGGGCCGCCCGTCCGAGACCGCGATCCTCACCGCGCGCCTGACCGACCGGCCCATGCGGCCGAGCTTTCGGGACGGCTACCGCGACGAGGTCCAGGTCGTGATCACCGTGCTGTCGGTCGACATGGCCAACCAGTACGACATCCCCGGCATGAACGCCGCGAGCCTCGCGACGATGCTCTCCGGGATCCCGTTCGAGGGCCCGGTCGGCTCGGTTCGGCTCGGCCTGATCCGGGGCGAGTGGCAGATCAACCCGACGTTCCAGGAGCTCGAGGAGGCTACGTTCGACATCGTGGTCGCCGGCCGCCGCAACGAGGCGGGCGAGGTCGACATCCTGATGATCGAGGGCGAAGCGCCCGACAACACGTGGGCGCTGCTCGACGCGGAGCGCGGCACGGCGCCAACCGAGCAGGTCGTGGCCGAGGGCCTGGAAGCCGCCAAGCGTGCGATCGACGAGCTGATCGAGCTCCAGCTGGAGTTCGTGGCCAAGGCCGACATCAAGCCGCAGCCGTTCGAGCCGCGGCCGCTGTACGCCGACGACACGTGGGCGGCGGTCGAGACGTTCAAGGAACGCCTGGAGACCGCGATCGTGCCCGACAAGGCCGAGCGCGAGGCCGCGCTCGACGAGATCAAGGATCTCGTCAAGGGCCATCTGCTCGAGACCTGGGGGGCCGAGGTCTATGCGGCGCGCCAGTCCGAGATCTCGCCCGCTTGGAAAGACCTGCAGAAGAAGGTCATGCGTGCCCGGGTGATCGAGCACGGCGTGCGGCTCGACGGTCGCGGCCCCAAGGACATCCGGCCGCTGGCCGCCGAGGTAGGGCTCATCCCGCGCGCGCACGGTTCGAGCCTGTTCGAGCGCGGCGACACGCAGGCCCTCAACGTGACCACGCTCGGGATGCTTCGGATGACCCAGATGATCGACACGCTGGACCCCGAGGAGACCAAGCGCTACATCCACCACTACAACTTCCCGCCGTTCTCCACGGGCGAGGTGGGCCGCATCGGCTCGCCGCGCCGGCGCGAGATCGGTCACGGCGCGCTCGCCGAGCGGGCGCTCGTGCCGGTGATCCCGCCGGAGGAGGAGTTCCCGTACGCGCTCCGGCTCGTCTCGGACATCCTCAGCTCCAACGGCTCGACGTCGATGGCCAGCGTGTGCGCCTCGACGCTCTCGCTGATGGACGCGGGCGTGCCGATCAAGGCGCCGGTCGCCGGGATCGCGATGGGCATGATCGCCGAGGGCGGCACGTTCGTGACCCTGACCGACATCATGGGCGCCGAGGACGCACTGGGCGACATGGACTTCAAGGTGGCCGGCACGAGCGAATTCGTCACGGCGATCCAGCTGGACATGAAGGTAACGGGGCTGCCGGGGGACGTCCTCGCCGGCGCGCTCGACCAGGCCAAGGAGGCGCGGACCAAGATCCTCGAGGTGATCCGTGGAGCGATCCCCGAGCCGCGCACCGAGGTCAACCCGAAGGCGCCGCGCATCCTCACGCTGAAGATCCCCGCCGACAAGATCGGCGAGGTGATCGGGCCCAAGGGGAAGAAGATCAACGAGATCGTCGCCCTCACCGGGGCCGACATCGACATCCAGGACGACGGCACCGTGTTCATCGGGGCCCGCGAGGCCGGTGGGGCCGACGAGGCGGCGCGGATCATCGACGAGATCGCCAACCCGCGGCCGATCACGGTCGGCGAGCACTTCACCGGCACCGTGGTCAACACGACCACGTTCGGCGCGTTCGTGAACCTGGTGCCGGGCCGCGACGGCCTGATCCACATCTCGAAGCTCGGCAAGGGCAAGCGTCTAGCCAGCGTCGAGGAGGCCGTCAAGGTCGGCGACACGATCGAGGTCGAGGTCCAGGACATCGACGATCGGGGCAAGATCTCGCTCAAGCCGATCGGCGAGGAGTGGGCGATCCCCGAGGGGATGGAGCCCGAGCCGTCGCGAGCTGGCGGGGACGGAGGGGACCGGCCGCGGCGCGACCGGGACCGGCGCCCGAGGGATCGCGACCGTCGCCCGCGGGACCGCGATCGCGACCGGGACCGCCCGCCGCGCGAAGACGCCTGACGGATGCCGATCGGACGGACGGAGTTCACCTCCGGCCTGCGCGTCGTCACCGAGCGGATGCCCGGCGTCCGCTCGGTGACGCTCGGCTTCTGGGTCCTGGCCGGCTCGCGCGACGAGCCGCCCCCGATCTCGGGGTCGAGTCACTTCCTCGAGCACCTTCTCTTCAAGGGCACGAAGACGCGGAGCGCGCGCGACATCGCGGAGGCGTTCGACGCCGTGGGCGGCGAGGTGAACGCGTTCACCGCCAAGGAGTACACGGCGTTCTACGCGCGGGTTCGCGACCGCGACCTACCGATGGCGGTCGAGCACCTGTCGGACATGCTCCAGCACTCGGTGCTGCGCATCGCCGACTTCGACGCCGAGCGCCAGGTGATCCTCGAGGAGATCAACCAGCACGAGGACGACCCCGACGACCTGGTGCACGACCTGTTCACCGAGACGCTGTGGCCCGGCCACCCGCTCGGCCGGCCGATCCTCGGCACGAAGCAGAGCATCCTGGGCGCGACGCGCGATCAGGTTCGGCGCTTCTACCGAACGCACTATGTGCCCGGGAACGTCGTGGTGGTCGCGGCCGGCAACCTTCGGCACGAGGAGCTGCTCGACCTGGTCTCCGAGCACATGGACCCAGGCACCGTCCGCGCCGCAGGGCCGAGCGCGTGGAACCTGCGACCCGCCGGCGACGTGCCCGCGCCTTCGGGCCGCTCGCAGGTGAAGAAGCGTAAGACCGAGCAGGCGCACATCTGCATCGGCACCAGCGGGCTCTCTCGCACCGACCCCGACCGGTTCGCATTCGGCGTGGTGAACAACGCGCTGGGCGGCGGGATGAGCTCGCGGCTGTTCCAGGAGATCCGGGAGAAGCGCGGCCTCGCGTACAGCGTGTACTCGTACCACTCGATGTACGCGGAGGCCGGCCTGTTCTGCGCGTACGCGGGCACGACGCCCGGTCGTGCCAAGGAGACGCTCGCGATCATGCGGGCAGAGCTCGAGGACGTGGCCAACAAGGGCCTGGGCCCCGACGAGTTCGAACGCGCCAAGGGGCACATGAAGGGCTCGCTCGTGCTCTCCCTTGAGGACCCGGGCGGCCGCATGTCGCGCCTGGGCAAGTCCGAGATCGGCCACGGCGAGTCCCTGACGGTGAACCAGCTGCTCTCGCGCATCGAGGCCGTGACGCCCGAGGACGCGGAGCGGGCGGCCGAACGGGTACTCTCGCAACCGATGACGGTCACCGTCCTCGGGCCCTTCTCGGGCAAGGACGCCATCGCGTGATCCGCGTCGGCGTGATCGGCGCCTGCGGCCGCATGGGCCTGATGGTCTGCCGTGCGCTCGCCGATTCCGAGGACTTCGCGCTGGTCGCGGCCGTCGACCGCTCGAAGGTCGGTCAGAACGTGGGCCAGATGATCGGCAACCCCGAGCTCGACGTCCCGGTCTCCGACGAGCTCGAGCGCCTGCTCGAGGCCAAGGCCGTCGTCGCGATCGACTTCACGCATCCGGACGTCGTGATGGACGACGTCCGCTGGTGCATCTCGCACGCGGTGCATGTCGTGGTGGGCACGACCGGCATCACCCAGGAGGAGTTCCAGGAGATCGAGAAGCTCTTGTCGGACGAGGCGCACGAGTCCAACGTGATCGTGGCGCCGAACTTCGCCCTGGGCGCCGTGCTGATGCAGCGCTTCTCCGCGCTCGCGGCGCGCTACCTGCCGGCGGTCGAGATCATCGAGCTGCACCACGACCAGAAGGCCGACGCGCCCTCGGGCACGGCGATCGCGACCGTCTCGCGGATCCGGCAGGAACGCGGTGAGGACTGGCAGGGCCCGGACGGAGAGTCCCTGCAGGGTGCGCGCGGGGGCGAGGTCGACGGGATCCGCATCCACTCGGTTCGCCTGCCGGGCCTGGTGGCGCACCACGAGGTCATCTTCGGCGGGCAGGGGCAGACGCTCACGATCCGCCACGACTCCACGGACCGCTCGTCGTTCATGCCCGGGGTGCTGATGGCGGCGCGCGCCGTGATGACCCGGCCGGGGCTCACCGTCGGACTCGAACCGCTGCTGGACCTCCCGCCGCTCCCGTAGCCGGTGCGGCGGGTCGCCTGCGTCTTCGCCCACCCCGACGACGACACGTTCGGCGCGGCGGCCAGCCTCGCTCTGCATGCGGACGAGGAGTTGGAGCTCACCGTCGTCCTCGCGACGAGCGGTGAGGCCGGCCAGATCGCCGATCCGTCACTCGCGACGCGCGAGAACCTCGGACCGGTCCGGGAGGCCGAGGATGCGGCGTCATGGGCGGCCCTCGGGCTCGAACCCGACCTCAGGTTCCTCCGACATCCCGACGGCGGGCTGCCGGCGCTGCGCGAGACGCTGGTGGCCACCGTCCGGGAGATCCTGCGCGAGACCAGGCCGGAGCTCGTGGTCACGTTCGGGCCCGACGGGGTGACCGGCCACGACGACCACGTCGCGATCGGCGAGGCTGCGACCGAGGCCTTCCACGCCGAGCGCGAGGCGGCCGGCTTCCGGCGGCTGCTGCATCAGGCGATCCCGACCGGCGAGCTCGAGCGGATGAACGAGTTGCTGCGCGAGCGCGGGCTCGAGCCCATGGATCCGACGCAGCCGTTCATGCCGCGCGGCGTGCCGGACGACACGATTGGCGTGCGCGTCGACGGTTCCAGCGTGTACGAGCGCAAGCTCGAGGCGATCCGGAGCCACAAGACCCAGTCCGAGCTCGAGGACCTGCCGTCCGACCTGTGGCCGGAGATCCTGTCGACCGAGTCGTTCGTGATCGCGTGGCCGCCGCGAGAGCCCGGGGGGCCCGTCCTGGGCGACGTGTTCGAGGGTCTGCCCGCCTCGTAAGCTCGATGGATGGACATCCAGATCCGCCGGATCACCGAGGATGAGTTCGCGCCCTTCCTGCTCGCCTCCGAGCTCGCTTCCAGCGACGTCCCCGACCGGGACGAGATCGAGCGCGAGCGTTCGATCGCCGAGCACGACCGAAACTTCGCGGCGTTCGACGGGCCGGACATCGTCGGGACCGCGGGTGCGTTCACGATGCCGATCACGGTCCCCGGTGGCCAGCTCGTGGCCGGCTACCCGACGCTGGTCGGCGTGCTCCCTACGCACCGGCGGCGGGGGATCGCCGCGGGGCTGATGCGCGCCCTGCTCGAGGATGCGCGCGAGCGCGGTGAGCTGCTCTCGGTGCTGTATGCGTCCGAGGGCGGGATCTACGGCCGGTACGGGTTCGGGCTCGGGACGATCGGTCTCTCCTTGCGGATCGAGACCGCCCGATCGGCGTTCGTCCGCGGGTACGAGGCCTCCGGCCAGATCCGGCTCGTCGATCGTGAGCGCGCGACCAAGGAGATCCTCGCCGTGCACGAGGCGACGCGGCTCGGCATCCCGGGCATGGTGCACCTGGACGAGGGACACCTCGCCTATGTCGTCGGCCACGAGCACGGCGCCGACAGGCAGCGGCCGTCGTTCTTCGCGCTGCACGAGGGCACGTCGGGCGTGGACGGGTACGCGATCTACAAGGTCGCGCACGACTGGCCCGAGGACACGCCGAACACCACGCTGCACGTCCGCGACCTCGTCGCCGCGAACCCCGGCGCCTACGCGGACCTGTGGCGCTTCGTGCTGGACGTCGACCTCGTGGCCTACGTCGAGGCGGGGAACCGTCCGAGCGACGAGTCGCTCTTCCACCTGCTGCGCGAGCCCCGGCGCCTGCGCGCCCGCTTGTCCGACAACCTCTGGGTCCGGCTCGTCGACCTCCCCGGCGCCCTGGCCGCCCGCCGGTACGCGGCGCCGGGGCGTCTCGTCATCGAGGTCTCCGACCCGTTCTGCGAGTGGAACGACGGCCGGTATGCGATCGAGGCCGCGGAGGACAGCGCCGCCGTCGTGAACCCGACCGGCGATGCGGCCGAGATCGCGTGCACGGCCAGCGATCTCGGGGCGACGTACCTCGGCGGGACGTCGTTCCGAGAGCTGCACCGCGCCGGCCGGGTCGAGGAACGGGCCGAAGGCGCGCTGGCGCGGACCGACGCGATGTTCGGCTGGGACCCGGCGCCTTGGTCCCCGTACGAGTTCTGACTCAGCCGACGATCCCGCGGATCACCAGCCACACGCCCAGCGCGCCCATCGCGATCGCGAGCACGTCGCTCAGGATCCGCAGGAACCGTTCGCTCACGCGATGCGCCCCGGCGCCGAGGAGCACCATCGCCGAGTCCATGAGCGACACGCCGAGCAGCATGGCGATCACCGTCACAACGGCCAGGCCGCGGCCGCCCTCGTCGACCGCGCTCGCCACGATCGCCGTCCCGGTGGTGGCCAGGAACACGTACACGCCCGGGTTCAGCACGACCGCGACGATGCCCCGCACCGTCGGGTGCAGCCCCTTCCGGGTCTCTTCGACCACGTGCGGGCGTCGGCTCTCGCGGATCGCGTCGTATGCGAGGAAGATCAGGAACGCGCCGCCGATCACCTTGACGACGCGCAGGAACGCCTCGGATGGCTCGATGGTCGACAGGCCGGCCGCGAGCAGCAGCATCATCGCGCCGAAGGTCGCGTTCGCGCCCGCCATCGCTCGAAGGCCCCGCCCCGCGCCGCCGCGCGAGGCCTCGGAGAACAGCAGAAGCTGCACCGGACCCGGCGAGGCACCCAGCGCGACGCCCAGGCCGAACGCCGCGAGCGCGAGCGAGAGGTCCACGCGGCCTAGGAGATCCTGAGCTCGGCGAGGTCGACCGCCGCGTCTTCGGCGGCCTTCGAGAGCAAGACGCCCTCGCACTCGGCGAGCGGCTCGATCTCGGCGGCGGTGAGACCCAGCACCGCACGTTCGATCAGCGGGGTGTGCGAGATCGCGAGGCCGCGCTCGTTCTGGGGGACGGCGTCGATCAGCGCCGAGACCACGCCGGCCATCGCGAGCGGCGAGCCGTCGTTGTCCTCCGCCGCGAGTCCTGGGACCACCGCGTGCGCCGGCAGTTGCTCGCCGAGGCCCCGGAGCATCCACGCGACGGTCTGGACCGCCCGCTCGGCGGGCGAGACGAAGACGACCGCGTAGCCTCCGGCGAGCGTCGCGCCCACCGACTGCGCCTGCGCCCGTCCCTCGTCCGACAGTCGATCCGCGTTCGGATCACGGCGGGCGTGGCGGCGCAGTTCGAGCGTTCGCAACCGGGTCTCCTTCCCGTGGGGCGTCGTGTAGCATGCCGCGACCCATGAACCCTACTCGCGTTCTCCTGCCCGCCTTCCTCGTCCTGGCGATCGTGCTGGCAGCGTGCGATGGGGGAGGGGAGCCGTCGAACTCGGCGTCCAAGACGACGAGTGCCGTCGTCCCCACTCCGGCGGAGACCTTCACGGGCGCGCCGGGCACCGCGACCTACGAGTACGCGAACGAGGGCCTCGTGGTCACCGTCACGCTCGACGGGAGCGAGGGGACGCTCGACGTCGAGAACGACTCCGAGAACGATCTCGACGCGCCGGGCCTCTACGTGCTCGACGCGGTGGACGGGCACGAGGTCGACGGCACGGTGCTGGACGCCGCGCCGGTTGCGGCGGGCGATATGGCGTCGTTCGACGTTCGACTCGACGACCTGACCGTCGACGACATCGGGCTGTTGGTGCTGCTGTTCGGCGCCGACAACTACGGCGCGTTCGTCCGCACGGCCTAGGCGTCCTCGCGGCTGAGCGGCTCGGCCTCACCGGCGGCGATCCGGGCCAGGACGAACAGCAGGTCCGACAGCCGGTTCAGGTACAGCAGCAGCTCCGCGTTCACGAACCCTCCGGCGTCCCGAACCGCGACCACGCGCCGTTCGCCGCGTCGGATCGCGCCGCGTGCCATGTCCAACGCGGCCGAGACCGGGTTGGCGCCCGGCACGATGAACGCGTTCGGGAGGGGATGGGCGAGGACCAGCTCGTCGATCCGAGCCTCGAGACGCCCGGCCATCTCCGGGGTCACGAGCGAGACCGCGGCCTCCAGGCGGTCCCGCTCGTCCGGGTTCGTGGCGAGGTCCGCACCGGCGACGAACAGCTCCCGCTGGAGCTCCAGGATCTCGGTCTGGACAGGTTCGTCGTCGGCGATCGCTCTGGCCAGGCCCAGCGCCGCGACGGCCTCGTCGATCGCCCCGGCCGCCTCGGCGACGGGATCGGCCTTGGAGACGCGGCCGCCGAAGAGGAGTCCGGTCGAGCCGTCGTCCCCGGTCCTGGTGTAGATGCGCGGCACGCTGGCTAGGATAGCGGCGGCCATCCGCTCGCCCGGTGCGGGCGCAGGCACCACAGGAGCCGCAGGAGATGCCGGAGGCACCAGCGAACGTCCCTTCCGCACCTGCCAGGCGTTGCTCGGCAACCACTCGACTCCCATGGTAGACATGTGCAACATGTTGCAGATGTGGTGAGGGTGCGAGGCGTGCCACACGTAGGCGCCCCCCAGAACGACCCGAGAGGAGGAGGCATGGCCGGTAGGTTCGGGGCGGTCGTCACCGCCATGGTCACGCCGTTCAAGGACGATCACGCGCTGGATCTGGACGCCGCGCGGTCCCTGGCGGCCCATCTGTACGAACGCGGATCCGAGTCCCTGGTGATCGCCGGCTCGACCGGCGAGTCCCCGACGCTGACCCATCGCGAGAAGCTCGAGCTCTTCAAGGCCGTGATCGAGGTCGCGCAGGGCAAGGGCAAGGTGATCTGCGGCACGGGCACCTACAACACCGCCGAGACGCTCGAGCTGTCGCACGAGGCCGAGGACCTGGGCGCCGACGGGCTGCTGCTGGTCACCCCGTACTACAACAAGCCGCCACAGCGCGGTCTGCTCGAACACTTCAGGAAGGTCGCGAACGCGGTCTCGATCCCGGTGGTCGCCTACAACATCCCCGGCCGCACCGGGATCCGGCTCGAGCACGACACGCTGCTGAAGATGGCCGAGGTCCCGAACATCGTCGGGGTCAAGGACTCGACCGGCGACTTCCAGGCGATCTCGCGGCTCATCTCCGAGGCGCCACCGGACTTCGAGGTCTACAGCGGGGACGACTGGGCCACGTTCGGTTACATGTGCCTGGGCGCGGTCGGCGTCGTCTCGGTCGCGAGCCACCTGGTGGGCGGGAAGATCCGTCAGATGTGCGACCTGATCGAGTCCGGCGACATCCCGGCGGCCCGGAAGATCCACGAGGAGCTCACGCCGCTGTTCAACGCGCTGTTCATCACGTCGAACCCGATCCCGGTCAAGACCGCGCTGGGCATGGTCGGCCATCCGGTCGGTCCGCCCCGGCTGCCGCTCGTGCCGGCGACCAACGAGGAGCGCGAGCGGATCCGCGGGGCGCTGGTGGATGCCGGACTCCTCTAGTCCCGGCGCCACGTCGTCCGGCCCGGACGTCCCGCCGGCGCGCGTCGTCTTCCTGGGCGGCATCGGCGAGGTCGGCCGCAACATGGCGTGCGTCGAGCTCGACGGACGCGTCCTGATCGTCGACGTCGGCCTGTCGTTCCCGCACGCCGAGATGCCCGGCATCGACCTGGTCCTGCCGGACTTCGAATACGTGCGCCAGCGCATCGACGACGTCGAGGCGATCGTGCTCACGCACGGGCACCAGGACCACATCGGCGCGCTCCCGTACCTGCTGCGCGAGTTCGATGGCGAGGCGATCCCTGTTTATGGGACGGCGTTCACGCTCGCGCTGCTCGAGGGGCAACTCGAGGAGCACCAGGTGCGGGACCGCGCCGCGTTCCGGCAGGTCACGCCGGGCGAGGCCGCGGCGACGGGGCCGTTCTCCATGCGCTTCCTTCGCGTCACCCACTCGATCCCGGACGGCATGGCCGTGGCGATCGACACGCCGTACGGCTCGATCCTGCACACCGGGGACTTCAAGATCGACCAGACGCCCCTGGACGGGCGTGCCACCGACCTGCACGCGCTGGCCGAGGAGGCCGGACGCGGGGTCCACCTGCTGCTGAGCGACTCCACCAACGCCGAGGAAGCCGGCTACACCGAGAGCGAGCGCAGCGTCGGGCCGGTGCTGCAGGAGATCATCTCCAGGGCTCCCCAGCTGGTCGTGGTCGCGTGCTTCTCGAGCCACATCCACCGGATCCAGCAGGTCGTCAACGCCGCCCGCGCCGACGAACGCGTCGTCGCGTTCCTCGGCCGCTCGATGCACCAGAGCGTGGAGGCGGCGCGGACGCTCGGGATCCTGCACGTGCCCGAGGGCGACGTGATCCCGATCGAGGATGTCGAGTCGCGCGACCCCTCGCGCGTGGTCGTGATCTGCACGGGCTCGCAGGGCGAGCCGCTGTCGGCCCTCAGCCTGATGGCGGCGCGCGAGCACAAGTGGGTCAAGCTGAAGGAGGGCGACAGCGTCGTGCTCTCGAGCAGCCTGATCCCCGGCAATGAGCCGTCGATCCACCGCGTGATCGACGGCCTGTACCGGACGGGCGCGGACGTGTTCAACCTGCCGGCCTACCCGGTGCACGCGAGCGGCCACGCCGCCGCCGAGGAGCTGCGCCTGATGATCTCGCTCGTGCGGCCGCGCTGGTTCATCCCGATCCACGGCGAGCGCCGGCACCTGGCCCACCACGCCAAGATCGCGACCGAGGTCGGCATCTCGGCCGACCACGTCCTGATCTGCGAGGACGGCGACGTGGTCGAGGTGGGGGAGAAGGTGCACGTGATCGACCGGGCCCCGGCCGGGATGACGTTCGTGGACGGCCTGGGCATCGGCGACGTCGGCGCCACCGTGCTGCGCGACCGACGGAAGCTCTCCGCGGACGGCGTGGTGGTGGTCGTGGTGGCCGTGGACGCCCACCACGGGCAGATGATCTCCGGACCGGACATCGTGAACCGCGGGTTCGTGTTCGACGAGACCTCGGGCGACATCCTTGAAGCGGCGCGCGAACGCGTCATGCTTTCCCTGAAGGACAGCGCCGAGGC
>Ga0111538_10012517_pt1 | contig 11218 bp, 12 predicted proteins | sample SoiMethybrSBSTD1_FD_79669 | JGI IMG/M metagenome (GOLD analysis project Ga0111538, IMG submission 79669) | Bulk soil microbial communities from a Populus tree surrounding site in Tennessee, USA - Soil MetaG P. TD hybrid SBSTD1 (version 2)... | ecosystem: Environmental > Terrestrial > Soil >... | reverse complement strand
GGTTCGCGCCGGCCGGCGCGGCCGACATCTACGCGAAGTGCGAGTTCCTGAACCCGGGCGGAAGCGTCAAGGACCGCGCGGCGCTGGGCATGATCGACGAGGCGGAGGCCGCCGGACGCCTGCGGCCAGGAGCCACCATCGTGGAGCCCACCGCGGGCAACACCGGCGTGGGTCTCGCGCTCGTCGGCATCAGCCGCGGCTACCGCGTGATCATGGTGGTGCCCGAGAAATTCGTGGGCCCCAAGACGGAGGTCATGCGCGTGCTGGGGGCCGAGGTGATCCTCACCCCCACGGAGGCGGGGATTCAGGGCGCCATCGCCAAGGCGCAGGAGGTGGCCGCGGCCTTTCCCGACGCCTTCGTGCCCCAGCAGTTCGAGAACCAGGCCAACCCGGAGTACCACTACAAGACCACCGCCGCCGAGATCCACGCCCAGCTCGGACGGATCCCCGACGCCGTCGTGCTGGGCGCGGGCACGGGCGGCACGTTCACGGGCGTGGCCCGCTACTTCAAGGAGCGGGAGCCGCGGGTGCGCGCCGTTCTCGTCGAGCCGCAGGGATCGGTGTGGGGCGGCGGGCCCGCCGGGCCGCACAAGGTCGAGGGCATCGGCAACTCGTTCTGGCCCGGCGCGCTGGACCGCTCGCTCATCGACGAGATCCGGACCATCGGCGACGGCGAGTCCTTCACGGTGGTGAAGGAGCTGGCACGGACGGAGGGCCTGCTCGTCGGCGGGTCCTCGGGCTCTGCGGCGTTCGCGGCGCGGCAGGTGGCGCGCGAGATGGGCGCGGGGTCCACCGTGGTCACCGTCCTGGCCGACGGCTTCGAGCGCTACCTCGGCAAGGGCATTTTCGAGAATCTTTGAGCAAGGGGGTGCTGCGCCGCACCCCCTTGAACCCCCGCGCGCTCCGCGGGAGTGAATCCCGCTTCGCGCGCAGTGGTTGTTCGTGGCCTTCATGAGGTGAACGCATGGGTTTCGCGACCGATTGCATCCACGCCGGGCAGGAGCCCGATCCCGCCACGGGCGCCATCATCACGCCCATCTTCCAGACCTCGACCTACGTGCAGGAAGGGCTCGGCCGGCACAAGGGCTACGAGTACGCGCGCACCCAGAACCCCACGCGGCGCGCGCTGGAGAAGAACCTGGCCGCGCTGGAGGGAGGCACCGACGCCTACTGCTTCGCCTCCGGGATGGCGGCCACGCAGGCGGTGCTGGCGCTGGTGGAGGCCGGGCAGCGGGTGGTGGTCTCGGACAACGTCTACGGCGGCACGCACCGCCTGTTCACGAAGGTCCTGTCGCGCTGCGGGATCGCGTCCGCGTTCCTGGACGCGAGCGACGCCCGGGCCCTGGACGCGGAAGCCGGCGAGTTCGCCATGCTCTGGATCGAGACGCCCACCAATCCCTTGATGAAGATCTGCGACATCGCGGCCCTGGCCGAGGTGGCGAGGAAGCGGCGGGCGATCCTGGCCGTCGACAACACCTTCCTGAGCCCGTTCCTCCAGCGGCCCCTGGCCCTGGGGGCGGACGTGGTCGTGCACTCCACCACCAAGTTCCTGAACGGGCACTCGGACAGCGTGGGGGGCGTGGCCGTGGTCCGCTCCGCCGCGCACGCCGACGCCCTGCGCTTCTACCAGAACGCCGCGGGCGCCATCCTCTCGCCCTTCGACGCCTGGCTGGTCCTGCGCGGGACCAAGACCCTGGCCCTGCGCATGCCGCGCCACGAGGAGAACGGCCGCACGGTGGCCGAGTTCCTGCGCGCGCAGAAGAAGGTGCGCAAGGTCTACTGGCCGGGCTTCCCCGACCACCCGGGCCACGAGCTGCAGCGCCGGCAGGCCTCGGGGTTCGGGTCCATGATCACCTTCGATCTCGGCGAGCGGGAGGCCGCGCGCCGCCTGCTGGACACGGTACGGCTGTGCTCGCTGGCCGAGAGCCTGGGCGGGATCGAGACCCTGATCTCGCACCCGGCCACCATGACCCACGCCGGCTACACGCAGGCGGAGCGGGACGCGCTGGGCATCTCCGACGGCTTGGTGCGGATCAGCGTGGGCTGCGAGGACGCCGAGGACATCCTGGCCGACCTGCAGCGCGCGCTGGACGCCGTCTAGCCGCCGCCCTCCTTCACGCTCTCGTCCAGCCAGTCCAGGTAGGGCTGGTGGCCGCCGGCTATGGGCAGGGCCAGGACCTCGGGCACCTCGTAGGGATGGAGCGAGACCAGGGCCTGCCTCAGGGCCTCGAAGCGCTCGGCGCGCGTCTTGATCACGAGCAGGCGCTCCTCGTCCTTTTCCACCTTCCCCTTCCACCGGTAGATCGAGGTCACGGCGGGCAGCACGTTCACGCACGCCGCCAGGCCGCGCTCCACCAGCGCGCGGCCGATGCGCTCGGCGTCCTCGGCCTTGCCCACGGTGGAGAGGACGACCAGGCGTCCCGTCACTTCCGTTCGCGGTCCAGGACCGCCTTCCACTGCGGCGGCGTGAGCGGCACCACGGACAACCGGCCCTGCCGCACCAGCGGGCTGTCCGCGAAGGCGGGCATGGCCTTCATCTCCGCCAGCGTGACCGGGACCTTCATGCGGCCCAGCGGCTCGAGATCCACCACCACCAGCCGCGCATCGCCCTTCTTCGGATCGGCATAGGCGGCCCGCGCCACCCGCGCCCGGCCCACCACCGCCTTCTCGTCGCCGGTGTGGTAGACGAAGGCCTCGTCGCCGGCCTTCATGGCCCGCAGGTTCTTCAAGGCCACGGGATTGGTGACCCCGTCCCACACCGCGCGCCCCTCGCGCTCCAGGTCGTCGTAGGAGTACGCGGACGGCTCCGTCTTCAGCAGCCACATGCCGCGATCATAGCGCCGCAACAAGTGCTTGACAGCGGAGCCGCGGTGGTCCTATTCTTACAGCGCTTTTTAAAAATCTACTGTAAGAACGATCATGACCGATCCCGAGGGGATCCGGAAGCGCGTCCGCGGGCGCCTGGCCGAGCAGCGGCGCCTGGTGCGGACGCTGCTGGAGCAGCGCCAGCAGCTCCAGGGCTCGCTCTTCGTGCGCTATGGGATGTGCGGCAAGGCGGCGTGCGCCTGCCGCACCGGCGCGCGCCACGGGCCCTACTACGTGCTCTCCACCCACGCCGGCGGCCGCGGCCGCTTCTCCTACCTGGAGGCCGGGCGCGTGCGGGAGGCGCGGGCGCTGGTGGGCCGATCGCGGCGGTTCCGCGCAGGCCTGCGCCGGCTGCGCGCGGTCAACCGCGAGCTGGTCGCCCTCCTGCGCCGCTACCAAGAGAGCGTCTCGCGGCGGGCCACGCGCAAGCTGGGGCTGCCGCCCACTCTCCTGCCCAAGGGTCAGGTGTGATACCTTTTCCGCTCCGGGAAGGTCCGATGGTCACGAGGGAGGAGCGCAGGACGGAGCAACGGGGGCTGCGCAGGAAGGCGTCGCTCCTGGCCTCGGTGATCGCCATCATCGCCCTGGTGGTGGGCTCCCTCTTCGGCGACCGCGGGATCCTGCAGCTCATGGCCCAGCGGCAGCGCGCGCTGGAGCTGGCCCGCGAGATCGAGGACATCCGCGCAGAGAACGTGCGCCTGGCCGCCGAGATCCGCGCCCTGCGCACGGACCCGCGGGCCATCGAGCGCATCGCGCGCGAGCAGCTCGGCCTGGCGCGCCCCGGCGAGACCGTCTTCCTCATCCGCGACGCGGACCCGCCCGCCGCCCGCTAGGCGCGCGGTCGCGTCGTTGCGCACGCATCGGCTCCGCGGCGCGGCGCCTCGCGTCCAGGAAAGTATTGACAGCCGACCGCGCGACTTGAGTAGAATGACCCGCTTCCAAAGCAGGCCCGCAGCGGCAACCTGGCGCAAGGTCACGGAGGGATGACTCGATGCCAAAGTCGATGAGCAAGTCGAAGATCGTGGCCGCCCTGGCCGAGAGGTGCGAGATCCCCAAGAAGACGTCCGCCGCCTACCTCGAGGCGCTGGCCACCATGGCCCACAAGGAGGCCAAGAACGGGTTCACCATCCCCGGGGTGGGGAAGCTCGTGATCCGGCAGTACAACGCGCGCATCGGCCGCAACCCGCAGACGGGCGAGGCCATCCGCATCCCCGCGCGGCGCCGCCTGAAGTTCGTCGTCGCCAAGGCCGCCAAGGACGCCGCCCTCGGGGCCCATTAGGAACGGCCGGACAGCGCGAAGGGGCCCTCCCCCCTCCGCGCGCCGCGCCACCTGCTCCAAGCCTGATGGCCGCTGACGACCGGGACCGCGGCGCCGACACGCGCACCTTCGGGAAGAGCCGCGTCGAGCTCGCGCAGGGCGACATCACGCGCGAGATGGTGGACGCCATCGTCAACGCCGCCAACTCCGGCCTCCTGGGCGGGGGCGGCGTGGACGGCGCCATCCACAACGCGGGCGGACCGGCGATCCTCGAGGAGTGCCGTGCGATCCGCGAGAGTCAGGGCACGCTGCCCGCGGGCGAGGCGGTCATCACGTCCGGAGGCCGGCTGGCCGCGCGCCACGTGATCCACACCGTGGGGCCCGTGTGGCGCGGGGGCAGCCACGCGGAGGCCGAGATCCTGGCCCGCTGCTATCGCAGCAGCCTGGAGCTGGCCGCGGCCCGCGGCCTGTCCTCGGTGGCCTTCCCCGCCATATCGACCGGCGTCTACGGCTATCCCGCCGAGGAGGCCGCCGCCGTGGCCCTGCGCACCATCAGCGACGTGCTCCGCGCGGGCTCGCCCATCATGCTCGTGCGGTGCGTGCTGTTCTCCGAGCGGCACCTCGAGATCTACCGCCGCGCGCTGCGCGGGCTGGGGGACTGAAGAGGGCGTTAGCCGAGCAAACCCTGGAGCTCCGCTTCCAGGCCCGCGGCCCAGGCCTCGAAGTCTCCCTCCGACTCCACAACGATCTCGATCTTGCCGTCCGGCCTCCGCCGTACGCGCCCGGGATGGCGCGGCGCGAGCGGGATCACCACCGCCTCGCGATGGATGCCCATGCGGTCCGTGATCTCGAGGATCCGGTTGATCTCCCGGCTGCCCACGACCTGAAGCATTGTCCCAGCATTCCAAAACCGCCGCGGCGCGGTCAAGTCGTCGTTGCGCTCCCCCGCGACCGGGCGATAGAGTGGATCGAATGGCCGAAGCGACCGCGCCCTCCGTCTCCGCGCGGGACGAGGAGACGATCGAGGAGCGCGTCCTCGAGGTGGTGCGCGGGATGATGGAGGAGCTGGGCGCAGGCCGCGCCCCGCGCGCGCTCACGGCGCGCTCGTCGCTGGAGCGGGACGCCGGCCTGGGCAGCCTGGAGCGGGTCGAGCTGCTGCTGCGCCTGGAGGCCGCTTTCGGCCGCTCGCTGGACGAGGGCGCGCTGCAGGCCGACACCGCCGCCGAGCTGGCCCGCGCGGTGCGGCAGGCCGGCGGGCCCCCGGCGGCCAGCGCGCGCGAGTCCGCTCCCGCGCTTCCCGCCGCGTCTCCCCTGCGCGCCGCGGCGTCCACCGTCCACGGCGCGCTCTGGCAGCGCGCGCAATCGACCCCGGACCGGCCCCACGTCTACATGCGCGAGGACGACGGCGGCGAGGCCACCCTCACCTACGGCCGCCTGCTGGGCGACGCCGCCGCGGTGGCGGGCGGGCTGCGCGAGCGCGGCGTGGCCAGGGGCGACGCCGTGGCCCTGATGCTCCCTACCGGCGCGGACTTCCTCCGCTCCTTCCAGGGCATCCTGATCGCGGGGGCGGTGCCGGTGCCCATCTACCCGCCCATCCGGCTGGACCGCCTCGAGGAGTACGCGACGCGGCAGTCCGCCATACTGCACGACGCGGGCGTGCGCGTGCTGATCACGGTGGCGCGCGCGGCGGCGGTGGCGCGCGTGCTCCAGGCCGCGGTGCCCTCGCTGCGCGCGGTGGTCACCGCCTCCGACCTGATGGGGGCGGGCGCATCGTGGACGGCTCCCGAAGGCGCGGGATCCGATCCCGCCTTCATCCAGTACACGTCGGGGAGCACGGGCCAACCCAAGGGCGTGCTCCTCACCCACGACAACCTGCTCGCCAACATCCGCGCCATCGGCGCCGCCCTGGAGGCCCGGCCAGACGACGTGGGGGCGAGCTGGCTGCCGCTCTACCACGACATGGGGCTCATCGGCTCGTGGCTCTTCTGCCTGCATGCGGGCCTGCCCATCGCCATCCAGAGCCCGCTGGCCTTCCTCTCGCGGCCGGAACGCTGGCTGTGGGCGATCCACGCGCGCCGCGCCACCTTGTCCGCCGCCCCCAACTTCGCCTACGAGCTGTGCGTGCGGAAGGTGCCGGACGCGGCGCTGGCCGGCCTGGACCTCTCGTCGTGGCGGTGCGCGCTCAACGGCGCGGAGCCCGTGAACCCCGACACCCTGGAGCGCTTCGCGCAGCGCTTCGCTCCGTACGGGTTCCGCCGCGAGGCCCTGATGCCGGTCTACGGCCTGGCGGAGAACTCCGTGGCCCTCTGCTTCCCGCCCGTGGGCCGTGGTCCGGTCGTGCGCCGCGTGGCGCGGGACGCCTTCGAGCGCGAGGGCCGCGCCCTGCCGGCGGCGGAGGAGGATCCCGCCGCCCTGCGCTTCGTCTCCGTCGGGCGCGCGGTGCCCGGTCACGAGGTGAAGATCGTGGACGAGGCCGGGGCCGAGCGGCCCGACGGCGGCGTCGGCCGCCTCGTCTTCCGCGGGCCGTCCATGACCGCGGGCTATTACCGCCAGCCCGAGGCCACGGCGGCCGTGATGCTACCCGGCGGGTGGATGGACAGCGGGGACCTGGCCTTTCGCGCGGAGGGCGAGATCCACATCGCCGGCCGGCGGAAGGACCTGATCATCAAGGCGGGGCGCAACCTCGTCCCGCAGGAGATCGAGGAGCTGGCCGCATCGGTGGACGGCATCCGCAAGGGATGCGTCGCCGCCTTCGGGCTCGACCGCCCGGAGCTGGGCACCGAGAGCCTGGTGGTGGTGGCGGAGACCCGCGCCGTGGACGCGGCGGAGCGCGAGCGGATCGAGGCCGCGGTCGTGGACCGCGTGGCCGCCGCCCTCGGCATACCGCCGGACGTGGTGTGCCTCGTGCCCCCGGGCGCGGTGCCGAAGACCTCGAGCGGAAAGATACGCCGTGCCGCCGCGCGCGACCTCTATGTCAGCGGGTCGCTCGCGCGTGCGCCGCGGATGCCGGCGCGTCGGAAGCTGAGCCTGGCGCTGGCGGCGGCCCGGGCCGCGGCGGTGGCGGGCCTCGAGCGCACGCGTCGCGCCGCCTACGCGGCGTGGCTGGCCGCGGCCGCGCTGGTCCTGGTGCCGCCGTTCTGGCTGGCGGTGGCGGTCCTCCCCGGGCGGAAGGCGGCCTTCGCCCTGGCCCGCCTCGGCGCGCGCGTCCTGCTGCGCGTCGCGGGCTGCCGCCTCTCCGTCGAGGGAGTCGAGCACCTGCCTTCGTCGGGCCCGCTGGTCCTGGCCTCGAACCACGCGGGCTACGCGGACGTGCCCGCGCTGGTGGCGCTCCTCCCCCTCGACTTCCTGTTCGTGGCCAAGAAGGAGGTCCTGTCCTGGCCGCTGGTGCGCACGCTCGTCCACAAGGAGGGCCACCTGACCGTGGACCGCTGGGACGCCCGGCAGGGCGTGGCCGATGCGGGCAAGGTCGGCCGCGCGCTGGAGGAGGGCCGGAGCGTCCTCTTCTTCCCCGAGGGGACCTTCACGGCGGCGTCCGGCCTGCGCCCGTTCCGCCTCGGCGCCTTCCAGGCCGCGGCCCAGGCGGGACTGGCCGTGGTGCCGCTCGCGCTGCAGGGGACGCGCGCCGTCCTGCCCGACGGGTCCTGGCTGCCGCGCCCGCGAGCGATCCGCCTCTGGATCGGCGCGCCACTCTCCGCGGAGGGCGAGGGGTGGCGGGCGGTGGTCGCGCTGCGCGACCGCGTGGCCGACGCCATCGCCGCGCGCTGCGGCGAGCCGCGTCTCGACGTGGTGGCCGCGGGCCCGGAGCGCCCTTGACCGCCGCCGCGCGGCTGAGCCTGGAGGACGTCTTCCGCGCCCGCCGCGTGGTGTCCCGCCACCTCTCCCCCACGCCGCTGCGCCCCGCCTTCTGCCTGCGTCCCCGGCCCGCGTGGCTGAAGCTCGAGTGCTGGCAGCCCACCGGGTCGTTCAAGGTGCGGGGCGCCACGAACTTCATCGCCTCGCTCTCGGCCGAGCAGAGGCGCGCCGGCGTCGTCGCGGCCTCGGCCGGCAACCACGCCCTGGGCGTGGCCTTCGCCGCCAGCATCCTCGGGGGAAGCCTGGAGGCTACGCTGTTCGTCCCGCGCACCGCGCCTCGGGCGAAGGTGGAGAAGCTCCGCACCTTCCCCGTCACCGTGCGCGAGGACGGCGAGACCTACGACGACGCGCACGCGCTGGCCATGGCGCACGCGCGCGAGACGGGGGCCGTTTACGTGCACGCCTTCGAGGACCCGCGCACCGCGGCCGGGCAGGGCACGGTGGCCCTGGAGATCCTGGAGGAGATGCCCGAGGTGGGCACGATCGTGGTGCCGGTGGGGGGCGGCGGCCTCATCTCCGGCGTGGCCGCGGCGGTGAAGGACCGGGCCAAGGGCACGCGCATCGTGGCCGTGCAGCCGGAGGCCTCGCCCTCGCTGCGCGAGTCCATCCGTCAGGGCCATGCCCTCCTGGAGTACGCCGCGGGCCCCACGCTGGCGGACGGGCTGGCCGGCGGCATCGGCGAGATCGTCTTCGCCCACCGCGACCTGATCGACGAGGTGGTGGTGGTGCCGGAGGCGGAGATCGAGGACGCCATCGTGGCCCTGCTCGCGGACGATCAGGTGGTGGCCGAGGGATCGGGCGCCGTGGGCGTGGCCGCGCTGCGCGCGGGGCTCGTGCAGTCGGCCGCCGACGGGCGTCCCGTTGTGGCGATCGTCACCGGCGGCAACGTCGACGCAGCCGTCCTGGCCCGCCTCCTGCACCGGCGGTTTTGAGGATCGACTCCGGCGCCGACCGCTGGTTCGCGATGGCCGCGGGTGCCCTGGCCTTCGTGGCCGTGGCGGGCCTGGGCGCCCTCCTGTTCGGCTGGAGCGGTGGCCTGGCCGGAGGTGCCCTGGGCCTGGCCGCGGGCCTGGCGCTTTTCCGCGCGCTGCGCGGGCGCGCCGAGCGCCGGCGCGCGCTGCTCAGGACGCCGTTCCCGGAGCCGTGGCGCCGTTTCCTCCTGGACCGCTGCGATCCCTACGAGCGGCTGCCGGTCGAGCTGCGCGCCCGCTTCGAGCAGGACCTGCGCGTCTTCCTGGCGGAGAAGCGGATCACCGGCGTCGGGATCCGCGCCACCGAGGAGCTCCGGCTGCTCGTCGGCGCCTCCGCCATGACGCTGTCGGTGGGCTGGCCCGACTACGAGTGGGACCGCTTGACCGAGGTGCTCCTCTACCCGCAGGACTTCGCCCGCGACTACGGCTTCGAGATGAAGGAGCTCTCCGGCCAGGCCCACGGCTGGGGCACGGTGATCCTCTCCGCGCCGGCGCTCATCGAGAGCTTCGAGCATCCCGACGACGGCTACCACGTCGGCATCCACGAGTTCGCCCACCTGGTCCAGGTTGAGCAGGCGCGTTTCGCGGAGATCCCGCCCGGCCTGGACGAGGAGTACGGCCGCGAGTGGACCGAGCTGGTGACGGCGGAGATGGACCGGATCCGCCGGGGGAAGTCGGTGCTCGATGCCTACGCGGGCGAGAACCCCAGCGAGTTCCTCGCCGTGGCCGTCGAGGCCTTCTTCGAGATCCCGCTCGAGCTGCGCGACCGGCATCGCGAGGTGTATGCGATCCTCGCCGCGTACTTCCGGCAGGACCCCGCGGCCTGGGACGAGGCGAGGGGTCTATGAGGAAGATGGGACGGTCATGAGACTGGACGTGGCGTTGATTCGGAGCCATCCGGGACTCTCGAGAAGGAAAGCGCAGGACGTCATCGAGAAGGGACAGGTGAGCGTCGACGGCGTGACCGTCTCGGACAAGGGTCGCGACGTGCCCGACGGCGCGACCCTTGTCTGGGATCCAAACAAGAAATCCGTTCGCCGGTCTCGGATCTCCCTTCCGATCCTGTATGAGGATGACTCGATCCTGATCGTCGACAAGCCCGCCGGGCTCCTGGCCGTGCCTACCTCGCCCGACGCCGCGAGCGAGGACACCGCGCTGGCGCGCGTGCAGGATTACGTCCGCCACCTCCGGCCGCGGAAGCCGTACGTCGGGGTGGTGCACCGCATCGATCGCGACACCTCGGGGGCCCTGGCCTTCGCCCTCTCCCCCGCCGCGCGGCCCCCGCTGCGCGAGCTGTTCCGCGAGCATCGCATCGAGCGGCGCTACGCGGCCCTCGTCCAGGGCGAGCCGCGCGGCGAGCGCGGCCGGATCGACCTGCCCATCCACGACGCCTACGCGGGCGGGCGGCGGCGCGTGGCGCGCCCGGGCGAGCCCTCGCGGCCGGCGCTGACGCTGTGGACCGTGGTGGAGCGGTTCGCTGGGGCGGCCCTGCTGGACGTCGAGCTCACGACCGGCCGGCAGCACCAGATCCGCGTGCACCTGGCCCACGTCGGCACGCCCATCCTGGGGGATCCCGTCTACGGGCGCGGGGCCGCCGGGCCGGAGGCCCGTCCCGCGGCGCCGCGCCAGATGCTGCACGCGCGGCTGCTCGCCTTCGCCCACCCGTTGTCCGGGCAGCCGGTGCGCGCGGAGAGCCCGCCGCCCCCCGATTTCCAGGCCGCGATCAGGGCCCTGCGGCTACCCGCGGGGCGAGGCGGAGGCGGACGGCCCCGGCGAGGCTGACCCGGCGGGGGCGGTTCCGTACTGGCGCAGCTTCGCCTTGATGCGGTCCTCGATCCAGTGCGGGTCCCACCATTCGCGGGCGTCCACCTGCTCGCCCTGCAGGATCATCGAGAAGTGCAGGTGATCGCCGCCGGCCAGGCCGGTGGCCCCGGTCTGCCCGATGGTCTGGCCGCGCGTCACGGTGTCGCCCGCCTTGACGGCGAACGAGCTCATGTGGCCGTAGAGCGAGAGCAGGCCGTACCCGTGGTCGATGACCACCGTGTTCCCGTAGATCCCGAAGAACTCGGCCATCATGACCTGGCCGTCGTTGGCGGCGGAGATGGGGCTGTTCGCGTTGGTGGCGAGGTCGTACCCGAGGTGGTCCTGCCGGTCCACCTCCTTGCCCTGGTACTTGTAGATGCGGTGGTCGGCGAACTGGGCCTCGACCTGGGAGTTGCTGAGCTGCCGGAAAGGCTCGCTCCACAGGAAGCGCTCCTGGGAACGCCCCGCC
>Ga0111538_10012515_pt1 | contig 11218 bp, 11 predicted proteins | sample SoiMethybrSBSTD1_FD_79669 | JGI IMG/M metagenome (GOLD analysis project Ga0111538, IMG submission 79669) | Bulk soil microbial communities from a Populus tree surrounding site in Tennessee, USA - Soil MetaG P. TD hybrid SBSTD1 (version 2)... | ecosystem: Environmental > Terrestrial > Soil >... | reverse complement strand
CTCGCGCTGCACGGCGATAAGCGCGTCGCGACTTTCGCCGTAGGAGTAGTACATCTCGATCGCGGCGTTGACGATGAGTGCGCCGCCGATCAATGCCACCAGGAGCGAGGCGTACTTGCGGAAGAGCCCGCCGCCCTGCATCGAGGGCGGGCGCGATGGTCCGCCCCCTGCTGCAGGACCCTGAGCACGACGCCGCCTGCCGCCAAGAATCTGCGCCCACCCTCCACGCAGCCCAGCCGCAAGGCCCGGGAGGATCCGGCTGGCCGCGCCCCAGGGGTCCGACGCGGCAGGGGCTGCATTCTTGGAGGTCTGCAGCTCGGTCATTTGCCTCACCCGGGCGCGGACGGCTCGGACGCAATCATGAAGCGTCGCCAAAGGGCCTTGCGGCTCAGACAACAGCGCAGTTTCTCAGGAGCAGGAAGGATACAACCACCCACGCATAGAATACGACCACGGACTTCAAGGCATTCTTGAAGCGGCGGCTTTTGATCTCGCGAATGTACGCGAGCTTGAGCGTCTCTGCCGCCAGTTCCTCCTCGATGGTGACGTCCCTCAGCCGCTCTGCGTAGAGGCTGGCCGTTACCTGGTTGGGATCGCCCACATAGAACAGGCCCCTCGTCTGCCAGCCTCCCGTAAGCCTCGCTTGGGTCAACGTGACGGGCCAGATGACGTAGCCGAACATCAATATGGTCGCCACGAACAGCGCGAGCAGGATGGCGGCAACCGGGCTCGACGCCGCGCGCGGGCACGCTGACGTAAGGATCGACCACAGCGGGTTCATCGCGAGGACGAACGCGGCAATCGAGATTTGCGCCTTCGTATCGAAGGAGCGGATCGTCCATTCGGTGAAGGCGATCGCCTGCTTCAGGAAATCGAGGCGCTCCTCCTTGCTTGGAGCGTCCGGGCCTCCCGCCGGCTGCGCCGCGTCGTCCATCGGCGCTGCCTGCGCTGCAGGCGTCCCACCAGCCTTCGAATCCATGCCTTCGTGCCCAGTTTCGCGCTCGAGAGTCGGACTGACTAGCCGGCATCATGGCACACCGGACCCTTTGCGGGATGATGCCGCGCGCGGGAGGCGCCTGCTGGAGCATACATCTCTTGGCACATGGTTAGTGACATGGGCATGCTCCTTTCCCGCGCATTGCCGGGTTGCCTCGGCATCCTGCGCACTAGCGCGGCTCCCCCGCTGGTCTGGGAGCCTTGGCGATCCGGTCGGCGCGCTCCACCAGCTTGGAAGCAAGCGCCCTGGCCCTGCGCTCCGTGGCCGGGAAGTCGAAACGCCCTCCGCCCTTGTCCAGAATGGTGATGAGCAGTTCGATCAGGCGCAGGTTCGCATTCATGACCCGGTGCCGCACGAGCGTAGACATGGTTTGCGGCTGCTGTCCGATCTTGTCGACCAGGACCTCGCGTGCGAACCCGGGCGCCAGCAAACCCAGGTGCACCACGTTTGCATCCGTCAGGACGATTTCCGAGCGGGTCCCATCCGCTTGCGTGCGAACAAGAGCGAAGTTCCCGCCGCGCGGCTCGAAGCTGAGCAGATCCGTGGTGCGGCGCGTCGGGGCAGCGCGCGTGGCCGAGGCCGGTGCGTCACCCGATTGGCCGGTGACGGAAGCTCGCTGCACCAACGATCTGGCCGCGCGGAGATGACGCCCGACGGCGGCGCGGAAGTATCTGCCGAGCGACGCCAGCCACCGCAGCGGATTGCGCAGCCGCGTCAACCCGCGGTGGAAGATCGCCGCCTGGTGCTCGCGCCACCAGGCATCGCGGCCGGTATCGATCGGCGTGGCGCCGCGATCGAAGAGGGGTACGCTTGCGCGCCGCATGATCGGAATGAGCGCCGCGCCTGCTGCCAGGCCTCCGATGTGCGCCCACCAGGCGACCTGGTCGCCGCGATTGATCAGCACCATGAAAAGCTGGGTCGCCACCCATACCCCGAGAATCCAGGCGGCCGTTATTCGCAACGGCAGCACGCGAAACGCCAGCACCCACACCAGCACCCGCGGATGCAGGATGAGGTAGGCGGAGATCGTGCCGGCAACCGCGCCGCTGGCCCCGATAAGCGGCAGCTGCGAGGCAGGCATCATCAGGGCCTGCGTCAGAGCCGCGGCGATGCCGCAGAGCAGATAGAACGCCAGGTAGCGCAGGTGCCCCATGGCATCCTCGACGTTGTCGCCGAACACCCACAGGAACATCATGTTCGATGCCAGGTGCAGCACGTCGACGTGAAGAAACATGTAGGTGAGAAGCGTGAGGACCTCGGGCACGGCAATGGCATCGAACGATCCGCGCGCCGAGGCCGTGAGGCTGCGCACTTGAAGGAGCTCGGCAGGTACCACCGAGAGAGCGCTACCCGCAGCCAGCAGAAGCCCGGAAAACTGCAGGACATAGACGATCACGTTCACGGCAATGATGCCGATCGTCACCCACTGGCGGTGAACGAACCGGAGCGGGTTGTCATCCGAGAGAGGAATGAAGAGCAAGTCCGCGCACTCCTGGCCAACATACTGTAAAAGCCACTCTTTGCCGCCGAGAATAGAGCTTCCGACCCTGGCCGCAACGTCGATCGGTGGCGAAGGTTTGCACCCCCCTCGCCGTTTCCCGAAGTGAAGGCTGCGCCTGCAACATCAATGCTCTGCCAGCGCCGAACCGGGGTATGGAGGATCACACCGGCAGGGCATGGGAGCGTTGGCAAATACCAATGCGTGCCGCCCTGGGCCTGTGTAGTCCTGGGCTGCGAGGAACGACTGCCTGGGCAAGCGCGAAGGGAGCATCGAGGCCTTTGCCGTCACCGATCGACAGCACGGCCGCCGTCTCTTCAACTTGAAACCTCGGGCCAGCCTTCCCCGTATCTGCAGACGCGAGCGGCAGGAGTGCCGTCACAACTCGAGACAGGGAGATACGTCATGAAGCGCATAGCGATCGCCACCCTTGCTATCGCCACCCTTGCCGCCCCGGTCGCGGGGCCCGCCCTGGCCCAGACCAAGATGGACTGCAGTCGCCTGTACAAGGATTTCTGGGAGAAGTTCGACCGTGAGAAGTATGCCAAGATCTCGGCCGAGCAGCTGGCCGGCGTGAGCCGCTTGGCGCTGCGTGCCTACGACGCCTGCCAGGCGGGCGACGAGCAGGACGCCCGGGCGCTCTTCGACAGGCTGAGCAAGATGACGTTCTGATCCCGCTGGCTGAGGAGCGCGGGCCTCCTGGAAAGGGTGGGGCCCACGCTCGACCAGCCGCGGAACAGGCGCTGACATCGAACGGATTGGATGCCGACAGAGAGAATCGAGTTCTGCTAGAGTTGCACGCCTTTGCGCGGGCGACGTGCAGGCAGGAGGCTGTTGTCATGACGTTTGCCGCTAGGACTGGCGCCGCAGCGCTGCTCGGGTGTCTCGCACTGCCGGCGGGCCCGGCAGCGGCGCAGTCCGACGACGTACCCCTCATCATGCTGAAGCCGCAGGGCGCGGGCGCACTCAGCAGCCTGCGCCTCGAGAAGCTCTACGCGGCAATCCGCAAGCGCTCTGACAAGGCCAAGGGCCAGATGCTGCCTCTGACCAAGACCGAGGTTTGGATGGTGCCAAAGGCCAACGTGGAGGGGGTGCGCAAGGCGGCGGCGCGGCACGGCGTCGTCATGAGCCGGCTGAGCGAGACCTGGAACCAGGTATTCCGGAAGGCTCCGGCCGAGGCCAGAATCAACGACCGGCAGAAATCGCTGATGGATCGCGCCAGGGGCTCCCTGGCCGCGCTGGGGGTCGGCATGATGGCCGCGCCACGCGCACCGATCGTCGAGTATGCCCTGACCAAGGACGCGAGCGCCCAGGGCCCCGCAAGAGATGCCGCCAGCATCACGGTGGCGCTGAGCGACCAGACGGTGCTGACCATCCGCCGCACGAATGTCGAGGTGCGCGCCGATATGTGCATCTGGCGCGGTGTGGTCGATGGCACCGGCGAGCCGGCAACCCTCATGTGGTGGCCGGGCGGACGCATGGCCGGCACGGTCCAGCACGCGGGGCGCATCTATTCCATCCGGCACCTCGGCGGCGAGTTGCATGCCGTTGTCGAGATGGCCGAGAACCGGATGCCGCTGGAGCACGCGCCCATGACCCCGCGGCCGCGCGCCGACGATCCGACCCTACGCGACGATCCTCTCGTGCAGCAGGGAGATGCCAGCAGCGCTCGCCCGGGCGGCGCCCCTGCGCTAGGCCCCAGGCGGGAAGCCGCCGCGCCGGCCGAGGGTGCCGCGAGCCCGGCTCCGGCCTCCAAGGACGTCGTGATCGACGTGATCGTGGCCTACACCCGCAAGGCTGCCAGCAACTATGCCGACGTCAAACACGAGCTGATCGATCTCGCCATCGAGGAGGCCAACGAATCCTTCCGCACGAGCGACCTCGCCCACGTAAAGCTGCGCCTGGTGCATGCCTACGAGACCAACTACGTCGAGGAAGGATCCCACTTCGATCACGTGTGGCGCTTCGCCGACAAGGGCGACGGCTACATGGAGGAAATTCACGGCCTACGCGACAAGCATCGCGCCGACGTGGCCCTGCTGATCGTCGACGACCCCAAGGGGTGCGGCCTGGCAACGCGCGTCTATGCCGATGCCGACGAGGCTTTCGCCGTCGTGCATCACGAGTGCGCGGCGGCCACCTACTCGGTCGCGCACGAGGTCGGGCACATCATTGGCGCCCGACACGATCTGAACCTGGACAAGATCATGACGCCATTCGCCTTCGGTCACGGATACGTCAATGGCACCAAGTGGCGCGATATCATGAGCTACAAGGAGAGCTGCGGCGGCTGCCCGCGTGTACCGGTATGGTCGAGCCCGCTGGTCAAGGTGCGCGGCGAGCCAGCCGGTACGCCGGACCTCGACAACGCCCGCGTAATCCGGGAGCAGGCTGCTCGGGTTGCCGCCTTCAGGTAGTTGCCAGGTTGCCGGGCCTTCTAAGGGTGGCGGCGCGCTCCTAGGACGCGCCGCCATTATTTTTTTCGGGTTGGGATTCACCAACGCCGCCAGGCACCTCCTCGCGCATGATCCCTCCAATCAACGAGGAGGACACCATGTTCGCCAATCAGCTGAGCTGGGCCGTGTGGAACGTCCTGCGGGGCGCCGCCAGGCGGCTTCCCGACACCGACTGGCACGCCCCAAACTACAGCCTGCCGCGGCTGGGCGATCCTGAGAACCTGCGTGATCCCGTGGCGAGGCTCGACAGGGGCATGAGGACGTTCGTCCTGACGGCCGCCCGCGCCGCTTCAGGCGTGTAGAAGCCTGCCGGCCAGGGGCTATGTGCGCTTTGCGAATCGCTCCAGCGCCGTCCGGTCGACGGCAATGCCGAGGCCCGGGCCCTTAGGCACCCGCACGATGCCGCCCTCGTGCTCGATGGGCGCGCTCAGCACCGCCTGACGGAAGGGATGCTCGGAGCGGTCGAACTCGAGCACAGGTTCGAGCGGCGTATGCCGCGGGGGGTTGTGCGGCAGCACCGCGAGGAGTTGCAGCGCCGTCGCCAGCCCCACACCCGTCCCCCACACGTGAGGCACACAGCGCACGCCGAACGCCGACGCCATGTCGGCGATCTTCTTGGTCTCCGACAGCCCGCCTGCCGCGCAGATGTCGGGCTGCGCGATGTCGACCGCGCGGGCGTTGAAGACTTCCCGGAAATTCCAGCGGGTGAACCAGGTCTCGCCGCCAGCGACCGGGATCGGCTGGCCGCGGCGCACCTCCACGTAGCTCTCCAGGTCCTCAGGCACCACCGGCTCCTCGAACCAGCCGATGTCGCAATCGGCGACCTTGCGCCCAAGCGCAATCGCCTCGACCACGTCGTAGCCGTGGTTGGCGTCGAGCATCAGCCCGACCCTGGGTCCGACGGCCTCTCGGCAGGCCCGAACGAGGGCCGCGTCCTCTGCCACGCCGAAGCCGATCTTGAGCTTCACGGCGGAGAAGCCTTCGCGCACGTAACCCTTTACCTCCTCGACGATGTAGCCGAGCGGGTCGGCGTTCCCGCGCCGGTACGTACCGGTCGCATAGGCGGCGACCTCGGTGCGCACCGGCCCGCCCATGAGCACGTGGATCGGCGCCGCGAAGTGCTTGCCCTTGATGTCCCATAGCGCCACGTCGACGCCCGATAGCGCCGTGACGGTAAGTCCGCGCTGCCCCTGGTCGCGAAAGTGATTGTAGAGATGTAGCCAGAGGCGGTCGCTGGCGAGCGGATCGGCGCCGATGAGGTGCGGGCGGAAGGCTGCGACCACGGCGGCGTTGAGGCCCGCCGGCCCGAAGCACTCGCCCCACCCGATCGTCCCATCCTCGCAGATAATCTCCACGAGGCAGGTGGATCGCGCGGCGGTGCTGTTGAACGACCAGGCGAACGGCTCGCTCAGGGGAGCCTCGAGCACGTGCGTCCTGACCTCGGCAATGCGCATAAAGGTCTCCGCCCTTGAAACAACATTGTCACGGCCAGGAATACCATGGCTGCCGGCCTGCCGGCGCGCCTCCTGTTCAGCTGAAAGTCTCGGGCTCGGACCTTCCTCGCCGTCCACACAGGGCTTGCATCATACAGCGCCGCTCCACCGAGCCGTATCGAACCGTCACCACATGCTGCGCGGAGTACGAGGTTCCAGCCTTCGCCGGAATGTCGCTTGTGGTGAGGTTCCGCACAACCACACGTGGCGTCATCCCGGCGCCGCCTGCAAGCAAAGCTTGCGGGCGGGACCAGGCCGGGACCCATGCGCCTGTCCGAATGCACTCGCTAGCCGGTCACGCACCCAACTAGACGCGCGAGCCGGGTAGCGTGCTCGGCGTTGACCGCACCCTTGGGCACGCGTCCCTGCAGTATCTCCCTCACCTGTGCCACGGTCTCGAGCGCCTGACCCTCGATGGCCTCGATGGTGAGCCCGCCCATATGCGGCGTCGCAACCACATCGGTGCGCGCGGCGAGTTGCGGCGAGGGCATTTGATCGGGTGCGCGGCCCACATCCATGGCGGCGCCGGCAATGCGCTCCTCCTTCAGGGCGGCGGTCAGCGCTCCTTCGTCGACAAGATTGCCGCGCGAGAGATTGACGAGATAGGCATCCCTGCGCATCAGCCCGAGCTGTGCTGCACCGACGAGGTTCTCCGTCTCCACAGTGGCCACCGCCAGCGGCAGCACGAAATCGGCGCGCCTGAAGAGGTCGTCGAGCTCGACCTGCTCGATCCGGTCGTGCTCGACGAGCACGTAGGGATCATTCACCAGCACGCGCATGCCGAGCGCCAGCGCGAGCTCGGCGACGCGCATGCCCAACGGACCGTAGCCGATGATGCCTGCGGTCGCGCCCGCGAGTTGCCGACCCGTGCCGATGTCGGGCGCGCGGCCGGTCTTGTAGGCGATGTTGGCGCGCGAGATGCCGCGCGCCGCGTCGATCATCAACCCGATCGCCAGCTCGCTGACCGCTGCCACCCAGCTGCGGCTTGCCTGCGTGACGAGCACGCCCTGGGTGCTGGCGGCCTCCACTTCGATGTTGCGGATGTCGACGGCGACGCGCGAGACCGAAACGAGGTCGGGCAGCGCCCCAAACAGGCCCGCCCCGCACGGCGTCGCCCGATCGACGACGATGACCTGGCAGCCTTTGGCAGCTGCGATGAGCGCGGGCGTGTCGAGCGGTGATGCGCCCTCATGCAACACGACCTCGCCCAGCGCGGCGAGACCCGCCAGGGCCCGCTCGCCGTAGTAGTTGCGGCGCATCTCGGGCGTGTGGGTCAGCAGAATGCGCGGTCGGTCGCTCACGTCTTCCATACTCGGCTCGCGTCACCATCGAACTCTGCGCTGCAGAAGGTGCCGCCCTGGAAGTAGTCGCCGATCGGATCGGGCGGGAGCTTGGCCTGCGCCGCCAGCGCCTCGTCGCGGAAGGCCTCGGCCTTGCCGGTCGGGCGGTAGCCGTAGTCGTGGGCGGTGTGATTGTCCCACCAGCTGCGCTCGTTGTCGGAGCCGCCGTAAAAGATCTCGAAACGAAGGTCCGAGTGCTCGAGCCCGATACGTACCAGCTGCACGAGATCGTCGGGGCTCACCCAGATCGCAAGCCGCCGCTGGTCGATCGGCTTGTCGCCGAAGTTGCCGATCCTCAGGCAGAGCACGCGCATGCCGTGCTTCTCGGCATAGAGCGCGCCAAGCGCCTCGCCGAAGGCCTTGCTCACGCCGTAGCGCGAGTCCGGCCGCACGGTGACGTCCGTGCCGATGCGGTGATGGCGCGGGTAGAAGCCGACGGCGTGATTGGAGGAGGCGAATACGACGCGCTTCACGCCCTTGCGCCGGGCGGCCTCGAACAGATTGTAGCAGCCGATGATGTTGGACTGCAGGATCGTCTCCCACGGCCCCTCCGTCGAGTGCCCGCCCAGGTGGATAATGCCGTCGATCCCCTCGACGATCCTCTCCACCTCGTCCATCTGCGAGAGGTCGGCCAGCACGAACTCCTCGTCGTTCCGCAAATCCGCCGGCCGCCTCATATCGCTCGAGCGGAGCCGCGGATAGATCGGCTTCAACAGCGTGCGCAGGCGAGTGCCGATGCCGCCGGCTGCGCCCGTCAACAGGATGCGCGCCATCCTCTCGTCTCCTTCCGTGGGTTTATTTCGATTGTGCGCGACGGCCGTCCGTCCGCTGGAACTGCTTCTCGGCCAGGCGACGGTAGCGTTGCAGGCTGCGTGTCAGGTGCGTGCGCATCGCCTTGCGAGCCTCGGAGGCCTGGCCGTCGTGAACGGCAGCATAGATTCGGCCATGCTCCTTCTGGATGTCCACCAAATACTGCCGCTGCGCCTCGGGCGTGCTGGCCGCCGCGCGCACGCTCTGGCGCGGAATGACATGCCGCCCCAGGAACTCCAGCAACTGGGCAAAGCGCGGGTTGCCCGTTGCCTTGGCAATCGCCAGATGGAAGGCAAAATCCTGGTAGATGGCGCTTTCGCCGCGGCCGATGGCCGTCTCGATGGCGCGCAGCGCCCGCCCGATGGGAGCCAGGCGTTCAGGCGTGATGCGCTCGGCTGCCAGGGCCGCGGCCTCGATCTCCAGGGCCAGGCGCAGCTCCATCACCTCCAGGACGTCGCCGATCGAGCTCAAGCCATCGGGATCGATGCGGAAGGGAACGCGGCTGGCATCCGCGGCCACGAAGGCGCCGGAGCCCTGGCGGGTGGTCACCAACCCTTCCGCCCGCAGGGCCGCCACGGCCTCGCGCACGACCGTGCGGCTGACCCCCATGGCCGCCATCAGCTCCTGTTCGGTAGGCAGGCGCTCGCCCGGCGCCAGGCGGCCGTCGCGAATCTCCCCGGCGATGCGGGCAACCGCCTCCTCCGTCAGGTTGCGCGCAGCCCGCAGCGGTCTCAGCAGAGTGCGCTTGTCAGCGTCGGGCGGTGCCGCTAGGTTCGATTGTTGTCGGGTCATCGTACAAGTTCTAGTTCTGAAGGGGCCGGGGTTCAATCGCCTCGTACAAGGCGCAGCGGCTGCAATGCACGATCAGCCGCGCACAGACGTCGAAGAATCGAGAGGAGGAGCGCATGGACAGACGATCGGTGATGAAGCTGGGATTGGCCGGACTGGCGGCGGGAGCCGTCGGAGTGCCCTCGGCTCTTGCCCAGGCCAAAATGGTCCTCAAGGCAACGGACGTGCATCCCCTCGGCTATCCCACCGTGGAAGCCGTGGTGCGCATGGGCAAGAAGCTGGAGGCTGCCACCAACGGCCGCATCAGCATCCAGATGTATCCGTCGATGCAGCTCGGCGGCGAGAAGGAGATGATCGAGCAGGCCCAGGTCGGCGCCCTGCAGATCGCCCGCATCAGCGTTGGCCCCATGGGCCCGATCGTGCCCGAGCTCAACGTCTTCAACCTGCCCTTCATGTTCCGCGACAACGCGCACATGGAGAAGGTGATTGACGGCGCGATCGGCGAGGAGATGCTGAAGAAGCTCTCCGATCATCCCACGGCCAACCTCATCGGCCTGTGCTGGATGAACGCCGGCACCCGCAACGTCTACAACAGCAAGAAGCCCATCCAGACGGTCGAGGACCTCAAGGGCCTGAAGATCCGCATGATGGGTAATCCCGTTTTCGTCGAGACCATGAACGCGCTCGGCGGCAACGGGGTGGCGATGGGCTTCGACCAGCTGATCAACGCCATGCAGACCGGCGTCGTGGATGGCGCGGAGAACAATTACCCGACCTACGAGAGCGGCCAGCACTACCGCTACGCCAAGTACTACTCCACGACCGGGCACCTCATGATCCCGGAGATCCTGGTGTTCTCCAAGAAATCGTGGGAGGGCCTGTCCAAGGATGACCAGGCGCTCATAGCCAAGGTCTCCAAGGAGGCTCAGCAGGAGCAGAGGAAGCTCTGGTACGAGCGCGAGGAGGAGTCCTTGAAAAAGATCAAGGATGCCGGCGCCCAGGTTAACGACGTTGCCGACCGCAAGCCCTTCCAGGCGGCGGTGAAGCCGGTTTGGGACAAGTTCGGTGGCCAGCACCAGGCTCTCATCCAGCGCATCCAGGACGTGAAGTAGAGCCGGTTGTCGTGACTTGCTGGCCGGCTGGCTTCCCTTTGAGGATCCGGCCGGCCTCCGCTTCAGGATCAGGGATGAAAGCTCACTACATCCGGGGCATGGATGCCCTGCACCGCGCCTGCGTCGTCGTTGCTGGCGCCAGCCTCGTCATCATCACCCTCATCATTCCCTACGGCGTTTTCACCCGCTATGTGCTCAACAGCGCGGCGTCGTGGCCCGAGCCGATGGCGATCCTGCTCATGATCGTGCTGTCGTTCGCCTCGGCCGTCGTGTGCTACCGCGAGCACCTGCACATCGCCGTTGGACTGCTGCCTTCCGCGCTACAGGGCACGCCGCGGCTGCTGCTCGGCTGCCTCATCGAGCTCGGCATGCTCTTCACCAACCTCTTCATGCTGTGGTTCGGCATCAAGCTCGTGCACGCCATGTGGTTCCAGTCGATCGCCGAGTTCCCGCTCGTCTCCGTGGGCGTGTCCTATCTGCCGGTGCCGATCGGCGGCGCCATTACGGCCCTGCTGGTCATCGAGCGCATCTGGACGCAGGACTTCTTCAGCGAGCCGGCGGCCGAGGCCGTCAGCACCGTGTCGACCGAATAGACGCCGGGTCAGCAACGCCTATGGACGTCCTCATCCTCGTCGGCGGCTTCACCGTGCTGTGCCTGTTGGGCATGCCGGTGGCCTATGCACTTGGACTTGCAGCGATCCTGACCGCACTCTGGGTCGGCAT
>Ga0111538_10012514_pt1 | contig 11219 bp, 10 predicted proteins | sample SoiMethybrSBSTD1_FD_79669 | JGI IMG/M metagenome (GOLD analysis project Ga0111538, IMG submission 79669) | Bulk soil microbial communities from a Populus tree surrounding site in Tennessee, USA - Soil MetaG P. TD hybrid SBSTD1 (version 2)... | ecosystem: Environmental > Terrestrial > Soil >... | reverse complement strand
CCCAGCAAGCGCGTGGGCCGGCGACGCCGCCCGCCGGCGTTCAAGCGGCTCTCGCCAATGACGTTGGGACCCTCTCAGACAAGTTCGTCGGGCTCGCTCGCGTCATGGCGGGGAAATACGACTGGCGGCCCGGTCAAGGTGTTCGCTCTGTCGGCGAAGTCTTCAACCTGATCGTCACAGAAAACAAAATGCTCGTCGGCGTGCTCACAGGAGCGCCCGCCGCGGGCGCGGCGCCTGCTCCGATCACCGATCCCGCGCAGATGCAGGAGGCGCTCCGCACGTCATATGCCAGCCTGCGCCAGGCGTTGGCGGCGCTTACGGCGAACGATCTGGCGACGAGCGTGAAACTGTTCGGCCAGGAGACGACGAAGCAGGGAGCCGCCTTCATGCTGCTCTTCGATCAACACGAACACCTTGGGCAATCCATCGCGTACGCGCGCACCAACAGCATCGTTCCGCCCTGGAGCAAATAGCGCGGCTGTCGTCCCACGACCATCGAGCGGCGAGATCCTTCCTGAGGGTCTCGCCGCTCGCGTCAGCGGCGCGTCAGACCCCTGTCTCTGCTACGGCTTCCAGCACGTCCAGGGCCCGGGCGGCAACTGTCAGGGCACGCGAGCCGACGCCGGTCGAGATCGCACAGAAGGCTAGCGACTTCGCCCCCACCGCCGCCGCCAAGCCCAAGCACGCCTCGTAAGAGTGCGAAAGACTCTCTCGTTGCTGAGCGGTCACATAGCCGTTCGAGATGATCGGACCAACGGTGTGCAGCACGAACCGCGACGGTAGGTAATATGCGCGCGTGACCTTCGCGGTTCCCGTGGGCTCCCGATGGCGCTGGATGTCCATGATGCGGCAGCAGTCTTCTCTCAGGCGAGGACCTGCAGCCGTGTGAATGGCGTTGTCGATACACGCATGTGAGGGCCTGAAGCACCCGAGCAGATCGGCGTTCGCCGCATTGACGATCGCGTCGACTTCGAGCGTCGTGATGTCGCCGCGCCACAACTGCAGCCGCGTTCCGGCCATCGTGACTGGCTGATGCGAACCGGCCAGCACGTCGACCACACCGACACTCGCACGGCGGGCCGACTCATCCGCAAAAAGCGTGTCCAGCTGGTCCAGAGCGTTGGCCGGGATGGGCCGCGCCGGCCGGAGCGTCAACAGGCGCGTAATTAGATTCCGGCGTTCATGCTTCCCGACGGGGAGAGACTCGATGGCGAGGCCGGCGTCGAGCAGCAGCCATTCGGCAACGGTCTCCAGGAGGGCAGGGACACTGTCCGCGGCCTTGCCGGTGCGGTTGAAAGCGACGTGGAGGTCGATTTTGTCCGCGTAGGACGATGGGTCAAGAAAACCGGTCACGTTGATCGCACCCGGCGCTAAGACATGTACTGTCAATCTATTGGACGACGGGCGCCTGCCGCCTGTGAAGCGTTTGGCGAGCAACTCGCCCCGTGGATTCACAACCAGGGTTCGCTCGCCGTCAAAACAGATGGCCCTCCCAGGCCGGAGATACTCGAAATGACTGATTCCACTCCCGAAGAACTGGCCAGACTCGCGATTGATGGAGATCGCGGGGCGCTCGACGCGCTGGTTCGCGAACTTCAACACAACATCTACGGTCTGGCGTTGCGGATGCTCTGGAACAAGGAGGATGCGGAAGATGCCACGCAGGAGATCCTGGTCCGGATCGTCACCCGGCTGTCGCAGTTCGACTTTCGAAGCCGCCTCAGGACCTGGGCTTACCGCGTGGCGGTCAACTACATCCTCGACGTCAAGAAGAGCGCCATCGAACGCCTGCACCTGAGCTTCGACCGATTCAGGGACAACCTCACGGAGGGATTGAGTGTCGAAGATGCCACCGACAGCGAGCAGTCCCTGCTGATCGAAGAGGTCAAAGTGGGCTGCACGCTGGCGATGCTGCAGTGCCTCGACCGGACGCAACGGCTGGCCTACGTGCTCGGCGACATCATGGAACTATCTGGACCGGAGGCCGCCGAGGTCCTCGAGATTTCTCCGGACCTATTTCGGAAGCGGCTGCAACTGGCGCGCGCAACCGTGTTGTCTTTTACGAAGGCGTATTGCGGGTTGGCGTCTGACGCCGCCCCGTGCCGCTGCAACCGTCAGGTCGCCGGCGCCCTCAGGGACGGCCGGATCAACGCCCATCAGCTCACCTTCGCAAAGAACCGTTCGAGCTTCGAGGAGACCAAGGCGCTCGTGAGGCTAGTCGACGAAGCTCGATGGGCGCTTGAAGTGCACCGCACCAGCCATCCGAAGGCGTCGTCGGTCGACTTCGCTCGTCGGTTGATCGCGGTGATCGACGGTCCCGAGTAGCGGACACACGCTGCCGCTGCCGTCCAAGGAGCGGAAATGAAGTCATCAGCCGGCGCTTGACTCGCTCGCTCGAGTCACGGTTAAACCGCGCTGAACGCGTTCATCGCGCTCCTGCGTGCCACCGACTCGCTCCACGCCCACCTGTCGCGCGACGTCGAGGCCGCCGGAGTGACCATGGGTCAGTTCGCTCTTCTCGAGGTGCTCCTTCACGTTGGCCCCATGAGCCCGGGCGACATCGGTGCCAAGCTGACACCTGGCGGCGTTGTGCAAGAAGCTGGGCCGCAGCATTCCCAGGCCCCCGCGCTCACGCAAAGTGAGCCGCGGTTAAGAAGGAGGACGAATGACCGATCGCACACTGCTCATCACCGGCGCCACCGGCAAGCAAGGCGGCGCCACGATCCGTTCCCTCCACGGCAGCGACTTCCGGCTGCGCGCGATGACGCGCAAGCCCGAGAGTGCGGCCGCTCGCGAGTTGACAAACCGCGGCATCGAGGTCGTCGAAGGGGATCTCGACGACGAGGAGTCGCTCAAGCGCGCGCTCGACGGCGTCTGGGGCGTCTATGCCGTGCAGAACACCTGGGAAGCCGGGGTTGAGCAGGAGGAAACCCAGGGACACCGGCTTGCCCGCCTCGCGCACGCAGGCGGCGTCGTCCACTACGTGTACGCGTCGGTCGGCTCAGCACACCGCAAGACCGGCATTCCGCACTTCGACAACAAGTTCCGCGTCGAAAAGACGGTCCAGTCTCTGGGCTTCCCCACGACCGTCGTCATCCGTCCGGTCTTCTTCATGGAGAACCTGACGTCTCCGTGGGTCCTGAAGGGCGACGCGCTGTATGCGGCAATGAAGCCGCGATGGGTACTGCAGATGATTGCCGTCGAGGACATCGGCAAGTACGGCGCGCTCGCATTCACCGATCCCAGGCTGAAGGGGCGCGCCATCGACATTGCCGGCGATGCGGCGACGATGCCCGAAGCCGCTCGGGTCATGGGCCACGTGCTCGGCAGACCGATCTCATTTGTCGAGGTCCCGATTGAGGAAGTCCGAAAGAGCAGCGAAGACATGGCGATCATGTACGAATGGTTTGGCAGCACGGGGTACGACGTGGACATTCAGGCGCTCGAAGGCGAGTTCGGTATCAAGCCGACGACGTTCGAGGAGTGGGCACTCAAACTCCGAAAGGATCCGGTATGAAGCGCTTCGTGATCGTTCTGGTGTTTGCGCTGTGTATTGACGCGAGGTCCAACGGGTTTCAGCAGTCTGGCGCTGCAGCCATTCGCCCGCAAACCGCATGTGCGGACTTGGCGAAGTTGACGTGGCCGAACACGACGATCACGTCCGCGTGTTGCGCGTGCATTACGTTCGTGAGTGCCGGCGCAGTACGTGAAGCACATCGTCGTGCTTCATTTTTTCCGCCCAGGCCATTGGCGTCGCCCACGGCTCGGCGTCCTTTTCGAGTGGGTCTGCCCCACGCTCCAGCAGAAGCCTCACAAAATGGACGCGCCCCCAACGGCATGCCCAACCCAGTGGCGTGCTCTTCAGTAGCTCGTCGCGAAGGTCGATGCGCGCGCCACGGTCCAACAGCATTTTGGCGTAGGGAACGTGCTCTTGTTCCCCGCGCGCCATGACGGTGTGCAGCATCGTCCGGCTGGATGCGCCGAGATTCGGATCCGCCCGCTCGAGCACCTGCCGAAAACAATCCAACCCGCGTTCCACTCCTGCGTCGCAGGTGAGCGCCTGCCATAGCGACCCCATCCAACGCTCGTCGTCGCGCGGCCAGTCGATCCGTTCGAGCGCGAGACGCACGATCTCCGGATCGCCGCCGCCAGCTGCGGTCCACAGGAGATCCTCGGCCACGGTGCTGCCCGGACTCGCGGCGCCGGCGCGCAGCCGGCCAGCGGCCTCGTCCTCCAGCAATCGCCTCGCCGCATCCGTCTGGCGGGCGAAGCCCGCGGAAATCGCATCCAGAAAGCCGCCGTGCTGTTCGAGCAGGCTGATGAGCTCGGCGTCGTTCTGAGCGTGCGCGCGATAGAACGGCGTCCCTGACGTGAAGACATTGGCGTTCGGATCGGCGCCCTTCGCGAGGAGCATTTCCGCTACGGGTCGGTTGCGCTTCACGACGCAGCAAAGGAGCGGTCCGCCCGCGGAGTAGAGGACTTCGTCGCCACCGCCGACGCGCAAGCGCTCGTTGGGATCGAATCCGAGATCGAGCAGCAGCGCCACAATCTTCGGCTGGTTGTGCCACACCGCCATTTCCAGCGGTCCCATACACACCATCCCGGGGCCGCACTCGGTCGGTTGTTGCAGCGTGCCGTCGGCATGATGAGCGCGAATCCAGTCGGCGTCGCCCAGTGCCACGGCCGAGAACGATCCCAGCTCGGCCCCGCGGCTCAACAGCAGGCTCGCCACTCGCTGGAACTGCGCCGGATGCTCGAATTCGTCCCACCCCTTTCGTTTGGCCGCCAGATCGATTGGTGTCCATGCACCTCGGAGGCGGCGATTCGGGTCGGCACCGTGCTCGAGCAGCCAGGCGACGGCTTCCTCGTGACCCTCGCAGGCGGCCGCGTGAAGTGGCGTCCCGCCGTTTGCGCTCGCGGAATGGACCAGCGTCGGATCGGTTTTCAGAATGTCGAGCGCGCGACCGTTCTGCCAGTTGGACACCAGGAACAAATCGTCCGGCGCTGCGGCCGCTTCTGGATCGTGAGTGGCGCGCCGGCGCTGCTCCTCCTCTCGAATGATCGCGACGAGCTCGTCAAACCCGCGCTCCGAAGCGAGCGTCAGCGCCGTCGTCGCGTCGCGATGCGGATACACCCCGGCGCGTGCGTCCGCGCCGTGCCGCATCAAGAGGCGAGTCATCGCGGCGGACCGGTCGATCACTGCGTAGTGGATCGGCCGGCGCTCGTCCCCACCCCGGCCCATGTCGACCAACTCTGGACGAACGCGAAGCATGGTCTCTGCCTTGTCTAGATCAGCCGCACGCACCGCCTCTATGAGTTGTCTGGCGGTGACCCCATCGACGGCGGCCTTCAGCTTCGGCCAGCTCTCGAACCCGTACGAGCGCGCCAGCACGAACTGCGCGTCGTGCAGGGCGAAAGTCTCCTGCGTCGCGGTGCGATGGTAGGCGGCGACCTCGATGACAGCGTCGGGTGACTGAGCGCGATACGCCTCCAGCAGCTCTTTGGCCTGTCGCTTCAGTTGATCGATATCTGGGGACTCGCGCATCGCGCGAGTGGGCGGGTGAGTCCGGTGAACGGTCATGACGAGCTCCTCTCCCGGCGGTGCCTAACGCACAGCCCTACGCGCCCGTTGTCCGCTCTCCCGGGCAGGAAAAGAGATCATCCTGACGATGACAAGACCGATGTCGGGGTGGACGCAGTCCTTTCCGCGGACGTGGGTGACGCCCCGATGCGCCAGCGCCAGTATACCGCGCCGGTCCAATGCGCCTTCTGCGTAAGATTTCCTGAACGTGTTGGTCTTGCGATGGCATGACCACCGGCTGACTGGGTCACGACTCCTCGCCCTGAAGAAACATCCTCGGCCCCTTTCGCGCACATGCGGGGTTTCGCTCAAACCGCTAGAACCGCATGATCGATCTGAATCGCGGCCTGGACCCCCGCTTACCGAGCACACGCCTCGTGGCGGAATCGATTCAACTATTTGTCCGCTTTGAAATGCTCCCCGATGTGACGACGTAACGAGCGTGTTATCGCTGCTGGAGCGCCGGCTGGCTGAGCCACTCCTGGAAGCGGATCTCGCCGAGTCGCGCGTCGTCGGCAGGAATCAGCGAGCGCTCGGCGAGTTCCGCCCCGAAGTACCGCGCGTGCGGGTCAGCGACAACCTCGCGAGGGTCATTGCGCGCCCTGAGGCCCTGACGGATCAGTTCATCGAAACGGAACCGTTGGGGACCGGCTACTTCAACGGTGCCATTCACTGGCGCGGCCACGGCGATCCTGCCGACCGCCTTGGCGACGTCATCAGCCGCCATGGGCTGAATGAGCACCGGTGGCAGCCGAACCGTCGTGCGGACAGTGGCTTCATCGGCGATGCGCTTGACGAACTCGAAGAACTGCGTGGCGTGAACGATCGAGTACGGGATCCCGCTACCCGTGATCAGCGCTTCCTGAGCGTTCTTCGCTCGGAGGTAGGGACTGTCGGGAATCCGTTCGGTTCCCACCACGGACAGCGCGACGTAGTGCTTCACACCGGCTGTTGCCGAGTACTTGAGAAGGTTGCGCGTGGACGTAGTGAAGAACTCCATGACCGCGGCGTCAGCGAAGGAGGGCGAGTTCGATACGTCGACGACGACAGACGCGCCTTGAAGAGCTTCTGCCAGACCCTCGCCCGTGAGAGTGTTGACGCCCGTGTCAGGCGATGCCGGCACGACATCATGGCCGAGTTCTGTCAGTCTGGTCACGACCTTCGATCCAATGAGGCCGGTGCCGCCGATGATGACGAGTTTCACGACCACCTCGCTTTCAGCGCCCGACTCAATGTCGCCGAGCGTGTACCCGCTATGACCGAGCGACGCACTGAGTTGTGACAACTCGAGCCCATTGGCCGGATAACGAGACGCGTTGTGACGTATCAGCGCGACGAAGGGGCGTGAATTTAGAAGGAAGCCCTCACGCAGCGACGACAGACGCGAGAAGACCTTCGAGGCCGGCGATGTCGCCATTTTGGGCCGCTGCGACAAAAGCGTCGAGAAGCCGTCGCTGCTCGGCAGAACCCGCGGGCATCCGTCGGCCCTTAGCGACGTGCAGCCGAGCGCGAGTCACCACTTGCCTCGCGTTGGCCTCTTCAAGCCGAAGGACGGTCGCGATGTCGCGGTATGGATAGTCGAACGCCTCACGAAGGATGAAGGCGGCTCGTTCGATGGGAGTCAGCCTTTCCAGCAGCAACAGAATCCCAAACGCCAACGCCTGGCCTCGTTCCGCTCCCGACCGAGGGTCGGGGCTCGTATCGACTGGTTCCGGCAGCCAAGGTCCAACGTAGGCTTCCCGGCGCGAGCGTGCCGACTGCATGACGTTGATCGCCAATCGTGTCGCCGTCGTCATGAGGAATGCCGCGGCATCCCGGACCAGGCTGCGATCTGCCGTCTGCCAGCGTACCCAGACGTCCTGCACAATGTCCTCGGCTTCCGATGAGCTACCGAGCATCCGGTAGGCGATGCCGAAGAGACGCGGACGCAGGCTCATGAACGCCGAGAGACCGTCGTCGTAAGTTCTGGTCTTGTTCTCTGCCGCGCGCGGGGCGTCCGCGATCGAAGCGGGCTGAGATGGAAGGACACCAAGTGCAATTGTCATGATGGTTTTCCCGTTACCTTCGTGCCGGCAGATCAGGTCGGCTGCTCTTGCTTGACGTGGTGCGGCAGGCATTCGAGGAGAGCCGATCTGTTCTCGTGTGAGATCCGCCGCGTTCACACTGACGATTGGAGCATTGGCGCCAGTGCAGATCTATTGAACGATGGTGTCGATCGATACCTAGGTATGGGACGCGTGCGAGGACTTGTCGGATTTGTCGAGACAGCAGACGACCGACAGGAAGACAGGAGCGGGCGGTCGGCTGCGTGTCAGACCGCTGGAGCAGTCCGCAGGCCCAGTCTCGAGGCCATTGTCACCAGCGCGGGAAGAGAATCGGCCTTCATCTTGCGCATTAACTGACCGCGGTGTGCCTTCACGGTGATCTCGCTGATGCTGAGTTCTCCGCCGACTTGTTTGTTCAACAGACCCAAAACGACCAATTCCATCACCTCGCGTTCTCGCGGAGTGAGTGATGCGTAACACTTCCGCAGCGCTTGCATCGCTGACTCCTCGCGCAATGCGGCGCGACTCCGCTCGATGGCGCCGCGGATCGCGTCCAGCAGCACGGCGTCGTTGAAGGGCTTCGTCAGGAACTCGACCGCTCCTGCCTTCATGGCTCGCACGGTCATGGGCACGTCGCCGTGGCCGGTGATGAAGATGATCGGCATATCCGGCCGCTCCGCCAGCTGCTCTTGCAGCTCCAGGCCGCTCAGGCCCGGCAGCGTGACGTCGAGCACCAGGCAGCACGAAACTGTCGGACGGGGATGAGAGAGAAATTCCCGGGCTGACGCGAATGTTTCGGGGCGCCACCCTGCGGTTCTGATGAGCAGCTCCAGCGACTCGCGCACCGAGACGTCGTCGTCAACGACAAAGACAATCGACCTGGCGTCTGGCATTGCGACGACCTCGTTCGCGCGAGCTATGGTGAGCGGACTACCAGTACATGGCCCCGCGTATGACGTTCCTGTCAACATCGTTGCCATACTTACCCCCGAAGCGCGGCCTTGATTGCGTTGAAAAGGGCCGTCTCGGTGAATGGCTTGGACAGGCACGCCACCGCGCCCATCGCGACGACGCGGAGACGCACCGTGTGATCTCCGGTCCCCGTGATGAACACAATGGGGATCTCCTGCCGCCGGCGGATCAGCTCCTGTTGAAGATCGGGGCCCGACATGCCAGGCATCGCGATGTCGAGGAGCAGGCAGCGCGTCTCGCCGATGCTTTCAGAGGCGAGGAACGCTTCGGCCGACGAGAACGCGCGGGCGCAAAAGCCGAACTGCCGGATCAAGTCTGGCAGCGACTCACGCACGGACTCGTCATCGTCGACGACCGACACCACTGAACGCGTCCCTATCATGAATGCCCCATTACGGGTGCCGCGTCCGTGATGGTGTCTCGAACGCGGGGAATGGAAAACGAGAAGGTGGCGCCAGGTCCGTCATTCGGTTCTGCCCAGAGACGACCCTGATGTCTTTCGACGATGGAGCGGCTGACTGAGAGCCCGATACCCATGCCGTCGCGCTTCGTCGTGTAGAAGGCGTCGAACAACTTGTCCACGCTCTGGCGGTCGAAGCCCGCGCCGGTGTCGCGGACCATCACGCGGACGCGATCGCCGTCTTCCCGTTCGGTTCTGATCAGCAATTGCCGAGGGCGATCGTGTGCACCAACCATCGCGTCCGAGGCGTTGCGGAGCAGGTTCACGATGACCTGTTGGAGCTGGATACGATCACCGGTGACGGTCGGGAGATCGTCGGCGAGTTCCGACTGAATCACGACCTGATTTCTTTGAAGCTCACTCGACGTCAGCGCAATGACCTCTCTTGTGGCTTCGTTCAGGTCCACTGGCTCGGTCGTCGACTCCTTTTTGATGAACAGGGCACGCAATCGCGCGATCATTTCTGATGCACGAGAGCCGTCGCGAATCGTCCGGCGAGCCGTCTCACACGCACCATCGACGTCGGGAGAATCGGCAGCAAGCATCCGGAGGCAAGTATTCGCGTTGGTGATGATGCCAGCCAGCGGTTGGTTGAGTTCGTGCGCGATCGACGCCGTCAAGACTCCGAGGCTCGTGACCCTGGCCACATGTGTGAGCTGTGCTCTGGCCTTGTCAAGTGCCTCTTCCGACAGCCGACGCGCCGTGACATCCTGAATCGCCGCGATGTACTCCAGTTGACCATCCTGGTCCTTGGTTGCGTGAGCAACCGCATGCAGGTACTTGATCGACTGATCAGGCATCACCAAACGGTACTGCCATCTAAAGGCGTTAGCGTCGCCTTGCGCCTGTTCGATCATTTTCTCGAGCACACTGAGGTCTTCGGGATGGACGCGCGTACGGATCAGTTCGAGCGTCACCGGCACGCCGATCTCGAATTCATAGATGCGATAGAGCTGCTCCGACCACGTGACTTCGTTGGTCGTCACGCGCCAGGAAAACGTGCCTATTCGACTCAGACGGTGCCCTTCCGCGAGGAATGCCTCGCTGCGCCGCAACGCTCGTTCGGCTCGCTTCTGTTCGCTCAAATCGAGCACGAACGCGACACCTTCGTTCCCACTCCCTTCAAAGAGTGCGCCGCCGAGAAGTACAGGCACTCGGCTGCCGTCCTTCCGGAAGTACTCCTTCTCGAAGGGTTGAAAGATACCGGTCGCCGTTAGATCAGCAATCGCGCGTTCGTCATGGCTACGCCATTCGGCTGGCGTCAGGCCCATCCAGCGGACGCGACCGGAGGCGTGATCTTCACGGTCGTATTGCACCATGCGGAGGAACGCATCGTTGGCACCGGTGATGGCGCCTTCGAGATTCCACATGACAATGCCCACAACATTGGCCTCGACCAGACGCCGAACCTTCGCTTCCAGCCCTCTTGCCAGTTCACGGACTTCTGCCTCCGCCTTTTCGCGCTCGGACACCTGGACTTTGAGGTCCTCAATGTGTTTCAGCGCCTGATACGCGGAAGACGCAAATTTGCCGAGAGCGTCCATCACCCGGTCGTCTTCTGCGTCGAACTTGCGACGGCCGCTGTGCATGATGCCCCAGATGGTTCCGACCGCCTCTCCGGCGACGTAAAACGGGACCAGCAGGCATTCTTCGGCTGCCGGAATCACTGGCAGCAGATACGGATAGCGACGTTCGAAGTGTGTGAACAACAGCGTACGATTCTGATCGAGTACGTCTCCGCAGGGCCCGAAATTACGGGGAGTTCCACCCCCTTCGTGCGGATTCCACCTACCGGCAATGGCTGGCCAATAAAACCTCTCGCCGCAAACGTCCGGCGTTTTGCCATCCCTGGTCAGCAAACTCAGGCCGGCAGAGTCACACTGCGTGCTCTCCAAGATCGTTTCAGCGAGTGCCTGAAATATGGTCGCCGGCGAATCGGCTAGTGCGCTCACCAGCTTCACGAGCGCACGGTTTTCCTTTTCATAGTCGGGCGGACGCGAAGGGCGGCGATGCAACTCCTCCGTGCACAGGATTGACTCCAGAGGAGCAGCCGGCAGGCAACTCTCGACCAGTACATCACGTGTATTCTCAGCAGATTCGGCCACCTTTACTCCTCCCGCTGCTCGGTGCGTTCGTCAAGAGCTCTGGTGTGCCCAGCCGT
>Ga0111538_10012513_pt1 | contig 11219 bp, 11 predicted proteins | sample SoiMethybrSBSTD1_FD_79669 | JGI IMG/M metagenome (GOLD analysis project Ga0111538, IMG submission 79669) | Bulk soil microbial communities from a Populus tree surrounding site in Tennessee, USA - Soil MetaG P. TD hybrid SBSTD1 (version 2)... | ecosystem: Environmental > Terrestrial > Soil >... | reverse complement strand
TCGGGCTATCTCGGGGTATGGACGCTGTTCGAGGGCTTTGCGGGTTCTGCTCACAACCAGTACGCCGACGTGCTCTTCAGAACCGGAATCGTCGGCTTTGCCGCGTACTGCTACATTCTTTTCGCGATCGCGTTGCACCTGCGCCGATGCGACAAGGGATTGTTATGGGGGTTTCTGGGCATCGTCTTCTACGGGGTGTTTCATGAGACCTTCAAGGAATCTCAGGGCGCATTCGTGCTTGCGTTCCTGGTGGGGTTGACGGCGCAGTCACTACGCATGGCCGGGTGGAAGACCCAGTCGCTACCGCGTTCCAGCCATTCGGTTACGGGTAGTGACGTGCTGCCGAACCAGACCTGACTGCAAAGGCGCAGCAGTCTTCTCCCGAGGCTCAAGACCGGTTGCGTACGGTCGTGACATAGCTGAAAACCTGCGCGGCCCTGTCATCGATGGTGTTTCGCCCGGAAAGGAGCCGCCGATAGCCGGCGGCTCTCACCTCTTCGCGCAGCGACGGCTGCGCCTTTAACTCGGCGACTATGTCCACAAGCTCTTCGACGGAAGAGAAAAAGAATGCTTCTTCGCGGTCCTTGAAGTGGCTTTGCGCTTCGTCGGTCCTTTCACAAACCAACAGTCCGCCTACGGCAACGATCTCCAATGCTCTTTCTGTCCAGGTGTCGTTGTTGATCTTGGAGAAGAAGCACAGTCCTGCGACGACACCGGCATAGATGCGGTTGTATTCGGCGCCGAATGCGTGCGTTATGGGCGCGAGTTTCCATATGCGGCGTCCTTTGATCGCACTGTCCCACGCGCCTCCTTTCAGAACGACATCGAAGCCTTTGCGAACGAGCGCGTCGAGATACTCGACCCGCGCATCGTTTTCCCAGTGACCTATGAACGCGGCGTCGGCAAGAAAACCGCCCTGGTCCGGCAGCGGCGGTGTGACGAAATGTCTTCTCGGATCGTACGTCGGCGGGCAATGCTCGACGTGAGCTGCCCCAGCCTTCCGATACTGGTCGACATTGCGGGCTCGGTAAACAAAGTGAGCGTCGTAGGCCGGCAATGCATGACGGAACTTCCAGTGAAAGCCGGAAGGCGCTCTTCTGGAGAAGGGGTCGTCGTTGAAATACTGGGTCGGTACGACTCCGAGCGCCTTGATTCCAAGGATCGTGCGGCGATCGAACTCGACGGGAAGGCGAAAATGTACCCAATCGGGCTTTTCGCTTCGGACGAGCTCGACCAATCCGTGCTGCATCGTCTTGTAGGAAGGTCCGATATGAAGCCGTGCCGCGAGTCTCCCGGGCAAGCCACGGACGACATCGTTCGGCCGGGACACATAAGTCGTAACTTCGATCCCGAGATTACGGAACGCGTGGATCCATCCGGAATCCCGATCGGGCGTCGTATCCAGTGTGCCCACGTAGATCATTCTCATACCTTGATCCAGCGCTCAGGCAGTAGCCCGCTGAATCCCCAGCGCATCTTTCCTTCCTGCATCTGAAAACCGGGCGCGATTACGATCTGCTCAGCTGAGCGCTCGGCCAACCAGGCGCCCCACCAGCTGAAGGTGCTGTTCGCGACTATGAAATGAGTCGCATGCGTCATGAGCCATAGGTCGGCATAGGCGGTGGCGTCTCCGCGGTTGTGAGACACAGTGGTGACGCGGTCCTCGGGTAGAGGTATGAGCGAGCGAGCCTCCTCGGGGAGGTCGGAGAATACGAAGTAATGCGCGTCGGGGACGAGGTCCTCCAGGCGGTTTACAGCGCGCGCATAGTAGTCGGCAGGCGCATTGTTGATGCCCACATTCCCCGGCACGTCGAAGAATCTGACGTGGACAGCGACCGACACATGATCTCGTATGCGCGATGCGAGCTCGCTATTCACCGGGTCTGCGGGCGGCTCGATACGCAAGTCATCTCGGATCGTGGTTGCAACGTCCTTGAAGTAGTCCTCGCTTTGCCAGTAGCCCTCCAGATAGACCGTGCGATGGAGCCTCAAGGTCAGCAGACGCGGTTCGAAGTCGTATCCCTCCTGCTGGATGTAGCTGCGCTCGACGAACGGACGGCGGCGGCTGGCCGCGCGTTTGAGATAGCGCCGAACTCGCGGAAAGGGCTGCAACAGCTCCGAGGCCGTGGCCTTGCGGCATGGAATGCTGAAGTGGTCGAGCTGGTAGCTGCGTCGGTACTCGTGATCTCTTATGAAGCCGCTTCTGTCGTCGATGACCAGCTCGGCACCGTTGACCAGTGCAAGGCGACGGGCAGCGGCATACGAGAACAGTTGATTCCCCAAGCCGCCGTGGATGCGGGGAATGACCTTGATACCCATCCGTAATCGCGCTACTCGGACCCGTCCGGCTCAGATGCCGACGAGGGACCGATCAGCGCCTCCGTCTGCCCGGAGGGCGCTGCCAGAAGCGACTCGGACGGCGTGTCCACCTCCAAAATCGGATCGTCGAAAGATGGTGTTGATATACGTGTCGGCGTACACGTCATAACCCGCCGCGGCGATTGAAGCAATCAGTTCTGTTTTCTTCGCTGCAGTTCCGGTTTCGGAATAAGTCAAGGTTTCGATGCAGATCACTTTGGGTCTGCGGTCGAATGGCGTGCGGCATACCGAAGGGACAACGAGCGAATCAGTGCCTTCGATGTCTACGGTCAACAAATCCGGGAACGCTCCGTCGCAATACTGATCGACCAGGCTCGAAACACCGCGAACGGGAACCGGAATGGTCTTCGCCACTCTTATGGAGGTCTCAGCCTCCAATCGCCGCGCCTCCTCCGGTGAAAACGTGCTCATGGCAGGCACGTTCATTACGTAGAAATCCTTCGTTTCGCCGTTACCCTCGTCATCGACGATGCCGAAGTTCAGATTGGTGTCTTTCGATCGCTGCCTTCGAAACTTCGGGATGAGTTGCGGATTGGCTTCCACGTTGATTCCGCGGGAGCCGTCGACGTACAGAAGCTTGGTATTGTTCAAATAGCTGGGGTGGTGCGCACCGAGGTCCATATAGCTCGGCCGCACGACGCCCATCGCGCCAAATACGAACCTGATGATCAAATCCTCGCCGCACTGCGAATACGACCTGGGTGGCAGATGGCCCTTCGCGATCAGCCACGGGCGACCGTGGATCCTTAGATTCTGACCCGCACTTCTGATGTTCAAAACGCGTCCAAACCGGAATCGTTCGATCTTGCCGCTAGCGCTTCACCGCCAGGCAATGCCAGCCGAAGCACGCCAGATCTTCGGCACGTTTGTTTCCGCGGACCCTGAAGTACAGTGCGCCCAGGATGCTGTATCCATATGCAATCGGCCAGCACCAGTTGCTGCGTTGTCTTTCCATTCCTCCGAGGCGCATCAACTCCTGCTCCATGTAGGAAAACCAGTCACCATTCGCCGTGAGTTCCTCGATCTCGAAGCCCCGCAACGACAACTGATACTCATACCAGTACCGCGAGAAGCCGGTGCAGTAATGATGGGGCGCCATGTGAACAAGCGATGCGAACGGCGCGGTAAGGATCAATTTTCCGCCGCGCTTCAGTAATCGGGCGAACTCGTCGAGCGCACGTGACGGCTCGGGTACATGCTCGAGCACCTCGCTGCACAGGATAGCGTCGAAGCTGCCATCCGGCGCCGGTATCGCGATGATGTCGCTCACCAGATCGATACGGCTCGTATCCCATGTTTCAAACTGGATTCCCTCGCCGGCAGCCTCGCCGGAGCCGCCACGATACTGGCAAAAGTCCTGCGAAACGTAGTCGAGGTGCTCGCAATGACGCCGATTCTTCAACTCGCCGGCCCCGGCATCCAGAATACGGCAACCCTGGGGCAGAAGACCCAGGGTCTTCTTCAGCCAAGCCTGGCGATTGTCCTCGTTGACACTGCCGCTGAACAGAAAGGCCACCCCTGATCATCCAACTTTCGAAAAAACGAAAACGCCGAGATTGTAATCGGCGCGAGCGAGCCGCAGGAGTTCTTCCCTGGAAGGTGCCATCCGGCTGACTTTACCGCTGTTGCTGATCACTGTGAGTTCCTCCAGGTGCAGTCCATTCGCTTCGGCGCAGCGTATGATCGTCTCGGGATCGAACACCCGATTGGCGTTGAATTCCACCCTCTCGCGGCCGACAGGCGTCGAGAGATAGAAGCGGCCGCCCGGTGCAAGCAGACGGGCCATGTTCGCCAGGCCGCGTTCGTGTCCTGCCGGATCGAGCGCATCGCCATATCGGCCCAGTCCGAAATGCTCGATGGCATGCAGGCACGAGAGAGAATCGCAATATCCATCTTCGTCGGACGCAGTGTCTCGCGGGTCGGTGAGATCAGCTTGCCTGAAAACGATACCGGGTACCTGGGCCGAAATCGGCCGTACGTCGAACATCTCGATCTGCCGAAAGCTGGCGACGTGCGCGACGAACCCATCCACGCGCGAGCCGATGTCCACGTGTCGCCGGGGGTTCGCTGCGTAAATCCACTGTGCAACAAGCAGGTCTTGCCAGAAGTATTCGCTGACCGTCGCCCCCCCGGCTGCATTCCGGTCGTGCAGACAAGGAACTATCGTGATGGCGCCCCGGTAGGAGGCGCGAAAACGAGACAAGTCACGCAGGAAGCGCGGCAACGAAACGAACGATCTGAACAGGCGGCGCGGATCGATTCCGAATTGACTGGATAACGCCCAATCGAGCTTGACGAGTGCTTTCTTGAATGAGTTCATCGCGAAGCGGATTGCACGGATGCACTCGCTAACCGCGGTCTGGACAAGTGCAGCATCCAAAGGAAATACAACGCCGAAAACGACAATGCCGCGAATGCCACGCCCCTGGAACCTGCGATTGACGCGCCCAGGATATTGAGGCCGATGCCGATGAGGGCGGTGACGATTTTTGGCCGAAGCATCGCCGCTGGTCTCATGTCGCTCAACAACTTCAGCGCGAGCATTTGAGCGGCTGCGAACAAGCCGCCGGCGAGCAGAACCCAGGGCAGGAGGTAGGAGATGCGTCGAAATTCGGGCCCGACCAGGAAACCGAAGATCCACTCGTGGAGCACCAGTGCCGCGAGGAAGCCGAAGAGCGTGAGCCCCAGACACGTGATGGTTATGCGCCAGGCGAGCCCATGAACGTTTTCATTGCGCGCAGCCGAGGTGGCATCACCCGAGCGCTGATAGAAGATCGGTCCGACAAAGGACACGGCCATACCGGTTGCGATCGCGATGGGTGTGTAGCCCAGCTGAAACAGGACGGCATACAGCCCGACCTCGTCCGTCGTCGCGAAGGCCTGCAACGCCCAACGATCCGAGCTCTGCTGTGCCCAGGTGAAGACCCCCCAGCAGGAGAACGGCCAGGCATAGGCGTAGATTTGCCTTGTCCAAACAGACCTGTCAGCGCTTGCCGTGCTCGCCCGAGGCATCAGGCGACGCAGAAAGAAAGACTGGGAGGTTGCAACGACCAGGGCCGAGATCGCGTACGAGAGCACCACGACCGTGCTCGAGCGTCCGAGCCAAACGACCAGCGCGACCGCCAGTACTATCTTCAGCCAGGCATCGAGGCTTCCGTGAACCGCGACGATCCCCCTTTTTCTCGCGGCGTTCTGCACGCCGCTAAGCGTGCTGTTGTACGTGCTCAGGACCGAGAACAGCAACGCCGCGCCGGCCAAAGCGGCCAGATGAGGCTGATCCAGGAACCAGAGAATCGCCAGGAGCACCACCCCGATCGTTAGTACGACCGCAGCTCCAAGCGCCATCAGCCGCCATGCCGCGCTCAGATAGTTGCCGAAATCCTTTTTCTCCGCCGCGATCGCGTAGAAGCGGCTGATTGCGTTACCGAGACCACCCATCACGACCTGATCGACGAGTCCGGTCAGCGTGAGCCCCAACGCGACTTCGCCATACTGGACCGGGTCGAGGTATTCAGTGAGTACGCGGACGAGCACCAGCGCGGACAGCACCGAGGACACTTGGCCAATGAGAATCCAGGAGCCTTCCTTGGCTAAACGGTAATGACGAGAGAGAGTCACTGGCATGGCGATTCGTGGCGGTGTACTGCGCGGACCAGTCCCTCCTGCCACCGATGCGCACAAACGTAGTGTTATGGGGTATATCATGGATTTTATGATGTCCGCGACGGGTCGAGCCGTAAGGCGGGTGTAAATGAAAGAAGGCATACTTGATTGTCTGCGCTGCCCTCGTTCGGGCGCACGACTCAACCTCGTCGAACCCGTCGCGCGAGCAGGCGAAGTGGATGCGGGCTGGCTGGTATCTCAGGATTCCGCGGATCGCTATCCGATTCGCGCCGGTATACCGCGGTTCGTGCCTGAATCGAACTACGCCGACAATTTCGGTTTACAGTGGAACAAATTTGCCAGGACGCAATTGGACAGCCATTCAGGCCATCCGATTTCAGCCGAGCGATTCTGGACTGCGACCGGTTGGACCGCTGAAAGCATCGCCGGCAAGTGGATGCTCGACGTGGGTTGCGGCGCCGGACGATTCGCCGAGGTGGCATTGCAGGCGGGCGCACATGTGGTCGCGCTGGACTATTCGGCCGCGGTGGATGCGTGTCATGCCAACCTCGGGCATCACCCCAATCTTCACGTCGTTCAAGGCGATGTGTACTCCCTTCCGCTCGCGCCGGGCACTTTTGAGTTCGTCTATTCGCTGGGGGTCCTTCAGCATACTCCCGACGTTCGAAGCGCGTTCCTGGCATTGCCCAGGATGGCGGCAGCGGGAGGCCAGGTGTGTGTCGACTTCTACGAGAAATCGTGGAAGAGCGCGCTCCTGCCGAAGTACTGGCTGCGCCCGTTCACCAGGCGCATGCCGAAAGCTCGCTTGTATTCGATACTGGAGGCCCTGGTGCCGAAACTGCTCCCGTTGAGTATTTTTTTCGGTAACTTTCCGCTACTGCCGCCAGTTGAAGAGAGTGGTGCCGGTCGCGAATTACGTAGGGGATCTGCCGCTGAGCCGTGAGCAGCAACTCGAATGGTCGCTGCTCGATACGTTCGACTGGCTCTCTCCGGAATACGACAACCCGCAGGAGGCGGAAACGGTTCGCCGCTGGATGGAGCAGGCCGGAATGGAGAATGTACGCGTTCTCAAGGCCGGGCATCTCGTCGCGCGAGGAGAGAGACCCCGCTGATGGGGATCGTGGTCGGGATCGACGCCTCGCGCAACAGATCGGGAGGCGCAAAAGTGCACCTGCTGGGGATTCTCGGGAATGGGAGTCCGGCTGCTTACGGCATAGACACCGTACACGTCTGGTCCTATCGGTCGCTGCTCGACGCGCTACCCGACGTTCCATGGCTCGTGAAGCACGATCCGCCGGCTCTGGAAGGATCGCTCTTTCACCAGGTGTGGTGGCAATACCATCACCTGCCGCAGGAAGCGAGCACACTGGGTTGCGGCGTGCTGCTCAACACCGACGCGGGAAGTGTCTGCCCGTTCCGGCCCGCGGCGGTCATGAGCCGCGACATGCTTTCGTACGAGCCCGGAGAGATGCAGCGCTATGGTTTCTCCAGGGCGCGCGTGCGGTTGCTCCTGCTGCGCCATATCCAGGCGAACTCGCTCAGGCGCGCCGATGCGGCGATCTTTCTGACCGAGTACGCATGCCGGGTCATTCAGTCGATGACGGGCCCGTTGCCACAGGTATCGATCATTCCGCATGGCCTGGGCGCCGCGTTCAAGCGACAAGGGTTCGCGAACGAGTGGCCGCAGGCGGGCGTGGGACCGTTCCGCTGTTTGTACGTATCGAACGCCGCCATGTACAAGCATCAATGGAACGTCGTGCGGGCGATCGGTACATTGCGACAACGCGGCTTCGACATCTCGCTGGTGCTCGCGGGCGGCGGCTCGGGCCGTGCGCAATCCCTGCTCGACCGCTCGATCGAAGAGACCGATCCCCAGCGCGAATTCGTGCAGACGCTGGGCTTCGTCGAACACGACAAGCTGCCGGAATTGCTGGCAAGCGCCGACCTGTTCGTGTTCGCATCGAGTTGCGAAAACATGCCCAACACGCTGGTCGAGGCGATGGCTGCGGGACTGCCGATCGCGTGTTCCGACAGGGGCCCGATGCCCGAGATTCTCCAGGACGGAGGTGTTTATTTCGATCCTGAGAATGTCTCGTCGATCGCGGATTCCGTGGCGCGCATCGTCTCCGATGCCGAACTGAGAACGCGCATCGCGGCTCGCGCCAGGGGCTTGTCGGATCAGTATTCGTGGGAGCGATGCGCCAGACAGACATGGGACTTGCTTCACGCACTCGCTCAACGGCGCTGAGTGCGAACACCCGCAGCGGATGTGTGCGCCCCTGCGGCACAGCCCGGGCGCCGCGTCGCGGGCGGTATACTGGCTGCCTTTTCAGTTGCATCGACCACCCGGAACACGATGAGCGAGAGGCCTTATCAGATCTGCACGGTCTGCGTGATGGACACGACCGACTCGAAGATTACTTTCGACGCCGCGGGCGTGTGCGATCACTGCAATACCTTCTATCGCAAGATTCTCCCCAACTGGCACACTGACGAGCGTGGCAAACAGGCGCTCGACCCGCTCATCGCGTCGATCCGGAACGAAGGCGAAGGCAGGGATTTCGACTGCATCATCGGCGTGAGCGGTGGAATCGACAGTTCCTATCTCACGTATGCCGCGAAAGAGATGTTCGGCCTGCGTCCGCTCGTGTTTCACGTCGACGCCGGCTGGAACTCCCAGATTGCCGTAAACAACATCGAGAAGCTCGTCGACAAGCTCGGCCTGGATCTGTACACCGAAGTGATCGACTGGGAAGAGATGAGGGATCTCCAGCTTGCGTTTTTCAAGTCGGGGGTTCCGCACATCGACACACCCCAGGATCACGCCTTCTTCGCGACGATGTACAAGTTCGCCGAGCAGCACGGCGTACGATACATTCTCACCGGCTCGAACCTCTCGACCGAATGTGTGAGGAATCCGGTGGAGTGGATGTACTACCAGTCCGACTCGATCCAGCTCCGCGACATACATCGCAAATTCGGGGAGCGGCCGCTCGTGAATTTCCCGACTACGAGCATCCTGTGGCACAAGCTGTATCTGCCGTACGTGAAGGGTATTCGCGTAGTCACGCCGCTGAACTACATCCGCTACGTCAAGGCGGAAGCCATGCAGTTCCTGCAGGAGCGGTTCGGCTGGCAGCCCTACCCACAGAAGCACTTCGAGTCCCGGTTCACGAGGTTTTACGAAAGCTACTGGCTGCCGAAGAAGTTCGGCTACGACACGCGGCGCGTCCAGTATTCGAGCCTGATACTGACCAAGCAGATGACGCGGGAAGAGGCGCTCGAACGACTTTCGCAGCCGCCTCACGCCGAGGAGGACATCGCGCAGGAATTCGAATATGTGGCGACCAAGCTGGGCATCGGCGTGGCGGAGCTTCAAAGCTACATGGACGCGCCGAACAGATCCTATCGGGACTACCGTTCCCAGGAACAGGTTTACTGGCTTGGGGCCAAGGTGATGAAGCTGTTCGGTCTGGAGCTGGGCGGCAAGCGATGATCGGTCTGGTGGCTTACGGGCTCGGCAACATCGACGCGATCGCGAACATATACAAGCGGCTCAATATCCCCGCCCGTGCTGTGTCGACGGCAAACGAGCTTGCCGCGGTGGACAGGATCATCCTGCCGGGCGTCGGCGCGTTCGATCGCGCGCTGATGCGACTGCGGGAATCGGGCATGAAGGACGTCCTCGCCGAGCGGGTGCTGGACCGGAACACCCCGGTCCTCGGCATCTGCGTCGGTATGCAGATGATGGCGGAGAGCAGCAGTGAAGGCACGCTGCCTGGGCTGGGATGGATCCCGGGCGAGGTAAGAAGGTTCGATGCCTCCGGGCCGGACGGGCGCGTGTCCCTGCCGCACATGGGATGGAACGACGTAAACCCGCGCAGGGCGGACGACCTGTTCAGAAAGCTCGACTCGGGTGCGCGCTTTTACTTTCTCCACTCCTACTATTTCGCCCCTCGGGAGCTGGAACACGTGCTCGCGTTAACCGAGTACCATGGCGCTTATGCATCGAGCGTCAACGCAGGCAACGTCTTCGGGGTGCAGTTTCATCCCGAGAAAAGCCATCAGTGGGGCATACAGCTGCTGAAGAATTTCGCCGAAATCTGACATGCTGCGCCCGCGCATCATTCCGTGCCTGCTGATCCACGGCGCCGGCCTGGTCAAGACCGTCAAGTTCTCGAGCCCGAAGTACGTCGGGGATCCGATCAACGCGGTCAGGATCTTCAACGAGAAGGAAGTTGACGAGCTGATGGTGCTGGATATCGACGCGACGGCGCAGCAAAGAGAGCCGGACTACGCGCGAATCCGCGCGCTGGCCGCCGAGTGCCGGATGCCGCTCTGCTACGGCGGCGGCGTGAAGTCTGTCGAGCAGGTGGAGAGGATCGTGAGCCTCGGCGTGGAGAAAGTGGCGATCAGCTCCGCCGCCGTCGAACGGCCGGAACTCGTCGCGCGCATGGCCGAAGTCGTCGGCAGCCAGAGCGTGGTGGCCGTGCTGGACGTGCGCAAGTCGGGAAACGATTATGAGATCTGCACACATAACGGGACGCGTGCCACCCGCAAACACCCCGCCGAATTCGCCTCTCGCCTGGAAGGCCTCGGTGTGGGTGAGATCGTCGTCAATTCCATCGACAACGACGGCGTCATGAAAGGCTACGATACGGGGCTCATCTCCGCTGTGCGCCAGGCCGTAACGGTCCCGCTGACGGCGCTCGGAGGCGCGGGAACGCTCGAGCACATCGGAGCGTTGATGCGCGACTTCGGAAGTGTCGGAGCCGCGGCCGGCAGCCTGTTCGTGTTCAAGGGGGTGTATCGCGCTGTGTTGATCAACTATCCGAGCCGCGCCGACAAGGACGCGCTGATCGCGCGGTATTACCGGGGATTGGAGCGGATGGCTCCAATGCCCGCCGCGAGCCGGCGTTAGAAGCTGCGAGCATCGGAGTGAAGCAGGTCCTTCAATCACTCAGAGACGGCGCGATTGAAGTCGCGTCCGTGCCGGCGCCCCATGCGCAGCGCGGCAATCTGTTGATCGCCTCATCGCGCACGCTGATCTCGGCCGGCACCGAACGTATGCTCGTCGATTTCGGCAAGGCAGGGCTGATCGAAAAAATCCGGCAGCACCCGGAAAAGGTGCGCCTCGTCATGGACAAGGTGAAAACCGACGGTCTGCTCGCGACGTTTCAGGCCGTGCGCAGCAAGCTCGATCAGCCCCTGGCGAT
>Ga0111538_10012512_pt1 | contig 11220 bp, 11 predicted proteins | sample SoiMethybrSBSTD1_FD_79669 | JGI IMG/M metagenome (GOLD analysis project Ga0111538, IMG submission 79669) | Bulk soil microbial communities from a Populus tree surrounding site in Tennessee, USA - Soil MetaG P. TD hybrid SBSTD1 (version 2)... | ecosystem: Environmental > Terrestrial > Soil >... | reverse complement strand
CGGCGAGCCGATCCTCGGCCTGCCGCCGCACCAGATCGCGCGGCGCGGGCTGATGCGCACCTTCCAGCACAACCGCCCGTTCGGCGGCATGCCCGTGCTCGAGAACGTGATGGTGGGCGCCCATACACGGTTCAGCAGAAATGTCTTTTCGAGGAAAGCCTCGACCGAAGAGAGAAACCAGCGCCGCCGCGCCGAGGAGCTGATCGAGTTCGTCGGCCTGGGCGGGCTGCGCGATGCCGACGTCGGCACGCTCTCCTTCGGCCAGGGCCGCCTGCTCGAGATCGCGCGCGCGCTCGCGGGCGAGCCGCGCGCCATCCTGTTCGACGAGCCGGCGGCCGGGCTGACCGCGGCCGAGCTCGACCGCCTCGCCGGCATCCTCCGCGGCATCGCCGGGCGCGGCATCGCGGTGCTGCTGATCGAGCATGACATGCGCTTCCTGCTGCCGCTCGCGCACCGCGTGGTGGTGCTCAATTTCGGCGCGCGCATCGCGCAGGGAACGCCGCAGGAAGTGCGCTCGGACCGCGCGGTGATGGAGGCCTACCTCGGCGATGCTGCGGCTCTCTGACCTGCACGCGTCCTACGGCGCGGCCCCGGTGCTGCAGGGGATCTCGCTCACCGTGGAGAAGGGCGAGACCGTGGCGCTGCTCGGACCGAACGGTGCCGGCAAGTCGACGCTGCTGGCCGCGATTACCGGAACCATCCGGCGGCGGGACGGCAGCATCGATTTCCAGGGAAAGAATCTGGTGCACGAGGCGAGCCATGCGATCGTCGCGCAGGGAGTAGCGCTGGTGCCGGAAGGTCGCCTGGTGTTCGCGCCGTTCAGCGTCGAGGACAACCTCCGGCTCGGCGCGGTGCGCCTGCGCGGCGAAGCGCGCGAGCGCTTCGACCATGTGTATGCGCTCTTCCCCCGGTTGCGCGAGCGCAGGCGGCAGCCCGCGGGTACGTTGTCCGGCGGCGAGCAGCAGATGCTCGCGATCGGCCGTGCGCTGATGAGCAATCCGCGGCTGCTGCTGCTGGACGAGCCGTTTCTCGGCCTTGCGCCGATGGTGGTGGTGCAGATCCGGGACGCTCTCGAAAAGTTGCGCGCCAGCGGCCTGACGATGCTGATCGTCGAGCAGAAGCTCGACATCGCGCTCGACTTCGCGCAGCGCGCCTACGTGCTGATCAAGGGCAGGGTGGCGCTGGAGGACAGCACCGCGAGCCTGGCGCGGCGCACCGACCTCAGGGACCTGTACTTTGCTCTGGCGGCGGCTTCTACTACTAGCGGTTTACCTTCATCCGCTCGATCCACGGCTTGAAGCCGGCGAGCAGGTCGGCGAGGAATTTCCTGCTGGTCTCGTCGGTGAGCTTGCCCTGCGCATCGAACTTGCCCGGCGCGCTGCCGATGAATACTTCGGGACGGGGGAGAACGTGGGCCCAGAGCTGGACCAGGATGCGCCGCAGGTCGTACTGAACGCGCGCGCCGCCGAGCGGCCCCTGCGTGCACGAGAAGATGGCGACCGGCTTGTCCTGCCACGACTGGTTCGGCGGGCGCGACGCCCAGTCGATGGCGTTCTTCAGCGCCCCGCTGAGCGAGAAGTTGTACTCCGGGCTCGCGATCAGCACGCCGTCGGCCTGCGCGATCTCGGCGCGCAGGCGCTTGGCCGGCTCCGGGATGCCGGCGTCGAATACGTCCTGGTCGAACATCGGCAGGTCGGCGATGCTCGTGATGCGCACCGTCATGCCCGCGGGCAGGAGCTCGTTGCAGGCGCGCAGCGCCGCGGTGTTGTAGGAGCCTTTGCGCAGGCTGCCGCTGATAGCGAGGATTTGCATGGGCCGGGAGTCTAGCGGCGCTCGGGCAGGTGCGCGACCATGGTTTCGAGCCAGGCCGAATCGCCGTTCAATGTCCTCAATTCCTGGAGCGCCTCCGCGCGCGTCTGCCTCCACCGCTCGACCACGCGCGGCTCGGCCTCCTTCTGGTGCGAGAACTCGAGCCGGATGCCGTTCGGGTCGTAGAAGTACAGGGACCAGGTGTCGCAGCCGACGTTGATCGGGCCGAGATAGGACAGGTTCGCTTTCTGAAGACTCTCTCGTATCTGTGAAAAGCGCTCTTCGCTGACCGCGAACGAGACGTGCTGCATGTTGCCGATGCAGTCGCGGTCGCCCTTGGGCTTCACGCCCTTCGGCATCTCGAAGAACGCGAGCAGCGTGTCACCGCCGGCGTCGAGGAAGTAGTGGCGCAGGTTCTCGAACGGCGGGTTGCCGCGGTTGCCGGGACCGGTGCCGAGGCCGGGCGGAACTTTCAGCGCGTGAACCAGCGGCATGCCGAGCACGCCGACGTAGAAGTCGAGCGTCATCTTCATGTCGTCGGTGTTGAGCGCGAGGTGGTGGACGCCGCGGGATAGAGGCCGTGCGTTTTTCATCGCCGGATGTTAGCCGTGATCATGCCGGTGATGCAGGTCGGGATAGTGCGGATGGCGGTGGGCCAGCCGGCGGTGCGCGTGCGGATGGGTGTGCGGCTCGCGCCCGTCCCAGGCGAAGGCGTGGCGGTGCTGATGATGCTCGTCGTGAACGTGCGGGTGCGTATGCTCCATCGGCTCGTGCACGTGCGCGTGCTCGTGGCGCTCGGTCAGGTGCAGCCATACCCCGAGCGCCATCAGGGCGGCCGCGACCCAGAATGCGCTGGAGGGCGATTCGCGCAGCAGCAGCAGGGCAAGAGCGGCGCCGAAGAAGGGAGCGACCGAGAAATAGGCGCCGGTGCGCGCGCTGCCCAGATTGCGTAGCGCGACGACGAACAGCACCAGGCTGATGCCGTAGCCGAACAACCCGACCGCGGCGGCCGACGCCAGGATTGCGGTGCCGGGCAGGCTGGCGCCCTGGAGCAGCGCGAGCGACAGGTTGACGATCCCGGCCACCAGCCCCTTCATCCCGGCGATCGTCACCGCATCGCCGCCGGATACGCGCCGGGTCAGGTTGTTGTCGATCGCCCAGGCGAGGCATGCAGCCGCGATCAGCAACGGCCCGCTGATGCCGCTGGCGCGAGGCATCTCGCCCCAGGACAGCACTACGCCGCCGGCGACGATCGCCGCCATGCCGAGGAACACGCGCCGGTCGACGTTTTCGCGGAACACCATCCAGGCGATCGCGGCGGTCAGCACCGACTCCAGGTTGAGCAGCAGCGAGGCCGCCGCGCCGTCGCTGTACGTCAGTCCGTACATCAGGAGCGCGGGACCGGCGATCCCGCCGGCGGCAATCGCTCCCCCGAGCCAGGGCAAGTCGGCACGCGACAGGCTCGCCACGGCCTCGCGGCGCCTGCGCAGGACGAACCAGGCGAGCAGGCCGATGCCGCTGCCGAGATAGAGCAGGCCGGCGAGCGCCAGCGGCGCGACCTCGCCGACCAGCAGCTTGGCGAGCGGCGTGCTGGCGCCGAACAGGGCTGCCGAGGCGAGCGCATAGGCGATGGCCGCGCGGTGCATTCGCTAGCTTTTCGCCGGCGCGTCGGCGTGAGCGCGATACGCCGAATGCAGCAGATCGAAGGTCCGCATCGCCTCGGCCAGCAGCGCATCGTCGCCGCGCGCTTTTTCCTTGGCCCCCTTCAGCATGGTCTCGAGGCCGGTTGCATCCGGCACCGGGATGCCGCCGACGTCGAGGAAGTGGACCGCGGCGCCGATCTTGGCGAGCGCCGGATCCTGGTCCAGCCCGAACGCAGCCGCCAGCACTTCGAACGTGACGCGGTTCTTCACATGGGTGAACTCGGCCCCGTCATAGTCGAAGCCGACCGCTTTCTTCGGGCATTCGCTCGGCCGCGCGATCCAGACGAACTTCGCATCGCGGTCGATGAAGCGCTTGATGAGCCAGGCGCTGGCCAGGCGGTCCACCCAGGGCGCCTTGCGGGTGGCCCAGACCCGCTTGTGGTAGCGGGCGCGGTCGTGCGGCCGCAGGCCTTTCATCGACGAGCGCGGCTCGTTGCGCGCATAGAGCTCGGCATAGCGCGCCTTGAGCGAGGCCAGCGCCGCCACGGCCTGCTCTTTCGCCTGGCCGGGGAAAAAATCGATGCGCGATACTTTGTCCAAGGCTTGCTCGAGGCGACGCAGCGCCGTCAGGCCGCGCCGGGGGCCAAGCGCCGGCAGCGACCCTCGGGCGGCCGAAATGCGAGCAACCAAGTCTGCATGTTCGGCCGTGCGGTCAAAGCGGGCGCGTAGCGCGGCGGCATCACCGTCAGCGTGCGGCGTGGCATCGAACGTCACCGCGAAGCCGCCGTGGGAGCGGATCTCCTGCTCGATCCTGCCAAGCGCTGCCGTGTCGGCGGCATCTTTCGGCACCAGGTAGATGCCGTCGCGCAGCACGGCTGCGCCGCAATCCTTTAGGGCGCGCCAGACGCGCATGCGCAGCGTGGAGTTGCGCGTGGGCAGGCTAAGGACCAGGGCGTTGAACATGGAGCGATGTTATACGTATCACAGAAAGGTGCCAAAGAATGGGCCTCGCCCATTGACCGGTCGCCGCGCGCTTCGTAAGGTGTGCTCCAGCAGGGCGCCGCCCTGGTCGGGTCCCGAGGCAGACACCCGACAGTCAAGACACTTCGTCTCAAGCGCTGCTCCATTCCCCTTCGCGGGAAGGAGTGCGGTCATGAGCAGCGGAACCCAGGCAGAACTCCCCAGCATCGGCGCCCGCCGCCTCGAGGTCCTCGGCGTGTTCCTGAAGATCGGCGCGCTCGGCTTCGGCGTAGCCGCGATCTGGGGTCTGATCCAGGCCGAGGTGCAGGAGCGGCGGCGCTGGCTCTCCAAGGAACGCTTCGTCGAGGGCATGGCCCTCGTGCAGGCACTCCCGGGCGCGACGGCCCTGCAGATGTGCGTCTTCGCCGGCTACCAGCGTGCCGGTCTGTCGGGCGGCGTGCTCGCGGGCCTCGGCTTCATCATCCCGGCGTTCGCGATCATGCTCGTTCTGACGGCGCTGCATTCGGCCTACGGCGCGCTGCCGTTCATGCGCGATGCGTTCTACGGGCTCGGGCCGGTCGTGCTGGGCATCTTCGCCGTCGCGGTCTGGCGGCTCGGCCGCAACGCGATCAAGGACCGTTTCGCGATCCTGGTCGCCCTCGCCGCGATCGCAGCGCTGGCGCTGTCGCCAATCGGCCCGGCTGGAACCTTCCTCCTCGCCGGCTGCATCGGCGTGGCGGCGCACCACTCGTTGCGGGCAGGGTTGGTCTCCGGGGCAGTCGTGGTGGCCCTCCTTGCCGCGGAGCACCTCGCTGCGTCCTGGCTCGGCGGCCCGTCGATCGGTCCAGGCCCCGCGTCGAACGGCGTTTGGGACATCGGCGTGTTCTTTTTCAAGGTCGGAGCGCTGACCTTCGGCGGCGGCCTCACGATCATCGCCTTCATCCAGGACCAGGTCGTCAACCAGCTGCACTGGATTTCCTCCGAGGAGTTCCTCGAGGGGCTGGCGATCGGGCAGGTGACGCCGGGCCCGGTGATCATGCTTGCGGCATTCGTCGGCTACAAGGTGGCAGGCGTCGCGGGCGCGGCGGTCGCAGCCGGGGCGATCTTCCTTCCGTCCTTTGTGCTGCTGCTTTCGATACTGCCCTGGCTCGAGAGATTCCGCGCGCTCAAGTGGGTGCGTGCCGCCATGCGTGGCGTTGGCCCCGCCGTAGTGGGCGCGATCGGCCTGTCCGTCGTTCACCTCGCGCCGACCGCGGCGCCCGACGCCTTCGCCGGCGTGGTGCTTGTCGCCACCGTCGCGACCCTCCTGCTTTGGAAACTGCCCGTGATCCCGGCCGCGCTCGGCGGCGGGATCCTCGGCGTCCTTGTGCATGCGCGCTTCATCTAGCCGAAAGCGGAGGACGGACATGCGCGACGCAGGACGGAAGGTGGTGTTCCTCGAAGGCGCCGAGGTCAAGCGGTTGCTCGCACCCGAGGTCTGCCTGGCTGCTGTCGAGCACGCCTTCCGCATGCTCGGCGAAGGGAAGGCGCCACTGCCGGCGATCCTGGCCATGCATGCGGAGCAGGGAAGCTTCCATGTCAAGGCCGGCTTGCTGAGCACCGACCGGCCGTATTTCGCCGCGAAGGTCAACGCGAACTTTCCCGGAAACGCGTCGCGTGGGCTGCCGACGATCCGGGGCGTGGTGATCCTGAGCGATGCGACCGATGGGACGCCGCTCGCGATCATGGATTCCGGCTCGATTACCGCGCTGCGCACTGCGGCGGCGAGCGCTCTCGCATCGAAGCATCTTGCGCGCAAGGGCTGGCGCACCCTCGCGGTTTGCGGCTGCGGCGGCCAGGCCGAGGCGCAGCTCCTCGCGCTGTATGCCGCAGGCCGCCCGGAGCGGGTTCTGGTCTACGACCTGCAGCGCGACAGGGCGGCGGCGTTCGCCGACGGGATCAACCGCTCGACCGGAATGACGCTGAAAGTGGCGCGCACGGTCGAAGAGTGCTTCGGCTACGGCGACGTGGTGGTGACGTGTACCACCGCCAAGCGTTACTTCGTCACGCGGGAGATGGTACGCCCGGGTACCTTTGTCGCTGCCGTCGGCGCCGACCACGAGGAAAAGCAGGAGATCGACCCGGCGCTCCTCGCCGCTGCCAAGGTCGTCACCGACCTCACCGCACAGGCCGCAGTCATCGGCGATCTGCACCACGCCATCGCGGCAGGAGTCATGTCGCCAGCCGACGTTCACGCCGAGCTTGCCCAGATCGTCTGCGGCCAGAAGCCAGGACGCGAATCCGATGACGAGATCACCGTCTTTGACTCCACGGGCACGGGACTTCAGGATGTCGCCGCGGCGATCGCGGCATATCGGGCCGCCATCAAGGAGAAGCCGCATGATTCCTGAATCGACGCCCGGGACCGTCATGGTCCGACCATTCCTGCTCAAGCCGCAGCGGATGAACGGACTCTCCGAGCGGCTCCTGGTCAGCCATTACGTCAACAACTACGGCGGAGCACTGCGCAGGCTCAATGCCATCCGCGCCCGCCTCGCGAAGCTGGACTGGAAGAGCGCTGCCACGTTCGAGATCAACGGTCTCAAGCGCGAGGAGCTGATCGCCACGGGATCGGTGATCCTGCATGAGATCTATTTCGAGTCGCTGGGCGGCCAGGGCGACAATCCTCCGACCGGTCAGGAGGAGCCAATTCCCGAGCTCGCCCGGGCGCTCGAGCGCGACTTCGGCAGCGTCGCCGCGTGGCGCTCCGAGTTCGTGGCCATGGCCAAGGCCCTCGCCGGGGGTTCAGGTTGGGCAATCCTTGCCTGGTCGGAGCGCATGGGCCGGTTGGTGAACCACTGGGCGGCCGATCATGCGCACTCTGTCCCGGGAGGCGTGCCTGTTCTGGCGATCGACATGTACGAGCATGCCTATCACATCGATTTCGGCGCGAAGGCGGCCGCGTACGTAGACCAGGTCATGGCGAATCTGAACTGGATCCGGATCGGCGCCCGTTACCGTGCCGCGGTCGGTGAGGCGCTGGAGGACAAGCTGTTCCGTCCCTACGGCGCGCCGGTACAGGAGGAAGCGACGATTTCCGTCGAAGAGCTCAAAGCGGCCCTAGAGGGGGACGAGCGTCACCGGCCGCTGCTTCTCGATGTATGTCTGCCCGCGGATCTGCCGCGCCGCACGGACATGCTCGCCGGCGCCAGTATGCACGCGCCTTCCGCGCTGCCGCGGTGGGTGGAGAACCTTCCGCGCGACCGCCCAATTGCGGTCTATTGCATCTGTGGTTTCCAAGTGAGCGGCAAGGCTGTCACGGAGCTGCGGCATAGGGGCTACAACGCGCGTGCCGTGGTCGGCGGGATTACAGCGTGGCATGCCATCGGCGGCGCGACGGTGCCGATGGATATTTCGACCTACGAAGATCTAGCGGCTAAGGCATGAATCCTCGCAAGCGATGCGTGTTATACGTGTCACACAAACGTGCCACGGATATCATCGGAAGGATTGACCCACGGCCGCCCGCGCCGTAACGTGCAGCCTAAGCAGGGCGCCGCCCTGGTCGGGTCACAAGGCAGACACCCGGCAGTCAAGACACCGGTCTCAAGCGCTGCTCCGATTTCCCAATGGGAAAGGAGTGCGTCATGCGTCACAAAGTCCTCTGGTTCTTCGCCGCCCTCTCGTTTGTTTCAGGCATTGCGGCTGCCGAGCCCTTCCGCTATCGCGCGCAGCCGGAGCGCGCACGGGCCTGGGTCATAGATGCGGGAGAACTGCTGCTTGAACAGGCGGGCAAGCCGCGCCGCGCCGTCACGCTGCCGGACTGGCAGTGGGCGGCCCAGCCCTACGCTTGCGCCCCCGATATCGCTCTGGGCCCGCGCGGCGAGGTCATCGTTACGAGCAACGTGCTGCCGGTGTTGTGGAAGATCGATCCCGAGACCCTTCGGGTTTCCGTGCATCGGCTCGAGTTCGACTCGGACACGGACAAGGACGTCGGCTTCTCGGGGCTCGTCTACTCGGAGCGCAACGGCGCCTATTTCGCCGTGAGCGGGCTGCAGGGATCGCTGTGGAGGATCGACCCGCTGCTGCGCCGCGCGCAGAAGGTCGGCCTCTCCCAGTCGCTGCGCGGCGCCTGCGCGGTGTCCGTGCAACGCCAGGAGCGCCCCAGTGTCTTCAGCAGGCTGTGCGTGCGCGGCGAGAGCGTCAGTCTCGCGCCGGACCAGCGCTCGGCCTATGTCCAGCCGGCCGGCTGCTCTTCGAACGCATTCGCCCTGATGGGCGGTTCACGATAGCTTCAGATCTGAAGGAGTTGTGAATGGACTATGGATTCGATATGGACGCGCCTGGACAAGCACCGGCCGGATGGCGCGCCGGCGTCACCGGCCGCGGCAACCCGGTGTGGCAGGTGAAGCAGGACCCCTCGGCGCCGAGCAAGCCCAACGTATTGCTGCAGTCGGGCTCCGGGACCTTCCCCTGGATCGTGCGCCCGGACGTCTCGGCCGAGAACGGCCGCGTCGAAGTCAAGTTCAAGGCGCTCTCCGGCAAGCAGGACCAGGCCGGTGGCGTGGTGTGGCGCTGGAAAGACGGTGACAACTACTACGTCGCGCGCGCCAACGCGCTCGAGAACAACGTCTCGCTCTACTACACCGAGAAGGGCCGCCGCATCACGCTCAAGTACGTCGACGCGCCGGTGCCGGCGCAGACCTGGCACACGCTGGCGGTGGAGTTCAGCGGCACGCGCATACGCGTCGCGCTGAACGGCAAGGCCTACATCGAGGTCGACGACGACCACATCAAGGGCCCGGGCGCGGTCGGCCTCTGGACCAAGGCCGACAGCGTCACCTCGTTCGATGACTTCCGCTACGTCGCGAAATGATCGGCGCGCTGCTCACCGCGCGCTCGCTGCGTGCGTTCGCGGATGGCTATGTGGCGGTGCTGTTGCCGGTCTATCTGCTCGCGCTCGGTTTCGGCACGGTAGAAGTCGGTTTCCTGAGCACGGTCACGATGCTGGGATCGGCGGCCGCGACGCTGGCCGTCGGGCGCTGGGGGCATCGGTTCGAGCTGCGGCGCCTGTTGATCGCGGCCGCCGCGCTGATGGTGGCCACCGGCGTCGGCTTCGCTGCGTTTTCTTCACTTTGGCCGCTGCTGATCGTCGCGCTCGCCGGCACCATGAACCCCGGCGGCGGCGACGTCAGCGTGTTCTACCCGCTCGAGCACACCGCGCTCGCCGCGGCGACGCCCGCGGAGACGCGCACCAGCGCGTTCTCGCGCTACAGTTTCATTGGCTCGATATTCGGCGCCGTCGGCGCGCTCGCGGCCGCCGCCCCGGAATGGCTCGCCCAGCACCAAGGCGTCGGCATGCTCCTCGCGCTGAAGCTGATGTTCGTGTTGTACGGCGCGATCGGGCTGGCGGTCGGGGCGATCTACACGCGCTTTCCCCGCACCGATCACGCCGAGAAAGCCCCCGCACCGCTGGGTCCGTCCAAGTCGACAGTCTGGAAGCTCGCCGGACTGTTCAGCATCGATTCGTTCGCCGGCGGGTTCATGATCAACTCGCTGATGGCGCTCTGGCTGTTCGAGCGCTTCGACCTGTCGATCACCGCCGCCGGCGCGTTCTTCTTCTGGACCGGGCTGCTGAGCGCAGTGTCGCAGCTCGCCGCGGCGCCGCTCTCCCGGCGCATCGGCCTGGTCAACACCATGGTGTTCACGCACCTGCCGGCGAACTTCTGCCTGATCGCGGCCGCGTTCGCGCCGACGCTCCAGGCCGCGCTCGGCCTGCTGCTGGTGCGCAGCCTGCTGTCGCAGATGGACGTGCCGGCGCGCGGCGCCTACGTCATGTCGGTAGTGACGCCGGCCGAGCGGCCGGCCGCAGCAAGCTTCACCGCCGTGCCGCGCAGTCTCGCGTCCTCGCTCAGCCCCTCGCTCACCGGCGTCATGTTCGCGGCGGGTGCCATGGCGGCGCCGCTCGTGCTGTGCGGCGTGCTCAAGTCCGCCTATGACGTCGCCCTGCTGCTGATGTTCAGCAAGGTTCGGCCGCGGGACTAGAAGACGGTAGTGTAGGATGCGGCGCTTCAAAGGGGGTTCGATGCTTCGCACGCTTGCGCTTTTCACTTTTACCCTGTTCGCCGCCGGAGCGGTCCACGCACAGGCGCTCGACGGGCGCCTGAAGAAGATCGCGGCCGCCAAGGCGATTGCGGTCGCCTACCGCGCCGACGCGGTGCCGTTTTCCTTCGTGAACGACAAGGGCCAGCCCGACGGCTTCGCCATCGACCTGTGCAAGCGCGTGGTGAACTCGATCGAGCGCCAGCTCAAGCTCGATGGCCTCAAGGTGAACTGGGTGCCGGTGACGGTGCAAACGCGCTTCGAAGCCGTGGCCAAGGGGCGCGCCGACATGGAGTGCGGCTCGAGCACCATGACGCTGGCGCGCATGAAGGAAGTCGACTTCTCGAGCGTCACCTTCGTGGAAACCACCGGGCTGCTCGCCCGGACCGAGGCCGGCGTGCGCTCGCTTTCCGACCTGTCGGGAAAAAGGATCGCCGTGGTCGCGGGCACCACCAACGAGCGCGCCATCAACGAGCAGCTCAAGCGCCGGCAGATGAACGCGACCGTAGTGCCGTTCAGCTCGCGCGACGAAGCGCTCGCGGCTCTCGAGGAAGGCAAGGCCGATGCCTTCGCCAGCGACCGGCTGCTGCTGGTCGGTGCCGGCAGCAAGGCGAAGGACGCGCGCGCGCTCACGCTGCTGCCCGACCAGCTCTCGTTCGAGCCCTACGGCATCGTCTTGCCGCGCGGCGACGCCGGCATGCGTCTCGCCGTCAACACCGGCCTCGCT
>Ga0111538_10012510_pt1 | contig 11221 bp, 10 predicted proteins | sample SoiMethybrSBSTD1_FD_79669 | JGI IMG/M metagenome (GOLD analysis project Ga0111538, IMG submission 79669) | Bulk soil microbial communities from a Populus tree surrounding site in Tennessee, USA - Soil MetaG P. TD hybrid SBSTD1 (version 2)... | ecosystem: Environmental > Terrestrial > Soil >... | reverse complement strand
TGGTATTGGCGGACGTCAGCGAGAAAGCGCTCGCCCAGGTCAAGCGAGGCGCCGTCGAGCTGCTGACGCCGCGCCTGGACCAGGCGGCGGCGGAGGAGCTGGCCGCGAAACTGGCCGGGGGCCATTGGACGCACGACTACGCGCTCACCGCCGATGAGGCGCGCCAGCTCGGCTTGCCCGTCAAGGTCGGAATGCCGCTGGAAATCATGGAGCTGATGAAGCTTTACCCGCAGCCCGTGCAGCGATCGGGCGTAGAGTTCCTGCCCATCGACGTGCCCAAGCGCCGAGCTTGAAGGTCAGGCCGCCTGCGCGGCGGTGGGGCCATCGCCGATAAGTGTGGTGCGGCGCATGTCGCGCGGCTCGTGCGCCGGAAACGGCCGGGCGCGATGCATGGTCTGGCGGTTGTCCCACATCACGAGGTCGCCGACCCGCCACTTGTGGGGATAGACGTACTCGCGCTGGGTGGCGGCCTCGATGAGGTCGCGCAGGAACGCGCGCGCCTCCGGCACCGGCCAACCCACAATGCTGCCGGCGTGCGAGGACAGGTAGAGGGATTTGCGCCCCGTTACCGGATGGGTGCGCACGAGGCGCTGGCGCACCGGCTTGAAGCGCTCGCGCTCCTCCTCCGTGAAGTCGGTGAAACCCAGGAGCTGGCGGGAGTAGAGCTGCGAGTGCTCGCATACGAGGTCCGCGACCAGGTCCTTGGTCTCCTCGTCGAGTGCGTCGTAGGCGGCACGCATGTCGGCGAACTCGGTGTTGCCGCCCTTGGACGTGACGCTGCACGCGTGCAGCAGCGAGTATTTCGCCGGGACCACCTTGAACGAGCTGTCGGAATGCCACAGGCGGTTGCCGATCCCGAACAGCCGGCGCCGGTCGTCGCGCGCGAACGGTTTGTTGTCCTTGTCGAGGTTGGACACGTCGGCGAAGGTGGTGGGCAGGCGATATTCGTTGGGCGCGCGCAGGCTTGTGCCGATGGCGTGCTCGATCTCGCCGAGGCTGCGGGTGAACGCGAGCTGCTGCTCGTCGTCGATCGGTTGGCTGCGGAATACCAGCACGGCGTACTTGTCCATGCCGCCATGGATCGCCGCAACGTCGGCGGGGCTCAACGGCTTGGCGATGTCGACGCCGTCGACCTCGGCTGCAAAGCAAGGACCAACCTGGCGAAAGCTGACGGGCATGGGCGGGCTCCATGTTGGAGTTGCCGCAATCCTAGGCTGACAGCATGTCGGAGTCACTATGCGGGAGGCTGGATCTCGATGCGACAGAAGCGGGCCGCGTTGTCGGCAAAAGCTTGCGGCGGTCGGCGAGTGGGAAATTCGCCACTGCCCGCTTGAACTGGCTGAAGAGGTAATCCCAACCGCCCTTGAGGCCATCGGTGTGGTTGAGGATCGTCCTGAGCGCAACCGCCCGATCATCCTCGATGCCATCCGCATTTTCGGGGTAGATCGCTGCATGTTCGCCTCGACCTTCCCCGTCGAGCGGAATGGTCCGCTGCGAGGCTATTGGTGTTGGCGCAACGGGGTCAGACCCCTTCCTCCGCGCAACGCTGTGGCCTGCAAACGTCGGAGCGAGGGGTTTGACCCCTGGATGACAGACCCCTGATGACACCCCTACCGCATATTCCCGCAGAAGCGCTGGATGCGCTTGCAGGCTTCCTCCAGCTCTGCCGTCGAGGCGGCGTAGGAGATGCGGAAGTAGGGGCTCATGGCGAAGGCGGCGCCGTGCACGCAGGCGACGCCCTCCTCGTCGAGCAGCGCCAGGGTGAAGTCCTGGTCGCTGTTGATCTTGGCGCCCTTGGCGGAGGTCTTGCCGATCACGCCCGCGCAGGAGGGATAGACGTAGAACGCGCCTTCGGGCTTCGGGCACTTGAGGCCCTTAGCCTGGTTCAGCATGGACACCACGAGGTCGCGGCGTTCCCGGAAGATCTCGGTGTTGCGGGCGATAAAGTCCTGCGAGCCGTTCAGCGCCTCCACGGCCGCCCACTGCGAGATCGACGAGGGGTTGGAGGTCGACTGCGACTGCAGCTTGCACATGGTCTTGATGAGCGGCTCGGGACCGGCACCGTAGCCCATGCGCCAGCCAGTCATGCAGTAGGTCTTGGAGAGGCCGTTCATCGTGAGCGTGCGCTCGTGGAGGGCGGGCTCGACCTGGGCCGGCGTGAAGAACTCCAGATCGTCGTAGATCAGGTGCTCGTACATGTCGTCGGTAAGCACCCAAACGTGCTTGTTCTTCGGCGTGATGAGCACGTCGGTCAGCGCCTTCAGCTGCGCCTTGGTGTAGGCGGCCCCCGACGGGTTGCAGGGCGCGTTGAACACCAGCCACTTGGTCTTGGGCGTGATCGCACGATCGAGGGCCTCGGGCCGCAGCCGATAGCCGTCCTCGAACGTGCACTCGGCGAACACGGGCTTGCCGCCGCCCAGCAGCACGATGTCGACGTAGGACACCCAGCAGGGCGCCGGGATCACCACCTCGTCGCCGGGATTGATCGTGCAGGCCAGCGCATTGAACAGCACCTGCTTGCCGCCGGTGCCGACCGACACCTGCGACGGCTTGTACTCGAGCCGGTTCTCGCGCCTGAACTTGGCGACGATGGCGGCCTTGAGCTCGGGGATGCCGTCGACGTCGGTGTACTTGGTCTTGTTGGCGCGCAACGCCTTGATCGCGGCGTCCTTGACGTTCTCGGGCGTCGGCAGATCGGGTTCGCCCGCCGACAGGTCGATGATGTTGCGGCCCTGGGCTTTCAGCTCGCGCGCCTTGGTCGACATGCCGATGGTCTGCGAGGGCTGGATGCGGTTGATGCTGTCGGCGAAAAAGCCCATGGGCTGCCTCGATTTGGGTCCGATTCCCGCTTGGCGGGCGCAAAGCGCGCGGAACCTACGCGCGATGGCGCCCGAGTCAAGGCCAAAAGACCGTCATTCCCGAATTCGCCTCATCTCCTTGGAGTAGGATGACGGTGGCGTCTTTGGAAGTATATTTGGAAGCATATCCTCCAAACCCTGAGGACGCGCCCCATGACCTCCCCAGCCGCAGCAGCCACCATCATCGGCGGCCCCGGGTCGCCCTACGTGCGCAAGGTGCTGGCGGTGTGCGACATGAAGGGCGTGGCCTACGAGCTCGACCCAATCGTGCCGTTCTTCGGCGACGACCGGTTCAGCGAGCTCAATCCGCTGCGCCGCATCCCCATTTTTAGGGATGGGGAGGTTTCCGTCTCCGACAGCACGGTGATATGCGAGTACCTGGAGGAGAGATATCCGTCGCCCGCGCTGCTGCCGGCCACGCCAGGCGAGCGCGCGCGGGCGCGCTGGATCGAGGAGTTCGCCGACACGCGGCTCGGCGATGTCCTGATCTGGCGCATCTTCTACGAGGCGGTGATCAACCCCTTCATCTGGCAGAAGCCGCGCGACAAGGAGAAGATCGCCCGCGTGGTGGCCGAGGAGCTGCCGGAGGTCATGGGCCACCTGGAGAAGCTGGCACCCATCGACGGCTTCCTGTTCGGTCCCGTGTCGATTGCCGACATCTCGGTCGCCGTGTCGTTTCGCAACCTTGCGTGGGCACGCGTGGAGCTCGACAGGACGCGCTGGCCAAAGGCCGCCGCCTGGATCGACCGCACCACCGCCACGCCCGGGCTGGCCAAAGCGACACGCATGGGCGACAAAATCATCCAGGCGATGCCGGACCGGCACCGCGCGGTCCTGGCCGAGCTTGGCGTGCCGCTCACCGACACCACGCTGGCCGGCGCGGCGCCGCGCCGCGGTCCGATGACCGCTTGAGCGTGCTTAACTTGATTTCTGCGATCAGGAAAAGCTATCGTCTCCCAGTGGGAAAGACTGTCTTTATATGTGAGCGGATTGTCTTTCCCAGCTGCATTTGTCAAGGGGTACGCCGTGCGCCCTAGCGCGTTTCAGGTAGGGGGGGTGCGCCCTATGTCGTGTCATCTGCCGTGCCGGGAAATCATGTCGTCTGCCATCCGCCGAGAGACACGGGCCTGTCCGCGATGCTCCCTGCCGCTCACCATTGTGCGCGGCGCCGACACCCCGACCTTCGAATACGATGTGGCAAAGTGGCAGCGCCTTTGCCATCACCCCGATACCGGCGGCCCGCTGACGTGCCCTGGCCTGGAGGCCATCGTCAAAGCCTGGCTCGCCGGCCCCTGAGCCCACGCACCGGCTGGCCGAATCGTCACGCTGCTTGCCAAATGTAGCGCGACCTATCGTCCATTGCTGGACACGCCTCGGGCATTGCCTGAGAAACATCGCTTGCACTCGAAGTCCGCTGTTGGTGCCACGGGAAGGGGGGCAGCGGAATGCGTCTCGCGCTCGTACTGTTCGGCTGCGCGGTGCTGCTCGCAGGCTTGGACGGGCCGGCAGCCGCTCAGGACGGCTGGCCGTGGACCGCCTATCCCTCGATGCAGAAGAAGAAGGCGCCCAGCAAGCGCGCCGCGCCACGCGCACCTGGGAATGCGGAGCCCGCCGAACCCACGGCTACCGCCGCCCTCGACGCGCAGATCCCACAAGTGCCACGAGCGCGCCCGGCCGCTCCGCAGTCTGAAAACCAACCCCCGCCATCCGATGGACGTCCCCCTGCAGCGGAGCCACAAGCCCAGCCCCCTGCCGCGGGCGCGGCCCCTGCGGACCAAGCACCGGGGGCTTCCTGGCAATGGCGCGTCATGCGCACCAGCTGGACGGAGCGCGACGAGAAGGGGTTCGAGGAGTTCGTGCAGAAGATCGGCGAAAGCAGCTGCCGCACCATGCATGGCTGCCTCATCGGCGCCCAATCCAACCCATTGTTCCGCGCCTCAAACCCGCCGGGCATGCATTTCTACGCCGATTGCGCCGATTTGCCTTACATGCTGCGCGCCTACTACGCCTGGAAGAACGGGCTGCCCTTCTCCTATTCGACGGCGGTGACGCCGCTCGGGTATTCCAAGGACATCCGCTACACGGCGCGCGGCAACGCCATCGCCAGCCGCCGCGATCTGGTCGACGCCGCGATCGACGCCCGCAAGGCCATCCCGCACATCGTCGAGGCCATCTCCTCGGCCCACTACCGCTATCCGCCCAATGCCGCGGGCAAGCACCTGCCGGACCACTATCCCGTCAGGATCGCGCGCGACACCATCAAGCCCGGCACCGTCATCTACGATCCCAACGGTCACGTCGCCGTGGTCTACAAGGTGACCGCGGAAGGCCGCATCCACTACATCGACACCCACCCCGACAACTCGCTCACGCGGGGCATCTACGGCAAGGCCTTCACCCGCTCCTCGCCGGGCATGGGCGCCGGCTTCAAGCGCTGGCGCCCGCAGAAGCTGGTGGGCGCCACGCAGCGCGCCGATGGCAGCTATCATGGCGGCCGCATCGTGCTCGCCCCCGACAAGGACATCGCCGATTGGTCGGACGAGCAGTTCTTCGGCACCGAGAAGGAGCGCGGCAAGGTCTGGAGCGCCGGCAGGTTCGTGCTCGAGGGGGAGACGCTCGAATACTACGACTATGTGCGGCGCCGCCTCGCCAGCGCCGGTTTCAGATACAATCCCCTCGATGAGACGCGCTCGATGGTGCGCACGCTATGCGAGGACCTGAAGTATCGCGTCGATGCCGTCGACGTTGCCATCAAGGCTGGCATCCACAAGCGGCCGCAGCCCGACCGCCTGCCCAACAATATCTACGGCACCGATGGCGACTGGGAGACCTACTCGACGCCGTCGCGCGATGCGCGCCTCAAGACCGCCTTCAAGGAGCTGCGCGACGAGGTGGCCCGCTTCCTGGCGCTGGCCGCCGCCGGCAGCGACCGGCTCGCCTACGCCGGCGAGGATATCCGCCGCGACATCCGCGAGGTCTATCTGCAGGAAACGAACGCCTGCACCATCGATTATGTCAGGAGCGACGGCAGCGAGAAGCGGCTCGGCTTTGCCGACGTAGCGCGGCGGCTGTTCGCGCTCTCGTTCGATCCGCATCACTGCACGGAGCGCCGGTGGGGCGCGCAGGACGCCGAGGAGCTGGCAACCTGCCCCGACGGCGCCGACAAGCGGGCCTGGTACGACGCCGAGCGGCGCCTGCGCAACCAGCCCGACCGCACCTACGACGTGCGCATGGGCTTCTCGCTCGCCGACCTAAGGAGGGGCGTGCCCGGCAGCGGCATCGACGTGCCGTCCGGCATCGACGTGCTGGCGCTGCTGGGCGATGCAACTTACCAGCCCGCGGCCGGCGACGCCCGTGCCGTATCCAAAGTCTACGAGCCGGCGGCGGGCGCCGGCGCCGACTAGGCGTCAGGCCGCCTTCTCCACCGCGACGACCAGGCGCTTGCCGAGCGCACGGAGCGCCTCGGTCAAGGTTGCAAGCTTTGTCGCGTGCTTCGGATCGAGAATGCGGCGCACCTCCTTCTCGTCTTTGCCGAGCCGGCGCGCGAGTTCGATCTTGGTGATCTTCGCCTCGGTGAAGGCCTCCAGCACGGCGAGCTTGGCGGCGACATCCGGGGCGACTGCAACCGCCACCATTTCATGACCTCGCGCTTTCGCCTTCGGCAGGGGCAGGCCGCGCGCCGGGTAAGTCAAGAGCGCCAAGCCCAGGGCCTCCTCGGCCATCGTGCGCGCCTCCACGATGTCGTCGGCTTGGGTGATGGCCTCGGGCACGTCCGGAAAGCTCACGACGACACCGCGCCGGTCGCCAGGCTCGATCACGGCATAGAATACAAAGCTTCTCATTTGCGGATCCTCAATCAAGGCCCAGGGCCTTTCTGATCTTGCGCGCGGTCTTCGGGTCGATGTCGCGCGCCGGTACAGTCGTGACCTTGTCGCCGATCCACACCATCGCGTGGCCGCCTTTCCCGCGCCACGTCTCGACTTTGAAACTGAGACCGCGAGTCTTCGCCGCCTTGCGGAGTTGGGCGATGAAGCGATCCCGCTTGGTCATGGTCCACTTTCGGACAAAATTGTCCGGTGGTCAAGCTGACTCCACCGTCCATCCATGATTTCACGCCTCGGGCGAATTTCGTCTCAACGGTAGATATACGTCACGAGGAACGTGCGGTCCGCGAGGGTTGCGCCAGCGGGCGGGATCGGGAAGCTGGACTGCCTGGCGGCAAACACCACGTTCTGGTCCAAGATCGGGTCGCCCGAGCTTCTGACCAACTGCGCCTGGGTCAGGTTGCCGGTCTCGGACAACAGCAGCCGGACCGTCACGCGGCCAAGCGCGTCGCGCGGGACGGGCATGGTCTTGCGCAAGGCGCGAATGACGCCGCGTCCGAACTCATCGTTCTCCCCCGACCGCGTCACATTGGGCGGACGCATGACCGCCGCTGAGCGCCCGCCGGGGGCGAACGCGCCGTCGGGCAGATCGAATCGCAGGGGGGGACTGACATCGAGCGACGGCGCCGGCTTGCTCTTGGTGGGCGGCGCGGGAGTGCTCTCCTTGTTCGGCGCCGGAGGGCTTTCCCTTGCCGCCGGTGGCGTGGGCGGACTTGGACGTTCCGCCTCCACGGGCGGCGCAGCCGCCGCCTTCGGCTCGGGCTGCGGCGCTGCATCGCGCGGGGTCGGCGGCGGCGGAGGGGGAGCGCTGCCTGGCTGTCCGATCGACGGTTCCGCGGAACGCACCGTGGATGCGCTTGCAAGATCCGCCGCATCGACCAGCTCGACGCTGATGCCCTCTTGGCTGCCTTCCAGCTCGCCCACGTAGCGGGGTGCCGACCTAACGAAGCCGGCGATCAGCGCGGCGTGCAGGGTGGCCATGACCGCGGCGCCGATCCAGAACCTGCGGCTGTCGGCCTTCAGGCCGGCCGACCGCATTCTGAGGACCATGGGAACACGGGTTGCCGGTGGCGCAGCTCTGTCCAACCCCATTTCGCCCGCTCAGTTTGCCCCGATTCCCCTCTCTACATGGCAGCTAAACGCAAAGCCACGCCCGAGGCACCCACGCCTCGGGAACGCGCCGCGATTGTAAGCTCCGTCGCTGCTCAGTCCGCGATCGATTGCAGCACCAGGTTGCGCACGAGCGTGCGATAGTAGGTGCGGATGTCGCCCGGCGTCGCCGCCATGTAGACGACGGCCAGCTGCTCTTTCGGATCGACCCAGAAGTAGGTGCCGAACGCGCCGCCCCAGGTGTAGTCGCCGGCGCTGCCGGCAAAGGCGGCAAGCCCGGTTTGCGAGCGCACGGCAAAGCCGAGGCCGAAGCTGTAGCCTTCATTCAATACCGGACTTGTCGTGCGCGCCCGCACCTCGGGGCCGAGCTGGTCGGTAGTCATCATGTCGAGCGTCTTGCGCGACAGCAGGCGCTTGCCGTCGAGCGTGCCGCCGTTCACCAGCATCTGCGCGAAACGCAAATAGTCCATGGCCGTGGAGGCGAGACAGCCGCCGCCGCACTCGAACTTCAACGGCTTGCCCGAGGCATGCAGCACGCTCTGCGGCTTGCCGGTCAGCGGATCGTTCGGGAACGCCCGCGCATAGCGGTCCTTCTTGGCGTCGGGCACGGCGAAGCTGGTGTCGACCATGCCAAGCGGCCTCCAGATGCGCTCCTCCAGGAAGGCGCCGAGCGGCTTGCCCGAGATCGCCTCGACGATCAGGCCCTGGACGTCCACCGCCAGGCTGTAGTCCCAGACTGTGCCCGGCTGATAGGCGAGCGGCGCCTTGGCAAGCGCGTCGATGAATTCGGGGCCGGTAAGGGTGACGGCAGCCGTGGACGAGGAGGCGGGCCACAGCTTGTGCACGGCCGTGTCGCCGCGGTTGCCGTAGAGGAAGCCCGCGGTGTGCCGCAGCAGGTCGTGAATGGTGGGCTGCCTTGCCGCCGGAACGGCCTCGACGATGGTCTTGCCGCCGGCGTCGGTCTTGAGGACGCCCAGCTGCATGTTGGCGAGCTTGGGCAGGTATTTGCCGACGGGATCGGATAGCAACAGCTTGCCCTCGTCGTGCAACATCATGATCGCCACCGACACCATCGGCTTGGTCATGGAGGCGATCGAGAAGATGGCATCGCGCGGCATCGGCGCCTTGCTGGCCGGATCCACGGTGCCAATCGCCTCGAAGTAGGCGAGCTGGCCCTTGCGGGCGATGGCGATCACGGCGCCGGGCATGCGGCCCTTGTCGACCTCGGCCTTGAGCGTGGCGGTGAGGCGCTGCAGGCCCTCGGCGGAGAGACCGACTTTGTCCGCGGCGCCGACGGGCAGCGGGTCGGCAAGCGCCGACGCGAGAGGCAGGCTTGCCGCAAGGGCGGCGATCAGGAGGCGAACGAGCATGTTGTCTTCCCTTCTGCGAAATGAACCCCAAGCCAAGCACGTGCTCGCCGCGACGGCCCGGGCGCACGGGGCACCCGCACGCCGTCAGGCGAAGACCAGAGTGGGCTCCAGCCCCATGAGGTAGGCGCCGACTTCCTGCAGATGCAATTTGCGGCCCTGGATCTGCTGCGTGAGCGTGCGGAGGTCGCGGAAACGGCGCTCGAGCGGGCTCGAGGCGAAGATGGCGCTGGCGCCCGCCACCTCCCAGGCCGCATCGGCAACCGCCCTGGCCTCGCCGATGGCGAAGGTGGCGGCCATGCGGATGTCGATGCGCTGGGGGATGGTGAGCTCGCCTGACGCGACGACCTCCTGCCAGACGCGGTCGGCCGTGGCCTCGACGTAGCCCCGCGCCGCGCGCAACCGGGCCTCGGCATCGCCGATCTGGAACTGCACGAAGTGGTTTGCCTGCAGAGAGTGCTTGGAGGCCCGTGGCGTCTTGTCGGTGGCGAGCGCGACGGTGGCATCGAGCATGGCCCGCGCGATGCCCAGGGCGACGCCGGAGAAGCCGGTGGCGAAGAAGCTGTTCAGGGGGAACTTGTAGAGCGGAGTGTCGATCCGCGAGGCGAGCACACGGTCGCGATAGGCGGAGTAACCCGCGGGGATGAAGCAATCGTCGATCTTGAAGCCGCCGCTGTTGGTGGCGTTGAGGCCGATCACGTCCCAGGTGTCGACCCACGTGACGGCCGTGGCGGGCACGAAGAACGTGCAGGTGGTGGAGCCGGGCGGCATCGGCACTGGCGCCCCCGTTCGGTCGAACACTGGGGCGGTGAGGCCGAGCCAGGTGGCGTGCCGGCTGCCGCTCGACATCTGCCACTCCCCGCTCACGCGATGGCCGCCCTCGACCTCGTCGGCGCGGGCCTTGATCGGCGGTCCCCAGCTCAGCGCCGCGCGCGGCTCGCCCCAGATCTTGCGCGCCGCCTCCGGCTCGACCGCGCAGGCCGTGGCTGCGCAGCCGTTCATCTGGCCGACGCACCAGGCCGTGCTGGCGTCGAGCTTGCCCAGCGCCTCCATGGCCCGGAACCAGGTGCCGAGGTCGACCTCGTCGCCATCGTAGGCGCGGGGCAGGAGCATGCGGAACAGACGCTGCTCGTGCAGCTTGTCGACCACCTCGGGTGCGAGCTGCCCGAGGGCCTCGTTGGCCGCGCCGGATCTCTCGAGGACGTCGGCAATGCGGGCGATGCGCTCGACTGGGCCGTCCGCCGCTGCCTGTGTCTCTTTCGCTGTCGCCGATGTGGTTCGTTTCTGCATGGGTCGAATGCTACTTGCTCATGCCGGTGATGCTTTGGCTGATGGCGCGCGGATCGCGCATGGGCCAGCGGCCCGCATCGACCTGCGCCAGGAAGTCGGCGACGGCGGCGTTGAAGGCGGCAGGCTCCTCGATGTTGATGGCATGCCCGCTGTTGGGGATGACGAGGAGGGCGGCCGACGGGCAGGTACGCTTGATGAACACGCCGGGGAGCAGGCAGGGCCAGTCCTCGTCGCCGGTCACGACCAGCATCGGCACGGTGAGCTTGGCGAGCCCCGCCTCGAGCTCGAACACCGAGGGACGCTCGCGCTGCACGCCGAGCTGGGTGTTGGCCGAGCCCTTGGCCGAGTGCTCCGCCAGCATCGCCTTGAACTCGGCAAAGCCGCGCGGGTCCTTGTTCTCGAACTGCACGCGGGTGGGGCCGTAGGCGTAGGCCGCCGCGAACGCCGCCATGCCCTCCTTCTCGAGCTTGGCGGCGATGATGACGGCCTCGTTGCGGAATTTCTCCTTTTCGCCCTTCTCGGAGCCGTAGCCGGCCCCGGCCACCAGCAGCGAGCGCGCGCGGTTCGGATAGGCAAGGCCGAAGTGCAACGTCGCCAGCCCGCCCATCGACAGGCCGACGATGTGCGCCTTGTCGATCTTCAGCGCATCGAGCACGGCGCGGATGTCGGCGGCGGCGCGGCGCTGGGAGTAGCTCGCCACCTCGTGCGGCAC
>Ga0111538_10012509_pt1 | contig 11222 bp, 10 predicted proteins | sample SoiMethybrSBSTD1_FD_79669 | JGI IMG/M metagenome (GOLD analysis project Ga0111538, IMG submission 79669) | Bulk soil microbial communities from a Populus tree surrounding site in Tennessee, USA - Soil MetaG P. TD hybrid SBSTD1 (version 2)... | ecosystem: Environmental > Terrestrial > Soil >... | reverse complement strand
GCGCCCGCCTCCCGTGCCAGCTCGCGAAGGATGCTCCATCGCTCCAGCGATCGCCGGGCGTTCGGACCCTTCGCGCGCGCCTGCAGGGAAGGGAGTCCCGCCGCGAGAAGCGCGCGCACACGCGCTTCGTCCCCGGCCTGCAATCCTTCGACGTTCACGATGAGGTGGCATCGTCCCAGAGACGATCTGCGCGCCTTTCCTCTTGCACCGCCCGGGTCGATCAAGGATTCTCCCGACCGCTTGCCGGGCAATTGACGGTGATGGAGGCGCCGCCTACTTTGGGGCGCCCGCGGGAAAGCCTTCCGCGTCGAGGATTTGCCGCCATGTCGGACAACTTGATCATTGCGGACCGCACGTTTCGCTCGCGTCTTTTCGTCGGCACGGGGAAGTTTCGCTCTCCGGAAATGATGCGGGACGCCGTACGCGAATCGGGTGCGGAAATCGTAACCGTCGCGCTGCGACGTGTCGACTTCGACCCGGTCGGGCCGAATCTGCTCGATTTCCTCGATCGCGGCGACATCTTGCTCCTCCCGAACACTTCCGGTGCAGCCAATGCGGAAGAGGCCGTGCGCTTGGCGCGTCTGGCGCGCGCCGGCGGGCTTCCGCATTGGGTCAAGCTCGAGGTCACGCCGGAGCCGAAGTGGCTTCTGCCTGATCCGGTGGAGACGCTGCGGGCCACGGAAATCTTGGTGAAGGAGGGATTTGTGGTGCTGCCGTACATCGGCGCGGATCCCATTCTCGCCAAACGTCTGGAAGAAGCGGGCGCGGCCACGGTCATGCCCTTGGGCTCTCCAATCGGAACGAGCCGCGGCCTCAAAACGCGCGATTCGCTCGCCATCATCATCGAGCAGGCGCGCATTCCCGTCGTGGTGGACGCCGGATTGGGCGCGCCTTCGCACGCGGCGGAAGCGATGGAGCTGGGTGCGGACGCGGTTTTGGTGAACACGGCCATCGCGGTCGCGCGCGATCCGGTGGCGATGGCGCGCGCGTTTCGTTTGGGCGTGGAGGCCGGTCGCACTGCGTTTCTCGCCGGCACAGCGCCACCGCGGCAGGAATCGGCGGAGGCTTCCAGTCCGCTCACCGGATTCTTGGGTAAACTCTCGTGAGCTTCCTCTCGTATCTGCAAACGCTTCCCTTGGAATCGATCCTCAGCACGGCGCAAAACGCATCGGGTACGGAAGTGGAGCGCGCTCTTTCTTCCGATTCGCTCGATCTCTTCGATTTCGCTGCGCTGCTTTCGCCGGAAGCCGATTCGCGATTGGAAAGAATGGCGCGCCGCTCGCACGAGATTACGCTGCGTCGCTTCGGCCGCACGATTCAGCTCTTCGCGCCGCTGTATCTTTCGAACGAGTGCGTCGAGACCTGCACGTATTGCAGCTTCGCCCGGCCGAACGCGATCGAGCGCCGCACCTTGACCATCGATGAAGTGGAGGCGGAGGCAAACATTCTCGCCGCACAAGGATTTCGCCACCTGCTCCTCGTCTCCGGGGAGCATCCCAAGCGAGTCTCGCCTTCGTATGTGGAAGCCGTGCTGCAGCGCTTGGCTCCGCAATTCCCGAGCCTTTCGGTCGAGGTTCAGCCGCAAACCGAGGAGATTTATGCGGTATGGGTTCGCGCCGGGAGCGATGGGCTCGTCGTGTACCAGGAGACCTATGACCGCGAGGCCTATGCCCGGGTCCATTTGGCAGGGAAGAAGAAAGACTTCAATTGGCGGCTGGAGACGCCGGAACGGGGCGCTCGCGCCGGATTTCGCAGGCTGGGAATCGGGGCACTTCTTGGGCTTGCAGACTGGCGCATGGAAGCGGTACACCTTGCCGCCCATGCCCGGTACCTGATGCGGGAATCCTGGCGTGCGATGGTTTCGATCTCGCTGCCCCGGCTTCGTCCGGCGGCGTTCGCGATCGGGCCCACGCATCCGGTATCGGATCGTGATTTCGTTCGTCTGGTTTGCGCGTTGCGCATGTTCGTTCCGGACGCCGGCATCACGCTCTCCACGCGCGAGAGCGCTCGCTTGCGGGATGGAGTGATTCCATTGGGAGTGACGAGCATGAGCGCGGGGTCGCGGACGGAGCCGGGCGGATACTCCGCTCCTTCCGCAGCCGAAAAGCAATTCGAGATTGCGGATTTGCGCACACCGGAGGAAGTGTTCCGTGCAGTTCGTGATCGAGGATACGATCCGGTTTGGAAGGATTGGGAAGTCGCTCTTCATGGTTGAGATCGTTCTGAACGGAAAGAAGCAAGATGTCCGCGTCGGGGAAACGGTCGAGCAGCTCATCCAGCAGCTCGGCTTCGACGCGCGTTGGTTGTTGGCGGAGTTGAACGGCGTTCCCTTGGAGAGGGTGCAGTTCAGTTCCATCATTCTCTCCCCGGGGGACCGTTTGGAGTTGGTCCGTCCGGTGGCGGGCGGCTGAGAGCACTCAGCCGAAACTTCGTTCCCGGCGTTGCTTGCCGGAGAGTTCAGAGGAGCAAGCCTCAACATGTGGTTGTCGGACGATAATTCTCGTTTCGAGCTTAAGGGTCGCGGCGAGGACGAAGAGAACGAAGCGTGGGGCGAAGAAGAAGAAGAGGACGACGACGAAAAAGATGAAGAGGATGAGGAGGAATGGGAGATCGAAGATCCCGAAGTTGAGGATGAAGAAGAGGACATGGCCTGGGAGATCGATCGCGAAGAGAAGGACGACGACTGGGACTAATCGACGCTCGGGTCTTCTGCCGTTCCCGGCTGGGCGGAGTGCACATAAGCCTCGCGGGCCCGTGCCTCCTGGGGCGTTCCGAGCGTGCGAAGAAAAATTCCTGCGCCGAGCGCTGCCTCATGTTTGGGCGGCGCCCCCTTGAGGATGGTCTCGAGCTCTTGGCTCGCCTCCTTGCGCCTTCCCGCGAAGGACAAAGCGAACGCGCGGTGTAGGCGCACCTTCCAGGCCTGTGGATGCGTGGCGAGCCGCGCGGCCGCAATCTGTTCCGCGGCGGCGTAATCGCCGGCGAGATTCAGCGCATAGACTCTGCTCCACGCCGCGGCGTCATATTCGGGATCGACCGCGAGAGCGCGCTCATATTCCTTCGCCGCCTCCAAGTAATTGCCCCGCACCATCCAAACCTTCGCGTAATTCAAGTGCGCCGCGGCCCACAAGCGAGGCAGCTTGGGATCCGCCGAGGGCGGAGGTGCGGTGCGGAAGAATCTCTGCAGCTTCTCTTCGCCGCGATCATAGAAACCGTTCTGAATTTCACGCGCTCCCATCGAGACATCGACCAAATCTTTCGGATCGAAGCCTTCCAGCGACATCTCCTGATCGACGGTGCCCGGCTTCGCTTCGCCGTTCGCTCCCGAGAGATATCCCAAGCTTTGGATCTGTTCCTTTGCTTCCGCGTTCGGGTTGGCTGCTTCGACGGAGGTTAGGCTGCGTCCCAGAATGTCGCGCACTCGTTTTTCAAGCTCGTTGCGATACGTGAAGAAGAGCGGCGAATCGGTTTGTCCGGCCAGAAGGTTGTGCGTTTCTCCCGGATCGGTGCGCAAGTCGTACAGCTCCGGGCGCGGCGCCCAAATGAATTTCGCATCGCGCGTGCGCACCGCCTTCAATCCGGATCCGGAGTAGAAGAGCTTCGTCTTCATCGACTCCGAATAGCTCATCGAATCGGGGAGATCGCCCGATCCGCGCATGGCCGGCACGAGGCTCTGGCCGACACCGATGGCGTGCTCGGCGTGTCCGGCGAGCTCGAGAATCGTCGGCGCAACGTCGATCGATCGCACGATCGCAGGAATGACGCGCCCTCCTGGGATCGCAGCTTCCGAATGCACGGCCAGCGGCACGCGCACCGTTTCGTCGTACACGAAGATTCCGTGTCCATCCTCGCGATGTTGGTCCAGACCTTCGCCGTGATCCGCCGTCACGATCGTCGACAACTCCGGCGCGATGCGTTCCGCTTCGAGAAAGCGGTTGAAGCGATGAACTTGGAAATCGGTGAATTGAATCTCGGAAATGTATGGATCGGCGCTCGCCTTGCCCCAGGGCGGCGGGGGATCGAACGGAAAGTGGTCGTCGTAGAGATGCAGCCAGAAGAAGAAGGGCTTGCTGCGATGTTCTTTCATCCAGCGGCAGGCGAGATCCACCGCTTCATCGGCGCGTCGATCGGTTTTGGGAAGCGCGGGCATCAGCTCCGGCGTGTAGCGCGTGGAATCGTAGACCACGTAGCCCGGCGTGAGATCGTCTTGATAGAAGTCGAAGCCCTGCGCGATTCCGAATTGCGCATCCAAGATGAACGAGCACACGACGGCGCCGGTGGCGAAACCAAGCTCGTGAAAGACTTCGGCCAGCGTCGTTGCGCTTTCGCCCAACTTGAAGTCGGAGTTGTAACGCACGCCGTGTCCCAATGCAGGTACGCCGGTGAGAATCGTGGCGTGGCTCGGCAGCGTGACGGGAACATCGGCGATCGCCGTTTCGAAGAGAACGCCTTGACGGGCGAGCCGGTCGAATTCCGGCGTGCGCGCATCCGGCCGGCCGTAGGCGCCCAGATAATCCGCGCGCGTCGTGTCGAGCGTGATCAAAAGAACGCTGGGCCCGCGTTCTTTCTTGGCGCAGGCAACGAGAGCGCACAGCACGAAAGAGAAAACAAGAACACGCGGCCAAATGGGAACGCGCCGGAAGCGCATTTGCCGAAAGCTCAGAGGGAGCCGATGCGATCCAGCGGCCAATAGCGGGCGAAAACGTGGGCGATGAGCTCGGATTCGGGAACGAATCCCCAGAAATGGCTGTCGAGCGATTGGTTGCGATTGTCGCCCAGCACGAAGAAGTGATCCGGCGGGACAGTGACTTCTTCGAGCCGGTAGTTCGGCGGCGCCTCGATGTAGGGCTCGTTGAGGACCTTGCCGTTGACCTTCACGATCCCGTCCTTGATTTCGATGCGGTCCCCTTCGACGGCCACGACGCGCTTCACGAGGCGCTTCACCTCGGGACCGACGTAGGCGCGGGCGTTCTCCGGGGGGTGGAAGATCACGATTTCCCGGGCGCGCGGCTCACGGAACCAGTACTGGAACTTCGTTCCCAGGAGCCGGTCTCCTTCCATGATCGTGGGGCGCATGGACCCGGTGGGAACCATGAAGGCCTCCACCACGGCGACCCTCAGAAGAAGAGAAACGGCAACGGTAAAGAACAGGGTCTTGCCCCATTCCTTGAGCTCGTGCTGCACGGAATTGGTCATTGAGGTCCCCGAACCAGAATTCGACGCGGTGAGGTCATCATTGAGAATACAGTTTGCGCGCCCGTTTTGTATAGGAGGGGGCGGGCGGCGCTGGCACTTCTACGCATTGGGGCCACCTTCGGTTCCCAATCGTATGCTTCGGCGGCCGGATCGGGCGGCGGTCGCCGGGCTTGAGTCGCCATGGTATCGTGCGCGCCATGAAATACCGGCCGCTTGGAGCCACAGGGATCGAGGTCTCGGAAATCGGGCTTGGGACCTGGCCGGCCGGCGGATCCATTCATCTGGCCGGCGCTCCCACCGGTTATGGAACGGTCCCCGAGACCGAGGCCATCCGCGGAATTCATCGCGCCCTCGAAGAAGGCGTGAACTTCTTCGACACCTCCGACACGTATGGCTTGGGCCGCGCCGAGCGTCTTCTGGGACAGGGAATCGCGGCGCGCCGCGGGCAAGCGATCGTCGCGACGAAGGCGGGCTGGGTTCCGGACGGCGCGGAGCGCTGGGTCAAGGATCTCTCCGCGGATCATCTGCGCGCCGCTGCGCTCCGATCGCGAGCTCGACTCGGTGTGGAGCGGATCGATGTGTTTCAGCTCCACGCGATCCCCGAGCCCGGCGCGGAATCGGACGAGGCCTTCGATGCGCTGGAAGAATTGAAGACGCGCGGCATCATTCGCGCCGCGGGCGCGAGCGTGGGAGCCGATGCAGCCGCCGGTCTTCGACTTCTCGAGAGCGGGCGCATCGATGTGCTGCAGGCTTCGTTCAACCTGCTTCAACAGGGTGCGTCGGCGGAGCTCTTCGAGGCGTGCCGCAAAAAGAAAGTCGGCTTCATCTCCTCGATTCCTTTCGCCTACGGCTTTCTCTCCGGCAGATACACGCGCAACACTGTTTTCTCCAAGGACGATTGGCGCAGCCGATTGACGCGCGAAGAAGTGGCCGCGCGCGTCGGAAGAGTGGAAGAATTGCGTTTTCTGACTGCCGATGGCACACGCCCGCTCATTCACGCAGCAATCCAGTTCGTGTTGGGACATGCCCAAATCTCCACCGCGATTCCCGGTTTTCGCAGCGTCGAGCAGGTGGACGGAATTCTCGAGGCGATGGAAGCACCGCCGCTCTCCGACATCGAATTCGCGCGAGCCCGCGAGCTGGGCAAGATTTGGCAGGGGACTGTTCCCGCCCGAACATGAGACCAGAAGTCGAAGATCTGATCCGCCGGCATCCCGCTCTGGGGTTGATCGGAAAGACGCCGCTCATTCCGATTCACGTGTTTCGAAAACAGCTTCCGCACGTCAAGGTGTTCGCCAAAGTGGAGGCTTCGAATCCCGGCGGCTCGATCAAGGATCGTCCGGTCCTCTACATGCTGGCGCATGCGCTCGCCCGCGGGGAGATTCGCCCCGGCCGCGCGGTGCTCGATTCGTCTTCGGGAAACGCCGGCATCGCCTACGCGATGCTGGGCGCGATGTTGGGTCTCGAAGTGGAGCTGGTCGTTCCGGGAAATGCGAGCCTCGAGAGAAAGAAGCGGATCCTGGCGCACGGCGCGAAGCTGATCTACACCGATCCGATCGAAGGCTATGACGAAGCGCTGCGCACCGCCCACCGGCTCGGCCACGAGAATCCCCAGCGCTACTTTCTTTGCAATCAATATGAAAACGATGGCAACTGGCTCGCGCACTACGAAACAACCGCCGAGGAAATCCTGAACCAGACTCCGGGGAAGATCACGCACTTCGTTGCCGGAGTCGGGACGGGAGGGACGATCACCGGAGTGGGGCGGCGTCTCAAAGAGCAGGATGCATCGATTCAGATTTGGTCGATCCGTCCGGAAATCTTCCCGGGAATTGAAGGATTGAAGCCGTTGGGACATCCCGGAGACATCGTGCCCAAGATTCTCGACGAAACGGTGATCGATCGCTGGATCGACGTCACCAGCGAGGAAGCCAAAGCGCACTCCTTGGCGCTCGCTCGCGAAGGAATCTTTGCCGGGCAATCTTCCGGCGCCTATCTCGAAGGCGTGCTTCGCGCCGGTCTCGAAGCCGGCGAAGGCGTCATCGTCACCGTGCTCTCGGACCTGGGCGAGCGCTACATCTCGACCTCGCTCTGGGAGACTTCGTAGCCCACGGTGACCTGCGACATCCTTCTTCCGGTGCGGGATTCCGCTGGGACGCTCGCCGAAGCCCTCGAGTCGATTCGCGCTCAAACGTTCCGCGACTTTCGCTGCCTCATTTTGGATGACGGATCGAGTGACGCATCGCCGGACATCGCCGCGGCACTGGCCGCGCGCGACGCGCGTTTCATCGTGCACCGGATGGCGCGACGCGGGCTCGTCGCGGCGCTGAACGAAGGGCTGGCACTGGCGCAGGCACCGTTCGTCGCGCGCGCCGACGCCGATGATGTCTTGGATCGCGAGCGTCTCGCGATGCAGGTGTGGTTTCTCGAGGAGAATCCCGCGATCACGGTCGTCTCTTCGCTCGTCCATTTCTTCGGTGACGAAGTGTCGGCGGATCTTCGCGCGTACGAAGCTTGGCTCAACCAAGCGTTGGCACACGAGGACATCGTGAAGGATCTCTTCGTAGAGTCACCCTTGCCGCATCCTTCGGTCGTCATGCGCACGACGGCGGTGCGCCAGGCCGGCGGATATCGCGAGGGAGAGTTTCCCGAAGACTACGATTTGTGGCTGCGAGGATGGCGCGCGGGTTGGCGCTTCGCGAAGATTCCGCGTGTTCTGGTGCACATTCGCGATCACCCTCTGCGCCTGACCAGGACCGATCCGCGTTACACGCCCCGCGCCTTTCTCGCCTGCAAGTCCCTACACTTCATTGCCGCGCACGATCTCGTAGGAGGCGACGTTGTCGTGTGGGGAGCGGGACGCGACGGTGTGCGCACCGCGCGCGAGCTGCAGCGCCGCGGCGTTCGCATTCGCTTCTTCGTGGATGTCGCACCGACGAAAATCGGGCGCAATCTGGTGAAGACCATCGTGCGCGCGCCGGACGGGCTGCGCGAAAAGCCGGGCTGCCCGATTGTCGTTGCGGTCGGAGTGAAAGGTGCGCGGGCGAGAATTCGCGAGCATCTGCTCGCGCTCGGCTATTGCGAGCCGGCCGAGTTCGTCTGCTTCGGGTAAACGCTCCAGGCTTGATCGACGTTCATCACCGTGCGCGCCGTCGTCGGATCGATGCGCGGCGACAATCCATTCGCCACGAATCGATAGAGAAGATCGCCGGAGCTTTCCGGAAGCGGACGAGAGATCCACTTCGCTCCCTGGAGATCCATCGGAATGCGCGAAGAATCTCCGCCCGACATCACTTCGACTTCGAGCGTCAGCTCCCCGCGATCGGAGGTCTCGACGCGCCGTCCTGCCGGCTCGGCAATCGGCGCGGCCGTCGCGTAGGGATTCCCCTTGGCCAGAAGCTCGATTTCGCGATCGATGCGGGGCCGTGCATCCCCGCTGGCTTTCGATCGCGCGGATTGGAGATCGCTCCGCGCTTCGTCCAAGCGGCCCATGCGCGCCTGGGCTCGCGCGCGCACCTCGAGCAAGAGCGCCTTCTCCTCGCTCGGCGTCTGGCGCCCCGACTTGAGAATGCGGTCGACCGCGGCCACGCACCCCGCAGCATCGCCGCGGCGCATGCGCGCTTCGGCCAAGTCCCGGGCGATGTCGTAATACAAGTCGGCCTTGGATTTCGAAAGTACGCGCGAGGGACCGGTCAGCTTGTCCTCGAGCATGCGCAGCTCTTTCTCTCCGTGCGCCCCGGTGTCCTTGAGAATGCTGGCCATCTCTTGCAACTCGAGAAGAGAGAGCACCCCAGGATCTTTCTTTCCCGCGGCAATGCGTTCCTCCGCGCGCTCCTTGGCGGTATCCGACGCCTTCAATTCGAGCGCTTTACGATGCTGCCCGAGTGACTCTTCATAACGCCCGAGAAAATCGTACGCCACTCCGAGACGAATGTGCGACCACACCGTCATGCGGCGGCTGCCCAACGTCCCACGCTGCAGCAGATCTTGGAACTGCGCTGCCGCGCCTTCGAAATCGCCGGAATAAAGACGCGTGCGCGCTAAACGGTATTCGACGAACCCGCGATGCCCCGGACCTTGCGCTTGGGTGCGAAGCCATTCCCATTCGTGCGTCGCCTGCCCGGTCAGGTGCAGCTCGTCCAAGACGCGCGCATTCATCCAGGCGAAGAGCTCGTTCTCGGGATACTGGTCGCGCAGCGTGCGTGAGAACTCCAGCGCTCGCCATTGATCCTCTTCGAACGTGCTGTAGATCTCGGCCAGGAAGAAGCGCGCCTCCTGTTCGACGATCGTGCCTTCGCGCAGCGAGCGATGGATCTCCTGCAGCCCGCGTTTCTTGTCGCCGTCCATGCCCGCGATCTTGCTGAAGAATTTGAGCACGCTCGGGATCACATCGGCGTAGTAGTGATAGATGCCGAGTCCCAAGTACGCGTCTCCATAGTCCGGCCGGTCTTTGACCACGCGCTCCAAATGAGAGACGCCCTTCTTTCCCTTTTGATAGGCATCCCACCACTTCTCTTGGAGCGCGAGATAGCGCGCTTCGTAACCGTACGCGCCGCCCAGGAAGAATCGCGCGCTCGCATCGGAGGGATTCGCTTTGACGGCGGCCTCACCGAGCGAGATGGCTTCGTTCATTTCCGCGAAGAAGGGTGCGCTGCCGGATTCGGAGGCGATCAGCTCGGAAGGACCGGTCGTGAGCTTGTGCCACTCGAGCCCGCCCAAGAAGAATTTTCCCGCCGGATGTTGGGGATGCAGTTTCTGGATGCGTTCGAAGTCGGCTTTCGCTTCGCTGAAGCGAGCGTGATAGAGATGCTCGAGTCCGGATGCGGCGAGACGCGCGGATTCTTCATCGGGAAGAGGGGAGGCTGCGCGTGCCGGCGCTGCAAATGCGAGGCATGCAATGACGAGAAGAAAACGCGCTACCAGGAGACCAGCTTTCGCGCCGCCTGCACCACGTGTTCGACTTGCGGGAGGATGATGTCCTCGAGCACCGGGGAGTACGCCACCGGTGTATCGAGTGAGGCCACGCGAGAGACCGGAGCATCGAGCCACGCAAAGAGCTCGTCGGCCACGCGTGCCGCCACTTCCGCGCCGAAGCCGAACGAAATGGAATCCTCGTGGGCGATGAGGCAGCGTCCGGTGCGCTTCACCGATTCCGCGACCGCTTCGAAATCCCACGGCGAGAGCGAGCGCAGATCGAGGATCTCCGCCTCGCAACCTTCCTTGGCCAGCTCCTTCGCCGCCATCTCGCTGCGGCGCACGAGCGCACCGTAGGTCACGATGGTGAGATCGCGTCCCGGGCGATGGAGGCGCGCTTTGCCGAAGGGAATGCTGTGTTCTTTCCCCGGATAGGCGCCCTTCGCGTAGGGCTGGCGGTAAATGTGCTTGTGCTCGAGAAAGAGCACCGGATCGTCGCATCGGATCGCCGTCCTCAGAAGTCCGTTCGCATCGAGTGCATTCGAAGGCATGACGACGCGAATGCCTGGGCAATGGGTGAAGATGCATTCTCCCGATTGGGAGTGATACACCGCACCACCCTGCAGATATCCCCCGATCGGCACGCGGATCACGGCGGGACAGGAGAAATCGTTGCGGCTTCTCCAGCGCATCATGGTGAGCTCGTTGCGGATCTGCATGAAGGCGGGCCAGATGTAGTCGAAGAACTGGATCTCCACGACCGGCTTCAGGCCGCGCGTGGCCAGGCCGATGGCGCGTCCGACGATGTTCGCTTCGGCCAAGGGCGAGTTGAAGACGCGATCCGGACCATAAAGCGATTGCAGCTTGTGCGTGACCTTGAACACGCCGCCCTTGCCGGACGCTTCGCACAGAACTTCCGTGCGCGTTGCATCGGCGACGTCTTCGCCGAAAATGACGATGCGCGTGTCGCGCGCCATCTCTTCTTTGAGGCACACATTGATCAAGCCAACCATCGAATCCGCGGGTCCTTCTTCCTGCGGAGGATGGTCGAATTCGGAGCTTGTGGGATCGACGTCCGGGGAATAGAGCCCGATTTCCGCCTCTTCGCGAGTGGC
>Ga0111538_10012508_pt1 | contig 11223 bp, 5 predicted proteins | sample SoiMethybrSBSTD1_FD_79669 | JGI IMG/M metagenome (GOLD analysis project Ga0111538, IMG submission 79669) | Bulk soil microbial communities from a Populus tree surrounding site in Tennessee, USA - Soil MetaG P. TD hybrid SBSTD1 (version 2)... | ecosystem: Environmental > Terrestrial > Soil > Tree... | reverse complement strand
TGCGAGCCAGCGACCGCAAACTTCCTGTTCCATCAATTGTTGGTTGTAGCCGCAAATGTCCGAACCCCAGTTTGGATAACCCATTACCGCGGAACGCTGAATGGCGATGATCGACGCGCGCAATCCCTCCTGCGTACCGCCAACATCTCCGCCCCAAAAGACCGAGTAAGGTGAACTTCCGGTGTAAGCCGCGCGCGGCATGAGAAAGAAGTCATCGCCTCGATGTTTCTTCGCGACATCGTAAACGGCTTTCACATACATCGCGGGATACGCGTTGCGGTTTTCGCGAATCGTCCGGCCGTCAAAGACCTTGTATGGACCACTCTCGGGTATATCTTCCTCCGCCCGATCGAGCTTGAAGCCGGCAACGCCGAGTTTGAGCAGCTTCGCAACACCGTCCTGCCAATAGGCTTTGGCGTCGGGATTTGTCAGATCAACCATCGGGTAATTGTTGCCGCTAATCGGGCGTACCTGTCCGGCAAGTGTGTACCCGCGGGCGATCGCGACCTTCATCATGTCGCCCTGGAAGAACGGCGCGATCCACAACACTGTCTTGCTCTGCTGACCATCGAGCCAGCGCACCATCTCGGCAAAATTGGGCAGTCGGTTTTCATCGATTTCAAAATCGTCGTAGCCCCAGGGTTTTCCGGGACCCCATGGGCGATCGATCCAGTAAATGCCGTTGGGAATGCCAAAGGCTTTCATCATCAGCACGTCTTCCATGATCTCGGAATTAAAAGGTCCGGTAACAGGCGTGCCGTCGAAATAAGTGGTCCGCTGCGTGTGTTCGTCGCGCCAGCGCCACGGCTTGTACATCCATTTTGGTGGCAGAAACGGTGGTCCGGCGTCGAGTGCATGCGCGCGCACCAGCTCCGCGGGATTTTTGCTGGTGTAGATCTTCATGTCTAACGACGGACCTTCAAACTCGATCTGCACCCGCTGCGGATCAGTGGCGGCAAAGTCGAATACGCCGGGCCAGTTTCCCTTGACGAAGATCGCGTAGCCTTTCGATGAGAGAAAGAACGGAGCGTAAACCGAGGTGGTCGGTTTGATGATCATCTCGACCTTTTGACCACGCAGGTCCATCGCGGCTTGCAGTCCGGGCGCCCAGGATTCTCGTTGTGGACCATCAACCACACGTTCCATCAACCCCGTGTAGTACTCGTCTTTTGCCGACTGTATGGATACGCCCCATTTCATAATGTCGGAATCCGGTTGCGCTTTGAGGCTGACCTCATAGTTCTTACCGTTGCGCTGCACTGCGAATGTAACGGTGCGGCCGTCCGGCATCTCGTATCTATTCGTCCATGGACTGACGAAACTCAGTAGCTCCGGCATGAGAGACGTCGGCAGTTGCACCCGGCCTTTGGCAGTTTCGTAAAACGCGCCGGCGAATCTCGGCTGCGCGCCGGCTGTGAAGCTAAACGTCAGTAGCAGGAGTACACAGATCAGGAGCCGTATTTTCATAGAGTAACCTGGTACAAGATCATTGACTTCTAGTGCTGAATGGTTTGATAATTCTTCACCCATGTAAGCCCCACATAACGACGAAAACGTCCTAGAGACTCGATGGAGTTGGCACAATGAGATCTTCACGTATCGCTCTTGGCTTGCTGCTTTTAGCTGGTATTCCACTGTTATTTACTGAGGTGGGCGATACCTCATCAGCTTATTCGATTACCGATTATCATGCAGTCGAACCTGCCGTCTGGCCCAAAAGCGATCGTGGCCCGGGCATCAAAGAGGACGTTCCGAACAAGTACCTCACGCGATACGAAGAGTGGAAAGCTGAATTCCTGGCAACTGAGACCGGGCGCGAACAGTGGAATTACTTTAAAGCAAATCCGGATTTCACGCTCACGATTTCCGTATCGCGCGACAACGCCGAAGGCGCCACGACCGGCAATTACAAGTGGAACGATCAGGGCACGCTCATTGCCGCCACTATCATTCTAGGCATGCGCCTCGACGAGGGTTATCCAAATCCGATCTACTTCCCGGTGATGAACTCACTCGTGCCAACGTCTGAGTCAGCAAATCGCATTAACGGAAATACGCTGGCGGCGACCAAGATCGCGCACGAGTTCGGTCACGTGAAACGAACGAGCGAGGTCGACTCGTCTGTCTATCAGCTTCAGTCGCAACTAATGCCGCAGTACAACAAGATCTTTCTCAGCAACGGCCGTGACTCAAAGGATCCGCGGCTCGTTGAAATCGCCGCAAAGATCGGCGGCACGCCAGTAGAAATCTGGGAAGACCGCGAATACTGGGGCGAAGCCAACGCAATGGCCTACCTTCGCGATCGTTTTACCGACGACAGAATGCGCTGCTCCCTCTTCAGCAGAATCAGGAAGAGCGTCGATCTCTACGCGAAGAATTACGAACCCCGCTTTTTCGAAATTGTGCGCGCTACGCCGAATCGAAAGATCTGCGGCTGGCCGTAAGCAACCGGCGCACGCGTTAGATTCTTTTCAGCAGCGACGAATTCAATCCTTCCCAACGTACTGTCCAGGAGCCATCCTGCGGAAATCCAGGTGCGTGTTTTCGCGGCGCGTTTTCCCAACCTCCTGCCATCATCGCAATCGCGTAGAGTAATCCGCCATTCCCGGGCAAATAACACGGAAGGTTAGGTCTCTGCCAGTTATGACCGTTCGGTAAGTAACGGTTCTTCTCCGTTGTCATCAACAGCGCGTCAACAGCAATAGCCGTTTCACCGAGACGGGCTGCGGTCATCGCCGTCATCGGATAGTCCCAGCCCCACATCTGGTCCCACTTCCAATCTTTCATCGTCTTGAGAAGCGTACGGCGCATCGTCTCGCGATCGACGCCGTCACCATTCAAGACGCCAAATGCTCCGAGCATCGACGGGTGATCGTGGTTTCTTTCGGAGAAGGTCTGCGGGCAGTTCTCATGCGCGAGGTAAACACCGTCACGAATCGGCAGTGCCGACAAGCCCCTGATCACCTTGTCCCATTCTTCATTCCGTCTTAACCCGAGACGTTCGCGCCACCGTTGCGCCGTTTTTAGACCATACTTCCAGTAAGCCAACTCAAACGTAGGATTCCAGGTCTCGCGTGGAGGATGATTCTCCTGCGCCGGGATCACCGGCGGCCCAAGCACGTAACGCCCACGCATCGTTTCCCAAAAGGCGTAAGACGCCATGAACGTTGCCGACTCATGAACGATCGACCGGTACCGCTCGAGAGTGTGCTTGTTCGGCTGCGATTGATAACAAAGTTCGGCATAGAAGATCGGGTGTGGCTGTTGCCAGATCAACAAAGGACCGATAGGCGAAGGGCTGTCGCGACCCTCCGGTCCGACCATCTTGGGCCAACGCGCGCCGTTGTAACCCTGCGAATGCGCCAGCGTACGTGCCGTGGGCAGGATCGATTGGTACCAGTCGAGGCTCCGTTCAAGTAGCGGTAAGCGGTTCCAGAGCGCGAAGTGGGCCGCATGCCACCAGTGCATCTCGAGATGAAACTTGCCGTACCAGCTATTGACTGTAAGTCCGGTCTCTTGCGGAGGCGTGCTACCCGAACACTGGATCGCCGTCAAATACTGCGACAAGACCACGCGTCGTTCCAATTCAAACGCGCGCGAATCTTTGCTCTGGGCCAACTCGACCGCGCCGCCTTCAGTCCAAAAACGTTTCCAGTGGTCTGCGCTCGCCGCAAACGTCTCTTGTGCACTCGGTAACGCATTAGTGCTGACTTTGGGTGAGAAGTGAGCGACGAATTCCAGACTCCCTTCTTTAGTGCGCCCTTTGAGTAAAACATTATGCGGTTCGACGACTTCGAGCTGTGCCGGACCTTGCCAAGCTATGGAGACAAAGTAAGTAGTCGCGTCAAGAGTGCGACGGAGATCAACGCGACCATCCTTCGTATCGATAATCTTTGTGCTGTGAAGCGCAGGCTGCTTCCAATCGACAGCCTGCATGTCGGACGAACCGTAGGGAAACTCAAAACGAACGCCCAGCCTGCCATCACCGACCAACGTCGACCGGATCGAAACGGCAAGAAGATCCAGACGCTGATGGACCGCCGTCTGAACTGTCACATCGCGACCGTGAAGCTTGAAGGTGCTGCTGATGATGCCGCGCCAGAGATCCAACTCCTGCTTTATCTCCGACAAGTCGTCGGGTCGTATCGCTCTTGCGCCGTCCGTCGCACAAAGCCGGATCATGCCAAGGTGCAGTCGATGAGGGTTCTCGCGTAACCAGTTGTAAAGCTGTGTTTGTCCGTCGGAACTGGTTGCGTAGCCGACTTCGCGGCCATGTGTCTCATACGGCGTTAATCGCAAACGTTCGGGGACGAAACCGGGTGGACCCGGTTGCGTATGCCAGCCCCACTGCGACATCGTGCAAAGCGGCATCGCCTTCTCATACTCGCGCGCTAGAGTTTGCAGCCCGGTTACATCTGCCGTAAACGCAAATTCACCATTGCCGACCGTCAACGGTGACAAAGGATCGAGCTGCTTGAGAATGGGATTGTGCCGGCTGACCAACTCCGCTCGGTTAATTGATCTATCCGCCGGTGAATTGAAGACCCGTCTGGCCTGGCATTCCGCAGTTCTGGTAAACCCGCTTGCAGCAACAAGCAGTCTTAAGAATCCGCGCCGCGCAATCATCTTTATTTCGATTTCAGTGAGACCACTGGTGGAACGGCGTAGTCGTTCCAAAGGCGATCGAGTTCAGCCTTGTCCGCGGGTCCGTCCGCCACGATGTAACGGTAACGCAGCACGAATTTTTCACCGGGCTTGATTTCAAAGCGCCCGAGTTGCGACGGTGCGTAATTGAAGTACGGATCGTCGGGATGCATCCTCAATGGCTGCGGCGATCGGAAGTTACCCGGATGATCCAGAACGGCGATTCCAACGATCTCGTTGTCTACCAGACCCGACATGTGAACCCACCGCGCCCGCGTCGCATTCCCATCCAGGCGTCCCTTCCCTTCCGAGGTCAGAAACGAAACCTTCGATTTGTCTTGCCAGTTACGATGACCGCGAACGCCCATGCCGCCGTAGCGGTATTCTTCAAGAATCAACGGACTATTGCTGGCGCACTGTTGCGTCGCCACGATGTCGAATAAGAAGTAGGGCTTATTAGCCCATCGTCCAACGTCGTACACGCGCACGTCCCACTGTTCATTCAAGGCGATCTTTGGCGTCGCGCCAGTGAGTGCTACATACCGTTGGCGAGATTTGAAACCTGCATACACCGCACCATTCGAAACTCCGTCAACAGCTTCGAATTCCACTCTGCCCGTCTTGTCACCAACATTCCAGAAGTCCGGATGAGCGCCTTCAAATTCAGTCTTAGTCCAGGCGAACCAGATTCCATGATGATGATAATGATCGGACGGATAGTCGTCTGTAACGAGGCGTCCGGAAGGAGTGAACACGGGATGGATATAACCGCCACGCAGAAAGACGGGTTTGATGTTGTTGTCGGGCAAGGCGGCTGGGGTGGTCACAAAGCTGAAAACGCTGAGGCCAACACGTTTTATGTCAAGCGCATCGCTCCGTCGCGTTACAGTCCAAACCGAGTTCGACCCAGCCATTATCAACTGGTAGGTTTTGGTTTCGCCCGCCTTCAGCGCCGGCAATACAAAGCTGGCATTGCGATCGGAATCGATCTGCAATGGAATCAGTTCACCGGAAGTATCGCGTAGTGCGTAAGCGCCGCCCTTGAACCCGACCGGGAGCGGAAATGAAACGACTGTCTCTTGTCGATCGTGCGTGCCTGCGGCCACTGAGACAAACGTCTTTTTTCTGGCGGCGTTCGATTCGCCGTTCGCCAACAAGGCGATAGCGGCGACGATGACCAGGAGTGCAATCTTGAAGCGATTCACCATTGTTCTCTCAATCAGGCACGTGCCGGAACTTTTACTAACTCAGATATTTTGATCGGGCGCATCTGCTCGACACTTCTCCGGGCGGCGATTCCGGTCAGGCAAGACAACGCACCAGCGCGAGAACCGGGCAGGCGCATGTACGGCGGCACATCCGGATTACGAAAGACCAGTTCGCGAATGCGCTGGTCTCCGCCTCCATGCCCTCCGGTAACTTTCTCGACCGCTATCTTCTCGCGTTGGCCAAAACTCTTGGTCAAGTAAATCTCCGATTCTTCTTCAACGGGCCACGGTTGTCGCTCGTAATCGCGAATCTCCAGCCGTCCCTTCTCGCCATTGAAGGCCAGCCGGTAACCTTCGAACGGCATGAAAGCGTTCAACGAATAACTCATATGCGCACCGTTAGAGTATTTCACCACCGCGGACATCGAATCGTAGATGTCGATGTCCTCGCGGAAGACGCAACCATCTCGGTGATAACCGTCGACGTCCTCGCAGCCAGCGTAAAGCTCCATTCGGTTCGCGTTTTTTGTCATGTCATAAAAGAAACGACACTTGTTCGTGTGCGGACAGGAGCGGCAGTTAGTAGAACGAAACGATCCGTTTCGACCGTAAGTCTCCAGTGAGGCCTGCGCTGAGACCTCGACAGGGTCAGCATCCAACCACCAGTTGATTAGATCGAAATGATGCGTCGCCTTGTGCACCCAAAGACTGCCGCCTTTGGATTTCAGACGGTGCCAGCGGCGGAAATAATCCGCTCCGTGGTAGACGTCGAGATACCAACTGAAGTCGACCGAGATCACGCGGCCGATCGCGCCCGACATCAGGATCTCTTTGATCTTCTGGTGTTTCGGCGAATAGCGATAGTTGAACGTGACTACGATGTTTCGCTTGTTTCTCCGTTCGGCCTCGAGCACGTCCTTACACTGCTTTTCGTCAATGACCATCGGTTTTTCCGTGATCACGTCGATGCCGCGATCGAGCGCGCGGGCGATGTAGTGGCTATGAAAACCGTCGACCGTGGTGACCATCAGCAGATCCGGTTTTGCCTGATCGCACATCTGGTCGAAATCGGTAAACGTGGGGCAGTTGGCGCCCGACTGCTTGCGCGCGACCGCCACTCTTTTCGCGTTGATGTCGCACAGCCCAACGAAGTCCAGCACATCGCCGTAGTCCTGGACCAACGGCTTCGCCCACATGCCGATTGAACGCTCACCGGTGCCGACGATTGCGTAGCGTCGTTTGCCCGCTGAAGGACTGAGCGACGCATATGAAGAACCTGGCAGGATCAACACCGCGGCAGCCGCGGTGCTCGCCACCTTTACGAAATCACGCCTGGAGGGGTCCATTATTCAATCTCCGCTGTTAGTTTTGTTTGCGCCTGAGTGCCTGGTATCTGCCTCAGCAATCTTCTCATCTGACTGACTGTTCGCAAGTATTCCGGGAGCGCCGCTAAATTCCGTAATTCATCTGGATCGTTTTCATGATCGAGCAGCATCTCGCCGGCCTTTCCGTCGTCCCACGAGACGTAATGCCAGCGCTCAGTGCGTACCGACTTTCCGATCTTCCCCTGATACTGAACAACAGAGAATGCCGGATAGTCCCACCGCGCGCGAGGGTTGCGCAACAAAGACACGAGGCTGTGCCCCTCGAGTCGAGATGGAGCTCGATAAGGTTGCGGCAGGCCACAGAGTTCGACGAGCGTCGCATACATATCGAGTAGCTGCACGGTACGAGGTGAAACCCCTCGCTCAACACCCGGACCGGCGATGATGAACGGCACTCGAACGGCGACTTCAAAAAGCGAATACGCTTTGGACCATTTCCCTTTCTCGCCGAGGTGATAACCATGATCGCCCCAGAAAACGATGATGGTGTTGTCAAGGAGTTTAAGACGATCGACAGCATCGAGCACACGACCAACCTGCTCGTCCATGAAACTTACGGAAGCGTAATAGGCGCGAATCATCTCGCGAGCGTCGCGCGGCGATGCCTCGCGATTGATAAACAGATCCGTATTTCGCCTGGCGATCGAAATCTCCGGAAACCCCGGCGGCGCCTGCGGACGAGTTGAAAAGTCGATGGGCAGAGGAATCTTCTCCGCGTCATAAAGATCAAAAAACTTCTTCGGGGCCGTCGGCGGGCTATGCGGCTTGGCCATTCCCAGCGCAAGGAAGAAGGGCTTGTCTTTGTACTTCTCCAGAAACTCTATCGCTTGAGTGGCCATGAGATAGTCGCCGTTGTCTTCCCCGTCACCGTCAAGCACGACGATGCGATCGGAGTGCGCGATGCGTTCGGCGCTGTCAGCATTCGAAGGCGGACGCCGTGCGCCAGTGAAGGTCCGCGCCTCGCCTCCTTCGGTCCAGGCTTCGGTATCGTCGATGCCACCGTGAAAGATTTTTCCTGCTCGGAGAGAGGCATAGCCATTCGCCTTGAAGTGCTGAGGCAGCGACACGAGCTCAGGATGAAGCGCACGGAAGTAGTGTTCGTTATCCATCACTTCCGTTTGTGTTGGATATTTGCCCGTGAGCAACGATGAACGAGATGGATTACAAAGCGGATACTGCGTGTACGCTCGATCGAATCTGATTCCGCGCGCAGCAAGCTTGTCGAGGTTTGGGGTCTTGACGATCTTGTTGCCGTAACTTCCGAGTGTTGCGCGCAGATCGTCCGACGCGATCACGATTACGTTGTATCTCGGCTTTTGCTTTTGCCCTTGCGTCGTTGTCGCGCTGCCTCCAGAGGCCGGCGAAAGCAGAGCCTGAGATACGAGTGCGGTTAAGCACAAGCTGGCAATCAACGTTATGCGCTTCATTCGGATTCGGCTAACTATTCGGCTAGCGATCGCTCGATAGTTTCGTTCTGGGTCGTGTAATCAATCGAATTGGGCCAAGCAAACCGGAAGTTATTGGCTGCACTTTGTCCATATCCTGCGGCTGGAATCGTTCGCCATATCGCAAGTTGAGCAGACGATAATCGGGCAGGCTATGACCAGCCATATAGTTCATCGCGGTGTTTCCGACCATGACGCGGATCTTGTTTGCCCCGGGACGCAGCATTCCGGTTACATCGATCGAATATGGCGGACACCAGAGTGCCCCGGCTCGCTTGTCGTTAATATAGACAACCGCACCTTCGCGAACAGGTCCTTCATACCAGGCCTGCATCCCGTTTCTTAATGATTGAATCGGGATGGCGGAGCCTGGACCAAAATCGAGTCTCAGTTCCTGGTTTTCTTTGAGTAGGTCCGCAGTTATGTTCAGATCCTTCTCGTAGGTTGCGACGCCTGAGTAGTAACGGGTGGCCTCGTTGTCCGTCCACGAAGTTAACCGCTGCATCAGCGTCGGAACGCCGTCTGCTCCAAACGACACTCGCCAGTCACGACTCAAATCGATCGCCTCCGTTTCAGTCGATGTGTTGGAGGACTCGGCGGTCGTAGCGCGTTTTGAAAAGACGACCACACGTGAGCCATACGGCGGCAAATCTAACGTCAGCGTGGTTCCGGTCTTCGTTTGTGCCTCCAGCGTCGCTGGACGAACCGTGCCGGACAAAGGATCCCACCATTCCGCTTTCATTCCTTGCACGCGAAACGTCGTCTTGAAGCGTTGAGAAGTGTTCGACGTGTTCGCCATGAAGTAGATCTCGGCGTCCGGAGTCCGACGATGCACAAATCCGATGTCGGAGCTTGAGGGAGATAATTCCACGTCGGGAGGCAGGAACTGTTGCAACGTCGAGCGAAGTTCCTGTTTTTCATCGGCGACGAAATGCCCACGCGCCGCCAGGCCTTCAAACAGTTGCTTCGACAAAGCCACCACGCGACTGTGGTCCGCTTCTTTCGACAGGAAACCAGGCTGCTCCGCGGGCGTCCGGCGCGTGGCGATCAGGATCCCCCCACCACGCACAAACTCCTCAAACTTTCGATACGTCTGGATCGAGATGCTCTCGACATTGGGCAACAGAATGACCTTGTATTTATTCTGCCCCAAAACGAGCGAACCGTTGTCAACGCGACCGACTTGTTTGAAGGAATCTTCGTCGAAGAAGTCCAGGTTGTACCCCGCCTCAAAAATCGACGGCAACAAATCGGCGCCAACTCGTTCGCGAAGCACTTCGATCAAGTGCGGATTTCCCGGCGTCATGTGCGCCCAACCGTCGTCGTTAGAGAGGTACACAGCAACGTCGTTCGCCGGTTGGCCCTGTCGCATCATGAAACTCACCCGTTGCAGGTACTTCGCCACATCGGGCATCACGATCCACCACGGGTTCTTTTCGTTGAAGACTCCCGCCGCATAAAAACGCCAGCCGGGATACTCGACGCCCGGAGCCGTGTAGGGCCAACCATGTCCAATCAGTTGGTTGATTCCCTGCAGGAAGTGAACGTCGGCCTCGGCCTTCACATCAAGCGGCGTCGCGCGGAAAGAAGGCGAATGCAACCAGGTCCAGGTTTCGGACGAGGTTACCGGCCGTCCGTAAATATGGCTTGCCGAAGACGCCCAGCGCGTCGCGCGCACGACTTTCCACTGCGCTCCCTCGCCTTCCGGAAGATCAGCGTACATGTTGCTGGACAGGGCTGCTGATGGAACGCCATAACCCTGCACGCGGAAACGAGTCCCGTTTCGTTTGGACCAATCGCGCATGGGCGCCATGAACCTCTCATTCAACAACTCCGTGAGAGTCATGCCCCAGTCGCGCCGGAGCGCCCTGGTTTGTTGGCCCATGTCAGTGACCAGAGCAGGCAGATGCGGTTTCAGATCGTAGCCGCGTCGCCGCTTAAATTCGTCGAGGAAATCGTAACTCCAATCAGCGTTGTAGACTTCGAGACTGTCGCAGAAGATCGCGTACGGCGGCTGCGATCCGCCACTGCTGAACGCCTGTAGCAGTCGATCGCCGACGCTGTTCAAATAAGCGTCAGTCGCAGCGCGGTTCAGATGGTCCAGCACGAACCCTTCGCCGCCCACTGCCGGACGCTTCACCTGCATGCCCGTCCGACTGGAAATGAAGAAGAGAACTTCGTGCGGACCAGCCGGAACATCACTCAACCGCACCACGCCTTCGTTTACGTCCGTTAATTCGCGCAAACTGTCGGGCGCGAACGTTGACCCCCTCGTTGAGTCAACGCCGCGAGCAAGAAAGATTGCGAGCAACTTCTCACCCGCGCCCGTCGCCGGGACTTTGACGAAGCGCGAACTGCTGTCGACCTTCACATGCTCGTACCGCAGACGCTCTGCAGCATGATCGATCTTGACGGTTGGCCCACCGAACGGCCAGCCGCTACCCAACGTCAAGTCAAATCGCAATCCCAACTCCCGCGCTTTGGCGGCAGTGAAACGCAAGGCCTCGATGAAATCGTCGGAAAGAAAAGGTAGAGTCTTTC
>Ga0111538_10012507_pt1 | contig 11223 bp, 11 predicted proteins | sample SoiMethybrSBSTD1_FD_79669 | JGI IMG/M metagenome (GOLD analysis project Ga0111538, IMG submission 79669) | Bulk soil microbial communities from a Populus tree surrounding site in Tennessee, USA - Soil MetaG P. TD hybrid SBSTD1 (version 2)... | ecosystem: Environmental > Terrestrial > Soil >... | reverse complement strand
TCTCCTCGTCACGGCGCTCGGACTCACGGAGCTGAAGCACGAGGGAGACGATCGCAGCCGCGCCCGCTCCGATCGAGACGACCAGCGCGATGAGAGCGATGACGGCCGTCGCGCTCACTTCGAGCGAGGCTATCGCTGCGCGCCAGTTGCGCGCCAGTGAGCGCCAGTCTCAGGCGGTCTCTAGCGGTTTCAGGCGGTAAAGCGAGCGCGGGGCCGAACGCGCCTCAAGAGACGCCAAAACCCGCTTGAGTAGCGGGTTTCGGCTCAACGGAGCGGCGCCGGAGTCGAACCGACCGAGCGTGGGGCTGCCACGCCGCACCGGTTTTGAAGACCGGTTGGGCCACCGGGCCCGTGCCGCTCCGGCGCAAGCGTAGCCCGCTGCCGGAGAGAATCTCTCGCCGTGAAGGTCGCCGTCGTCGGGCACGTCGAGTGGATCCAGTTCGCGCGCGTCGAGCGGGTGCCGGTGGCCGGCGAGATCGTCCACGCCTCCGAGGACTGGGAGGAGCCGGGAGGCGGCGGCGCGGTCGCGGCGGTCCAGCTCGCACGGTTGGCGGGCAGTTGCCTGTTCATCACGGCTCTCGGTGATGACGAGCTCGGCCATCGAGCCAAAGGCGAGTTGGAGCGGCTGGGCGTGCGCGTGGCGGCGGCCTGGCGGCCGGAACGGCAGCGAAAGGCGTTCGTCCATGTCGACGCGGAGGGAGAGCGGACGATCACCGTGATCGGCGAGCGCCTCGGCCCACGCGGCGACGAGCCGCTGCCGTGGGACGAGCTCGTTGATGCCGACGCGGTCTACTTCACCGCCGGCGATTCGGCGGCGTTACGAGCGGCGCGCTCGGCTCGGATCCTGGTCGCTTCGGTGCGAGGGAAAGAAGTGCTCGCCTCGGCGGGCGTCCGGCTCGACGTGCTCGTCGCGAGCGGGAATGATCGAGGCGAGCAGTACGTGCCCGGCGAGATCGAGCCTGTGCCCGGCCTCGTCGTCAGCACGGCCGGCCGAGAGGGCGGGACGCTCCTGAAACCGGACGGGAAGACGAGCAGCTGGGCTGCCGCGCCGCTTCCAGGCCGTGTTGTCGACGCCTACGGCGCGGGCGACTCCTTCGCGGGCGGGCTGACGTTCGGCCTCGGCGACGGCCGCTCGACGGAGGATGCGCTCGTACTCGGAGCACGGTGTGGAGCGGCGTGCATGACCGGACGAGGGCCCTACGAGGCGCAGCTCAGATTCGCTGACGCGCCGAAGCCCTGAGGACCCGTTCGTCTCCGACCCGCCGTGTCAGCCCGTCGGCGTCGTAGCGCTCGAGCAAGAGCTGGGCGGCGCGGCGGGAGACGCCGAGCGCGTCGCGGAAGGCGGCGAGGGTGATCGGCTCGAGCGTGAGCAGTGCCTCGCGGCCGCGGTCGTAGAGCTCCGCGGAGACCGCAAAGCCGTCGCCGACGCGATGCAGCTTCCCGGCTGACTCGAGGTACGCCGCGAGCTCCGCGTCCTCGACGCGGGCGAGGCCGCCGTCCGCGAGCTCGGCCTCCAGGCGCGCGGCCGCCTCGGCGCGGTCGCCGAGTGACGCCGCCGCGCCCGGTGCGAACGCCTTGCCGTTGCGGCGCTCGGCGTGGAGGAGCGGAAGGATTGCCGGCGCCCACGGCTCATCCGGCAGCAGTTCGGCAAGCGGAATTCCCGGATCGAGTGGATTCGACTGAGCCCTGGCCTGCAGGCGCTCGCGGACGATTGCGCGCACGCCTTCGAGCCAGCTCGAGCGGTATGCCCAGTCGCCGGACTGCTCGACGGCGGCGAGGCCGCGCCCCAGTTCGGCCGCGGAAAGGAGCCCGGTTGCCTGGAGCTCAAGCACTCGAACGGGCTCTGCGGCAAGCAGGTTCACCACTTGCGCCGGATCGCCCCGGTCGAGCACTTCGAGCCGCTCCGGCTCGAGGCGCCTTGGCGGAGAAGGGTCGACGACACGACCGCCGCCCAGGGTCGTCTCGCCGCGCACGACGAATCGGTCTCCGCGTGCCGCCACGATGGGTGCTTCCAGCCGTAGCCGCGCGAACCGCCCGGCGCGAACGACACGCGCGGTCACGTCGGCCGTGCCGATGTGAACCTTGACGGCCGGCGGCACCGGCTCGAGCTCTTCGAGGATGGCGTCGAGCCGGTAAGTGACCGGGTAGTGGCCGGGCGCGACCAGCGCGTTGCCGCGCCTCAGCTCCCCGCGTTCGATCGCCGGGAGGTTCACCGCCACGCGCTGCCCGGCTCCCGCGACCTCGACCGGCTGGTCGTGCACCTGGACGCTGCGCACACGGACAGCCCGGCTGCCAGGCTCGAGCCGCAAGAGGTCACCCGCGGCGATCGAGCCCGACCAGAGCGTTCCGGTGACGACCGTGCCGATGCCGCGCAAAGAGAAGGCGCGGTCGATCCAAAGACGCGTCGCTCCGAACCGCTCCGGGCGCTCGACTGTCTCGGCGGTCCTTGCAAGCGCGGCGCGAAGCTCGTCCAGCCCGCCGCCGGTCTTCGCGCTGACGGCGACGACCTCGGCTTCGGGCACGAGCTCGGCCGCCTCGGCCACCGCGAGCTCGAGCGTCTCCGAGTCCACCGTGTCGGCCTTGGTCACGGCGACGACGCCGCGCTCGACGCCGAGAAGGCGCAGGATCGCGAGGTGCTCGTGGGTCTGCGGCCGCGCGCCTTCTGCGGCGTCGATCACGAGCAGGAACAGGTCGATTCCGGTCGCCCCGGCGACCATGTTCCGCACGAAGCGCTCATGGCCAGGGACGTCGATGAGCGAGAGCTGCGTGCCGTCCGGGAGCTCCAACGGTGCGTAGCCGAGGTCGATCGAAATCCCGCGCTCGTGCTCCTCCGGGAGTCGGTCGGTGTCCTTTCCGGTCAGCGCCCGGACGAGCCACGTCTTGCCGTGGTCGATGTGCCCGGCTGTCCCGACGGTCAGGGGCATCGGGCCTCGATCAGCGCTTCGTGGACGGCGTCCTCGCGCAGGCCGGCGGCGTCCGCCAAGGCGCGCCACTCGCTTTCCGTTCGCTCGTGCGCTCCGAAGAGCGTCTCGTCGCCGCGCCGCTCGAGAGCGTCGAGCCGTTCGATGCGGCGCTCGGTGCCTTCGTCCATCGCGAGGTCGAAGAGGGCGCGCTTGTGAGGGTGCTCGGCGAGCCAGGTCCGGAAGTCGCCGTCGAAGGCGGGGCGCCCGCCCGCGTCGAGGCGATCGGCGACAATGCCGGTGACGCGGACGCGCTCGCGGAGCTCGGCCACGGCCTCGCTCATCCGCGCGCGGATCCGATCGCCGCTGCGACTTCGTCCACTTCTTCGTCGGTCAGCGTCCGACAGTCGAGCAGCAGGCGGCCGTCGCGGAGGATGCCGACTATCGGCGGGTCGCCTTCGCGGAGCGGCGTGGCCAGCTCCTCTTCGATTGCGCAGGCGAAGCTCGGCAGCTCGGCCAGCGGCAGGGCGCCACCGCCGACGCGGCCGACGGTCTGCTCGACCTCGCCCCCGGCGACCTCGGCCAGCCGCTCGGCGCGACCTCGCACGGCCTCGAGCGGCTCCCCGAGCATTCGAAGCACGGGGATCTCGCCAGCGGCCCGCTCGGGATCGAGATAGAGGGCGAGCGTCCCCTCCAGTGCGGCCAGCGTCAGCTTGTCGGCCCGCAGCGCCCGCTGGAGTGGGTGCCGGCGCAACTTCTCGACCAGGTCGGCGCGGCCGACGACTATCCCTGCTTGCGGCCCGCCGAGCAGCTTGTCGCCGGAGAAGCAGACGAGGTCGGCGCCGGCGCGCAGCGCGTCTCGGGCCGACGGCTCGCCTTCCAGCTCGACCAGCACACCCGAGCCGAGATCGTCGACCACCGGGATCCCGTGCGTCCGGCCAATCCGCACGAGCTCCTCGAGCCGCGGCTGCTCGGTGAAGCCGACAACACGGAAGTTCGACTGGTGCACGCGGAGCAGCAGCGCCGTGTCCGGACCGATCGCCCGGTCGTAGTCCGCCGCGCGTGTGCGGTTCGTCGTGCCGACCTCGTGCAGGCGCGCGCCCGAGCGCGCGAGCACGTCGGGAATCCGGAAACCGTCGCCGATCTCGATCAGCTCGCCGCGCGAAACGAGCACCTCGCGTCCTTCGGCCAGCGCGGCGAGCGCGAGCAACACGGCGCCGGCGTTGTTGTTGACGACCAGCGCGGCCTCGGCGCCCGTCAGCCGTCTCAGGATCGGTGCGACGTGGTCCTGGCGGGAACCGCGGGCGCCCTCGCCGACGTCGTATTCGAGGTTCGAGTAACCGGCCGCCACCGACGCGACTCGCTCGAGGGCGTCGTGGGCAAGCGGCGCACGACCGAGATTGGTGTGCACGACCACTCCCGTTGCGTTGATCACGCGGCGGAGCCGGGCGCCACTGGCAGCCGCGAGCTCGGATTCGACGCGGTCGACGAGGTCGCCTGGATCCGCTCCGGCGCGGATCTCCTCGCGGGCCCGCTCGAGCGCAGAACGCACCGCGGCAACGAGCAAAGGCCGCGGCGCCGCGGTCGCGAGCCGCTCATCCGCTGCGAGCTCATCCACCGATGGCAGGTCCCGCAGCTCCACGGACGAAGTGTAGAGACGGTGGATTCACGGACTAAACTCGCCGGCGGAGCGCTCGAGACGATGCCGTATTCCGTTCTCCAACCGGTTCGGCGCAGGCGCCGCGGGAGGTCGAAACGCCCGCTGGTCCTGGTCGCCGTTGCCGTCCTGGTGGCCGCCGGGGCGTTCGCGGCGTCCCAGCGATGGGCGTCTGCACGCGGAAAGCCTCATGCGCAGCACGAGGTCACGATTCGTCCCAGCGCGGTCTCGAAGCGAGAGCTCGCGCGGCTTCGCGAGCTGGCCTCGCGCCGGGAGGCCGCCGAGCAGATTCCAGTCCTGCCGCTGCTCCTGCCGGGATCGCCGCGGCTCGAGCACGCTCAGCTCGGACCGATCAGTGCTCCGGAGGCCATCCTCGTGGATGCGAGAAGCGGCGGCGTCCTCTGGGCGAAGCGGCCCCACCGCCGCAGGCCGATCGCCTCGACGACGAAGATCATGACCGCCGTTCTCGCGCTCGAGAACCTGAGCCCGCAGAAGGTCGTCCGCGTGAACCCGCTCGTCACGAGGGTTGCGCTCAACCGCGAGGGGCTGCGTTCCCACGAGCGCGTAGCCGTCTGGAAGCTGATGTACGGGCTGCTCCTGTTCTCCGGCAACGACGACGCGCTCGAGCTCGGGATCGCGACCTCGGGCAGCCGGGGTGCATTCCTGCAGCTGATGAACGAGAAGGCCCGGACGCTCGGGCTCCACGACACCCACTACGCGAGCCCGAGCGGTGTTGTCGACCGCGGAAACTACTCGTCGGCGTACGACCTGGCGGCACTTGCCCGCTACGCGATGACGATGCCCGCGTTCCGCAAGATCACGCGCACGCACATCGCGCACGTGAAGTGGTCGAAGCCGACCTATGCGAAGACCTACGTAAACAAGAATCTGCTGATCGGCCGCTACCGCGGCGCCGACGGCGTCAAGACGGGCTGGACGACGATCGCCGGCCACTGCCTGGTGGCCTCGGCGCGGCGAGGGAAGACGAGACTGATCGCGGTCGTGCTGCACGCGACCGATCCCTACGGCGACGCGCGGCGGCTGCTTAACTTCGGCTTCGCGAACTCGTAGGGGTCCTGTCGTGATTCGAAAGCTTCCGCGCGTCCTCATAGCCGTGCTCGGCCTGGCCATGCTGCTCGTGCCGGCCCAGAGCCCGTCGGCGGCGCCGGGCGTCGGCCGCGTCGACGTCACACCCGACCATGTCCCGGCGGGGAGCACGAACACGTTCAAGCTCACCTTCACCGCCGACACCGGCCCTCTGCAGGGACAGACCCTGATCGACATCCCTCGCGGCTGGTCACTGCCGCAGGCGGCACGACTCGGCGTGACGGGCTACGTGGCGCTCGCGCAGGACACGTGCTCGACCGCGACGAAGATCACCCGCATCTCGGGCTACCGGTTGACGATCGCCACCGACTGCCGGCGCGGCCAGCGCTTCGAGCTCACATATGGGCCCGCTGTCGCGTCCACGCTCGCGGCCGACGGCTACGTGTTCCTGACACAGACCAAGCCGCGCGTCGGCACGACCGCGACGAAGCTCATCAAGGTCAAGAAGGCCGTCAAGAACAAGAAGACCGGCAAGAAGGTCCTCAAGACGGTCACGAAGCGCGTCACGTTCACCGTCAAGCCGACGTTCCGGCCGCTGGCGCAAAAGAAACAGCCGGTCGTGGTCGTGAACGGCGGCCCGGTCGATCACCTCATCCTCAATGCGCCGACGATCGCGACGGCGGGCACGCCGTTCGGCGTCACCGTCCGGGCCGAGGACGCCTTCGGCAACACGGCGTCCGGCTACACGGGGACGGTCAGCTTCTCGAGCAGCGACCCGGCCGCGTTCCTGCCGACTCCGTACACATTCACGACGAACGACTTCGGCGCCAAGACACTCGGCGGCGTGATCCTCCGCGCGACCGGAACGCAGACGATCACCGTCTCCGACAACGCCGGCCACGTCGACGTCGGTAACCCGATCAGCGTCTACAACTTCTAGGGACTATCCCCGAACGGGGACTGTCCGAGTGACGGTCATCGGGTCAGACCCTCCGGGACCAGACCCTGCGTCCAGCCCTTATTGCGCGTCGGCCTTCTGCGGCTCGGCCGGCGTCCGCGGCGAGCGGCGCTCGTACGCGTCGACGACGCGCGCAACGGCTTCCTCGGGAGAGTCCGTCAGGTGGAGCAGGTCGATGTCTTCGGTCGAGATCATCTCCCCGGCGAGCGGGCGCTCCCGCAGCCAGGCCAGCATGCCCTGCCAGTAGTCGCGGTCGAGCAGGACGACCGGGAAGTGCAGCACCTTGCCGGTCTGGATCAGCGTCAGCGACTCGAACAGCTCGTCGAGCGTCCCGAAGCCGCCGGGGAAAATGACGAAGCCCTCGGCCGCCTTCACGAACATCGTCTTGCGCGCGTAGAAGTGGTGGAAGGTCAGCTCGATGTCGAGGTACTGGTTCTCGTGCTGCTCGTGCGGGAGCTCGATGTTGAAGCCGACCGACAGGCCACCGCCCTCCTTCGCGCCGCGGTTCGCGGCCTCCATGGCGCCGGGCCCGCCGCCGGTGACGACCGCAAAGCCCGCCTCGGCGAAGCGGCGGCCGACCTCGCGCGCCTCCTCGTAGGCGGGATGCCCTTCGTGGACGCGGGCGGACCCGAACAGCGACACCGCGGGCCGGTCGATTCGGTCGACCGCCTTGAAGCCCTCCAGGAACTCCTCCCCGATCCGCGCCGCGTCCGCGAACAGGTCGTCGCCCCCTCGGCGCTCTAGGAGCTTGCGGTCCTCCAACTAAATCGAGCTGTGCGGGACGTGCGCGGCGTGCATCCCCAAGACGAGCAGGATCGCAAGGCCGAAGTAGGAGACGGCCGCGGTGAAACGCTGCCACGGCAGTACCGAGTAGTACTCGCCCGACCCGCCGAAACGTCGCTGCTGCCAGCGCTGCCAGAGCTCCATCGCCGCGAACACGAGGATCAGGACCAGGATCCCGTTCGGCCGGTAGAGAACGAGCGCGAGCAGCCCCAGCAGGCCGAGCACCCAGAGTGCAGGGTGGATCGCGGTCACGATTCGACCGCCGTCGAGTGGTACGACCGGCAGCAGGTTGAAGAGGTTGATGAAGAAGCCCAGGAAGGCGATCGCCTTCAGCCGGTTCGAGTCCTCGGCGGCGCCGATCGCGTAGACGACGGCGGCGCCGAGGGAGCCGAGCAGCGGCCCGGCGATCGCGAGCTGGAACTCGCGCCAGGCGCTCTCGGGATGTTCCTTCAGGAAGATGCTGGCGCCGAGGAAGGGGATGAAGAGCGGCGCGCTCACGGGTAGATGCTGCCGCTTCGCTTCCAGCCAGTGGCCCATCTCGTGGACGAAGATCAGCCCGATCAGACCGACCGCGAACCAGAGGCCGCCGAGCCAGAGGTAGGCCCCGAACGAGATGAACAAGCCGAGTAGAAACTTGTACTTCAGGATCCCGACGCCGAACTTGGCGATGAAGGCGGCGACGGCGGCGAACGGGGCCCAGATCTTGCGGCCGACCTCGCGCCAGTTCGTGCCGCGCGGCTGGATCGGTTCGTAGTCGCGAAAGCCGTGCGGAAGCTCGGGCGGCTGGTTGGGGTCGATCTCCGGAGTGAACTGGTTCACGGTCTCATCGTAGCCAGCGGGTCTTTTGAGGGAGGACCGGCCACTCGGGTCTTGAATCGAACGGCTACGCGCTGTAGGAAGAAGGCGCGGCGGCCCTCTGTCCGGAGGGTCACTACCGGGAGCGGGCAACAAGGAGGAGAGGATGAGAAAGATCGCAAGTCACGTGCGCGGTCACTTCGTCGCGTACCTCGCGCTGTTCTTCGCGCTCGGCGGCACATCGTTCGCCGCCGTGAACGCACTGCCGAGAAACAGCGTCGGCAGCCCACAGATCAAGAACGGATCGATTCAGAAGGTCGACATCTCGAAGCGCACGGTCTCGTCGCTGCGTGGCCTGCGGGGACCTCGCGGGCTGCAGGGGCCGCAAGGGCAACAGGGGCCCCAGGGGCCGCAGGGGCTTCAGGGGCCGACCGGGACCGTGGACACGTCGAACTTCTACACGAAGGCGCAGAGCGATGGCCGCTTCCTTGGCAACGCGCAGATCCGGATTTCCGAGCAACGTGGATGGCTACACCAAAATGGGGGGGCCGGGAGCGTTCAGACCTTCTCGAACGTGCAGTTGCTCTCAGGCGGCGACTTGTATTACCTGCCGCTCGAGACGCCAAATGTGGTCGGCGTCCAAGCGTATGCCTTGTCGAAGCTAACTATCTGCCACGACGAGGACGGGGGCGGCAAGATCGACGCAACCAGGGTAGAGAAGTCGACGACAGACAATTTCTCGGACGAGATACTCGCCGACGGCACTGATCACGCCGCGATTTTCCCAGCGACGGAGTGCTACGACGAAGCGATCAGCGACTCGACCGCGCCTGCTGGAACGGTGTACACGCTTCGCCTCGACACGGTTGGCAATGTTCGGCCTATCCGCGTCACGGCGACCTATTCGCCGACGACTGCAAGCGTGACTGCATCACAGGCCGCCCCCAAGACTGGGCCTGCGGCGCACTCGAGCCCGGCTGCTCGTTAGCTTCGCCGCGGCGCACCGCGAAACTCGAATGGGTCCCGCGTTCAGAAGCGCGGGACCCATTCGATGGCGAGTGAGCGCTGGCTTCCTCGAACGCGGTGACTGATTCGAGGGACAATGATCCCCCTAAGGGCGCCGATACCGCCATGCATGGGCGCCTTCCCGCGGGCGCTCGCCGTGGCCGGCTTGCTCGCCTGCCTGTCCGCGTCGAGCGCGCTGTCCTCGCCGTCTCGCGCCGGAACGCGTGTGCTCACCTACCGGTCGCCGCAGGCACTGCGGACGCTGCTTACGCGGACCGGGCTGAAGGTCGAGCGCAACCTTCCGGCGCTGCGTGCGGTCGTGGTCGCGGATTCAACCGTTGGCGCCCGTCCGGTCGAGCGCTTCGTCAGCTCGCAGCCGCAGTCAACCGAACCCGCTATTCGCGACATGTACTGGGCTGGGGTCCCCTACGAGTGGGAGTACACGTCCGCGCACGTCGACGGCGTTCCCGACTCGGTGCTCCGCGCTGCCGCGGCGGTCAAGATCGCGGTCGTCGACACGGGTTGCGATCTCCGCCAGCCTGACGTCGCCGCCAAGTCGCCCGAGGTCTACAGCGTCATCCACCCGCATGCGCGCCATGACGTGCGCGACTACTACGGGCACGGGACGTTCGTCGCCTCGTTGGCGGCAGGATCGGTCACGAACGGCGACGGGATTGCCGGCTTCGGCGGCGACGCGCGGCTCATGTGCGTGCAGATCGTCCATGCGGACGGCTCGATCTCCGACGTCGACGAAGCGGCGGGGATCGTCTACGCCGTCAAACAGGGGGCGAAGATCATCAACCTCAGCCTCGGCGGCGTGGAGCCGTCGATACTCGAGACGCGCGCCGTCCGGTACGCGCAGCGGCACGGCGTTCTCGTCGTCGCCGCCGCAGGCAACGAGTTCCACTACGGGAACCCGGTGGAGTATCCGGCGGCGCTGCTCCAGCCGACGGGCTCGGACGGCCGTGGCGGGAGTGGGCTCTCGGTCGGCGCCTCGACGTTGAAGGGCGAGCGCGCGCCGTTCTCGAATGCAGGCAGCTATGTCTCGCTGGTCGCGCCCGGCGAGAACGTCTTTGCGGCGCTCTCCGGCTACTCGGACTGGGCGAGGGTGGCGCTGCCCGGCTCGACCGCGGGCGTTTACGGGTTCGCGAGCGGCACCTCGTTCTCGACGCCGGAGGTCGCCGGTGCGGCGGCGCTGGTCTGGGCGTCAAACCCGGGACTTTCAGCCCGGCAGGTGGTGGCAATCCTCAAGCGCTCAGCGTCAGGTCACGGCGCCTGGACCCCGAGTCTCGGGTTTGGCGTTCTCGATGCGGAGGCGGCCGTTGAGCTGGCATCGTCGATTGCACCGGCGACGCCGGCGGCTGAGAAGCTGCTCAGGCGTATGCACTAGCGACTGGGAGCCGAGGCGGGGCGACCCCCGCCTCGGCAACGTCGGATCGCCGTGACTAACGTCTCGACCGGAGCGCTTCGACGAGCTCGTCCTTGGACATCTCGGACCGGCCGGGAATCTCAGCCTCCTGTGCCCGAGCGTAGAGCTCGTCGCGCGACAGGTCCTCGAGGCTCCCTGGCTGTCCGCCGCTACCCGCCCCGTAGCTACCGGAAAGGTTTTTCAACCGATTCAGAGCGTCGTTCCGGACCTTCTCGTCCGAAACGGCGGCGGTGACTTTCTGCCTCACCTGCGGCATGGCAGCCAGGCCCGCAAGCGACCCGATCAGCGCCGCGTTACGCAACTTGTGGCTGCGTCGTCGCCGCCGAATCCGTCGATTCGCCTGCTGCAGATCGTCGCGGGCGCTTCGGAGCTCGCGCAGCAGCCTCTCGTCGGTCGCCAGGCGGCGGATCGTGTTGGCGAGACCGACCTCACGGCGGGCGCGTCTTCGCGCCTTGACGCCGTGGCCGATCGCCGATGACAGCCGCTTGCGGAACTTGCGGTCTTGCGCGAGTTGCCGCGCGAGCTCGGAGGCATCGATTGCGTTTTTTCGCAACTTCGTGCTTCGTCCTCGTTTCAACATCTCATCACTCCTCCATTTCTTCTGTTCCAGTCCCATGCCCGGTCAGATCGCGGGCCAAAACCCTTCCCT
>Ga0111538_10012503_pt1 | contig 11224 bp, 11 predicted proteins | sample SoiMethybrSBSTD1_FD_79669 | JGI IMG/M metagenome (GOLD analysis project Ga0111538, IMG submission 79669) | Bulk soil microbial communities from a Populus tree surrounding site in Tennessee, USA - Soil MetaG P. TD hybrid SBSTD1 (version 2)... | ecosystem: Environmental > Terrestrial > Soil >... | reverse complement strand
GGCCACTTCGTAGCTCACGCCGATCACGAGCGGCTTCTTTTGCAGCGAAGCGAGGGTGCGGTCGAAGTAACCCGCGCCGTAGCCGAGTCGGTACCCACTTTCGTCCCAGCCGTTCATGGGAAGCAATACGTGATCGGGCAGCACCTCGGGCGACGCTTCGGGGTATGGAATATTTAGCGGGCCGACTGCGAGTGGCACCCCCGGATGCCATTCGCGAAAGACGAGCGGCTTGCCCTTGGCGACGATCGCCGGCAGCGCTGTCAACGCGCCGCGCTCGCGCAGCGTTCTCGCCAGATGCCGCGCGTCGTACTCGCCTCGAATCGGCCAGCAGAACGCGAGCACGCCGCGCGAAAGCGCGCAGAATCCTTCCTCGATGATCCGGTCGATTCGTTCACGCGCGGCTTCGAGCGCTGCGCTGCCCAGCGCTTCGCGCGCCGCAATGAGACGCGCGCGCTCAGCTCCGCGCCAGCGCTTAAGCTCGTCAGCGTGCATGCTATTCTTCGTTAGTACATGATTCTTCGGTACTTCCTGACTATAGCACTCGCGTTGGCGGCTTCCGCCGAAGCCGCGCCACCCAAGCCGCGCCCCATCGACGAACCGTTTCTCAGGGCGTACGACGCCTACCGCGCAGGCGACCCAGTCAAGCTCGCGCGCTTCTCTTCGGGGCTCGAAGAGCACGTACTGGCGCAGTATCTCGAGTTCTGGCGCCTCAAGCTGCGGCTCGACGATCTCGGCGCGAACGAGGCGCGCGAATTTCTGTCGCGCCACGCCGGCAGCTATCTCGCCGACCGGCTGCGCTCCGACTGGCTGAAGACGCTCGGCCGGCGCGGCGAGTGGCAGACGTTCGACCTCGAGCTTGCGCCGCTCGTCCAGGAGGACCTCGAAATCCGCTGTTACGCGTGGCTGTCGCGCCTCGCGCGCAGCGACGATGGCGCGCACGAGGAAGCCAAGGCGATGTGGCTCGAGCCCAAGGAGCTTCCCGAAGGGTGCACCACGCTCGCCGAAAAGCAGATCAACGAAGGGCGGCTGCGGGTAAAGGACGTGTGGCAGCGCGCTCGCGTGCTGTTCGACAACGGCCAGCTTTCGGCGGCGCAAAAGGCGCTCGACTACCTCCCCGCCGACGAAGCACCCGATTCGCGGATGCTCTCGCAAGCTGCATCGAGCCCGGAAAAGCTGCTCGCCGCTCCGCCGGCAGACATCGCTCGCCGGCCAGTGCGCGAGCTGGTGCTTTTCGCGCTCGTGCGCCTCGCTCGCAGCGATCCGCGCGCCGCCGCCGACTTGCTCGCTGGTTCGCTCGGCGAGCGGCTTCCCGAACCCGACCGCATGCACGTCTGGGCGCGCGTCGCGTACGAGGGCGCGCGGCGCCACATGCCCGACGCCGTCAAGTGGTTCAAGCGCGGCGGCAAGACCGAGCTGAGCGACGAGCAACTCGGATGGAAGGCGCGCGCCGCAATGCGGACCGGCGACTGGGAAATGGTGCGCGAAGCGATCGACCCGATGTCGGTCGTCGCGCGCCAGGATTCGGCGTGGTCCTACTGGTACGGACGAGCGCTCGCGGCCGAAGGCAACACCGAAGGCGCGCGCGCCTATTTCCTGCGCATCTCGGGACAGCCGCACTTTTACGGCCTGCTTGCGTCCGAAGAGCTCGGCGAGGCGTTCGTGATCCCGCAATCACATGCTCCCGCCGAGGAGGAGATCGTCCAGGCAAGGAGCCAGGCGGGACTCGTGCGGGCGCTTGCGCTCTATGCGCTGGGCTTGCGCCCGGAGGCCCAGCGCGAGTGGATATTCTCGATTCGCAACCTCGACGACCGGCAACTCATTGCGGCCGCAGAGCTTGCGCGCCGCGCGGAGATCTATGATCGCGCGATCAACACCGCGATCCGCACTTCTCAGGTGCACAATTACCAGTACCGCTATCTCGCGCCGTTCCGCGACGTCTTCAAGCAGCAGGCGCGGGCGTTCGACCTCGAGGAAGCGTGGGTGCTCGGGATAACGCGCCAGGAAAGCCGCTTCATCGCCGACGCCAGGTCGTCGGCGGGAGCACGCGGGCTGATGCAGCTGATGCCCGCGACGGCAAAGTGGGTCGCCGGGAAGATCGGCATGCCGTACTCCCCCGACCGCGTGATCGAGGTCGACACCAACGTGACCCTGGGCACCCGGTACCTGAAGTACGTGCTGGATGACCTCGGCCACCCGGTGCTCGCTTCGGCTGCCTACAACGCCGGCCCTGGGCGTGCCCGGCGCTGGCGCGACACGAAGCCGCTCGAAGGCGCGATCTACGCCGAGACGATCCCATTCAACGAAACGCGCGACTATGTGAAAACCGTGATGGCGAACACGGTCTTTTACGCCGCACTGCAGACCGGCAAAACGCTTTCGCTCAAGCAGCGGCTCGGGACCATCCCGGCCAAGTCGGCGAGCGACAAGTTCAACGAGAATTTGCCCTGAGGGCGATGCGCTTTTCCCGAGCTCTCGTCATAGGCGGAAGCGGCTTCGTCGGCCGGCACCTGGTGGCGGCGCTCGTGGGCGCCGGCATGGAGGTTACGGTGCCCACCCGGCGGCCCGAGCGCGCGAACGCGCTGCGCCTGCTGCCGACGGTTACGGTCATCGAAGCAGACCCGGCCGAAACCGGCACGCTGGCGCGGCTCGCCATCGGCCACGACGCGCTGATCAACCTTGCTGGCGTGCTGCACAGCCGGCGCGGCAGAGCCGATGAGCGCGGCCCGCACGACTACGGTCCCGATTTCGCGCGCGCGCATGTCGAGATCCCGCAAGCGGCGGTCGCGGCGTGCCGCGCCGCCGGTGTCAGGCGCCTGCTGCACATGAGCGCACTGGGCGCGTCGCGTGAAGCGCCGTCCGAATATCTGCGCTCGAAGGGCGTGGGCGAGGAAGCGGTGCTCGCAGCCGACGACCTTGCTGTAACGGTCTTTCGCCCGTCGGTCATTTTCGGGCCGGACGACCGGTTCCTGAACCTCTTCGCGGACCTTTCGGCAAGGCTGCCGGTGCTTCCGCTGGCATGTCCGGAAGCACGCTTTCAGCCGGTCTACATCGGCGACGTGGTGCGCGCGTTCCAATCGGCGCTGGGCGATCCGGAGGCCGCGGGCAAGCGCTATGACTTGTGCGGGCCGAAGCAGTACGCGCTGCGCGAGCTGGTCGAATACGCCTGCGCGACGAGCGGGCATCGGCGCCCCGTGATTGGCCTTGGGGATGCGCTGTCGACGATGCAGGCATGGCTGATGGAGTTCTCGCCCGGACCGATGATGTCGCGCGACAACGTGCGCTCGATGCGCGTACCCAGCGTGTGCGCGCCGTGCGAGGATGGCCCGCTGCCGTTCGGCCTCGTGCCGACGGCGATCGAGGCCACGGCGCCGAGCTGGCTCACGCCGGTCCGGCCGCGCGACCGCTACCCGAAGATGCGCTGGCGCGCGCGCCGCTGAGTGCCTTGAGCCGCGCGTGAAGGCCTACGTCGTCGGCGGCGCGGTGCGCGACGAGCTGCTCGGCAGGCCGGTCACCGATCGCGACTGGGTGGTGGTGGGCGCGACCCCCGAGGAGATGGTGGCGGCGGGCTACCGACCGGTCGGCGCGGACTTTCCGGTCTTCCTCCACCCGAAAACCCACGAGGAATACGCACTCGCGCGCACCGAGCGCAAGCACGGGCGTGGCTACAAGGGTTTCACGGTCCACGCCGCGCCCGACGTCACGCTCGAACAGGACCTCGCACGGCGCGACCTGACGATCAATGCGATGGCGCGCGACGAAACGGGTGCGCTGATCGATCCATTTGGCGGCGCGCGCGATCTCCGGGACGGCGTGCTGCGGCACGTGAGCGACGCGTTCGCCGAGGACCCGGTGCGCGTGCTTCGCCTTGGACGCTTCGCTGCCCGCTTCGGGTTTCGCGTCGCCGAGGAGACGGTTGCGCTCGTCATGCGGCTGGTTGCCGCCGGCGAGCTCGACCACCTCGTCGCCGAGCGCGTCTGGCAGGAATTTGCGACCGGTCTCGCCGAGCCGCATCCCGGGCGAATGTTCGAGACCCTCGAAGTCTGCGGTGCCCTGGCGCCGCTCTTTCCGGAGCTGCGCGTCGATCGCCCGGCGCTCGAGCGCGCCGCGAGCGAAGGCGCGCCTCCCGACGTTCGCTTTGCGCTGCTCGCATGGCCGCTCTCGGAAGACGCGATGCGAGCGTTCTGCGACCGGCTGCGGGTTCCGACGGACCCGCGCGAGCTCGCGCTCGCAGTTTGTCGCTGCAAGGACAGGATTGTCGCGGCAGGGCGGGCTTCTGCGCGCGAGCTTTTGGAATTGCTCAAGCGCGCGGACGCCGTTCGCAGGCCGGAACGCTTCGAAGCACTCTTGCGTACGGCACGGCTTGCGCAGTCGGGACTTTCGACTGCGCGCATCGAAGCCGCGTGTTCCGCCGCGACCGGTGTAGACGCGGGCGCGGTGGCCCGCAGTGCCCCGGATCCGTCCCGGATTGCCGAGCGCGTGGACGCTGCGCGCGAGCAGGCGATCGCCGCCGCGCTGGGAAACTGAGCGAACTAGGAAGCCAGGTCGGCTTCGAGGAAAAGTGAGCGCCGCAGCGCATGGAAGCGCTGCTGCAGGTCGTCGATCGAGCCGCCGCCCATGTTGACGACCGCATAGCGGTAGCTGCCGAGCCACTTCATCTCGCGTGCGAGCGCAGCGCCGCGCTTCAGGTACAGCATGAGGCGTGCGTCGGGATAGTCGCGCCGCACCCGTTCGAGTTGCGCCGGGGTCGGATGCGACCGCAGCGGCTTCCCGTCGAACTTGCGCAGCGCGAAGCTCGCCGCATGGCGATACATCGGCGCGGCGCGCTGCAGGCGCGGCACCTCGCCGCAGGCGAGCGCAAACAGTGCGTCGTACGGGCTCACCCCGTCGACCCATTCGTAGAAGCAGGCGAGCTGCGACGCCATGCGGGGGTTGATTTCGATGACCCGCATGCGATCGGTTTCCGGCTCCCAGGCGAGCTCCAGGTTGAAGAACCCGTGCCGGTAGCCGATGCCGCCGAGCACCTTGGCGGCGAGTTCCCCCATGCGCGCCTGCGTCGCTGCCGGCACCCGCGACGGGTATTCGAAGCTCCGGAACGCGTACGTGCCCGGATACATGTGCTCGTCGATCACGCCGAGCACGCTGACCTTCCCCTCGTGGACGTATCCATCGAGGTTCACCTGCACGCCGGGAAGGACCTCCTCGGCGATCATGTTGTGGGCGTCGATCGTGAAATCGGTGTACCAGGGCAGCAGGTCGTTGAAGGGGCGTACCAGCCGCTTGATGACGTATTTCTCGAACGGCCAGAAGCGCAGGTGGCGCTTCAACTGGCCGAAACTGTCGACGCGCCGGGCGAGCACCGAGAAGGTCGCCTTGACCGGCTTGACGAAGCACGGAAACTCGAAGCGAAAATCCTCGCGGCGGCTGAGGGAGTAGGGAAATGCCGCAAAGCGCGCGCTCGCCTCGGGCGCGACCGACGCGTAGGCCTTGCGCGCATAGAACTTGTGTTGCGTCGTGAGGACGACCCGCGGGTCGTTGCCGGGAAGCCCGAGCTTCTCTGCCACGACCGCGGCGATCAGGGCGCCGAAATACTCGTTGTTGCTGAAGACGCCGTCGATCCGCTCGTGGCGAAAGCGGGCAACGACGTCGTTTACGAAGCGAAAGGTGTCGAACCAGGCGAGCTGGAGGTTCTGCGGGAAGCGAAACAGGTCGAATCCGGCGTAGACGAACTCGTAGCGGCTGGCGTACTCGGGCCGCTCGAACTCGAGCCGATCCCATTCCTTCGGAAACAGAACGAGGATGCGCTTCATCTGGTGCGTGCCCGGCTGGAGTATACGTTTGTCTACGTTTGTCACATGCCGACGGATGCAATACAGTGCCGCCCTTCGCAATATTCCGCGGCGGTGGAGAAACCGTAGATGATCGATCTGTACACGTGGGGAACGCCCAACGGCCGCAAGGTCTCGATCATGCTCGAGGAGTGCGGGCTCGCCTATCGAACCCACAAGGTCGACATCGGCAAGGGCGACCAATTTCGCGAAGAGTTCGTCTCGATCAACCCGAACAGCAAGATCCCCGCCATCCTCGACTACGACGGACCGAACGGCAAGCCGCTGAAGCTGTTCGAATCCGGGGCGATCCTGATCTATCTCGCGGGCAAGTGCGGGCGATTCCTTCCGGCCGGGACGCGCGCGAAGTACAAGGCGTTGCAGTGGCTGATGTTCCAGATGGGCGGAGTCGGCCCGATGTTCGGGCAGGCGCACCACTTCCTGCGCGCCGCGAAGGAGCCGATACCGTACGCGATCGACCGATACACGAAGGAAACGCGGCGCCTGTACTCCGTGCTCGACCGGCGGCTCAAGCACGCGGCTTTCCTGGCGGAGGAATATTCCATCGCCGACATCGCAACATATCCCTGGGTCGCGCGGCACGAGTGGCACAAGGTCGAGCTCGCCGATTTCCCGCACGTAAAACGCTGGTTCGACACCATTTCGGCACGACCCGCGGTCGTGCGCGGCATGGCGGTGCCGCAGTGACCCCGGCACTCGGGCAGCGCTGGCTGTCCGGCGCCGAGCGGATCGAGGTGCTCTTCTGCCCGCAGTCCGAGCACGCCGCGCGCACGCCGCTTCTCTTCGTGCATGGCGGCTATGTCGGCGCCTGGTCGTGGGCCGAGCACTTCCTGCCCTGGTTTTCGGCGCGGGGCTTCCCGGTCCACGCGATCTCGCTGCGCGGCCATGGCGCCAGCAGCGAGCGCGCCCGGCTGCACTCGTTCAGCCTGGAAGACTATGTGCAGGACGTGGCGCTCGCGGCCGATTCGCTGGAGCGGCCGCCGATCCTGGTCGGCCACTCGATGGGCGCGCTCGTGGTGCAGAAGTACCTCGAGCGGACGGCGGTGCCTGCGGCGGTGCTGGCCTGCCCGGTGCCTCCGTTCGGGCTTCTTCCGTCGGCGTTCTCGCTCGCGATGTTCCGGCCCTCGCTCTGGGTCGAAATTAACGCGCTCGCCGCGGGGCGGCGGGCGTCGCGCGAAGCGCTCGGGACCGCGCTCTTCGCGGGCCCGATGGAGGCTGCCGCGATGGAGCGGATCTACGACCGGATGCAGCCCGAATCGCGCCGGGCGCTCGCCGACATGACGTGGTGGGGCCTGCCGCAGCTGTGGCGGGTGAACCGGTCGCCCGCGCTCGTGCTCGGCGCGGCGCGCGACACGTTGATTCCGAACGCGCAGGCCGCGGCGACGGCGCGCATGCTGGACGCGGAATTCCGGATGCTCGACGGGCTGGGCCATGCACTGATGCTGGACGCCCGCTGGGAGCGTGCGGCCGAGGCGCTGCTCGGCTGGATCGAGGAGCGCGGCTTCTAGGCCGATCAGGTCTTCTGGGGTCGCCCGAACATGCCGAGGTGCATCCCCGAGTCGAGCATGATCAGCTCGCCTGTCGTCGTACGAGCGCTCTCGATCAGCCAGGCCACGGCGTCCGCCACATCTTCGGCGTTGCAAGCCGTGGCCAGTGGCGTCGAAGCCTCGTAGTGGGTCTTGGTCTTCTCGTAGGCTTCCTTGCCCAGGCCGTCGACGAACCATCGGGTGGTGATCATTCCCGGACAGACCGCGTTCACGCGAATTTCCGGCGAGAGCACCCGCGCCAGGTGCAGCGTCATGGCGTTGATTGCGCCCTTGGAAGCGATGTAAGGCACTGAAGAACCGACGCCGAGCGCGCCGGCAGTTGATGAGATGTTGACGATCGACCCGCGCACGGCTTTCAGGTGCGCGACGCTCGCGCGGATCATCTGGAAGGTGCCGAGCGCATTCACTGCGAAGATCCGCTGGAAAATATCCGCGTCGAGTGCGTCCCAGCTTCCTCCGCCGGCGAAGGTCGTGATGCCGGCGTTGTTGACGAGCGCGTCGAGCCGGCTCCAGCGCGCGACCACTGCGTCGACCAGCTTCCTGCAGTCGGTGTCGAGTGCAACATCGCCCCGCATGCAGAGCACGTCGGCGCCGGCTTCTCGACACGCCCGCTCGGTTTCCTTTGCCTCGCGCTCACTCTTCGTGTAGTTGATCAGCACGTTGTAGCCCTTGCGCGCGAGCGCGCGCGCAGTGGCTGCGCCGACGCCGGTTGCGGAGCCGGTAATGAGGGCCGCCTTGCGAGCGTTCATTGGATCAAGCTCCATTTTGCGTCGCGCACGACGTAGCGTTGGCTCGCTTTGCGCAGGTCGGTGCCGGGGGGCACCGGGATCCCTGCAGCCGCCGGTTCGCCTTCCTTCTGGATGAAGACCGGCAGGTCATGGCGCTCTTCGAGGATGCCGGTCACTCGCACTTTGCGTCCCGCAGTCCCGGGCGGCCAATGCTCGAGCCGGTCGATCCAGACGTCGAAGCCGTCCCCGCGCAAGGCCGCGCCGAGCTTGCGTGCCTCGGCAACGCCTTCGAGCGTGACCTCTTGGCCGAGCCGCGCGCGCATCGAGGGCTGCTCCGCGCTACCGGCGAGCGGCACGGCAAGAAGAAAGGCGAAAAGTGCGAACCATCGGATCACGACTTGGGCTGGCGTGCGTGGCGGGCGAGAAATGCGTTGATGTCTTCGATCCTGAGCTGCGGCTCCGTGGGATCGGGCTTCGATCCGACGATGCGGTTCATCCACTGCATGTTCCTGCGCATGCGCTCGACGACCGCCGGCCACTGTGCCGCAGTGTAGCGCTTCGGATCGGGCAGCGTATGGCATTGGCTGCACGCGACCCGGAACGATTCGCCGGGCGGCCGCAGCACTTCGGGGATCTTCTCCTCGTCGAGCGGCTTTTGCGCGTGGCGCTGCAGGTAGGCGAGCAGCGCGCGCTGCTCGGCGTCGTCGGGTGCCAGAACGTTCGCCATCATCTCGGCCATCAGCGCGCCCAGGTTCCCTTTGCCTCGCATGCGCACGACCATCCGCTCGAGCACCGAAGGCCAGCGCTTCGCGTCGTGCATCGCCGGGTTGGGCAGATTGTGGCACTGGACGCAATATCGCAGGACGAGCTGCGCGCCGCGCGAGCGCGGCTCGGGAAGCTGCTTGCGGTCGAACGTCGGCGGCAGAATGCGCTCGAGCATCGGGCCGTGCGGGCTTTCCGCCCAGCGCCGCTTCGCCTGGTCGATTTCGTCGGCCCGCGCGGCGAAGGCTGCGAGGGCCATCACGGCAAGTGCGCAGCGAATCACGGCCTACAGCACATGCGCACGATCTCCCTGCGCGAATCCGAGGAGTGCCTTGTCAATCCCGCGCCCGACGGCGAAGACCTTGAACAGCTCGCCCATCTCGGCCGGCGAAAGGAGCCGATTCGCCGCGGCCGCGAGCGGTGCGTAGCGCCGGACGTCGGACGCGTCGGCCTCCGCAAGCAGCTCGGTGATTCCGCAATTGACGAGGAATTGCGCCTGGCCGGCGTATCCGAGGATCTCGAGCCCGGTGCTCGACGCGCTTTGGGCGAGCGCGCTGAAATCGACGTGCGCGGTGATGTCCTGCAGCCCGGGAAGGTAGAAGGGGTCGCTGTGCGCGCGATGTCGGTAATGGCACATCAGCGTGCCGCTCGAGCGCTGCGGGTGGTAGTACTCGTGCCGCGGAAAACCGTAATCGATGACAATCAGCGCGCCGCGTTCGAGCGAGTCGGCGACGGCTCGCACCCAGCCCGGCGCGGCGAGCGAAACCTCGCTCTCATATCGTCCGGCATCCGGCGGCACGAGATCGACCTCGCGCGCGGCGGCGAGCACTTCACCCTGCGCCGGCCGATCGCACCACGCGAGCTCGCCTTCGTTCGCGCAGACTCCGCGCTCGAGAATTCCTCTTTGAGTCCATGCGAGCGCGTGCACGGGCATTGCGTCGACGACTTCATTCGCGAGCATCACGCCGCGAAAGCGTTGTGGCAGCCGCCCGATCCAGCGAGCGCTGGTTCCGAGACGCTCCTGTTGGCGCGCACGCAGCCCCGTGCTCGTTTCGAGGATCAGGTACGGCGCTGCCGTGCAACCGAGCTCAGCCAGTGCCTGCAGGAGCTGCTCTGCCAGCGCGCCGCTGCCGGCGCCGAATTCGAGCACCGCATCGCCGGGCCCGAGCAATTCGGCGACCTGTCGGGCGAGAGTGCGCGCGAAGAGCGGCGAGAGCTCGGGCGCAGTTACAAAATCGCCCCCCGCACCGAACGGCGCCTTGGCGCCGCCGTAATAGCCCAGGCCCGGCTCGTACAGGGCAATATCCATGTAGCGCGCGAAGGAAATCCAGTTGCCGTGCGCGGCCAATTGCGCTTCGATGCGATCGAGCAGCGCGCGGCTCGCAGCGAGCGCGGTCGAGTCCGGCCGGGGCAGATCGCTCGGGTGCATGCAGGCGGTTCCGCTGCGAATTTACCCTAGAATTCGGTGCCTCATGGACGACACATTGCACGGCAAGGTTGCGCTCGTGACCGGCGCGGCCCGGCGCATCGGCGCGGCGATCGCGCGACGCCTGCATGCGTGCGGCGCAAATGTCATCGTCCATTACCGGGGCGCGGAGCACGACGCTGTGCAACTGGAGAGCGAGCTGAATGCGGCCCGCTCCGGGAGCGCGCTGCGCGTCAAGGCAGACTTGCTGGCGCCGATCGCGCCCAAGGCGATCATCAGCGCTGCGCTCGAGCGGTGGCAGCGGCTCGACGTTCTGGTGAACAACGCCTCGGCGTTCTATCCGACGCCCGTCGGCAGGATCGAGGCTGGACACTGGGAAGAACTCATAGGCTCAAACCTGCGCGCGCCGCTGTTCCTGTCGCAGGCGGCCGCGCCGCATCTCGCACCGACCCGCGGCTCGATCGTCAACATCGTCGACATTCATGCCGAGCGCCCGCTCAAGGGCTATCTGGTCTACAGCGTTGCAAAGTCCGGCCTTGCCGCGATGACGCGCGCGCTCGCGCTCGAGCTTGCACCGGAGGTGCGCGTGAACGCCGTCGCGCCGGGCGCGATTGCCTGGCCGCAGGACGAGCAATTCGATGCCGGTGAGCGGGAACGCATCCTCGCGACCACGCCGCTGGGGCGCCTGGGAAGCCCCGAGGACATTGCGCAGGCGGTGCAGTTTCTCTCCCTGGCTCCGTTTGTGACGGGCCATACGCTCGCTGTCGACGGCGGCCGGTCCATGTTTCTATGAGCGCCGATCCGCGCAGGACGGTGTACGAGGCAGCGAAGGTCGCCAAGCGACTGCGCAGCCACGTCGGCAGGGCGATCGGCGACTTCGGGCTGATCGAGGACGGCGACCGCGTGATGGTCTGC
>Ga0111538_10012501_pt1 | contig 11225 bp, 3 predicted proteins | sample SoiMethybrSBSTD1_FD_79669 | JGI IMG/M metagenome (GOLD analysis project Ga0111538, IMG submission 79669) | Bulk soil microbial communities from a Populus tree surrounding site in Tennessee, USA - Soil MetaG P. TD hybrid SBSTD1 (version 2)... | ecosystem: Environmental > Terrestrial > Soil > Tree... | reverse complement strand
GCCGGTGTTCAAGACGCGGTGGCGCTGGAACGCCACGATCTCGCTGGCCGTTGCGCGCATGAACGGCGGCAAGAAAGTACCCGCGCCCCTGCAACGGATGCGCGCCGACGATCTGCTCGCATCCGCATTTCCGGATGCCGCCGCCTGCCTCGAAAACATTCCCGGCGACCGCCAGATCCCCGATCATCCGCTCGTCGCGCAGACGGTGAAGGACTGCCTCGAAGAGGCGATGGACCTGCCGCGGTTGATCGAGATCCTCACGCGCATCCACGACGGCAGCATCCGCTGCGTGGCGCGCGACACGACGGAGCCGTCGCCGCTGTCGCACGAAATCATCAACGCGCGGCCGTATGCGTTCCTGGATGATGCGCCGCTCGAGGAGCGGCGGGCGCACGCCGTGCAGACGCGCCGTGCCAGCGACGACAAGGACACGATCGCGTTGGGCGTGCTCGATGCATCGGCGATCGCGATGGTGCGATCCGAAGCGTGGCCCGATCCTCGCGATGCCGACGAGCTTCATGATGCGCTCGTCAGCGCCGGCTTTTTGACGATGACCGAAGTGGCCCGCGAGCAGGGTTGGAGCGACTGGCTGCAGGAGCTCTCGCGATCGGGGCGCGCGGCGATCGCCATGCGTGAAGGATGGAGCGAAGGCGTGTGGGTGTCGGCCGAGCGCCTGCCGGAAATGCAGGCGGCCATCGAGAGCGCGCGATTCGATCCGGCGATCAGCGCGCCGCCGAGCCGCGCCACAATCGACTGGACGCGCGAAGCGGCGCTGATGGAATTGTTCCGCGGCCGCATGGCGCTGGCAGGACCGATCGCGCCGCGGCATCTTGGATCGCCGCTCGGCTTCGATCACGATGCCTCGCTGGCGTTGCTGCTGGCGCTCGAAGGGGACGGCGCGGTGCTGCGCGGCTGGTTCTCGCCCGGCGGCGTCGAGGAGGAATGGTGCGATCGGCGCCTGCTGGCGCGGATCCATCGCGCCACCTTGCAGCGGCTGCGCGCCGAGATCCAGCCCGTGTCGCAGTCGGACTTCATGCGGTTCCTGTTCGCGTGGCAGCACGTCGATCCCGCCGCGCGACTCGCGGGGCTCGACGGCGTGCGCGCCGTGATCGAACAACTCGACGGCTTCGAGCTCGCCGCCGACGCATGGGATCGCCGTATCCTGCCGGCGCGCGTCAAGGACTACGACCCGTCGATGCTCGACCTGCTGTGTTACAGCGGCGAGGCGGCGTGGGCGCGGTTGTCGAAACCGCCCGCCGTGAATCCGTCCGCGATCCTGCCGCCGCGTCCCATCCGCGCGACGCCGATCGCGCTGTTCCGCCGCGATCACGTGCACGCGTGGCGCGCGCTCGCTGAAGCCGATCGCCCCGAAGCGTTTGTCAGCGACGTGGGCCGCGAAGTCCTGCGCGTGCTGACGGAGAAGGGTGCGCGCTTCGTGCACGAGATCGCATCCGCGCTCGATGCGGACACCGGCCTCATCCGCGACACGCTCGCCGAGCTCGTGTGGGCCGGCCTCGTCGCGTCCGACGGCTTCGCCGGATTGCGCGCGATCTGGAGCGAATCACCGGCAATGCCGTCACGGTTGTTCCGCGGCCGCTCGATGGCGGCCAGCGCGTCGCCTGGCGGACGATGGTCGATGATCGCCGACGAGCCGGAAGACGATCGCGAAGCCGCCGTCGAGGCGTACGGGCATGCGCTGTTGAAGCGTTACGGCATCATGTGCCGCCGGCTGATGGCGCGCGAGCCGTACGCGGTGCCATGGCGCGAGCTGCTGCATGTGTATCGCCGCCTCGAGGCCCGCGGCGATGTGCGCGGCGGACGCTTCGTCTCGGGGCTACCGGGTGAACAATTCGCGCTGCCAGAGGCCGTGGAGCTGGCGCGTCAGATCAGGCGGACGAAGTCGGATGGCCAGGCCGTCGTCATCAGCGCCGCCGATCCTCTGAATCTGTGCGGGATTATCACGCCGGGCGATAAAGTCCCGGCCGTTGCCTCGACGCAGATCACGTTCCGCGACGGCGCGCCTGTGACAACGTGTGAAGCCGACAGCTCGCAGATGACGGTTGCTAGTTGAGCTTTGAGTTGGTATTTTTCACATACCAACTCAAATGCGACCCCGGGTCCTCCAATTCATCGGAGTAGTGTGCCTGCTCCTGATCTCCGCGTCCGTTGCGGGAGTGTTCAGTGACGGTCTCGGACCGTTCTGGAACTGGCGCGACTGCTGGGTGGTCCTGTTCCTCTCGGTCGTGCTGATGACCGTCACGAGCGTCGGGGACATCTGGCTGCGCGAAGATCTTCTCACCTGGACCAAGGCGGCGCACACGCATCGAATCTTCTGGGGCTATATCGACGCGCCGGAGTATCTGCTGCGCGGCGGCAAGCTTGAAACCGACTAACTCTTAGGAACTGGCAACCGGGAACTGGAAACTGGAAACTTCCAGTTACATCCTGCGTCCCATCGTGATCTTCACGACGTGCGTGCCGGTGTCGTTCACCTTCGGAATCGCTCGATGATCGACGCTCTTGCCGTCGATCTCCGCCTTCAGCACTCCCGTCCACACGCGATCCGGGTTCGACACTTCGATCAGATACGTCGCGCCGCGATGCTTCCAGGTGATCGAGAAGCTCGTCCACGATGACGGCACGCACGGGCTCACCGTGAATGTGTCGCCGCGGCCGCGCAGGCCGAGGAGGTGTTCGAGGCCGGCGCGATACAGCCAGCCGGCCGAGCCCGTGTACCAGCTCCATCCGCCGCGGCCGGCGTGAGGCGGGCGCGCGTAGACGTCGCCGTCGAGGACGTACGGCTCGGTGCGATACTTCGCGACCGCGTCGAGCGTGCGCGTGTGGTTGATCGGGTTGAGCATGTGGAACAGCTCGACGGCCTCGTCGCCGTTGCCGCCCTTCGCCACCGCCATCAACGCCCACACCGCGGCGTGCGTGTACTGACCGCCGTTCTCGCGGATGCCGGGCGGATAGCCCTTGATGTAGCCGGGATCCTGATCGGACTTGTCGAACGCCGGCGCGAGCAGCAGCAGCAGCCGGTTCTGTCGATCGATCAGGCGCGCGCGCACGGAGTCCATCGCGCGCTCGGCGAGCCGCCGCGGCACGGCGGCCGACAGCAGCGCCCACGACTGCGAGATCGAATCGATCGCGCACTCGTCGTTCTGCGCCGAGCCGAGCGGCCTGCCATCGTCGTAATACGCGCGCCGGAACCATTCGCCGTCCCAGGCCTGCTCGAGGCGCGTCGACAGCTGCCACGCGAGCTCGCGGTACTTGTTGGCCATCGCGCCTTCGCCGCGCTCGAGGCAGATCGGCGCGAAGTCGTTGAGCACGGTGTAGATGAAGAAACCGAGCCACACGCTTTCGCCGCGGCCCTCGTGGCCGACGCGATTCATGCCGTCGTTCCAGTCGCCGGCGCCGATCAGCGGCAATCCGTGCGGGCCGGCGGTGATGCCCTTGTCGATCGCGCGGCGGCAATGCTCGAAGATGGTGCCGGTCTCCTCGGCAACCGACGGCAGATCGTAGACCTCGGCCTCGCCTTCGGGCAGCGGCGCTTGCGTGAGAAACGGCGCCATCGCATCGAGCACGCCGTCGTCGCCGGTGACGCGCACGTATTCGGCGACCACGAATGGCAGCCACAGCAGATCGTCGGAGCAGCGGCTGCGCAACCCGCGTCCGAGCGGCTCGTGCCACCAGTGCTGCACGTCGCCTTCCACGAACTGGCGGCCGGCGGCGCGGATGATGTGCTCGCGCGCGAGCTGCGGCGCGGTGTGGAGCAGCGACAGCACGTCCTGCAGTTGATCGCGGAACCCGTACGCGCCGCCCGGCTGGTAATAGCCGGCGCGCGACCAGATGCGGCACGACAGGGACTGATAGAGGAGCCAGCGGTTGATCAGGATGTCGAACGAATCGTCTGGCGTGTGCACCTCGACGGCGTTGAGCAGCGTGTCCCAGTGCTCGCGCACACCGGCAATCGCGTGCGCGGCGCTTTCCGGCGAGTTGTGTTTGACGATCAGCGCGAGCGCGTGCGATCGGGACAGCCCTTCGCCGAGGAGGAACACCATCTTGCGTGTCTCACCGGGCTGCAGCGCGACGCGGATCTGCATCGCGGCGCACGGGTCCATGCCGGCGCCGAATTCACCGGTCAGGCTGTCGTCGGCGAGCGCGGACGGTTTGGCCATCGATCCGTTGCGGCCGAGGAACGAACGGCGATTGCCGGTCGCCGAAATCAGGCGCTCGCTACACGCCGCAAAGCAGACGCGTCCGGAGAACGTCGTGTTGTACGGATTCCACGCCAGCACCGCCTTGTGCGGCGCGTCGTAGTCGGTGATGACATGGCGCGTATCCACCTCGCGCGGCGGACCGATCACCCAATCGTTGTAGGCCAGCACACTCAGGTGACGCAGGGTGGGCGAAGTGTTGACGAGCGTGAGCTGCGCGATGCGGACGGGATCCTCGCGATCGACGAGCACGTCCAGCTGGTGATGAATGCCCTCGTAGGATCGCGAGAACCGCGTCACGCCCGCCTCGTGCCGGATCAGGATTCGGCCGCTCGTGGATGATCGCGGCAGCGGCCCAGGCGTCGGCGACCACGCGCGACCCGTATCGTCGTCGCGGATGAACAGCGCTTCGCCACCGTGGTCAATCACTGGATCGTTCGCGAACGGCGTCAGACGATTCTCGCGGCTGTTCTCGGACCACGTCGTCGCCGATCCGCTCGCGCTCAGGATGGTGCCGAATCGCGGGTTGGCGATCACGTTCACCCATGGCGCCGGCGTCTCCTGATCGCCTTCGAGGACGATCGCGTAGGTCCTGCCGCCGTCGGCAAATCCGCCGATGCCGTTGGGCAGCATCAATGCCGGCACGCCGACGGGCATGCTTGGCTGCGCCGGCGGATCCAGCGCGTCGGGATTGGCGAGCGCCGGCAGCGGCACCGCGGCAAACGGCGTTTGTGGCGGACGGGCCAGGTGCGCGCGCAGATCGCCGCGATCGGTCTCGAGCACGGCATGCGCCACGCCGTAGAACAGCGCGCGCTCGGCGCGGCCCAGGGTGTCGGCGCGCAGCAGGAACGCGCCGCCGGGCTGGTGCTTCCACATGCGCCACGGGCCTTCGTCGAGGAGCGCGGTGAGCCGTGATTGCGCCTCGTCGAGATAACTCACCGGGTGCTCGTTGAGGATGACGAGATCCGCCTTGATGCCCTTGAGCCGCCAGTATTCCTGCGCTTCGAGCGCTTCGCGGACGACGGTCAGGTCATCGTCGACGACCCGTACGAGAAGGATCGGCAGATCGCCGGAGATGCCGTGCGGCCAGAGGCTGTTCTGTCCGAGCTCGTTGGTGGCGAGCACGTCGGCGGGCGCCCGCAACGAGCCATCGGTGCCGACCACGCGCGAGGCCAGCCGCTCGAACAACACCGCATCTTCGTTCGAGATGTCGAGATGGCGGCGCATGCCTTGCGCGTGCGCGAGCGCGAGCGCCAGCGTCCGCATCGCCGTTGCCGGATCGCGGTAAGTGAGCGCGAGCGCGCGGGCCGTCTCGCGATCCGGAGCGGTCCCGGTCGCGAAACAGACGCGGACGGATTCGCCCGCGGGCAAGCGCACGCGCTGCCGCAGGCTGAAGATCGGATCGAGTACGAACCCGGTGCTGCCGGAGAGGGGCCGGCCGTCGAGCGCCAGCGGGCGGTCGAGCGTGCGGCCGCGGCCGATGAATTGAGCGCGATCGGTCTCCCATTCGAGCGGACCGTGCGCGCGGCCGTCGAGACCCAGCACGTGGATCGCCCACGTGCCCGGATCGCGCGCATCGCGCGGGCGCCGATGGCAGATGAGCGCGTTGCGTTCGGGCAGGTATTCGGTTTCGATGAACAGCTTGCCGAATGCCGGATGCGCGTAATCGTCGCGGGGCAAGGCGAGCGCGAGCTCGACATAACTGGTGACGTCGATCTCCCTTACCCGATCGCTGTGATTCACGAGATGCAGCAGCCGCACCTCGATGTCGTGTTCCGGTGAGACCGCGATCTCGAGCTTGGTGGCGATCTCTTCGGCCTTGGCATCGAACACCGCGATCTCGGGCTGGAACGTGGCGAGATACCGCTCCGGCTCGCGGCGCATCGGCAAGTAGGTCGGCGACCAGACCTCGCCGCTGCGGACGTCGCGCAGGTAGATGAAGTTGCTGCCCGGGTCGGTGGTCGAGTCGCGGCGCGATCGCGTCACCGCCATCGTGCCGCAGAAGCTGGCGCCGCCGCCCGCGTTGGTGACCGCCGCCACGTACTTGCCGTTCGACAGGAACTGCGTGTGCGGCATGATCGTGTGCGGCGTGCGATAGCGGCGCAGCGGCACGGCGATGTTGGGCGGCGACACGAACATCGTGTCTTCCGGACGCGGCTCGGTGACCGGACGCTGGCGCGGCACGCGCTCCTGCAGCAGCAGCTCGGTCGCCCGGATGCGCGGATCCGAATGGAAGCGGCGGACCATCACGTCGCCGTTGATGGCGTTGGCCATCGCGATCAACAACATGCCGGCGTGATGCGCGAAGAACGCGGTCACCGGCGTGCCGGTGCCGCTGATGCGCCCGCCGGCGCGATCGGTGTAGTCGACCGATTCGAAGAATCCGTACTCGCCGAAGAGTCCATCCGCGGCCAGGCGGCGAAGGTTCTTGGCGCTCCGCGCCGGATCGATCATCACCGCCAGCGCCGTCGCATACGGCGCGATGACCAGCTCGTCGCCGAGGCCGCGCTTCAGGCCGAGCCCCGGCACGCCGAAGGCCTTGTACTGATAGTTGCCGGCGCGATCGACGGCGAGATACGCGGACTCCGAGATGCCCCACGGCGTGCCGCGCGTGATGCCGTAATCGATCTGCCGACGCACCGCCATGCGGCACGACTCGTCGAGCAGCGTCTCCGGGAAGTTCCGCATCACCAGCAGCGGCATCAGGTACTCGAACATCGTCGCGCTCCATGACAGGAGCACCGGAGATCCGCGCACGCTGGTGATCAGGCGGCCGAGATGGAACCAGTGCCGCTCCGGCACGTCGCCCTTCGCAATCGCGATGAAGCTGGCCAGCCGCGCCTCGGACGCGAGCAGGTCGTAGAACGACGCGTCGAGCCGCGCGCCGCCGAACTGATCGGCGAGCCGGTAGCCGATGGCGAAGAGCTGGCGCTTGCGGTCGTAGAGAAAGCCGAAGCGCATTTCGTCGAAGTAGGCGTCGGCGCGATCGGCGATCGAGATCATGCGCGCCGCCCGCGCCCGGCCCTCGTCTTCCTCACCCTGGCTTTGCGCGAGCTCGCGCATCGCCGCCGACAGCGTGAGCAGAGCGGCCGCATAGTTGCCGCTATCCACCGTCGACACGTACTTCGGCATCAGCGGCATCAGGTTCTGCGTGTCGTACCAATTCAGCAGGTGCCCTTCGAAGTGCTCGAGCCGGTCGATCGTCGTGAGCGTGGCTTCGAGGCGCTCGACCAACGCGCCGGCGTCGATGAAGCCGAGGTCGTGCGCCGACACCGAGGCGAGCAGGCTCATCGCGATGTTGGTCGGCGAGGTGCGATGGGCGATGCGCGGCTCGGGATCGAGCTGCACGTTGTCGGGCGGCAGCCAGCGATCGTCGGCGCCGACGAACGTTTCGAAGTACTTCCACGTCGCCCGCGCCACGGTCTTCAAGTACTCGCGATCGTCGTGCGTGATTTCCGGTCGCGATGACGGCGCCGGCTTGCTGAGCTGATACGCGATCAGCGGCGCGATCGCCCAGAGCGCGATGATCGGCAGCGCCGCCGGCAGGCCCTGCGGGCGCGCGATCAGAATGGTGACGAACGCGATGCCGGCGATGATCGGGCTGGCCCGCATCGCCTCGTAGAAGCCGTCGACGCCGAGGCGCCTGGCCCGCGCCGCCACCGCCGCCGCGGTCTCCCACTGCAGGAAGCGGCCCTGTCCCGTCAGCATCCGCGCCAGCGTGACGCCAACGGCGTCGAGCATGTCCCACGCCTGGTGCGCGAGGAAGGTCAGGTGAATCGCGATGCGCGCGAAATCGGTGCCGAGGTCCTCGGTCCAGGCGCGGAGGAACACCTTCAGGCCCAGGCCCTTGCGCGGTCCGGCAAAGACCGAGAGCGCCCGGGCGATTGCCGCGAACGACATCGTGGCGAGCGCGGCCAGCGTCCACACGATCGGGCGGCCGGGCAGGAACGCCCAGCCCGCGATGAACAGCGCCACCAGCGACGGCGCCACCAGGCTGCGGCGCAGGTTGTCGAGAATCTTCCAGCGCGAGATCAGCGGCAGGCGATTGCGCTCGAGGCCGCCGCGCGTCGGCACCCACGGGAACAGCCACCACAGGATCTGCCAGTCGCCGCGCACCCAGCGATGCTGGCGGCGCGCGTGCGTCAGCACGTTCGACGGGTAGTCGTCCACGACCTCGACGTCGGTGACGAGGGCGGCCCTCGCGTGGAGGCCCTCGAAGAGATCGTGTGACAGCAGCGCGTTCTCGGGCACGCGCCCTTCGAGCGCGGTCATGAACGCGTCGATGTCGTAGAGGCCCTTGCCGGTGAAGATCCCTTCGCCGAACAGGTCCTGATAGACGTCCGACACCGCGGTGGTGTAGGGATCGACGCCGGTGTGGCCGGCGTAGGTGCGCGCGAACAACGATCCTGCCGCGCTCGCCATCGTCACGCTGACGCGCGGCTGCAGGATGCCGTAGCCGTCGATGACGCGCTTGCTCTTCGGATCGATCACCGGCCGGTTGAGCGGGTGCGAGATGATGCCGATCAATTCGCGCGCGGCATCGCGCGGCAGCTGCGTGTCGGAGTCGAGCGTGAGGCAGTACTTGATGCCGGCGAGCGCGTCGAGCGGGCCGACCTGCGTGGTGAAGCTCGTGTCGGTGGCGCCGCGCACCAGCCGGTTGAATTCCTCGAGCTTGCCGCGCTTGCGCTCCCATCCCATCCACACCTGCTCGCGCTCGTTCCATTGCCGATCGCGGTGGAAGAGAAAGAACTTCGGGCCCGGCTCGCCGCCGGCGCGCGCGTTCAGATCCTCGATGCCGGATCGCGCCGCCGCGAGGATCGCTTCGTCGTCCACGGCGACGCGTGCCGGAGCATCGGCATAGTCCGACAGAATCGCGAAGTGGATGCGCGGATCGCGGTTGGCGATCGCGACCACCTCGAGATGTTCGAGCAGCGACGCGACCCCTTCGATGCTGGTGAGCAGCGTCGGGATCACGACGATGGTCTTGGATTCTTCGGGGACGCCGTCGAGGAATTCGAGGCGTGGCAGCGCTTCGGGATAGACGAAGCGGCTGGCGAGCTTCTGCACGAATGCGATCGCCAGTTCGCTCGCCGGAATGAGGCACAGGATCGCGACCGCCGCGAGCATCGCCGGGGCGGCGCCGAGCAGCCACGCATAGGCGAGCGCCGCGGCAAGCAGCGGTGCCAGCGCCGCGCCCAGCGCGCCGAGATACACGCCCGTGGCGTGGGCCCTGACCACGCGGCGCACGCGCGATTTCAGCTTCGGGTGATAGCCGAGATCCAGCTCGAGGCCGGCGCGGCCGCGGCCGATCAGGTGATAGCCGACATGGGCGGCGGCGCGGCTGCGCGACTGCGAGGCGACCTGCCGCGCCGTCTCCACCGCCTTCAGCGCGACCCTGATCTGCGACTCGGCGTTCGGTTCGGCGAGCTCCTCCACGGCGCGGCGCTGGCGATCGCGGCTCAGGAAATCCATCCGCGAATAGATGCCCGACGGATCGCGGCGCAGCACGTTCTCGACGAGGCTCACGCCCTCGACGTAATCGCGCCAGTCGATCGTCGTGCACAGCCGCAGGCTGGTGATCGCGTTCGCCACCGAGGCCTGGCTCGCGGCCTGCCGCTGCTGCTCGGCGCGCACGATATCCTCGGCCATCAATCCGCGGCCGGTGAGGTTGCGCTCCAGCGCGGCGCGCAGCGGCGAGCGGCGCACGTCGTACTCGCGCGCGCGATGCAGCATCTGCATCAGGTACGCGTCGTGCGCGTCGTTCGGAATCACCACCTCGTCATCCGGCGGGCCCGCGTCGATCTGCGCGACGTCCTCGTCGGCGCCGAGCCGCGCGGCGCGGCTGGCGAGAATCTCGTCGGCCAGGCGGCGCAGGTTCTCGATCAGCGCGAGCTTCAACATGCTGGGCCAGGCCCAGAGCTCGCCGAGCGTCAACGGCGCGACGCGTTGATAGCTGTTCAGGAACAGCGCGAGCTGCGGCAGATCGAGCCGGCTGTCGGTATGCCGGAGCAGCGCGACCGCCATCGCATAGATGCGCGCCTCGCCGGCTTCCTCACGCGTCGCGAGCGAGGGCAGCTGCCGGTAGTAGCGGCGCGGCAGGTGCTCGCGGATTTCCACGAGCTCCGACGAAATCAGGTGGAAGTTGTCGAGGAACCACTCGGTGGCGGGCGTGACGAAGGCGCCTTCGCGCACGTCCTCGGCGAGCGTGCGATAGGCGGCGTCGAGGACGCGCTCGTTGTCGCGCAGGCGCGGATAGATGCTGCGCGCGTGGCGGCGCCGCGAATCGATCGTGAAGCTGGCCGCGAGGGCGAGCGCCCGCTCATCGAGCCGCTCGGAGCTCAGCGGTTCGTCGCGAAATGGCTTTTGGCCGTCCCGAATCCCGGCGCGCACAGCAGTGAAGAGCAAACATGCTTGAGGATCCAAGATCGGTACCAGCTCTTGGGCTGGATTTCGGGGATTTCCGTCGGCAAATCAGCTAAAGCTGGTTACCGCTCACCAAAGGTCGGCAGCGCGCTACCGTGGCGGCAGAGCTGGTCGAGACGCTGGTGTAACGTAGTTCGATGCCGCTCATTCAGGTCGATCGATTACCCGTGCGCGAGATCTTCCCGGGCCTGCGCGCACGACTCATTCACAGCGAGCGCGTTTCGCACTCATGGGTGGAGATCGATGCGGGCGCGACGTTCCCCGAACATCAGCATCCGCACGAGCAGATCGTGAGCATGATTGCCGGTGAACTGGAGCTGGTGGTGGACGGCGTCGCGCATCGGCTCGCGCCTGGCCAGGTGTTCGTGATCCCGCCCGAGGCGCGGCACTCGGGCCGCGCGCTGACGGCGTGTCGCGTCCTCGACGCATTCGCGCCGATCCGCGAGGACTACAAGTAGATCTCGGATCTCGGATTTCGGATCTCGGATCTACTTCGGAGGCTCGCCGAATTTCGACAGCACGAGGGCCGTGCGCCGCACGATCGTTTCCTCGCCCATGTTGTTGCGCAACACAGCTACGACGGTG
>Ga0111538_10012500_pt1 | contig 11225 bp, 11 predicted proteins | sample SoiMethybrSBSTD1_FD_79669 | JGI IMG/M metagenome (GOLD analysis project Ga0111538, IMG submission 79669) | Bulk soil microbial communities from a Populus tree surrounding site in Tennessee, USA - Soil MetaG P. TD hybrid SBSTD1 (version 2)... | ecosystem: Environmental > Terrestrial > Soil >... | reverse complement strand
CCATTTTATTCATTTTTCTGATTTGAGAAAGTTCATTGGATAATACTTTTGCATATTGGCTATCATGATTTTGCATGGCATAAACAATCCTCTTAAAAATTAAATGATCTTTTTCATGCATTTTATTTGAAATTCCATCTAATTTAGAAATTTGAAGTTGTAATTTTTTTTGAGCATCTTCAATTTTGGGTTTTAAAGGAACAGGAGATTTTATATTATCCATAAACTTATTCTCAAGAAGTTTATTTGCTACACTTTCGTTAGTTGTAGGTTTTATCCACCTTTTGTTAAACGACATCTGCTATCTATTCACCAAAAACCTATGAAACAAATTTGTTTATAAATAAGATTGTAACTGTATCTATCTTAATTAGAGATACATTCTACAAGCAAATATATACTCGAGAAATGGGATAGTGTTTGCGAAGTTCATTAAGATTATATTCATATCCTTTAAAATTTATAATTGAGAGAGTGATCTTACACGTTTATGATATATTATAATATTAAGAATATCCTACAAGACGGTTAAATATCCCCTATAATTTAATTATTTTTACTTACCGTTGCTAACATTTAAGCGTTAAATTTTTATAGAAAATTCCAAGGAAAGAACGTATATTGTAGATACTCCACAAAAGCTATTTCATTTTTAAGTTCCTAATTATATATCCTTAATTTTTATTCTGTATGAATAATAGGATTGACCGGATAGGCTCCACATAATCGACAAAATTGCCCAGTCCACCTAAAATTACCATTACAATCAGGACATATTCTTTGTTCTCTTAATCCTATTTGTGATTTTGGTGGGGGATAGTATTTTCTATACGTTTTATAATAAAATAAATGTTCCTTATTGCGAATATTAACATTTTCCATCTCTTTAATACTTTGAATTTGACCTAAAAATTCTTTATTAGCAAGGAATTGATTTTCGAAATAGTTTATTATTTTTGAAAATCCTGAGCCTTCTTCTTGAGCTTCCTTCTCTCTCCAAGCTGTATTTTCTAAATGTTGCCATTTTTCAAAACATTTTCTCAATATAAACTTGCCCCATACTTTATTCTTACGCTGGCCTATTTTCAACGATATATCAATAGATTTGGCAAATTTGATAAATGTTTCATCAAGATATGGTGAAGTTATCTTAACATTGAAAAAGTTACCTATTGTTATTGAGGGAAAATGCATTATATCCACTAATCTTTTAACTTCTTCTTCCAATTTTTTCATATCATTAAAATACCTTTTTAGATAATTATATCCAGCAAATAACTCATCTCCGCCATCTCCTGTCAGTAAGTTTACAACACCCAATTCTTTAGCTTTTTGCACTGCAGCAAAAATTACACTAGCGTTACGAATAAAGATGGGATCAAATGTTCGAAATAATTCGATTATTTTCTCTTCAATTTTTAGTAATTCATCAGTTGTTATTTTTATTGTGATATGCTTTGCCCCAAATTGATTAGCAATTAATTGGGCATATTCCGAATCTGATGCATTGGAACCGTCCAGTGTAACCGTGAATGTATATTCAGGTTTTTGAAAACTAGCAATGATGCTACTATCCAAGCCCCCTGATAGTAAAAGGCCACTAGCTTTCTCTTTTGTGATGATCTCTTTCAACATAAAATAAAGTTTATTACAGTATGAAGCTTCATAAGATGATAGATCTTCTCTCAATTTACAATATAAAGGTCAAAGTAAGATAAATGTTATAATGGTCTTAATAGATTAAGAATTCACAATTTGATGCACTTTAAGAAAATATTCCTACATAGTTAAGTTTTATCGCCGCAAATAAATGATGAAATAGAATAAATTTTTTTAATCATTTTGACTGCCAAATTTTGATATTTTACTTGGAAAGAAATGAATTATGTGTTCAAATTCATGCTTTATTGTACACAAGGTAATTGCTGTAGGAGGGAAAAAATTTTTACAAAAGATTTTTAAATGCTTCCTATAGGGTATGATCTTATGGAAGAAAAAAAGATAAAAGTAAATAATAGAGAATACAGTATTACTTTAAATGATCAAACTCAACTAAACGCAATGAAACTTAAACGGTTATATCAGCAAAGCTATAATGATATGGACAGTTTCGACGAGGTTAGTACTGAAATATCTACAACCATCAATAACCTTTTAAAAAGGTCTATCTCTCCGGAGATTCGTGAAGAGGATATGGATGGCGCGATTCAACAGATACTTAGAATGTATGAAAAAAAAGGAAAGAAATAGACTACATCTAATAGTTAGAATCTATAGAAAATTATAAGTTGTTTTCATGATAGTTTTGTTATGCTTCCTAATTGGTGACATTTTAAACGAATATAAAAAAGTACTTGAAAGATTAGGTAAAGATAAACACCAATAATATAAATAAGATATTATTCATGATTCATTCGAATGAATCATGCCCTAAAAAAATGTATAAATCCTTCATGTGGCTTGACCTATGGAATACACAATAATGATTATTTATGTTCTTGTGGCTCCTTTCTGGATATTCTGTATTCAGAAAGACCTGAAAAAGAATTAATAGAGATATTTTACCAAAGAAGAAATCCTAATGGAAATATTTATAATGAAAGCGGTGTCTGGAGATTTAGAGAATTATTAAATTTTCCTGAAATAGACACTGATAATATCAATGAATGTTCAAAAGTTCTCGTTTCTCTCGATGGCGCAGAAGGCAGGTTATCTAAACCATATAATATGTCAAAAGTTGCAGATTTTGTAAATCTTCCTCATGAAAATCTTTTTCTGCAACCAGAAGGATACAATCCCAGTGGATCTTTCAAAGATAATGGTATGTCATCTGCAGTAACTCATGCAAAAATGCAAAAGATTAAGACACTAGTTTGCGCATCCACAGGGAACACATCTGCATCAGCAGCCATGTATGCTTCCAATGAAAATATGGGCTGTGATGTTTTTATTCCAAAAGGAGAAATTGCTCCGGGTAAATTAGGACAGGCCTTTCAGTTTGGTGCTCAAGTTATTGAAGTAGATGGAAATTTTGATGATGCACTACAGTCATCTTTAGAATATTCAAAAACCTCAAATGGATATACAGTTAACTCTATTAATCCATTTCGAATAGAAGGCCAGAAAACTATTATTTACAGAGCCTTAGAAACTTTAGAATGGAATCCTCCTGATTGGATCGTCTATCCAGGTGGTGCATTGGGAAATATATCCAGTTGTGGGAAAGCATTGATAGAACTATATCAATGGGGATGGATCCAAAAAATTCCTAGAATTGCAGTTGTAAATGCAGAAGGAGCAAATACATTATATGAGCTTGTTAATGGAAAGTTTGAAAATACAAAGCTCCACTGGAATGAGGGTAAACCAGATATGAATAAAATTCAACGATATTATGAATATAAAAAGAAAAAAAATATTCTTCCTAAAACGAGGGCTACTGCAATTCAAATTGGTAAGCCTTCAAACATTGTTAAAGGCTTAAGAGCTCTATGGTTTACTAATGGATTAGTAATCCAGGTGAATGACGTTGAAATGATGGATGGAATGTCCATAGTAGGACTCAATGGATTTGACTGTGAACTTGCCTCTGGAGCAGTTCCTGCTGGAATAAAAAAATTACGAAAACAAGATATTATGAAAAAAGATGATATTGTTGTTGGAATTTTGACTGGAAGACAAAAAGATCCATCAATATCCATGGAATATCATATGAATACTAAAAATCGATTTTCCAATCCTCCGAAAAATATTTATCAATAATTTCTTATTAGTTTGAGAAGAAACAATAAGTTAATAAAGTTTATTTTTTAAATTTTCTTTTTTTTTTCGAAATGCTTACTCTCTCCTTATGATATGTATTTTTTAAAACAGAGATCATAGCGTCTGCTTTCCTTTCAGTTTCGTTCCATTCGTTCATTGGAATAGAATCCATTACTATTCCAGCACCGGCTTGTATGTACCCCTGCTTCCCATGTATGAAAATTGATCTTATTGTTATAGCAAAATCACAGCATCCATTGAAAGAAAAATAACCTAGGGCACCAGCATAAGCTTCTCTTCTCTCTTTTTCCAGTTCGTTTATTATTTCCATTGCCCTCACTTTGGGTGCTCCCGAAACCGTACCAGCCGGAAATAAGGCTTTTAAAGCATCATAAACATCCACCTTATCTGATAAGTGTCCTACAACATGTGAAACTATATGTTGAACATGGCTAAAACGTTTAATATTCATCAACGATTTGACTTTTACCGTACCATAATCAGAAACACGACCTATATCATTCCTTGCAAGGTCGACTAACATTGTATGTTCAGCTAATTCTTTTTCATCTTTTAATAAATCCTCTCCAAGCTTAGTGGTTTCTTCTTCATTTTTTCCTATGGGTCTCGTTCCAGCAATAGGAAAGGTCTCAATTACTTTTCCGGTGACTCGAAGAAGCATTTCTGGACTAGATCCTATTATATAACGTTTGCCAATTTTAAAGAGATACATATATGGAGATGGATTTAATTCGCGTAATGATGAATAAACATGAAGGGGGTTTCCCTCAATATTGAATTTAAAGTTCTTTGATAGAACTACTTGAAAAATATCTCCATCATAAATAAAACGTTGAGCCTTTTTTACCAGTTTTATGAATTGTGATTTAGTAAGGTTTCTTTTCGGAACAGTACACCGAATATTGTTCAAATAAAATTTTTGCTCACTACTAATATTCTTATTCTTGCGATCTATATTAGTCGTAAAGGTATGACTCTCCGTGTTTAATATTTTATAAATATCTTCTATTTGGGATTCAGTTCCGCGGTAAAAATAATATGGTTGGTTTTCTTGATGGTCATATATTATTCCATCTGTGAAAATTCCAAACTCAAGCAATGGAAAATTAAGTATCTTTTTCTTTGGAGCAGGTAATCTTTCCCAAAATTTTATCGCTTCGTAACTGATGTAACCAACTGCTCCACCAATATATCGATAATCAATATTAGGTGGAGATATTTTTGGAAGGATAGAGCGTAATTGGGATAATGGTTCACTCACCTTGAGATTTTTTACTATTTGCTTATTTCTATTAAAAATAACAAAATTTTTTGAATTACATTGTACTGTGAAATTGGGATTAAATCCGATAATAGAGATTTCCGCCAATTCTTTGGGTCCAGATAGAGATTCAAAGATAAAAGTAGAATCAAAAAAATGAAAAATGGCAGAATAAATTTCGAATGGATTTTTATTGGTACTCAGTTTTTTGAAATGTAAAGTATTTAATTTCTTTAGTTGTGAAAGAGATATTGAATTATTCACTTATAAAATGGCCTCTACCAATTCATTCAATTTTAAAAATTTAAGTTTATGTAATTAAAGTTCCGATATGATACTTTATTTTTTTTCGAGGAAGAGTAGCTCTATATATATATAAAATTAAAGAGTTCAATATATTCCTAAAAAAAGTTTTTGCTTAAGTGTTCATCAAAATTATCTAGGTAAATCCCTTCATTTCTGCTAGATACTCATTTTGACTCTACTATTATTATATTAGGTTATTAATATGATAACTTTTCGATATTTAAGGCTAGACTACAAAATTGACTTTTATAGGCCTACAAAAATCAAATAAAATCTCTACGAGTGTTGGATTTATTCTTATTCTAGAGCTAAAATAGATTTAAGAAAATATTAAAAGATGAAATAATCCAATAACATATGTTTTTCTCTTTTTCTACTTCAATCAACCCGAAAGCCGTATTTTTTTAAATTCGAAGAATATCGTTTTGTTCATTTACGATAAACAAAGTGATTTTGTATAGAGCTAAAACAAACAATATTGCCAGTTAAATTGAATTTCCTTGAAATTGTACCAATTCAGAAATTTAATCTGATGTAATTTCCAAAATCTCCTTTTCATTAAGATTGTCATAATCTTCATTAGTGATTAATGGTATTTTCCATTTATAACATAAATATCGATTTTTGCTTGGAGATTGCGACTTCAACTTATCAATGAACATGTTACAGGATGATTCATCTTCAAATACTATATTTTTTAACTGGCTAACCATTCCCTCTATTTGGACAGTTACCAAATAAACTTTTTTCATTTTATTTCTTTAGACTTAAGTTAATTGAGGAGCATAATATACCATTTTTAACTCAATTTTCTTTCCAAAAAGAAGGTAAAAGATTTCTCGGCTCTTGCCTCCTCTTATTGTGTTCTTTCCATTATATTTGGGAAAAGGTAGTACAATTTTTGCCTCATTTGATTCATCCCTATAATTTTCTATTTGGATTAATTCGAACCAAAAATGGTCTTGGACTAATTTGCAATAATAAGTAAGCTGTAGACCAATAGGAATATTATAATTAACTTTAATGTTGAGATCTATTTTTTTAGAAAAAAATTTTACCAAGGAAGATCTAACAGAAGGAAAAATATTCATTTTTATCTATAATTCATTGTTTCTTTAAATATATATTGTACCCTATAAAAACAATTTATATTTTAATAGTCACCTTTAATCATTTTTTCTTATCGAGTTTTAGAATTGAATAAAAGTTTCTCGAGTAAATCCCAGGAATTTTTAGTTAAAGCTCTAAAGATGTTTACACCAGACTATTGTCTGAGTAATTAACGTTAATTCTGAGTTGCTAACTTTTTATGAATATTATTTTTCCCTTATTGAATTAGAGCTAGATTTAATAAGATATAATGTAATAAAACAATCATATTTGTCAAAAACACCTCTTCTAAACAAAAATAAATTAATGGAAATAGTATAAAATGCCATGCAAGGGAATATGTTTACGACATAAGGCATTAAAACCAAAGAGTGGACAACGTTACATAATTGGACAGAAACGTTGTCAAGTTTGTCAAATTTTTATAAAATGGGAAGGATTATGGTGTCCTTGTTGTGGATATCGATTACGTACCAGACCCCGGAGCAGAAAATACAAAGTACAGTTCAATGAAAAGGTAATAAAAAATTTAATAACCAAAGTTACTGCAAAAAAATAGATTTGATAAATTGTAATTATTTATAATTTATGGATATTATAAAATCATCCAAATATTTAGGCTTATGATTCACAAGTTCACTCAAATTAAGCTATTAATTCTTATCTCAAAAATATGTGAAGAAAATCCCTATAACAAATGGGCCATTATATAAACAAATACGTTGTTTGATATCAGTTTAATAATTAATAACGGATAAATGTAAGAGTTAGGTGAAATAATTTTTAGTTCCATATTTTATAATTATTTCTAGCTATTATATTGTTCTCTTACCCCCTTTCAGAGGCAAGAATCTAATTTAGGAGAAAAGAATTATGTAGATTTAAAGTACTAATAAATAAATTCGGATAAACTCAAATAATTATGCAGAAATAAATATTCATAAAATAGAATGGTATATCATCTTAACATGATATCAAATTGGGATTAATGGAATTTTCTAGCGACGGAAGATTTTCTTTAAACAAGATCTGCTTTGGCAAATCTGTTACCAATGCTGGTAATTTTAATTTTTACATCATTTCCAACTTTACCATCTTTAACAAAGATCACAAAACCTTGAACTCGTGCAACACCATCGCCTTTATAACTGGTTTCAGTTATTTGTACATTATATTCTTTTCCTAATTCTACAGGTTTATTAGTAAAGTTTCGTTGCTCATTATTATCGCCATACTGTTCATTACTAGTATTACTCATAAAATTAGTGAAATACAAGATAATATGAATGAATGCATTTCGATGTTAAAATAACTTTTTATAAAATGATTACATTAATATATCTTTTATTCCAGGGATTTATAAAAATCCTATGATCTTGGCAAGCAAAAATCAAATAAATGATAATTATTACAAGATCATTTCGTCAGAAAGGCTAGAGATTTGTAAGTCTTACGAGTACCACACCTCTTAATTCGAGAGCATTATAAAAGGCGGAATAATTTGTAATACTGGGAAAAATTTTTCAGGATGAAAGACTCATTTTACAAACCAAACTGTGCAAAATTTTATTCTATTAATAGTGATTATATGTTATTTGTATTAGAAGGAAGGTGAGGAAATTAGAAAGATTTCATTATTTCTTAACACATTGATTATTTACAATAGCTTTACATTTATTGCTATGTCTCCAACTACCATTCATAAAAAATTCTAAATGTTTATTGTTGTTATTGTCAATTATAATACGTTCATCGTTATTTTTTGCAGTATTTGATTTCCTTATAGTCTCAATTACTTTTCTCATACTTAATTATTGGTTTTTTCTTATAAGAACGTTAGGTTTATTATTTTTCTAATAATTTAGGGATTAGAAGAAGGAATTTCACATAAGGAGTTACAATATGTAGATTTTAAAAAGTCATATTAATCAATTTTACTGTAGTGTATATAGTATTATCATTGAAAGAGATATAAAGTAAAAAGTAAAATAATTGGAATATCTTTATAGAAATATATTAGTTATTGTTCTCTATTGTTGGATGATGATGCTTTAATTTGGAAATAGATTCAGATACATTTGTTAAATGTTTAAGATGCAAACACCAAAAAATTGATCACGATAAAAATGCTAAAATTGATAAAATGAAATGTCTAATCGAAAATTGTACCTGTAAAAAATTTAAACCAGATAGAAAATATTACCGGTCAAGTAAAAAATAGATCAATGTGAAACAATATTTTTTATGAATATGCTATTACAAAACATTAAATCATTATATTTTATATATGGGCATGGATGAACCTTATCGCAAAATCGATTTAAGTTTGGAAAACCTTGTTATTGCCAAACGAATATATCACTATAAAAAAATAAATTCAACCCAACAACTCGCTATTTCATTAGCTAAAAGCAATATTGACCATGAACATGGAACCGTTATAGTGGCTGATGAACAAATGGAAGGAATCGGCCGCGCTAAAAAAAAATGGGCTTCTCCAATTGGCGGATTATGGATGTCATTAATTATTAAACAGAAAATTGAAATTGCTAAAATTAATTTGATTTCTGTAATTTCAGCAATTTCTGTATGTGAAGCTATATATAAAATTTCTCATGTAAAAAGTTATATAAAATGGCCTAATGATATTATAATAAATGAGAAAAAAATTGCAGGTATTTTAATAGATACTAATATAAATAATAGTAAAAACGACTATATAATTATTGGTATAGGAATTAATATCAATATCGATATTTCAAAAATTAATCTCTCCGTTGAATCCAACAATATATTACCTATTAGAGTAACATCTATAACTAACGAAAGTAAAGTAAAAAATATTAATCGGTTTACTCTAATGAAACAATTACTACGAAAATTAGACTTTTATTTGTCCTTAATCCAGAACGATAAATATCATAATAAAATTATCGAAATATACAAAAAACTTAGCAATTTATTAGGAAAAAGAATAGTTATTTACCACGAAGGCTTGAAAAAAAATAGTGGTATTGTAAAAGATATAGAAAATGGAGGAGGGCTAATCCTAGAACGAGAGGATAAGGTAGAAGAAATAATATATTCTGGGGAAATTACTATTAGAGAACAAAATAACAAATAAAAAATTTTTATCAATTTAAGCTTTGTAGCCTTATTTCCATGTCACAAACGAAATGAAATGGTTCCATTCAAAAAAAGGATTTATTATTGAATCACTTTTTCTACAAAGGTTCATGAAAATCTAGTTAATGGTTAATTTAATTCTCGTTTATTCTCCAACTAAATTATTCATTCCTGCTTACAAATAATTGCTATATCATTAACATTGGTTCCTGTTCTTCCAGTTATGAGACGTGAACAAACTTTTTTAAGTAATGTTTCACTATCATGAAACTTCAAGAAGGAGGTAACATTAATTTTGTTTCGGTTAATATATTCTAAGGTGAAAGGAGATACTATCCCTCCAGCAGATTCAGAATTGCCATCAATTCCGTCTGTTCCACAACACATTATAGTAAAATTATCCAAGTTTTGAATGCCTTGAAGATAATTTATAGAAGAAACTACTGCTTCTTGATTTCTTCCTCCTTTTCCAATATATTTATTATTTAAATTCTTACTTGTAGTCAAATTTACTATGGTCTCTCCTCCCATCACGTATGCAAAGAAATTAAATCTATATTTAGTACGAGAGGATGTTGTTCCATCAAATTTAATTAATTCAGCTAACTCTTTTCCCCAAACCTTAGCTTCAGAATTGACACTGGATCCTAAATACTTAGCATTTAATCCCAAATTTTGTAATTCTTCCATTGCGCTTTTACAAGCTATTTCATTATTCCCGATCAAAATATTATTTACATTTTTATAGAGTTTATCATTAATGTTTGGAGTATCTTCAATAAGTCCATTATTTCCATCTTCTATTATTTTTTTGACATTTACTATATGTGTTGTATTTTCAGCGTTATTTGGATACCATAATTTATATTTTTCCAATATTTCTCTACAATTTGCAAAAGTTGAATTATCTCCAACCGTAGGTCCTGATCCAATAGTACTTAGATCATCGCCAACAACGTCCGATATAATCAAGGTGATTATCTTAGCTTTATTAGTAACATATTGTGGAAGTCTGCCTCCTTTAATTTTTGATAAATGTTTTCTAATTGTATTAATTTCTTTTATCGAAGCTCCGGACTCTAGTAATAGTTTGGTAATGTGTTGTTTAGAGGTAAGGTTTAATCCATCGACAGGACAACACAGTAAGGAAGAAGAACCGCCAGAAATAAGGACGAACACTAAAGATTTATTTTGAATGTTTTTTAATAAAGCAATTATTTGGTTGGTTGCACGGATACTATTTTGATCTGGAATCGGATGACCAGCTTCTATTACCATTAGATCATTAGGCAAAACTTTTTCATTATATGGTATCGCTATCGCTCCGGTGGAAATTTCTAAATTTAGTTTTTCCATCAAAGCTTTAGCCATTCTTGCCGTTGCTTTTCCAGCTCCAAAAATATGAAACGATTCATAATCTTTTAAATCAAAATAGTATTGAACCTCATAGACGTCTCTTACTACAAGTTTTTTATTATCCTGAATGCAAATCGAATTTTTTATTAAAACACACGGATCAACTGATGCCATGGCTTTTTTCAAAGCAGATAAAGCAATATTAAATGAGGAGAATTGACCATGATGTTGAAATAACTCTTTTTCATTTTGGATAATTGGCATTTATTAATAAAAGAACAGT
>Ga0111538_10012498_pt1 | contig 11225 bp, 11 predicted proteins | sample SoiMethybrSBSTD1_FD_79669 | JGI IMG/M metagenome (GOLD analysis project Ga0111538, IMG submission 79669) | Bulk soil microbial communities from a Populus tree surrounding site in Tennessee, USA - Soil MetaG P. TD hybrid SBSTD1 (version 2)... | ecosystem: Environmental > Terrestrial > Soil >... | reverse complement strand
GCTCATGTGTTGGTGGATGGCGACGATGTTGATGCCTTCCTTGCGCATGGCGCGCAGGACGGGTTGGAGCTCGTTCTCCTGCATGGCGAAATCGCCATCGACCACGGCGGCGTCATCGGTGCCCCCGAAAGACGCCCAAGTGTTGATGCCCATCTCCTTGCCGACCGGCACGCCGTGCATGGATGCCGTGCGGCCGATGACGATCTTGAACATGCCCTGGTTGGATTGTCCCTTCACCCCGAGCGCCGCTTCCAGCGGAGCCGCGGTGATCGAGCTGGGTGAAGCTATCGTTCCCCGGAACGATTTTGTGGGAGAGGGATTCGCAGCGCGGATCTCGGCGATTTTGTCGTAAACCCTCTTCACCCCGGCAGCGAGCGCCTTGGCGTCGCCGTGGCCGCCGATGTGCATGAAGAACACCTTCGGCTCATCGAAGAAGAAGTGGTTGTGCAGCGCCGTCACCTCGAGGCCGGCATCGAATGCTGCGCTCATGGCCGGATTGACCTCGTCCTCGAAGACGACCGTATCGCCCATCAGCATTGCGCCACCATGCGCGGGCGTGAATGCTGCCCAGGAGCCGAGGCCCATGAAGGGGGGCATTGTCCACCGGTCGACCGCGATCTTTACGTCGGTGCGCGGCTTGGTGACTTTGAAGACATTCTCCTCCGGAATGAGCTGGCCCTTGAGGCCGGTGGCCTGCTCAATCGCGGCCGTGTCGAGATTGACGGCTTGGGCCAGGGCACCGTGCTGATTAGGGGCCAGCACAGTTGCTCCAAGAAGTGCGGCGAACAAGATGTTGGGTCGCATGTGGACCTCCTCTTCGCTAGGACCGCGGCACGGCGGTCCTTTCCTGCTTCCCTCCACCAAAACGTGAGCAATTCGCCGAGGTTCGCGCGTTCACGCAGATTTGCCGTAGTGCGTGAACAGGTTGTCGGCATTTCTCCATCGGATCGCCGTCATGAAGGTGTCGACGTAGGTCGCAGCCTTGGCGCCGTAGTCGATGTGATAGGAGTGCTCGTACATGTCGAGCGCCAGGATCGGCTGGCCGCCCGCGAGTGTGTGGCAATGGTCGGCGGCCCACTGGTTGACCAGGCGCCTGTCGCGCGGCGACCACGACAGCAGCACCCAACCGGAGCCGCCACCGAGCGCCTTGCCCATGGCGATGAACTCGCTGCGCCAGCGCTCAACCGAGCCAAAGTCCCGTGCGAGGGCTGCGGCGAGGTCCTTGCCCGGCGCGCTCTCCTCACCCAATCCATCGAAGAACAGCTCGTGCAGGATCATGGAGTTCGTGGCGATCAGCTCCTCGCGCTTGAGGCCATTGAGGAGGAAGTTGGGCGCCGTATTGAAATCCAGGCCCGCGAGCTGCTCAGCGATGAGGTTCAACCGCTTCACCGCGCCGCCGTAGTTGTTCTCGTAGTGGCTTACGATCAGCTTTTCGGACATGCCTTTGACGTGCTGCGGATCGCAGCCGAGCGGCTTTATCTTGTATGACATCATCGGCGCTCCGGCTTGGGTGTGCATCAGGCAAGTGCTCCCGCGAGATAGAGGACAACGCCGGCTGCGCAGCATGCCGCGAGCGTCTGGATCATTCCCGCCTTGAATCGGAAGATGGCGACGGCTGCCGCGACCGAGAGCGCGAGCGCCCACCCGTCGACGCTTGTGAGGACGGGTGCATCAAACGCGAGCGGAAATGCCCGCACCGGCACGGTCTGGCGGAAGACCGTGTGGATCGCGAACCAAATGGCGAGGTTCAAGATCACCCCGACCACCGCGGCGGTGAGTGCCGACAAGGCTGCGTTGAGCGATTTGTTGCCGCGCAGCTTCTCGACGAACGGGGCTCCGAGGAAAATCCACAAGAAGCACGGTGTGAAGGTGACCCAAGTCGCGAGCAGTCCGCCGAGTGTTCCCGCCATCATGGGCGAAAGGCCGCCGGGATCGCGATATGCGGCCATGAAGCCCACGAACTGGAGCACCATGATAAGCGGCCCGGGCGTCGTCTCGGCCATGCCAAGCCCGTCCAGCATCTCGCCTGGCTTCAGCCAGCCGTAATTTTCCACGGCCTGCTGCGCGACATATGCAAGCACCGCGTAGGCGCCGCCGAACGTCACCATCGCCATCTTGCTGAAGAAGACCGCGATCTGGCTGAAGACGTTGTTGCTACCGACAGTTGCGAGCAATGCAATGACGGGGATCAGCCAAAGCGCCAACCACACGGACGAACTCTTCAATGCGCGGGCAACGGTTGGACGCGCATGCTCCGGCAGTTGCTCACCGAGCAGGCTATCGACAACGGCCTCGCCGCCCTTTTTGCTCGGCCCGTGACCGCCGCCGCCCTGAAAGGCCGTCACGCCCATAGTTTGAGCGGCGAAGCCGATGAACGCCGCTCCAAAAACGATGATCGGGAATGGTACGTTCAGAAAGAAGATGCCGACGAATGCAGCGGCAGCTAGCGAGATCAGCGCCCGGTTCTTGAGGGAGCGTTTGCCAATCCGGACCACCGCCTCGATGACGATCGCCAGCACGGCGGCCTTGAGGCCAAAGAATAGCGCCGCGACAATCGGAACGTTGCCCCAGCCCGCGTATATGTAGCTGAGCACCATGATGGAGATGATGCCGGGGACGACGAAAAGCCCCCCGGCCATGATGCCCCCGAGGGTTCGGTGCATCAGCCAGCCGATGTAGGTCGCCAGCTGCTGCGCCTCTGGGCCGGGAAGCAACATGCAATAGTTGAGCGCGTGCAGGAACCGCTCCTCGGAGATCCAGCGTTTCTCTTCAACCAGGATGCGGTGCATCACGGCGATCTGGCCGGCCGGACCGCCGAAGCTCAGCGCTGCAATCCGCATCCATGTCCAGAAGGCCTCGCGAAGAGAAACCCCATGCGCCAGGGTCTCCCTCGCTCCGCTCGACGTGGCTGCAGCAGCGCCGTTGTTCACATCAGGCTCCCGGCTTCGTGCTCGGCCAGTTGTGGGTCTCTGCGGTTGCATCCCGGCACCAGCGATACATGGCGTCGTAGAAGCCCATGGCCGCCTCGAGCTGCGCCAGATCGTCCCGGAACATGCGCGAATAGCCGAGCGAGGCGGCAAGAAGTCCCGCTGATTGCGGGGCGAGGTCCGGCCGTGCGGTGTCCGCGCCGCGGACGATCTTGGCGAGCTGCAGCAATGGGCCTGTCTTGAGAGCGAACTCCTCAAGCATGGTGTCGAAGGTGCAGGTATCGCCGCGATGACTCCAGAACACGTCATCGATGTCGAAGGGCGTCGCATTGAAGCGTTCGGCGACAGCGGTGACCTCCGACGGCAACACGAAGAGAAACACAGCGTTAGGATCGATGAAGCGCCGGATCAGCCAAGGGCAGGCGATGCGGTCGACTTTGGGTCGACTGCGCGTGACCCATACCGTGCGGCCCTTGTCGTCGCGCGGGGGCAGCTTGTCGGTGCGGACAAGCGGTTCATTCGCCTTCTTCCAGGCCTCGAAGCCGCCTTCAAGAGTCTGCGCGTCGATGCCGTCGTGGCGCAGCCAGGCGGCGGTGCCTTCGCTCAGCTTCTGCCCGCGTTGGCAAACGACGACCACGCTCTTGCCGCGATAGTCCGGCGCCCAGGTGGCGATAGCCCGATAGTCCCTGCGTAGCGAGCCCGGCACCAGCCTGGGATCGGCCCGATAGTCGTCGTCGATGCGAACGTCGACGATCGCCGGAGTTGCCGGCAATCCGATAAGCCTCGAGAATTGCTGAGTGGTGATCAGAGTGGTTGCGGGCATGGCGTCCCCTCCCCTACTCGGGTGCGTGGACGCGATGTTTCAGCCGCAGCCTCACGGGGCAATCGCGGACAGCCCCTTGCGCTCTTGATGCCATGGGCGTGATGCCGAGGCAAGAGCGCGTCGCGCCAGTCGCGCCGTTGTGAAGATAGAAGTTCCCGCTCATGCGGCATCTCCAGACAAGTCGAAGCGGAGGCCCGCGCCCGTTCGAACGGCCTCCTGATAGGCGGTCCATGCGGCCGCGACGTCCTGCACGCCGCTGCCGCTGGAATCGAAGATCACCAATTCGTCGGCTGAATGGCGCCCTTGCTTTTGGCCCGATGCAAGCTCCGCAAGGTCGGCATGCACCCGGTCTTTGGAGAGAGCGCCCGAACCCAAGGCATGTTTGAGATCACCGCCCCCCGCGCAGGCTTCCAGATCGTCGACCAGGATGCGCGCGCGGCGCATGAGGCCCGCGGCGATTTCGTGCTTCTCTGGATTGTCGGCTCCGACGGCGGCGACAAAGCAGCCATTGAGATCCAAGTCTTCGGTGAGGACGGGCGACTTTGACGTCGTACAGGTTATGCAGATGTCGACCTCAGCGACCGCCTCGCGAATGTTGGCGGCGCAGGCAATGATGCAATCCGATGTGGAATGAGCAGCGGCGAAGGCTTCAGCTCGCGCCTGGTCGATGTCAAAGACGCGCACGGTTCTCAGCGCAAAGACCGAGCGCAACGCCTGGAGTTGGTACCTGGCCTGGGCTCCGCAGCCGATGATGGCAGCGCGCGTCGAATCCCTGCGGGCACCGTATTGCGCTGCGAGCGCCGTCGTGGCGCCCGTGCGTATGCCGGTCAGCACAATTGAGTCCATGACGGCTAGCGGCCGGCCGTTCTGGGCGTCCGAGATCATTACAATGCCCTGGATCGTGGGGAGACCTCTGAGCTTGGCGTTCTCCGGCAAATTGACGTTGACTTTGGCGGCAAAGGCAAGATGCGAGCCGGGCAGAAGCCCGGACTTGACGTGAATGGACCCGCCTTTGACCGTGAAGCCCACGGATCGACCCTGATCACCGCGATTGTCGGCTAGAGCGGCATAGGTTTCACGCAGCGCTGCGATCGTAGTCTCCGGCCGAAGAAGTCCTTGCAGGTCGCGAGCCGACAATAGCACGATGGATGCATGCGACATTGGTGCCCCTCAATATTTCGGGCGATGCGACACGGCCCACTCCCTGGCGTGCTCGATCGGCGCGCGCGGCGGCAGCGAAGCTCGAAAACGCTGGACGGTCGGCAGCGCCTCCATCGTCTCTCGCCAGCGGCAGAAGCCGGGGTATTTCGGATACATGGCTTTGCCTTCCTCCGTCAGGCTGAAGGAAAAGGTGCACGGCACGAGATAGAAGTCCGCAAGCGAGAGATCGGCGCCTAACAGGTAGGGCTTGCCGTGCGCTAGCTGCCGCTCCAAGACCTGGAGGCCCACTTCGACCTTCGGAAGCGCGTGCGCCACGACTTTCTCGTCGGACGCAATGCCCAGCCGTGGAAACACCAGGCGCTCGTGCGTCACGTGGTAGATCATGTAGGTGTAGTAGTAGGAATTGACCGCGCTTATCCACTGGTGCATGCGCGCTCGGTCGCGAGCATTCTTTGGTTGAAGCGGGGGTTGCTCAAATATCTCGTCGATGTAGGTCGCAATGGCGCTGGTCTCATAGACCGTGAAATCGTCATGCTGCAGCACCGGCACGCGATTGAAGGGATGCAGGACGAGATGGCTTGGCTTGCCCATCTCGGTCTCGAGATCCCGAAACGTGTACGCCGCGCCCTTATGCGTGAGGATCAGTCGCACAATGTGAACAAAGGTGCTGTAGGGGAAACCGAAAACGATGGGATCGGACATGGTGACATCCTTTGGTGACAGAGTGTTTGGAGTCATGCGGCTTTCTTAAGGGCCGGGTGTGCTCGAGTACTAGGGGCGCCAGAACAGCTTGTCGGCCTCGCGCAGCGCTTGGCTGCGCGTCAGCCCAAGGTCGGAGAGCAGCCGCGGCTCCCGGGCAAGGTCCCGCAGGGCCCTTCGCTGTGCGCTTCGGCGTATCCACGTGCTCACCATTCGGAGGGTTAGGGTGAGTGGGGACGAACGCGCTTCCGACAAGATGCGCGCGCCCGGTAATCCGGCCGCGACAGGCCGCCTTTGCGTAGGTTGGATGGACACGGGTGTGCTCCGATTTCGGCATCGCTGGCACTGAGCTGCTGCGACGAAGCACATCAATAGAAGCAGGGACAGATTGCGCGCAAAGCATCGTTTCTCTCGCCTGCCTGAGTTTTCCTCATGACGTGGGTAGATGTTGCGCCGGCTGCCTCCGCTCAATGCCTTGAAGGCCTTGGAGGCCGCGGCCCGCCACGAGAGCCTCACGCGGGCGGCGGAGGAGCTGTTTGTCATCCAAGGTGCGGTCAGTCGCCAGGCGAAGGCTTTGGAATCGACCGGCGGCGCTGGCAGCGATGGCTTAGTCGGCGCCGGCAGCAAGGGCCCGCAAGCCGCGCGCATCGTCGGCAGCCTCGGCCAAGAGCCAATCCCGCAGCATGACGGTCTTTGCCTCGCGGGACGCCAGTTTCGGGTAGACGATCCAATAGGTGCTCTCGAGCGGGAGTGCCACATCGATGGGCACCACCAGGCGGCCGTGCAGCAGTCCATGCCGCAAGCGTCGTGCGCGCGAGCGCAACCCCTTGCCCGTCGACGGCCGCATCGATGAGCATGCTGGCCTGGTTCAGAACCGGTCCGCGGCGAGCGGATGCTGAAACGCCCGCGGCCTCGAACCATTTCGACCAGGTGGTCCAGCCGTCCAGGCGAAGCAGCGGAAATTTCAGGAGGTCGGCAGCTCGGGCGATGCGGTTTCGGCCACAGAGGAGCTTGGGGCTGCAAACCGGCACAAGCCGTTCCGCAGAAAGCGCAACGGCATCGAGAGCCGCCCAATGTCCATCGCCGTGGCGGATCGCAACGTCGACGTGCTCGGCGATGAGGTCGACTTGCTTGGTCGTGGTGGAGACGCGCAGGTCGATCTCTGGGTAGGCCGCAGCAAAGCGTCCGAGCCGGTGCACGAGCCATTTTGCGCCGAAATCCGGCGAGGTGCTGACGGTCAATACGCTCGAGGGGCGGTTCTTCAGCAAACGGTCGGTCCCCACCGCAATCCGATCCAGCGCGTCGCGGACGATCGCCAGGTATTGCTTGCCGGCGTCGGTGATGACGAGCCGCTTGCCGTCGCGAGCGAACAACTTGAGGCCGAGAGTCGCTTCAAGCGACCTCACCTGTTGGCTTACAGCCACCTGGCTCACACCGAGTTCTTCTGCGGCCCGCGTGAAATTCTCGCTACGAGCCGCTGCCTCGAAGGCTCTTAGGGCATTCAGGGGCGGCAGGCGGCGCGGCATTGGCTCACGATACGTGCGGGCTCCGGCAGATACAACAAACACCCGGTCTCCCCGCTCATGAGAAAATCTTGGGTCACCCCAAGAAACGATGCTTTGCGGGCAGGCACCGCCAAGGGCTATTTGGGACCCGACGCGTCCATTGACGCGCCGTCGGATTCCTGAGGCAGCCGCCCGACGCTCACGCATCTCCGTCCCCAAGGGCTGCCTTGATTCTCATGCGGGAGGAGCGCCCATGAGCGCCCGAGCCATCACGCCTGCGCCGCTGCCGGCTCCAACCACCCCTAAACCGGCTGCGGCAGCACGAACGAAACTGCTGCTGGAAGGCCCGATTCTCCCCACGTTGCTGCGGCTCGCAGCACCGAACGTACTGAACCTGCTCGCATTCGTTGGCGTCATCGTCTTCGACGGCTTCTTCCTTGGTCGCATCGGCACCAACGCGCTTGCCGGCGCCTCGCTCGCTTTTCCATTTGTGATGCTCGTTCTGCAAACCACCAACAGCGGGATGGGCGCGGGTGTGACTTCTGCGATTGCGCGGGCTCTTGGCGCCGGCAAGCGCGACCGCGCCGACGAGCTCGTCTTCCACGCTCTATTATTGGCGCTCGCACTTGGTGTGGCCTTTTCCGCCCTGATGTTGCTGACTGCTCCCTTCATTTTCGGATGGATGGGCGGCCGGGACGAAATGCTGTCGGACGCACTCGCCTACGCGAACGTCGCGCTTGGCGGTGCGGTTTGCATCACGGTGCTCAATCTCCTCGGCAATGCCGTGCGCGGCACGGGAAACATGAGCCTGCACGCGGGCGTACTGGTTGGCTGCGTCGTCGCTCATATCGTGCTCTCGCCCCTGTTGATCTTCGGCTGGGGCCCAGTCCCGGCGCTTGGTCCTGCAGGCGCGGGGTGGGGGCTGGTGATCCCCTTTGCGATCGGCAGCCTGATTATGATTGGCTATCTGCGCTCCTCGGCCTCAATCGTGCGACTGAACTTCCGCGGGATAGCCCCGCGATGGGAAGTGTTTGCCGATATTCTCAAGGTCGGCGTTCCTGGCTTGGTGAACACGGCAATTACCAATTTATCCATTGTCATTTTGACGGGAATCGCCGGGCAGTTCGGCCCCGAGGCCGCGATTGGCTACGCTATGGGAGCCCGGCTCGAATACGTCATGCAGCCGATCGCTTTTGGCTTCGGTACCGCGATCGTAGCGATGGTCGGCACGAACTGGGGTGCACGGCAGTACACCCGTGCGCGTCAGATCGCTTGGACGGGGGCTATCGCGGTCGCAGCCGTGTGCGGAGCGATTGGACTGATCGTCGCCATGCAACCGAGCGTTTGGCTGGGCCTATTCAGCAACGATCCCGAAGTAGAGCGCATTGGCGCACAATATCTTCGGATTGTTGGACCGGCCTACCTGTGCTTCGGGCTGGGCCTCGGCCTGTTTTTCGTGAGTCAAGGCTTCGGCCGCGGCATCGCGGCCATGATCGCCAATGCGCTGCGCCTGATTGCGAGCGCAGGTGCAGGGCTCGCAGTCGTGTATTGGCTTGGGCTCGGCGTTGCAGGTTTTTGTGCAGCCGTCGCCGCTGGTTTTGTCCTTTACGCTGCGCTGCTCTTGTACACGGTCCTTCGGGTCAGGGACCCCGATGGTTCGATGTAACCACAGGAGTAGGGGCGCCGACACACTACACAGCCACCTGCGCGATCCGCTTAGCCATGGCCCATCGACGGAGAACAGACGTGCGTCCTGCCCTCAGCCGCAGCCTGCTCGTACTCCCATTGGTGTTGATGGGTGGCGCGCAGACTTTGGCGCAAACCGCATGCAAGCCCGCCATCGCCTTCACCGAGGCGCACTACGCACCGATGAAGCTGCCGAGGCTCGAGCGAACATGGACCGTGGCGTTCACCGTCGATGCGTCGCGCTGCGCGACGGACTCGGGGAGCCTCTCGATCCAATTCACGCTCTGGAAGGAGAACGCGCCCGATACCGAGTTCGTCGAGACGTTTCAGTGGAAGCCAGAGCTCAACTTGATCTCGAAGGAGTTCTGGGTGGATGAGGCGGTAGGAGCTTATCGCGTCAGCGAGATCGAGCCGTGCCCTTGTCGCAAGTAAGCTCCGAGTGAAGAGCTTTGCGACCGTTATTGCAACGGGTTAGGCCGATAACGGCTACCCTGCGGGACTGGGGATTCAAATCTCCACGCTCCAACCAATGATATCAAAGAGTTAGACAGAGAAAGCGAGTAGACTTGCATTGCAGGCCTACAACTTCCTACATATCTTTTGAAGAACATCGCCGGCAGGTCGTGTGTTTTCTACGACGTCTTTCCGTATTTCAGATGCCGCAACGCGAGGTCGAACGGCAACGCCAACAGCGGCCGCGCCGGCGTCTGCGCGATCTTGTAAAGCAGGGGGCGGATGACGCCGGTGTAAAGCCGCACGCGCAGCTCGGTGCGCCGCACATTGGCGGCCTCGCGCAGAACGCGGAAGGGCCGCGTGTAGTAGTTATAGACGCCGGCCTTGAATGCCTGTCCGACCCAGGGCGTGGCAAGGAGATAAGCCAGCTGCGAGGCAAGGATCAGCCCGGAATTGATCGAGCGGTAGAACGGCATGCCCATCGCCGCATCGCCGACCAGGAACCAGTCAACCCGACGTCCGTTGCGTTCCACGCTTCGGGCGAACCCGCCCCGGGCGCGGTATTGCGAAAGGTAGATTTTGGTGATCCGAATGTTATTACCGGTAATGTTCTCATTCGCGTGCCGGGCGCGCAGGCGTATCAGATCGTAGAAATCCTGTTTCAGGGTGCGGCCATAGATAGGTGAAACGCCGGTGTGGTTCCAGAATTCCAGGTCCGGCGTGACGATCAGCGGCCTGCGGAAGTCGGCAGGCGGGATGGCGGCGTATTCCCCGGGGCTGACGATCAGCCGAAGGTTGACCACCGATAGCCCGTCTTTTGCGATGCCGATGTTTTCGGCATACACATGGCCCAGCTTGTCATACGTGTTCACGCGCAGATAGCGCGCCTGCCCGTGCGAGGTGTAGTTGAAGTCGACGGAAGGGAAAATATCGCGCCGCCACATGCCGTTTTCGCCGTCCCACAACGCGGTGCGCATTTTGCTGCGTGCGCCGTCGGCCGCCATAAAGCGCGTGCAGGCGGGATGCAGATCCATGACTTCGTCCGGCGTTTTCATATCGCGGTAAACAAAGGTCACGTCGGATTTTTGGCATTCTTCCTTTACAATGCGCTCGAAGTCGATGGTCCGGATGTCCAGAATCCGTGGCAGGCGCCGCCAATAGGCGAAGATGCTGTTGGGCACATCGCGCAGGTCTACGCGGATCTTCGGCCCACCGTCGTGGAGGCCCGACGCAATGTTAAAGGTCGCCTGCGCATTGAAGATCGCCGAAAGAAAAGCGGCATTTTCGGGCGTGTTTTTCGACCACTGGAAAAACGAGCTCTTGCGTATGCTGAGGATATGGTCGCGCTCGTACACCTTTTTGCGCTCGTAGACCGTGATACGCGCGCCGGGAATTCTTTTCCGGATCTGCAGCGCCGTCCAGCAGCCAATCGGCCCTCCGCCAACGATGACGATTTCCGCATCAGGCAGCAGCATCGCAATTGCACCTCAGGCTTATGGGGTGTTCGCGCCCATATTAACTCTGTGGACGTCAGAATAGCATACGCCTTCCTAATTGTTTCTTCCTAACGGTGATGGCGGGGGCTAGAGGAGGCTGCGGGCCACCACCATCAAGCCCAAGGACACGGTCCTCCCCCACATAGGGCGTCTATTAGACCCGCCCGCCATTCAGCATGCGGTATGTAGACAGCTTTATGTCTTGATGCTGTGTGCACAACTCGCGTTGAGCCCACGACGAATTGGTGCATGGAGTCGGCCGGCAACCGTGTCCGCCTCAGCGGCTGCTCGAACCGGCGCCTCTCGTACACTCGCAGCGTGCGATGCCCACAATGCCGGACGAGGTGGACCAGCAGGAGACTGAGCTCGCTTCCGATCGCCGCGGCTCGTCTCGATTAACTCTTTCTGGCCGCGCTGGTTGCTCGTCGGTGACGGCGTTCGTTTCCTGGCGGCAGGCAAAGGCGTGGCCGGGCAT
>Ga0111538_10012496_pt1 | contig 11226 bp, 10 predicted proteins | sample SoiMethybrSBSTD1_FD_79669 | JGI IMG/M metagenome (GOLD analysis project Ga0111538, IMG submission 79669) | Bulk soil microbial communities from a Populus tree surrounding site in Tennessee, USA - Soil MetaG P. TD hybrid SBSTD1 (version 2)... | ecosystem: Environmental > Terrestrial > Soil >... | reverse complement strand
CCTGCAGTACAGGATGACGAGATACCTATAGTGGAAATCGAGAAGGCTACACAACCACCACCTACTGCAGCTCCTTTTGGTAATAATCCTACAGCTTCTAAACCATCCTCATCCACTACCAAAGTAAGAGATAAAGCAGCAAGTGGTAAACCATCAAGTAGCACAAGTAGGAGTAATGGTGGAACAAATTAGTAACTATTTTTACATACCTATGATAAACCTAATCTAGTTTATTTTTATTTATTACTATTATATGTCTTTAGAAACCCCTACATGGGATAAGATTACAGGTTCTCTGGGTTCTACTACATTAGAATTCGGTGGGGATTGGGCTAATTTAATATCCGACTATTATAATGGTATAGATATTGGAATAACGGATCCTACCAAAAAACCTATTATTAATACTCTTACGAGATTCAGACAGGGTAAATTAGGATTCTATGATCCTGATGAAAGTCATTATGTGACTATAATACCTGATGATATAGACACCGGTCCTGTAAGAAATATTAGAATTAGAAGGATGAATGCTCCTTATCAGGATGATTATGCGGTGCTTGAAGGAATGCCTCAGATTATTTTAAATAAAAATATTGATTCTGATCTCAATACTATCACTAATATTGTGAATGCCGATATCAAAACAGCTGCAGGTATTGTATACTCTAAACTTAATCTGACAAATTCTATTATTGCAAGTGATATAACATCTGATGCTATAACTACAGCAAAGATTTTAGATTCTAATATTACTCTTGCCAAACTAGCAAGTAATTCTGTTAATAGTTCTAAAATAGTAGATGATTCTATAGTAAATGCAGATATAAACTCTGCTGCTGCTATAGCATGGACCAAGTTATCAAAAACAGGTTCAATACTTGATGATATAGAAGATGTGGTCATTACAACTGCAGCACAGTATAACATTTTGATGAGAAATGGTTCTAGTCAATGGGTTAATCTAGCCAAAGGTGCAAATTCAACCGCTCTTACAGTAGATGCCTCGGGGGTTTTAGCCTATACTACTATTACTAATGCCATGCTTGCAGGCTCTATAGCCTATTCAAAACTAACATTATCTAACTCAATAGTAAATGCGGATATAGCAAGTGCTGCTGCTATAGCCTATTCTAAACTATCTCTAAGTAATAGTATATTAAATGCCGACATCAATTCTTCTGCAGCTATAGCGACTAGTAAATTAGCAGATTCGGCTAATTTCATATTAAAAACATTAGATAACAGTTTCGGTGCTCACTATTTTGATATAACAAAGATGACTGCTCCTGTAAATCCGGCAGCTAATGATGGAAGATTTTATACCAAACAGATTGATACTAATAATGATGGTTTCTTTGTTAAGATCAAGAAAAATGGCTCATTTCAGGAGATTCAGATAGCATAATGACTATTGAATATCTATCCTCAAAGAGAATACAGGGAGTAACTGCCGATACTAAACCAACCAATGTTCCTACTGGAACAGAGTTTATGAATACTCAAACCAGAGTTCTATCCATATTTAATGGAACTAGTTGGGATGATGTTACCGGTGGAGGTGGTGGTGCTACAACACTAGATGGGCTAACTGATGTTACTATTACTTCACCAGCTAACAACAATGTTCTGACTTATAACTCAACTACTAGTCAATGGGGTGCTGCAGTTCCTCCAGGTGCTTCTGGTGGTGAGGCTAATACATTAGGTAGTGTTGGAACAGGAGAGGGAACATTACCAGGAACTAAAGTTGGAACCACATTAAATGTCAAATCATTAAAACAAGGAACCAATGTCACATTAACCAATAATACAAATGATGTAACGATTACTTCTGCATATCCTCCAGATGCCACAACCTCTGTTAAGGGTATAGCAGAACTGGCTACAGATGGTGAAACGGCTTCAGGGGTTGTAGTCCAAGGTAATGATTCTAGGTTGAGTAATTCAAGAACTCCTACTGCTCATAAATCCAGTCATATTTCAGGTGGTGGTGATACATTCGCTAAGGGAGATGATTTGGTGGCTGCAGCTAGATATCTAGAAGATGTAGCTGATCCTGCTTCTGATGCTCAAAGAGTATGGATAGAAGATGCAACTGCTAATTTGAAATATTGGTCTGATGAAGCGAGTCCTGTTAAACATACGGTGGCTACGGCTTCAAGCACCACTACATTTACCAATAAAGTATTCGATGCTGATGGTACAGGAAACTCAATTACTAACATAGAAAACGCCGACATTAAAGCTGCAGCAGGTATTGTTACATCTAAACTGGCTGATAGTGCTAACTTTATCCTAAAGACATTAGATAACAGTTTCGGTGCTCACTACCAAGACTTTACTAAAATGACTGCCCCTGGAAACCCAGGAGCTAACGATATTAGACTATATGTAGATACTGCCGATACACATTTGAAATTAAAAACCAGTGGTGGAACTATTATAGATTTACATTCACCAGGTGGTGGAGGTTCATTTACAGGACAAATCACATATTCATATATAATCTATAAAGAAAGCACAAACTACAAAGCATATAATACAATTACAAATACAGTAGAATTCTCTAATACTACGGCTGCTACTACTTTTAATTCTGTTATCACTGCAATGAATAGTGCTGGGGGAGGTATCGCTTTCATTAAAAATGGTGTTTATCCATGTGCTGCTTCTCTTACCATGTTAAACAACGTCGGATTTGTCGGTGAAGATATGTACAAGACCATTGTAAGACAGATGAATACCACAGTTCAACTGTTTAAATACGCCAACGGATCGGGTAATTTCCTAACTGGATTTAGTCTAAAGAATTTAACAATAGAAACAGGTAATCTCAACGGTAATGGAACCGGCGAGACTGACGGTGCTTGGTATTCAAGTGGAGCAAAGGATTGTACTTTGGAATATGTTTATGTAAAATCATTCGATGGTCCAAGTACCCCTGTTATCCAAGTATTCTTTGATACATTTTCAAACGTCAACGATAATACAAATATCAAAGTAACTAATTGTGAATTTACCGGAGATGCCGGTGGTGAGGACTTTTTTGGTTGTGGAAGAATGGTTAGTTGTGATTGGAGCCATAACTACGTTCATGATGTTACAGCACAGGGTATAGGAGTTGGAGCATCAAGACGTTCAAAATATAACGATAATACATTTTATAATGTTGGCACCGCGGCAATAGGAATGGAAAATGACTGTCAGGACAATGAATATAATAATAATATTCTATGGAATACACAGGGAATCAAAATGTCCCAGGAAGGTGCTACTGCTACCCACATATCACGTAATAACCAATGTAAAAACAATATTATTTCCTATGGTCTTGGTGGAATAGAAGCAGGAATATCAATTAATGATGATATCTCAAACAACAAAATCTATAGAACAGAACGAAATGGTATCAGAGGTTCATTCCATGGAACAATAATAGATGGAAATAAGTTGGTTGATAATAACTTTGGATTCTATACTCAAACTATCAATGCTATATCCAATAAAGTAGGAGGTATTGTTTGTCTAAACAACGCTACACCATTGCCAAATAATTACTATAATGTGATACAAAATAACACATTTACAAACACAAATACAACATGGACCGACCCTGTAGCATCTACAACTGAAGAATCGGATATGTGTGGTGTTATTTTGGATACAAATTACAGATATACAACCAACATAAACAACAATGGTAATAATCTTGATGTTGCAACAACTATAGACTATTCTACGAACAAACTGCAAAATGGTGGATATTACTGTAATCCTGAGGACAAGATTTTCGTGATTGATGAATAGATATTACAAATGAAAGGTACTGATAATAACACCTTTAACTTCCTTGAAACCACAGGACAGACAGCTCCTAACCAAGCTTTTGATTTCTTTGCAAATTATACAAAGCAGGCATCAGCAACTAACGTTCCTTTTAGTTTTGGATATAATTCAGATATCAAAGCCATAGAATTTTGGAGTAAATGGAATGCAACTGAAGGTAATAAAGCATATTTTGGAATTGATGTAGCTGCAAATAGAGTATACGTAGACGCATTATTAGATATCAAGGGATTAAAAACAGGATATAAATCTGTTACAACTACACCTGTAACCCTAGATCTTGCAGATGATCAGTTTGTAAAGGTTGATGCTTCGGGTGGTGCAAGAACGGTTAATCTTCCTGCAGCCTCAGGTAGCGCAGGCCAGTTTATTACAATACTAAAGAGCGATTCATCTACAAACACTGTAACAATAGATGCAAACGCTAGCGAAACAATCAACGGAGCTTTAACATATGTTCTTTCAATACAATATCAATCAATAATATTACGATGTGACGGTGCTGCATGGTTTACTACTCCCTATTCTACAGAAAGACGTGGTAAATCCACAGCAAGTGGTGATGGTACAACAACAACATTTAATGTGCCGCATGGTTTGGGTTCAGATCCACATGATGCAATAATAAAGTGTTCGAGCCATAGTACTGCCTTTACATATACAACTACTACTACCAACATAGTTGTGGTTTTTATAACAGCTCCGGGTTCCGGTACTAACAATGTGATTTTTCACTGGTCTGTGGTGGCTTAATAACATATGACTAAACTTTATTTCCGTTCTACAACAAATGGAACCAGTGGACTGCCTACAGATGAACAGAGTACTCTTACACGTACTGTATTAGGTGCCGATGCTGTTACATTAAATAGAACTTTATCCACAACCAAAGGCACAACACAAACATCAATTAATTTAACAAGTGGTGCTGTTACCTCACAACAAACTGGTTATTGGGGTAGGTTTGTTTCCGATATATTAAATATGACATCAATTGCAGCACAAACATGGACTTATAATTTTGGTCATTCACAGAGTAGTAATTTCGCCAATTTTCCTAGTAATGGTTCAGCACCTGTTTACTGTCATTGTTATATTTGGAGACCCTCAAACTCTTCAAAGATAGCAACAATTATAGACGGGAATTCAATAGGTAGTGTTTCTGAGCCAGGTAGTGCTAACAACGAGGAATCAGGTCACACTACTTTTTCAGGTGCAGCTGTATCTTTTCAGGTAGGAGATGTTATTATATTTGAAGTATGGTTTAGATGGACTCAGACACTTGGTAATGCCCTTACTCTAAGATGGTTTTATGATGGATTAACAGAAAATACAACTAATGGAGCATCAGTAACTAATCATGCTTCTTTCATAGATAGTCCTGCGACATTGACTTTTGGTGCACCACCTTCTGCTATTGATGCTACAAGCGATGCAAAGAACGTATTAAAACCTATAACTATGGTAAAAGTGTAGTAGAGAATATATATATGTCACATACAGGATATAAAAGAAGAATAAGAAAACCCTTTGTATCAGAGGATTTTAAGCCAAAACAGGTTGAAGTAAGTAATTCTACTATTAATATTAAGGGTATTTACGAAGGAGATATGTTTGAAGGGGAATTAAGTGGTAATGGTGAGGTTGTATTGGTAGGATTGTCTAATTTAGATGATTTTGATGATAATAACGTTTTTGACGGTGCTCAAAAGGGTGTAGCGGTAGGATATACCCAATCATCACAATATTTCAACATATATACTAATAATGGAACCGGTAATCCAGTTACCATAACTCCACTTTCTACTTTCAAAGATAATGAACTACATAACTTTATAATTACCATATATCAGGATAAGGTTACAGTTAGATTTGATGGACAGGAGAACACATTAACAAGTAACATACCTGTATTAAGTGACAGTCTCAAGGTAATAACAAAAGGGTTTTATTAAATTACTACTACCACCACCTTGATAAACAGTTAAAAACGAACCTAACTCAGATATTATTATATAATATGTCAGCTAAAATTGGTGGACCATTTAAATGTAACATCCACGAAGATTTCCAAGAAACGGATGATGTTAACGAATGGAACGAACATTGTAAGACAACTGAAGGTCATACTATTACAGGCGTCACTGCATGTACCACATGTGGAGCACAAATAGAACTCAATGAGATACCATACCAGGAAATAGGTAAAGAATTAAAGTTACAATGTCCTGATTGCTTTAATAACAGTCAAGATTTGAATAAACTGGTCAATACTCAAATATTACAATCACAGCAACAACAATCAACACAAGGAGTAGAACAACAATGAGTTTACAAAATATCAGTTCAATGAAGTTAAAACCTTCAGAACATCAATCAGAACCAGGACAAGACCAAATTCACACTTATTGGACCGTAGTTCATACCAAACTAGACGGTACTCAAAGGATATTAGCAGACTTTGAACATAATGTGTTTCCCTCTGGATGTATTGATAAGATCCATAAAATGGCATTTACCGATACCTCAGCAACTGAATTGGCATTTAATTATATTGCCCTAACAGCAGATACCACACAAACTATTAATGCTGCCCAAACCGCCTTAACCGGTGAAATTTCAACCAATGGTTTAGGTAGAGTTCAAGCAACTACTAGAACACATAGCAACGGAACAAATACTACATTAATAGAACATACCTTTACATTATCTGGTTCACAATCAGATATCACAAGAGCAGCATTGTTTAACGCATCTTCCACAGGAACAATGGGGCCTTTTGCAAGTTTTTCTAATGGTGCTACAGGTGCAATGGTAAGTGGCGAAACTGTGAAGGTTTCCATAACAATCACAACATCGTAGATACCTATCTATTTCTTTCCGGTCAATTTATACCTTTCTTTTTTTCGCTTTCTAATCTGTTCTTTATTTTTAATATAATATTCTTTTTTATGACAACTTAGACATTTCCATCCTTCAGTATCATTTCCATACCAATGAGGTTGTCCATTTTCCTTTTTACTTGTTTCATAAGTTTTACAAATAGAACAAAATATTCCATCATAACTCCTTCTATGTTCTTTTCTATGATCTTTTTTAGTTGGCATATATTGAAGGTTGATTAGAGAATTATCTTCCTTATCCTTGTTTATATGATGAATTTCTTCTTCCTTATTCAGATAAACTTCTTCATCTAATAAAATATAGAGATAGTGTTCGTAGAGGAGACGGTGTAGGAAGACCTTATTATCTCTGTTCCTGTAAGGATGGTCAGGTTTGTAGATCAACCAATAACCGTCTTTATCTTGTACTGGTTTACCACCTTTCCATTGAGGATTTCTCTCTCCCATTTGATTTCGGGTTTTTAAGGCATGAGCACTGTTTAAAAATCTCCTTAGATATCCTACTCTTCTTCCTTTTGATTTTGGAGAAAAGATGTCAATTTCGGTGCTGCAAGGGCATAAACATCTTCCAAGGATGAAAGGTTCATATATCTTGATAACATTAGTCTGTCCTGTCATTACTTATTCCAGTTATGACTAGAAGTGAGATAGGGAATAAAAACTTTATCTCCTTCTAAAACCTTTTTATTTTTACATTAATAATTTATAATATATACATGCCTGATTTTTCAATAGACTCTTATAATCCCATAGATATAAAAAGAAAATGGATTACATTTTTTACTGATTTTGTACATCCTTCGGAATCGAATAATCTTATACCTTTTGATGATAGTGTATCTGGAACCGGTGCGGCAATAACCAGTATCGCATCGACTAGTGGTACAGAAATGGGAGTAATTAATTTTACCACAGGTACTACCGCTACAGGAAGAGCAACAATAACAGTGGGTGCTTTAAATATGAATACTTTTTACATAGATGGTAGTGGACAAACCACATTCGTAACTAAAGTAAAATTCTCTAATCTTTCAGATGGTACAAATACATATACATTCAGGGCTGGATTGATAGATTCAGTAAGTGCTGAGTCAACTGAGGGAGTTTATTTTATTTATGACTCTACATCTTCTGCTAACTGGCGTATAATAGCACGTTCTGGTGGAACAGGATCTGCAGTATCCAGTGGAAATGCGGTGGATACAAACTGGAATACATTGAAATTTGTAATTAATGCCGCTGGTACAAGTGTATCGTTCTATCTAAATGGATCTCTATTAACTACAAATAATACCATATCATCTGGAATTCCATCTAATGATACTAGTATTGGAGCATTTATATCAAAAAGTGTGGGTACTACAGCTAGAGTTGTTCAGATGGATTTTATAGGCATGTTTAAAGAGTTAACAACACAAAGGTTATTCTAAAATGGTAGTTTACACAATCAACACAACAAGTAGGTCTGTATATGACTGGATTTGTACACAACCCAACCTTAATTCCAATCCCTCCATGGCACATGATATCATTACAGTAGACTTTAATCATGATGCAACCCAGCAACGTAATTTCAAGATAGCATTAATGAAAGTATTATATCTTGTGAATGTTGACGGAGTTCAGGAGAATCTGTATTCATATATAGAACAGTTGCTAGGAGACCAGTTAGTCTTTGTTACCGAGAGTCAACAAACCAAAACCAATTTGGGAACCGCCTATGTTGACGTTTTTCCCGCATCTATTACTGGTAATCCGATACCGATAGACACTACAGGATTCACAAAGGTAGGTATCCAACTCTTTTGGAACAAAAACTCAGGTGTATCCCAACATGACTTTAGAATAGTAAACAACGCCAATGTTAATCAGGTGTTAGTGGAAAAGACAAACATAACCACCACAATCACAGAGGACTTTAATATTCCAATCCCTTCTCCAACCTTTATCAATTTCATAGGCAAGTTAAGGCTACAATGTAAGGCAGGTAACGCTACTGATGATCCTATCTTTCTGGGATGTAGAATATATTTGAGAAGGTAATTTAAATTGATATAGTTCGGTGCGGGAAGGAATATAGTATAAAATGCCAACACTAACTACCAACGGGACCCAGACAGCAGTAATTACTACAGAACATACACTTACTACACAGACAGGTAACAAGTTCTATACGGCATATATTGATTTAACTAATATGGCTTCAGGAGATACAGTAGAGATTAGGGTATCTCTTATTGTAAAGACTGCTGGTAGTTATATATTATACTATATGCAGAGCTATACCGGTGCTCAAAGCAATCCTCTGGTCTATATAGCACCGTTACCAAGTGATATTGGATACAAACTCACGTTAAAACAGACTACAGGAACAGGGAGAACATATGATTGGCGTGTTTTCGAAATTTAGTAATATAAAATGCCTAATTTCTCTGTAAATTCTATTGCGAGTTTACACGCTCCTAATATATTATCCAACCTTAGAAATCTTACAAAGACTATATCCGATTCTGTTACAATAAATGATGCAATAATTACAAAGATTGAAAACAAGGTTAGACTGGTTAGTGGTGGATCTGTCACATTATCTGAATCAATCCCAAGACTTAGAGGATTAAATCAAACTAATAGTGATTCTATAACACTTACCGATACCAGAAGTAGATTGAGATTACTATTACAGACTAGTAGTGATAATTTGGGATTAAGTAGTACGGTGACTGAAGCGAGAGGTAAAATCCGAGCATTTACACAGGCTCTAACACTTGTTGAATCAATACCAAGACTAACTACCAGATTAAGAACAATTTCTGAATCACTTACCTTAACCCATACCTCTACTAACAGATTAAGACTATTATTACAGACAATAAGCGATTCTATAACATTTTCTGATACAACAAGTAGATTAATAGGTCATATAAGAACGATTTCTGATAGTCTTGGTTTAACTGAGTCTATAAACAGGCTTACTAATAAACTAAGAACCGCCAGTCACAGTGTGACTTTCGTAGCCGGTAGTCCTGTTAACTTGAGGGGATTAATACAAACTTTAACTACTCAATCACTAACGCTAACATCCACACATTCATGGATGGCTACTAGGATTAGGACTATATCAGATAGTTTGGGGTTATCTGAATCTATATCGAGGTTTAGGGGATTGATCAGTGGAACCATTTCTGAATCGATAGGAGTGTCCGAAACAATAAGTAGATTGGTAAATAAATTAGGAATTCTTTCCGAGTCAGTGGGATTTTCTCATGATCATGCAAGATTAACTACTAGATTAAGAACTATTTCTGATATTATAAGTTTAGCCTCCTCTGATACGGTGCGGACACGTATGAAGTGGACCGGTCCCATCAATGAATCATTATCTTTCTCAGATATGATAGAAAGACTGACAACTAGACTCAAAACGATATCTGATTCAATAACACTTTCTGATGCGGTCCTAGGGTTAAGAGGATTTGTCAAGACTGTTATGGATTCACTTGATATATCAGAAGAAGATATAACACGACTTAGAGAAAAAATAGGTAGTATTTCTGATTCATTGACTTTAGATTTGGTGCTTATTGAAAGATTAAAGTCAGTACTTAGAACCATAGACGAAGAGATTCAGTGGACAGATTCAACCGTCAGAATGTCTACTAGGATAAGAGGATTTACAAGCACCTTGACATTTAACGATCTTATACAAACTGGTAGTGCTAAAATTAAGTTAATATTTGAAGAGGTGGTGCTCACGGATTCTATAAATAGATTACAACAAAAAATTAGAGAATTTGATGACTCTTTAGTCTTTTCCAGTGATACCACAAGAAACCGATTGCTCCACCGATTACTAAACCCGGCATTAAGCCTGACAGATAACTTGTTACGTCAAACAACAAGGCTCAGAACATTTGCAGACAATATATCCTTTACTGATTTGATAGAGAAGGGAGGTGCTAACCTTGTCAAGACAATATCAGAGAGTTTAACATTATCATCCAGTCATATAAGATCCACAACCAGACTTCGAACCATTTCAGATAGCTTAGGATTAACACCTGAATCTATATCCAGACTTAAATCTAGATTAAAAACTATATCAGAATCTTTGGTGCTCACAGACCTATCAGAACAGATTAAACTTAAACTTGCTTCCGTAAATCATAATATACATCTTTCAGACGATTACACTCGTGTTTTAAATCGATTACGGATTGTTTCAGAAACATTATCGTTATCCTCTGATTTATCACGACTGACAACAAGAGTACGATTACTATCGCAAGGATTAACTCTATCAGATATATCAATACAAGATGCTCTCAGTTCTATCATAAAAACTATTTCTGAAGAATTAACTTTAGAAGAGGTGAATATTTCAAATATTAAAGGACGGATTCGGACTATATCTCAATCTCTTGGAATAAGTTCAGATACGGTAAAGAGTAGACCTTTCATTATAAGAATGATATCT
>Ga0111538_10012495_pt1 | contig 11226 bp, 13 predicted proteins | sample SoiMethybrSBSTD1_FD_79669 | JGI IMG/M metagenome (GOLD analysis project Ga0111538, IMG submission 79669) | Bulk soil microbial communities from a Populus tree surrounding site in Tennessee, USA - Soil MetaG P. TD hybrid SBSTD1 (version 2)... | ecosystem: Environmental > Terrestrial > Soil >... | reverse complement strand
TCCTGGCCGCGCAGGCGCTCCGGCGGAATGTAGGCGAGCGTCCCAGGCACGTCGCCGGCAGCGGTCAACGTCTCCTCGCCGTCCATCCGTGCGAGACCGAAGTCGAGCAGGCGAATCGAAACACTGTTTCCGTCGGCCAGGAGGACGTTCGAGGGCTTCACGTCGCGGTGCACGATCCGGTGCGCGTGCGCATGGGCGAGCGCCTCGCAGATCTGCGCGGCTGCTTCGAGGGCGACGGCGTCGTCCACGTCGCCGTCGCGAAGCGCCTGTCGCAGTGTGCGGCCCGGGACGTACTCGTACGCGATGTAGACGTGTCGCGCATCCCGTGCGAGCGCGTACGCCCGCTGGCACCCGGGATGCCGAAGCCGTGCAGCCGCCGAAGCCTCCCGCTCGGCCCGCGACGCAGACTTGCCCTCGCGCGGCACGATCTTGAGCGCCACTTCGACCCCGGTCGGCTCGTCGCGGGCGAGCCAGACCGAGCCGTTGCCGCCGCTGCCGAGCGGCTCCAGCGGGCGGTAGCGGCCGAGGACGAGCTCGCTCGGCGCGACAGCGAGAGCCGCTTCTGACACCCGCGCACGTTCGCCGCCGACCGGCAAAAGCCTTTGGACGGGGCACTAGCTGACGCAGCGGTTACAGTTGCTCGGCCGGTTTTCCCTGCAAGGAGCCATGACCGAGCGCGACACCGATATCGAGTTCGACTTTTTCGAAGAGCCGGAGACCACCGAGGCCGCCCGTCCCGAGCGGCCGCCGGGGACCCGGCCGCGCGGTCCGCGCCCGCCAATCCGGACCCCGCAGGGCATCACGCCGCTGCTTCGCCTGGTCGGCCTGATCGCGTTCGCGATCGTGATCGTGCTTCTGCTCGTCTACGCAATCGAGGGATGCCAGTCGTCGAGCAAGCACGCGAAGTACGACGACTACATGAAGAACGTCTCCCAGATCGCCTCGAACTCGCACTCGATCGGCGTGCGCCTCACGTCACTGCTCGGCCAGCCCGGACTGAAAGCGGCGGATGTGCAGACGAAGCTCGCCGGCCTGGCCCGTGACGAGCAGCAGGACGTCGACGCCGCTCGCGCGATCGACCCGCCCGGCCGGTTGCGCGACGAGCACACGCGGCTCATCGACGCGTTGCAGTACCGCTACAGCGGCATCGTCGGGATCTCCGACTCGCTCCGCCAGGCTGTCGCGAGGAAGAATCTCGCGGCGGCGCAGGCAGGCGCGCTGCTCGTCACGCCGGCCCAGCGCCTGATCGCGAGCGACGTCGTCTGGGACGACAGCTTCCGTGACCCGTCGAAGCAGGTGCTGGCCGACCAGGGCGTCGGAGACGTACGCGTCCCGAGCTCGGCCTTCGTCCAGAATCCCGACTTCTACACGGCGAACGGCCTGGCGGCGGTCGTGACACGGCTCCGCGGCGTCAGCGTCTCGCCGACCGCAGGCGGCTTGCACGGCACGAACATCGTCATGACCAAGGCCTTGCCGAAGGGCACGGAGCTCTCGACGAGCACGCGGCTGCCTGTCGTCGCGGGAACAGACCTCGGGTTCGCGGTCACGGTCGAGGACTCCGGGGACTCGGTCGAGGTGCACATCCCGGTCACGCTGACGATCACGGGGGGCACGAAGCCGATCGTGAAGAACCAGGTGATCGACCTGATCAGCCCGAAGGAGCAGAAGACCATCACCTTCCGCAATATCCAGCTCGACCCGTCCTTCTTCGGCTCCCAGTCGACCTCCGTGAAGGTGAAGGTCAACCCCGTTCCGAACGAGCACAACGTCTCGAACAACAGCTCCGAGTACCCGGTCATCTTTACGCTGCCCACTCAGTGAGCAGCACCGTCGCTGCGGCGATCGCGATCGCGGCCGGCGTCGTTGCGTTGCTCGCGCTGGTGGCGGCGGTGATGGCCTGGCGCACGCTGAAGCGCGTCCGCTCCGCGCAGCAGGTGCTACTCGGCGGCGGAAAGGACGATCTCGTCGACTTCGCGGTCTCGCTGCAGGCGCGTATCGACGACCTCCACCGCGCCGTGGACGAGGTCGCCGCCGGACTCGCGAGGGTCGACCGGCGCGTCGACGAGTCGCTCACGAAGACCTCGATCGTCCGCTACGACGCGTACGAGGGAACCGGCGGCCATCAGTCCGCGTCGGTCGCGGTGCTCGACGGCGCGCGGAGCGGGATCGTGCTCAGCGCGATCCAGGGCCGCGACTACGCGCGCATCTACCTCAAGGAGCTCGAGCACGGCCGCGCCTCGATCGCCCTCTCGCCGGAAGAAGAGGAGGCTGTGGAACGCGCCATGTCGCGCTGAGCAGATCTCGCAGTGTTCTTGCAACTGGGGTTTAGACGGACGCCCGGGCGAAGCCCGGACGTCCTCCAGGCGGCATCGCAAGCGACGCCGCGGCGCGCGATGTCGCGCTGAGAGCGCCTGGCCCGGTGCTACTTTTTGCCTGTCTTGCAGCAGGTCTTGGTGTTGAACGCGAGCTATGAGCCGCTCAACGTGACGACGGTTCGGCGGGCGCATGTGCTCGTGTTCAAGGGCAAGGCGGAGGTGATCGAGGAGCTCGACCGGGCGCTTCATTCCGCGACCACGTCGTTCCCGTGGCCACACGTGATCCGGCTCGTCCAGTACGTCAGCGTGCCTCGGACCGTGCAGCGGAAGATCTCGCGGCGCGCACTGTTCGCGCGCGACGACTGGCGGTGCGTCTACTGCGGCACCACGGGCGGCCGGCTGACGCTCGACCACGTCGTCCCGAAAAGCCGAGGCGGGGAGTCTGTCTGGGAGAACGTCGTCACATCGTGCGCGCCGTGCAACCTCCGCAAGGGCGACCGGCTTCCGCACGAGGTCGCGATGGAGCTGCGCCGCAAGCCGCGGCCGCCCGCTCCGGTGCTGTTCATCCGCCTGGCCGCGCCGAAGATCCCGGACGGCTGGCAGCCGTACCTGACCGGGCTTTCGACCGCCTAGCTGCTCTTATTGGCCGGTAGGCCGCGGCCCGACCACTCGCTCCACGAGCCCGGGTAGAGCTTCGCTTCGCGCCCGGCTAGGGCGAGGCGGTGCACGGTCACGCAGGCGGTGACGCCGGAGCCGCAGTAGGCGACGAGTTCCCCGTTCGGGATCTCGGGGAGCGGTTCGTTCCAGGGCGCGTTACGCGCGCTCGGGATGTGTCCCGCGACGGGGTCGATCGGCTCGACCTCGCCGCGATAGCGCTCCGGTAAGCGGGCATCGAGCAGGACGAGGTCGTCCAGGCGGCGCTGGAGCTCCTCTGCGTCGATCGTGTCGCCGCTGCGTTCCCGGAGCGTCAAGCGGGCAGGCTCGACCTGTTCTTCGCCGGCGCGGAGCTTGCCGAGCCAACCGTCGAGCTCGAGCACCGCGCAGTCGTCGTGTCCGTAGTGCCGCAGCAACCACCAGAGCCGTTCGGCGCCGCCCATCGAGCCGTAGGCGACGACGAAGACGCCGTCGCCGATCCCGGCGCGTCCCGCAGCGTCGGCGAACCGCCCTGGCTCAGGGAGCGGATGCCGGCCGCTGGGCCCCGGCGGCGAGGAAAGATCGGCCTCGACATCGAGGAACGAGGCACCGGGAATGTGACAGGCGAGATAGAGCTCGCGGCCGCGGCCGGGGTTGCCGAGCTCCCAGCGGCAGTCGACGAACTGGTAGCGCACCCTGCCAATGTAATCGGCTGTTCGCGGCCGGAGGCCGACTGTAGGCGCCGGACTAGACGGTTGCCGTGCGCGTCAAGCGCCGGCTCTCGCCGCGAACGAGGTCGGCGAACTCGGGGTGTTCGCGGCAGAGGCGGCGGAAGCTCTGGTCGAACAGCGCGAGCAGCCGCATCGGCGTATCGGCCGCGATGGCGGCCGTTCTGCGGCCGGTGAGAAGCAGGCCGATCTCGCCGCACAGATCGCCACGTCCGAGCGTCGCGACGACCTCGCCGTCCTGCTCGACGAGCGCCGTCCCCTCGAGGATCGCGAAAAGCTCGTAGGCGAAGTCACCCTGGTTGATGATCCGCTCGCCTGCGGGAACCGTGACCTCGTCGAACGCCTCGGCGAGCGCGGTCTTGGTCCCGGATGGAAGAGCGGCGAAGCGGGGGACGGACTCGACGAGCGCCAGATCGACCACGCCGCGACGCTACTGCGGTCCGCGGCGAGCGCGCCAGCGACGCGACGAGGTCGTCACCGGTCGTTCACCTCGCGGTCACATTTGCCGCGACCCGCAGCCCGATCGGGCGCTTGCAGCGGCCGCAGAAGCTCTCGGAGGCCCCTTTCTGCTCGGCCCGCTCGCGCAGGATCGGTCGCTCGCATTGGCAGCTCTGGTGGTTCATGCAGCCTCCTCAGCTGGTTGACCGATCGGGATCGACTCTGGCGGTTGCACCGGACGGTGCGCGTGCGGTGCACCGAGGTGTCCGTGGGACTCGGTGCCGTAGCCGCCCGGGACCGGGATGTAGAACTCGGGGTAGCCCCACATGCCGTGCTCGGAGACATCCAAGCCGGCCGTTTCGACGTGCTCCTCGACCCGGATGCCCCACAGCCGCTTCAGGGTCCACAGGCAGCCGAACGAGGCGGTGAAGGTGAAGGTGCCGACGGCGACGAGACCGAGGGCCTGGACACCGAGCTGGTGGAACGAGCCCGTATACACGAGCCCCCCGCGGCCTGTCGCCAGGTTCGCGGCGAGCGCCGGCACCGCGAACAATCCGGTCGCGAGCGTCCCCCAGACGCCCGCGAGGCCGTGGACTGCGACCGCGCCGATCGGGTCGTCGATGCCGATCTTCTCGACGAGCGGTACGGCGACGACGGCGATCGACGCGGCAACGAAGCCGATCACGACCGCGGCCCACGGCGCGACGAAGCCCGATGCCGCGGTGATGGCGACGAGGGCGGCGATGACGCCGTTCAGCATCATCGAGACGTCCGGCTTCTTGAGCACCACCCAGGCGGTGGCGATCCCGCCGAGCGCTCCGGCAGCGGCCGCCACGTTTGTCGTCAGCGCGACGTAGCCGAAGTAGCCGATCTTGTTGCCGGTCACAACTGCGAGCGTCGACCCGGGGTTGAACCCGAACCAGCCGAACCAGAGGATCAGCGTCCCGAGCACGGCGTAGGGCATGTTGTGGCCGGGAATCGGGTTCGCGCGCCCGTCGTGCCCGAACTTCCCGATGCGCGGCCCGAGCAGTATCGCGCCCGCGAGCGCCGCGAGGGCGCCCTGGTAGTGGACGACGGTCGAGCCGGCGAAGTCCTGCATGCCGAGCCCGAACAGCCAGCCGCCCGAGTGCCAGATCCAGTGGGAAACGACGCTGTAGATCAGCGTGAAAGCGACGCCGAACACGAAGTAGACCCAGAGCTTCGCGCGCTCGGCCATCGCGCCCCAGACGATCGCGAGCGATACCCCGGCGAAGACGACCTCGAACAGGTACGCGCTCGCGCCCGGGATCGTCGAGAAGAACGAGTACGGCGCCTTCCCCACGGCGAGCAGCGCGTCCGACGAAGGCGCGAAGCCGTGCAGGCCGAGCAACCCGTTCCCGTCGCCGAAGGCCAGGCCGAAGCCGACCAACCAGTAGACGAGCGAGCAGATGCCGAAGATCAGGACGTTCTTGCCGGCGATGTGCGCGGCGTTCTTCATACGGGTCAGGCCCGCCTCGAGGAATGCGAAGCCCGCTTGCATGAACATGACGAGGATCGCCGCGACGACGACCCAGATGGTGTTGGCGGCGATGAGGAGATTCGCGTTGCTCATCGCGCCTCCACGGCGCCGAGCGCGCCGCCGGTGCGGTTGTGGATGACGTTCTCGACGCGGCTCGTCCAGACCAGGCCGTCGCCCGACTCGTTGCCGCTCTGCGCGGCATCGGAGATCGCATGGACAACCGCCGGCGCGACGTCGTCGTCGACGATGAACGTGAGCAGCGCCTTCGGGAGGAAGCGCGACTCGAAGACGCGGCCCCGGTACTCGTGCGTGACGCCGCGCTGGCGGCCGTGGCCGATCGCCTCGACGACCGTGACGCCGACGTGGCCGGTTTCCTGCTCTACCGCGTCGATCACCGTCTCGACGCGCTCGCGGATGACGACTGCTTCGACCTTGATCATCAGGCGATCTCCTTGCTTCGGCGTTCCAGGAGGACGACGTCTCGCCAGGCGCCGTCGAGTTGACCGATCCGCTCGCGGACGCCGACGACGCGGAAGCCGCAGGCGACGTGGAGCTTCAAGCTGGCGAGGTTCTCGGGGAAGACGCCGGCCTGGATCGTCCAGACTCCGGCGGCCTCGGCCCGGGTGACCAGCGCCGAGAGCAGCGCGCGTCCGATGCCTCGGCCGTGGTGGCCGCTGCGAACGTAGACGCTGTCCTCCGCGACCCCGCGGTAGCACTGCCTGTCCGAGACACGCGAGAGCGCCGCCCAGCCCACGACCTCGCCGTCGACGCTTCCGACGAGGCGGTGGTCGTCCATGTGCGCTCGTTCCCACTCGCCCCACGAGGGGACGGCGGTCTCGAAGGTCGCGTTCCGCGTGGCGATGCCGTCGGCGTAGATGGCGCTCACCGCGGGCCAGTCGCCCGCGGTGAGCTCATCGACCTGCAGTGCGGTGGCCGCAACGATCACGCGTCGTAGTAGAGGGCGAACTCGGCCGGGTGCGGGCGGAGGCGCACCAGGTCGACCTCGTTCTCGCGCTTGTAGTCGATCCAGGTCCGGATCAGCTCCTCGCTGAACACGCCGCCTTCGGTCAGGAACGCGTGGTCCGCCTCGAGCGCGTCGAGCGCCTCGGCGAGCGAGCCGGGCACCTGCGCGACGCCGCGGTCCTCCTCGAAGAGGTCGTAGTCCGCGGGCTCGCCGGCATCGAGGCCCTTGGCGATCCCGTCGAGCCCCGCCATCAGCATCGCCGCGAACGCGAGGTACGGGTTCGCCGCCGCGTCGGGGCAGCGGAACTCGAGCCGCTTGGCCTTCGGCGAGTCCGAGTACATCGGGATGCGGATGCACGCGGAGCGGTTGCGCTGCGAGTAGACGAGGTTGACCGGCGCCTCGTAGCCCGGCACGAGCCGGCGATACGAGTTCGTCGTCGGCGCGCAGAACGCGAGCAGCGCCGGCGCATGCGCGAGCAGTCCGCCGATGTACGCGCGGGCGAGCTGCGAGAGGCCGGCGTAGCCCGACTTGTCGGCCATCAACGGCGTCCCTTCCTTCCAGAGGGACTGATGCGTGTGCATCCCCGAGCCGTTGTCGCCGAAGATCGGCTTCGGCATGAACGTCACGGTCTTGCCGGCGGCGCGCGCGACGTTCTTGACGACGTACTTGTAAACCATTACCTGGTCGGCCATCTTCGTCAGCGCGTCGAAGCGGAGGTCGATCTCGCACTGGCCCGCCGACGCGACCTCGTGGTGGTGGAACTCGCATGCGATGCCGAGCCGCTCGAGGGTGAGCACCATCTGCGTGCGGAGGTCGCTCAGCGTGTCGTGCGGGGCGGGCGGGAAGTAGCCCTCCTTCTCGCGAATCGTGTTGCCGAGCCCGGGCTTGCCGGAGTTCCAGTAGCCCTCGGCGGAGTCGACCGCGTAGTGCGAGGTGTTCGGGCCGAGCTCGTACGAGACCTCGTCGAAGACGAAGAACTCGCACTCCGGGCCGAAGTACGCCGTGTCTGCGATCCCGGTCGAGCGGAGGTAGTCCTCCGCGCGCTTCGCGACGAGGCGCGGATCCCTGTCGTAGGCGTCGCCCGTGAGCGGGTCGCGGATCTCGCAGAGGAGCGAGAGCGTCGGCGTCTCGGTGAAGGGATCGAGGATCGCGCTCGACGCGTCCGGCATCAGCAGCATGTCGCTCTCGCTGATCCCCTGCCAGCCGCGGATCGAGGAGCCGTCGAAGCCGAGCCCCTCGTCGAACGCGGACTCGCTGAACGACGTCACCGGCAGCGTCATGTGCTGCCAGCGGCCGAACAGGTCGCAGAACTTCAGGTCGACCATCTTGGCGCGCGTCTCGCTCGCCCACTCGAGCGCCTCCCGGGCGTCCGGCACGGTTCCGTTCGCCAGGTAGTGCTTCGTCTCCAGCTCCGACATCTCGCTCCCTCCGTCTCGGACCACGAAAAAAGCCCCAGGACTCCGTGAGTCCTGAGGCTCCATTGCCTCGGCCGGCGCCTTCGGCGGCGCGCGACCTGGTTCGCACCTTAGCGCAGTGAAAGGACGGCGTCGATCGAACTAGACATTCGGCCGTGTGGTCGGGGAGTCGCACGCTTGCGGGGTGGGCCAGGATCCGCGACTGTGCTCGGCCAAAGGAAGACCACGATGGAATACACCCGCCTGGGAAACACGGGACTGAAGGTGAGCCGGCTCGCGCTCGGCTGCATGAGCTACGGCGACCCGACCACCCCGAACGCACATCCGTGGGCACTCGTCGAAGAAGAGGCGCTGCCGTTCTTCAAGCAGGCGGTCGAGCTCGGCGTGACGTTCTGGGACACCGCTAACGTCTACCAGCTCGGGACGTCCGAAGAGATCGTCGGGCGCGCGATCGACCTGTTTTCGCGTCGCGAAGAGATCGTGCTCGCGACGAAGGTGCGGGGGAAGATGCACGACGGCCCAGGTGGCGAGGGCCTGTCGCGCAAGGCGATCCTCGAGCAGCTGGATGCGTCGCTCCGGCGGCTCGGCACGGATTACGTCGACCTGTACCAGATCCACCGCTTCGACCCGGACACGCCGGTCGAGGAGACGATGGAGGCGCTGCACGACACCATCAAGGCGGGCAAGGTGCGCTACATCGGGGCTTCCTCGATGTACGCGTGGCAGTTCGCGAAGCTGCAGCACGCGGCGGATTCCGGCGGGTGGACACGGTTCGTGTCCATGCAGAATCAGTACAACCTGCTGCGCCGGCACGACGAGGCCGAGCTGATGGCCATGTGCGGCGACATGGGGGTAGCTCTCGTCCCGTACTCGCCGAACGGGAAAGGCCGTCTCGCCCGCCCGGCCGGCGAGCAGAGCCAACGGTCGAGCACCGACAAGGTCGTCCAAGCGTTCGACTCTCCATCTGACGAGCCTGTCATCAACGCCGTGCAGAAGCTCGCCGACGCACGCGGCGTCAGCATGGCGCAGATCGCGCTCGCGTGGGTCCTGCGCAATCCGCTCGTCTCAGCGCCGATCGTCGGCGCAACCAAGCCGCACCACCTACCGGAGGCAGTCGACGCACTCGGCCTCGAACTGACCGACGACGAAGCGCAGGAGCTCGAGGCGCCCTACCAGCAGCACGGGCCGTCGTGGTACTAGGAGTCCGTTAGCCGCAGTGGCGGAGCTTCGCGCAGACCCGTGCGATCGGGATCGCGAAGTTCACGTTCTGCCCGCCGCCGGCGACGAGCACGCCGACGACGCGGCCGCGCCGGTCGATCGCCGGGCCGCCCGAGTTGCCCGGGTTCGCCGCGGCGTCGGTCTGGATCTCCTTCTTCGTGACGCGGCTGACGACGCCGGACGTCACGGTGCCCTCGAGGCCGAACGGGCTGCCGATCAGGAGCAGCTGGTCGCCGGGCGCCGGCGGCTTCGTCGTCGCCTGCTGCCAGAGCGGCTCGATGCCCTTCGGCCGGCCGTTCATCCGGATCAGCGCGAGGTCGTGCGCCGGGTCGACGCCTGCGATCTCGCCCTGCCAGCCCGATCCCTTGCGCTTCAGCGTGACGTTGCTCGTGAGCGTGCCCTCGACGACGTGGTGCGCCGTGAGGACGTACGTCGAGTCCTCGTCCATCCACGCGACGAACCCCGACCCGATCCGCCCGCTCGCCTCGACGGTGAAGACGCTCTTCAGCGCGTGCGCTGCGAGCCCCGCGACACCGGTCTCCTTCCGCTTCAGGCGCGACTCGGCGTTCCCGAGGCGGTTGACGACGCTCTCGTTGTCGGCGGAGAGGGCGTCCACCTGCTTCTCCATCACCGCGAGATCCGCCTGGAGCGCTGCGCGATCGGAGGCGAGCAGGAAGAACGACGCGCCCGAGATCGCGATCGCGACCAGTGCCAGCAGCAGCGTTGCGATCTGCAGTCGCGACCGACCCGTGCTCGTCTCGTCGAAGCTCTCGAACATGACCCTCGTTTCCAAATCGGCCCAGCACGACTCCGAGACCTCCCTCGAAAGGGGGAGTTGGCGCACCGCCGCCGCTGGTGCTAGCCTCGATGGCCTGATGTTGCTCCGACGCGGCTGAGCTCGTTCACCGGCGCCACGCGCTCCTCCTGAGAGCGCGGCTCACGCGCGCCAGTTCTCGCCCGTTTCAAACCAAGGAGCAACGATGTTGGACACAGCCGAGGAGATCACGATGGCGCCCGAAGTCGCAGTCGACGGCGTGGCCGCGGTCGAGGTCGTCGATCTCCGGAAGGACTTCATCCGACGCAAGAAGCGCGAAGGCCTCCGCCGCGCGCGGAAGCGCGTCGCCGCCCTCGACGGGGTGTCGTTCACGATGCGGAAAGGCGAGACGCTCGCGATCCTCGGGCAGAACGGCTCGGGGAAGTCGACGCTCGTCCGCCTGCTCTCGACGCTGCTGCTGAACGACGGCGGCCGCGCAGTCATCTTCGGCCACGACGCCGAGCGCGAGCCGCGGGCGGTCCGGCGGCTGGTGAACCGCGTGTCGGTCGAGGCGAGCTTCTTCAAGAAGATGTCGGCCGTCGAGAACCTGAGCTACGCGGCGCGCTTCTACGGGATGGCGCCGTCGCAGACGCGCGACCGGATCCCCGAGATCCTCGCGCGGGTCCACTTCCCGAAGGACCGGCTCGGCGACTCGATGGAGAACCTCTCGCGCGGGACGCAGCAGAAGGTCGCGCTCGCGCGGGCGCTCCTCACCTCGCCGGTGCTGCTGCTGCTCGACGAGCCGACGACGGGCCTCGACCCCCGCTCGAAGCTCGAGGTGCAGCAGTTCATCCGGGAGATCCGCGAGTCGCACGACGCGACCGTCCTGCTCTGCACCCACGACCTCGCCGAGGCGGAGACGCTCGCCGAACGGATCGGGATCCTCGACGCGGGCAAGCTGATCGCGCTCGCGCCGGCCGACGAGCTCAAGCAGCGATACGAGAGCGAGACGCTCGAGGACGCGTTCTTCGCAGCGACCGGCAAGACGCTCGAGGACGAAGAGGAAGGAGAAGACGAATGAAGGGCGCAGCTGGAGTGATGCGGGCCGAGCTGATCGGCCTGGCCGGCGTCGTCGAGCGAAACGTCTACCTCACGAAGCGCTACTTCCTCTGGGACGTCGCGTTCTTCGTGTGGACGGTTGCGAACACGCTGACGATCGTCTTCATCGCGAAGGGATTCGAGGCCACCGGCGCCACGATCGAC
>Ga0111538_10012494_pt1 | contig 11227 bp, 13 predicted proteins | sample SoiMethybrSBSTD1_FD_79669 | JGI IMG/M metagenome (GOLD analysis project Ga0111538, IMG submission 79669) | Bulk soil microbial communities from a Populus tree surrounding site in Tennessee, USA - Soil MetaG P. TD hybrid SBSTD1 (version 2)... | ecosystem: Environmental > Terrestrial > Soil >... | reverse complement strand
GCTTCAAGACGGGAGATCGCTTTGGACACCGTCGGCTTGGACAGTTTGAGATCGCCGGCCGCCTTGGCGAACGATCCCAGGTCCGCGACGCGGGCGAAGATGGCAAGCGCTTCAAGGTCGGGGAGTCTAACCATGCAAGTTTCGTCACCGATGCCTTTCCGGCATTTCTATATCTTGAACGCCGTTCGCTGCCTACATTCTTTTCAACGACAAGCTTCCCTCGTGGAGACAAGCAATGATTGAAGTTCGGCCCTTCGACCAACTCGGCGGTGCCAACCACGGTTGGCTGGACGCCAAGCATCATTTTTCCTTTGCCAGCTACCATGATCCCAATCGCATGGGCTGGGGCGATCTTCGCGTGTGGAACGACGACACGATCCAGCCGCAGAGCGGGTTTCCGCCACATCCCCATTCGGACATGGAAATCGTCACCTACGTCCGCAAAGGCGCGATCAGCCATCGCGACAACCAGGGCAATTCCGGCCGTACCGAAGCCGGCGACGTCCAGGTCATGTCGGCGGGCAGCGGCATCGCGCATTCCGAATATAATCTCGAAGACGAGGTCACCCAGATCTTCCAGATCTGGATCCTACCGTCGGAGAGAGGCGGCGAGCCCTCTTGGGGCGCGCGGCCATTTCCGAAGGGCGATCGCTCGGGCCGCTTCGTGACCCTCGCTTCAGGATTGGCGGGAGACAAGGACGCACTCAAGCTCCGCGCCGATGCGCGGGTCGCCGGCGCGACCATCAAGGCCGGCGAAACCATAGAGTACGAACTCGGCGCCGACCGGCGCGGCTATCTCGTGCCGGCTGTCGGCGCGGTCGAGATCGGCGGCAAGCGAGTGAACGCTCGCGACGGCGCCGCGATAAAGGACGTCGATACGCTCAAGGTGACCGCGCTGGAAGACAGCGAGGTCGTGCTCGTCGACGCCGCTGACTGACGCAATCTTTTGCCTCGGCGCGCCGCTCCCTTCCCCGGCGGCGCGCCACCCCATTCGAGGAGACCATCATGACCCGCAAGTTCGCTATCATTGCCGCACTCACCGTCACGGCCCTTTCCGGTGCCGCTCTCGCGCAAACCGACGCGCTCGTCCGCGATCCCATTCAGGTCCGGTCGGGCAGCTATGTGCTCGACCCTGCCCACGGCAAAATCACCTGGTCCGTCGATCACCTGGGCTTTTCGACCTATGTCGGCCAGTTCACGAATGTCGCCGCCAAGCTGGACCTGAACGTCCGCAATCCGGCCGCGAGCAAGCTCGACGCCAGCGTCAAGATGGACAGCGTCGGGACCTTTCACGACGGCCTCGACAGGCACCTGAAAACCGCCGACTTCTTTGACACGGCGAAATATCCAACCGCGACGTTCCGCGCCACAGGCATTCGGATGATCGACGCGGATTCGGCGAACATCACCGGCAACCTCACCCTTCGCGGCGTGACGAAGCCGATCGTGATCGAAGCCGATTTCAACCAGGCGGGCGTGAACCCGGTCGACAAGATGTACTCGGTCGGCTTCGACGGCCGCGCCAAGATCAAGCGGTCGGATTTCGGCATCAACTACGGCCTGCCGGTGCTCGGTGACGAGGTAATCCTGCACTTCGAAGCGGAGTTCAAGCAGGCGCCGTCGCAGCCGAAGGCAGGTGCATGATGCGTGCCGCAACGTTGCTCGGCCTGTCGGGAAGCCTCAGGGCCGGCTCCTATTCGACCGGCATTCTCCGGACGCTGCAGGAGCGGCAGCCGGGCGATGTCGAGCTGAAGGTCCACGACCTCGGCGGAGTCCCGCTCTACAACCAGGACCTGGACACGGCGGCGCCGCCTGCCGAGGTCGCCGCGCTTCGCTCGGCAATCGCCGCTGCCGACGGGCTCGTCATCGTCACTCCGGAGTTCAACTACGGAATGCCGGGCGTTCTAAAGAACGCCCTCGACTGGGCGTCACGGCCTTATGGAACGGCGTCGCTTATGGGCAAGCCCGTGGTGACGATGAGCTCGTCACCGGCCTTCACCGGCGGCGTTCGTGCCCTGTCCCAGCTGCATGAAACGCTCCTGGCGGCGCAAGCACTGATCGTTCCGAGGCCGCAGACGGTGATCGGCGACGTGTACAAGAAGTTTGCGGACGGACGATTGGTCGATCTGCCTACCCTGGAGTTCGCGCTTCAGGCCGTTGCAGATCTTAGAAATGCGATAGCCGCAACCGGCATCCGGGACCTGGCCGCATGAGTTGTAGTCGGATCCCGGCCAATCGATCGCAAGCCAGCTCAGATCGGAATTCCCCAAGGGAATCGGTGATTCGAGAACAGAAACATTCGCAATGAATCTTTGTGAAAGGAAAACTTCCATGGCTACGCCATTAATTTCCAGGCCCCCTGCCAATCTTGAGGGGAACGCCGCTCGCTCGATCAGCGAGGCTTTGAACGCAATCCTTGCCGACAGCTACGCCATTTTCCTGAAGACGAAAAACTTCCACTGGCACGTGTCCGGCCCGCACTTTCGCGATTACCATTTGATGTTTGACGAACAGGCGGCGCAAATTCTCGCCACCACCGATGCGATCGCCGAGCGGGTACGCAAGATCGGCGGGGCGACCGTTCGTTCGATCGGCGACATCGGTCGACGACAGCAGATCAAGGACAATGACGCCGACTTTGTAAGCGCGCAGGACATGCTCGCCGAGCTGCGAGATGATAATATCAAACTGGTGGAAGCGTTGCGGGAGACGAAGGCTCTCGTGGACGAAGCCGGCGACAACGGCACGAGCGGCATCCTCGACGACTGGACGGATGAAGCCGAGCAACGCGCCTGGTTCCTCTACGAGGCCGGCCGAAGCGGCTGACGCAATCTGGAAGATTGCATCGGAGCTCATTCCTCGCCCGCACGGAACGGAGATGTCTATGTCGAGGACGCCAGCGCTGTTCATCGGACACGGAAGCCCGATGAACACACTCGAACAAAACGACTTCACCCGCGCCTGGCGCGCGATGGGGGAGAAGCTGCCCCGGCCCAGAGGCGTGCTCGTCGTGTCGGCGCACTGGTTCTTCGGAGCGACGGCCGTGACGGCCATGCCTCGCCCCCGGACCATCCACGACTTCTACGGCTTCCCGCCGGAACTGTTCGAGTTCGAATATCCCGCTCCCGGCTCGCCGGAGATCGCCGGGGAGATCGTCGAGGCGGTCAAGCCAACCTGGTGCGGGCTCGACCAGGACCAGTGGGGGCTCGACCACGGCACATGGAGCGTCCTCGCGCACCTTTTTCCTGGCGCCGACATCCCGGTCGTTCAGCTGTCGATCAACGCATTGAAGCCGCTCGAGTACCATCTCGATCTCGGCACTCGGCTTGCGGCTCTCCAGGAGCGCGGGATCCTGGTGATCGCCAGCGGGAACATCGTCCACAACCTCAGGCGCGTCCAGTGGAACCAGCCCGATGCCGCGTTCGACTGGGCGGAGCGATTCGATGAGGCGGTTGCTCGCCAGCTTTCGGAAGCGCCGGAAGACATCCTGCGAGTGACGGAACACGCGGACTACTCGCTCGCGGTTCCGACGCCCGACCACTTCATTCCGATGCTCTACATCGCGGGAATGGCGAGCGCCGGCAATGCCGGGCTCGACGCGCTCGTCCGCGGCTACGCAATGGGGTCGATCTCGATGAGCTGCTACGGCCTGGGCGCCCATGACCTGTCGTGCATCGACGGTGAAGGCGCGGCGACTGTGCCCAAGGACGTGCCGCCCGATCAGACGAACATCTGAAGTGGACTGGGCGCCTGCGGCCTACAAATCCAGAGGGCATTCAAACCAGAAGCGGAGGGGAGCAATCGACCGACTAGAGACTAGCAAGCGTTTCTCGCGCGGCTTGATCTTCAGAATGGCGGATTTCTGCGGAGGAAGGATGGTGGAGCCGAGGGGGATCGAACCCCTGACCTTCGCAATGCCATTGCGACGCTCTCCCAGCTGAGCTACGGCCCCGTCCAACGCGCGCCTTAAGCGATCTATCCCCCGCTGGAAAAGGGGGAATCTCGCTTCCGCGCTATCCTTTAGGCTTCGTCGTCCTCGGCCGCGGTCTCGACGCCCAGATCGTCATCGCCAGTGTCGAGATCGACCTCCTCGTCGGCGCTGACTTCGGCGTCCTCATCAACCGCGAGGTCGTCGGCGGCCAGCTCGGTGTCTTCCGCCGGTTCCTTGACCGCCACAGGCGCCGCCTCGAACGGCAGCGGCTGCTTCGACTTCAGCACCGGCTCGGGGAGCCACTCGGTGCCGCAGCTAATGCAATGCACCGGATCCTCCTTGCCGAGGTCATAAAAGCGGGTCGAGCACTTGGGGCAAGTGCGCTTGGTGCCCCATTCGGGCTTCACCATCTCGGGTATGTCTCCAATCAGCTGACTAATTCGGGGCGGCCGCAACGGGCGCTACCGACGCGGCGCGCGCCTTGCCATAGGGATATGCCCCTGTCAAAGCGCGGCGCTTGGCTAAAGACATGGGATCGAAATCCGCCGGGAAAAGGCCGCGCAAGGGCAATCTCGTGATTGCCGTCGACGGGCCGGCAGCAAGCGGCAAGGGCACAATCGCCCGGGCGCTCGCCGCGCATTTTGGCCTGCCGCACATGGATACCGGATTGCTCTATCGGGCGGTGGCGCTCAACCTGTGGCGCTGGGGCGGCGACCCGTCGAGCGAGTTCGAGGCGACACGGGCATGCGACGAGCTCAATCTCGACTCCAGCGACCCCGAACTCCGGAGCGAGCCGGTATCCAAGATCGCCTCGGCCGTGTCGGCTTATCCGGCCGTGCGCTCGGCTCTGCTCGAGCGACAGCAAGTGTTCGCCCGGCAACCGGACGGGGCCGTGCTCGACGGCCGGGACATCGGCACGGTGATCGCGCCCGACGCGGACGCAAAGCTGTTCATCACGGCGACGCCGGAGGTACGCGCCGAGCGCCGGCTTAAGGAGCTCGAGGGGCGCGGCATGCACGCCCATTTCGCCGACGTCCTGGCCGACATCCGCGCCCGCGATGAGCGAGACTCGAGCCGGACGGAGGCCCCGCTCAAGCCCGCCGCCGATGCGCTGCTGCTCGACACGAGCGCGATGTCGGTCGAGGAAGCGATCGCCGCAGCGTTGCGATTAGTCGAGGAACAGCTTGCGCGCGCCTAGCGCGAAGCGAGCGTGGCCAGGACCGGCTTGCCGTCGAGATTGCCAGGCGGCGAATAGCGGCAGATGAGATAGTCCCAGTCGGCTTGGTAGAGCGCGCAGCCCACGCGCGTCGTCGTCGGCCACACCATCTGGGTGTAATGCGCGACGTCTTCCCAGCGCCCGGTGCGGCTGACGGCCGGGAACAGCCCGGGCTGCAGCAGCCGTTTCTCCGCCGACCACAGACCGACCATCTGGTCCGCGCCCATGGTCCCGTGGAACGCCATCGCCAAATTCTCGCGCTGCCCGGGGCGGGTCTCGCGCGGCGAATGGATCAGCCGATGGAGGCCGGCCAGGACCGGGCCATAGGAAGCGGCGGCGGCAGCGAGTTCCGGGTCCCACTGGAGCGGCGGATGCCCGACTGCCGCGCGTTCGCGGTTGTGCGCGGCCAGAATGCGGGCCGCAAGCTCCCCGGTGGCGCCGGGGAAGCGGTTCGCCTGCTCGGGCGTGGCGAAAGGCTGGCGGGCCGGCGGCAGCGGCGCCAGCGGATCGCTCGCGCTCGCGGGATTCGCGAAGGCGAAAGTCAGGATCGCGGCGGCAAGGGCCCGTTTCATGAGGCGACCATGCCGCAGACGTCGCTAAAGGCGTCTCTCCGAATCTGGTAAACGGCGTTGCGCAAAACAAAAGCGGCGGCGTCTTTCGACGCCGCCGCCCTTGAACCTTTAAGCTTGCGCTTAGAGGCTGTTCGCAACGTTGTTGAACGTCGTGCCGAGCTTGGTGCCGATGCTGGTCATCGCGCCAATGGCGGCCACGGCGATTAGAGCAGCGATCAGACCATATTCGATGGCAGTCGCGCCCTTCTCGTTACGGATCAACTTCAGAAACTTGGCCATCTCTGGTCTCCCGATAAGGCTCCATTCCACTCAAGGGACTGGGTCCCACCCGCGCAGCTACTTTCCACGAAGGATGGAGCGGGATTTACGGGGCCACTGGTTGAGAAAGCCTTAAAATCGCAGGTTTTCAGATGTTAAGCATGTTTGCCCGGTCGGCGATTTTCCCATCGCTACTCGAACAGGCCGGCTAGCTGGTCGATGAGGTCGCGCACGTCCTTGGTGCCGTCGCTCCAGTCGGCGGGCAGCGGGCTCTTGCGCTCCGGCTGGCGCTGCGGGATCCGGAACTCAGGCGGAAGTGGTGGGCCGGGCCGGCGGTCGATGCTGAGCGCCGCGACCATGAAGTTGCGCCAGATCTGCGCCGGGACGGTTCCGCCGCTGATCTTGCCCAGCGATTTATCGTCGTCGCGGCCGACCCACACGCCCACCACCAGGTCGCCGGCGAAGCCGATGAACAAGGCGTCGCGATTGTCCTGGGTCGTCCCGGTCTTGCCGAAGGTCGGGACGGCGAGCGCGGCGCGACGGCCGGTGCCGGTGTTGGCGGCGGCATAGAGCAGGTCGAGCAGCGGCGCCTGGTCGCGGCGGCGATCGAGAAGCCCACGCGAGCGGAAGAAGGCGTTGACGCCGGAGTCGGTGACCTGCTCCGGCAACCCCCGGGCGGTGACCGGGAAGCGACCGCTGGCGACCGCGGCATAAGCCGAGGTCAGCTCGAGCAAGCTCACGCCTGCCGTCCCCAGCGCGAGGCTCGGCCGGTTGGGCAGAGGCGTGGTGATGCCGAGGTCGCGCGCGGCGCGGATCACGTTGTCGCGGCCGACCGCTTCCGACAGCCGGACCGTCGCCGCGTTGCTCGATCGGGCGAATGCCTCGCGCAGGGTCATCGGCCCGCGATAGACGCGGTCGTTGTTGAGCGGAGTCCAGCCGTCGACCGTGATCGGCTTGTCATCGATGATGCTGTCGGGGGTCCAGCCCGAGCGCAACGCGGCGAGATAGACGAACAGCTTGAACGCCGAACCGGGCTGGCGCCGCGCCTGGGTGACGCGGTTGAACGGTGACTCGCTGTAGTTCTTGCCGCCGACCATCGCCACCACGCGGCCGTCGGGCCGCATCGCGACCAGCGCCGCTTGCGCGTCGCCGATCGAGGCACGGCCGATTGCGCGCACGGCGAGCCGCTGCAGGTCGCGGTCGAGCGTCGTGCGGACCCGAACCTCGCCGAAGTCGGCCTCGAACGCGTCGGCAGCGGACGGCGCGACCCAATCGGCAAAGTAGGTGCCGGTCGGGACCTTCGAGCGCTGCGCTACCGGCCGCGCCGGGACGGTCGCCTTGGCGCGCGTGCGCGAAATGACGCGGGTGTCGGCCATCGCGGCGAGCACCAGCCTTGCGCGCTCCTGCGCGCCCCTGAGGTTGCGGGTCGGCGCGAGGCGCGAGGGCGCCTGGACCATCCCCGCGAGCATCGCCGACTGTGCGAGCGTGAGATTCTGCGGCTCGCGGCCGAAATAGTGGTGGGCGGCGGCACGCAGCCCATAGACGCCGTCGACGAAATAGATGACCGAAAGATAGCGTGACAGGATGTGCTCTTTGCTGAGCCACGCCTCGAGCCAAAAGGCGATGATCACTTCCTGCGCCTTGCGCTTGTAGCTGCGGTCGGACGACAGAAAGTTGGTCTTGGCGAGTTGCTGGGTGATCGTGCTGCCGCCCTGTCGCACGCCGCCCGCGCTCATATTGGCGACCACCGCCCGGCCGATCGCACGCGGGTCGATGCCCCAGTGGCGATAGAAACGTCGGTCCTCGATCGCGACGAACGCGGCGACAGTCAGTGGATTGAGCTTCGAAACGTCGACCGGCGCCTCCTTGATAGCCCCGCGCCGCGCGATCGGGTGGCCGTCGTCGCTCAGAAGCAGCAGCGCCGGGTCGTCGAGCGGCTCGAGCGCGCGCGACAAAGGCGCCGTGACGATCAGCCACAGCAGGGTGACGAAGAACAGCGTTGAGAAGACGTAGAGACCCACTACCCACCAGCGCCGCCGCGGGCGCTTCGGCTCCTCAGCCTCGACGACCTCGGCCGGAGGCTGGGGGGCGAAGGGATCGGGCAACTCCTCGACGGGTGCGCCGCCGCGAGTCCAGACGCCGTCGCGTTCGGCCACGTTCGATCGATCCCACAGATTCGCCACTGATTTACCCCAGTAATACAGCTCCGGCGATTTATCCAGATGCTTGCTGAACTCCGGCTTGCGGTTAAACAGCCGGGCGATGCCGCGGTCGATTTTTCGGCAGGCCCTGGGCCTCGCGCTGCTCGCCGCTTTCGCGGTCGCGCCGTCGGCTTGCCGCCCGGGCAACCAAGGCGACATCAAGGTGCTGGTCATCGGCGGTGAACCGACACTCAAGGATCCGGCGGCCGGACCGCTGACGCCCAGTGACGCGGTGCTCGCCGGCAATGTCGCACAGGGCCTGGTCAGCTTCGATGCGAACGCCCAGATCGTGCCCGGCCTCGCCGAGCGCTGGACGGTCAGCGACGACGGCCTGTCCTACATTTTCCGCATCGCCGCCGTCGATTGGCCAACCGGCGGCAGGGTCACAGCGCGGCAGGTAGCGCGGTTCCTCAAGCGATCGATCGCCGGGTCGAGCGCCAATTCGCTGAAAGACACTTTGGGTGCGGTCCAGGACATCGTCGCGATGACCGATCGGGTGATCGAAATCCAGCTGACCGCCCCGCGGCCCAACCTGCTGACCCTGCTTGCCCAGCCGGAATTCGCGATCGTCCGCAACGGGACGGGGACGGGCCCGTTCCGTGAGGCCGCCGGGCGCGGACCGGGCGGCGAGCTGCGGCTGACACGCGAAGTCGCGTCGGACGAGGACGTCCCGAATCGCCACGACGAGGTGCTGCTTGCCGGGGCCGGCGCCGAGCAGGCGGTCACGGCCTTCGCGGGCGGCAAGGCCGACCTGGTGCTCGGCGGGACTTTCGCCGACCTTCGCTTCGCCCAACGGGTGAAGCTACCGCGCAACGCGCTGCGCTTCGACCCGGCCTCGGGCCTGTTCGGGCTGGTTCCGGTGCGGGCCGACGGACCGCTCGCCGACTCCGACCTCCGGCGCCTGCTGTCGCAGGCGATCGACCGGGACGCGCTGGTCGGCTCCCTGCGCGTGCCCGGCCTCGCTGCCCGGGCGACCGTGCTCGAACCCGGGCTCGAGGGCATGCCGGCGTTGACGCCTCCATCGTGGTTGTTGGCGCCGATCAACGACCGCCGCGTGCGGCTGGCCGCTGACGCGCGCGCGATGTTCGGAAAGAACCCCAAGCCGACCTTGCGGCTGTGGCTGCCGGCGGGCCCGGGGAGTGACCTGCTGTTCAACCGCCTCACCACCGACTGGGGCGTGCTCGGCGTGGTCGTCGAGCGCGCGAGAACCCTCGCAGCAGCGGACCTCAGGCTCGTCGACATGGTCGCTCCGTCGGCCTCGGCGGCATGGTTCCTGCGCCAGTTTCGCTGCCAGGCGGTGCCGTTGTGCGACCCCGAAGCCGACACGTTGCTCGACGCTGCTCGTCAAACGCCGATCCCGGCACAGCGTTACGCGCTGCTGGCGCAGGCCGCGACGCGGATCGACGACGCGCAGCTGTTCCTGCCGCTTACGGCGCCGGTCCGCTGGTCGCTGGTTTCGAACCGCATCCAAGGCTTCGCCGGGAACCGTTACGCCCGCCACACGCTCACCGACCTGCAGCAGAAGCCGGGTGGAGACTGACGAGCATGGCATTGACGGAGGGCGAACGCCCGCCCCTTCCCGGTTTCGGGCGAGATCCCGCGTCGGTGCGCCAGCGGGTCGAGGCGATGGAAAAGTTGCTCGAACGCTTGTTCGTCGTTCCGGGCCTCAACCGGCCGGTCGGGCTCGACGTGATCCTTGACCTGGTGCCGGTGGTCGGAAGCACCGCCGCCGCGGTGATCGGCGCCTATATCGTGTGGGAAGGCCGCAACCTCGGTATGTCCAAGTGGCACATGTCGCGCATGGCCGGGAACGTCGGGATCGACTGGCTGTTGGGGCTGATCCCGTTCGTCGGGGCGATCCCCGACTTCTTCTTCCGCTCGAACACCCGCAACCTGCGCATCATCAAACGCTACCTCGACAAGCATCACGCCGGCACAGCTACGATCGACGGCGAGGTGATCAACCCTCGCCTGCCCTAGCGCCGATAGGCAATCCATTCGTGCTCGCCCTCGACCACTTCCGGATAGGGGCGACCGTAGCGGTCGGTGCTCGGACGATAGCGGAAGCGCTGCTGGACCAGCCGGCAAGTGAGCAAGTCGAGCTCGACCACGCCGCTGGAGCGCGTGATCCGGCACCCCGCCACCCGCCCGTTGACGCCGACCGTGAATTCGAATTCGACCGTTCCGCCGATGCCGGCCTCGCGCAGGCGCCGGGGATAATCGGAAGGATAGATGGCGCCAGCGATCTGCTCGAGGTCGGTGCCGCCCTCCCCGCCGTCCCCGTAGCCGGTGCCGCCGGGCCCGCCCCCCTGGCCGCTGCCAAGCGCCGGCCCGGTGCCGGTGCCCCCGCCCGACGGCGGCGCCGTCGGCTGGATTGAGACGATCGGCGTAACCGACGGCAGCAGGTGGGAGGGGATTGGACCGGGCGATCCGCCGCGCGGCGCGGGCGCGGTCCGCGGAGCCGCCGCGGTCGCCTCGCGCGGCTGCGCGGCGCGCGGTTCGACTCGAACCACCGGCGGCGGGGGCGGCGGCACTTTCGGCAAGGTGATCTGGATCAGCCGCTCGACCAGTTCGCCGGAACGCTGCACCGTGACGCGAAAGCCGCTGAGCAACGCCAGCGCGAGCGCGGCCTGCACCAGTCCGACAGCAACCAGGGCCGACACGCGCTCACGCGTGCCGAGACTGGCCAAACCGTCGGGCGAAGCGGGCATCGGGCCCGCTTTACCGGACTAGCGGCGAATGTAGCAGCGGCGCTTCGCCGTCAGCGACCGGTCGATCGCACGGCCGGCAACAGCACCGCCGACGGCACCCGCGGCTGCCCCAACCAGGCCGCCGCCGATCACCTTGCTGCCGACGACCGCGCCGCCGACAGCGCCGGCGACGAGGCCGGTCGTTCCCGGCGAGTGGCGGCACACCCGCGTCGCGTATATCGTGCGGCCTCTATAATGGCGGTGCTTGTACTTGCTGTAGTGAGCTTCGGCCGGTGCCATGATCGGCACGCCGCTGGTCGCCACCATCGCAAACGCCGCTGCGATCATCGTCAATTTGC
>Ga0111538_10012493_pt1 | contig 11227 bp, 10 predicted proteins | sample SoiMethybrSBSTD1_FD_79669 | JGI IMG/M metagenome (GOLD analysis project Ga0111538, IMG submission 79669) | Bulk soil microbial communities from a Populus tree surrounding site in Tennessee, USA - Soil MetaG P. TD hybrid SBSTD1 (version 2)... | ecosystem: Environmental > Terrestrial > Soil >... | reverse complement strand
GTCAGCCGCATATAATCGGCCGACCTCAACCACCATGTTGCAGAGCGGCGTGCGGCTCGGTCCGTACGAGATTCTCGGCCAACTCGGCGCCGGCGGAATGGGCGAAGTGTATCGGGCGGTGACAGCCGTTTGAATCGCGATGTGGCGATCTACCGTGTCGATGGATCGGCCGCGGAGCCGATCGCAGGACTTGGGGCCGGTGACGTGCCGTTACAGTGGACGGTTGATGGCCGCGGGCTGATAGTCGCACATGGGGAGGGCCGTCCATGGGTCGTAGAGCGGCTCGATATCGCGACCGGCATGCGCACGCCGGCCACCACGATCGGCGCCCACGACCCGGCGGGACTGCGCCAGAGCCTGTTAGCGATCTCGCGCGACGCGAAGTACTACGCGCACAGCTACTCGCGCCTGCTCTCGGATCTTCTCGTTGTGAACGGCTTGAAATAGCGATGACGGAGGTTGCATTCATGCGGCATACGATTCTGTTCCTCCTTTCCCTCCTGTCTGCAGCCAGGCTCTCGGCAGGGCAGTCGTGGACACCTCCGTCCGAGAGCCAGCGATGCCCGTCCAGGTGGGGCGCGGGGGACGAGCGCGGATCCGCCAACCTGATGACGCGCGATCAGGTGCTGAAGGCGGCGAAGCTGATACGTGTCGGCGAGGTCATCGAGCTCGGGCAGGTGCTGGATCCGGCTGCAATGCCGTTCTTTCCCGGACGTCAACTGAGTGTCCTGACGAAGCGCACCAACGTGCTGCCGCAGTCCAACCGCCGCATCAGCAACGAGGAGATGGTGATCGGAGAGCTGGGCCAGGTCGGCACCCAGTTCGACGGTTTCAGTCACCAGGGAATCGACAGCAGCTTCTACAACTGTTTCAAGCAGGAACAGATCGCGACGAGGAACGGCTTCACGAAGCTCGGCATCGAAAACGTCGGCGCGCTGCTGACGCGCGGTGTGCTGATTGACGTTGCAGCCCTCAAGGGTGTGAGCATGCTGCCTGACAGCTATGAGATCACCGTCCAGGATCTGAAAGACGCGCTCACACGGCAGAATCTGTCTCTGCAGGCTGGGGACGCGGTGATCATCCAGACCGGATGGGGAAAGTTATGGGGAGCGGACAATGTTCGCTACATGAAGAGTGATCCTGGCATCGGCGTCGCAGCAGCCGAGTGGCTCGCGACGCAGTCGCCGATGCTGGTCGGCTCGGACAACTGGTCAGTCGAGGTCAACCCGAATCCGGATCCAAAGATCGGCTCACCCGTCCATCAGATTCTGCTGGCGGTCAACGGCATTCACATGCTCGAGAGCCTGAAACTCGACGAGCTCGCCGAGAAGCGCGTCTATGAATTCGCGTTCATCCTCGAGCCATTGAAGCTGCGGGGGGCGACGGGCTCCACAGTCGCGCCAATCGCCGTGCATTGACCCGACGCTGGTCCCTCGACTTCGCCGATGACTAAATGAGCCGTCGCGGTTGGAACCAGATTGGGCCCGTATGAAGTCCTCGCGAAAATTGGCGAAGGCGGAATGGGTGAGGTGTATCGGGCGCGCGACACGCGGCTGAATCGCGACGTCGCCGTCAAGATCAAGTCGACGAGCGCGCAGTTGTCGTTGTTCAACGTCCTGCTTAATTGGAATCCTGCGGCGCCACCAGTCTCGCACTGACCTCCCTAATTCCGCAGTCCCGCCTCTCGCGACCTGCATCTCGCGACGATGAGCGTCACATCGTCGCGCTGCCGGTCGCCGCTGAACCGCCGTCCGACGATTTCAGCATCCTGCTAATGCGTCATCGCGTAGAGAACGACGTTGATCCCGAGCGCATAGCCATCGACCGAAAACTGGTAGAAGTAGGCGGGGTCCTCTGTTTCGCGCTCCCATGAATTCGACACGTCGGTGTTGTGGGTCATCACCGCGATGATGTGTCCCTGCTTGTTGCGAATCGCGCGGAAGTGCGGCACCGCCGTCTCCTCGCCACGCTCAGACGTCGTGCGGCCACCGACAGCACGCCAGAAGCCGATGCCGGTCACCTGCGGGATCTTCTTCACCACGGCCATCGAGCTGAAGATCGGATCGCTGAGCGGGACGTCTTCGATCGAATACTCATTCGCCGGCATCGCGCGTGCCAGCTCGTGCGACCACTGATCCCAGGCGGCCTCACCCCAGAAGTCATCGACCCACAAGAAGCCGCCCTTCGTGAGATAGAGGCGCAGCCCTTCGACTTCCTGCTCCGACAGACCGATCGTGCCGACGTCAGAGGCCATCAGGAACGTGCACTGGAAGAGCGCCGGATCGGTCAGGCGAACCAGATACACATGAGGGATGCCTGGTTTGATCCAACTGACGCGTGTCTTGGTCAGCTCCGACAGCCGGATCAGGAGATTGCGCTGAGCCCAGGGATAATCAGTGCGCCAGCCCGATCCGTTGGCCTCGCGGCGGACGCTGGTGTAGAGGATGTGGCATCCGGCGGCGTCGCGGTCGGGCCACTCGCGCGGTGGCAATTCTGCCGGGTCACCTTGTTCACCGCGCAACGGGCCGAAGTCGGTAAAGAAATTCTGCGGGAGCTTCGCGTAGGCGTAGCCGGCGATTAGCGTCAGCATCACCAGGCAGGCCGCCGTTCTGACATATCTACGGGTAACCACCTGTCAGTTTGCCTTCCGGCCGCGTTGGCGATTATCACCGATCTGGTCCTCATCATGTCGCGCTTGCCGGTATGTGCCTCGAGGAGTAAGGATTGAGTGTGTATATGGGGGTCAGACCCCGAGGAGATGATCGATGTTCAAGCGCGTTGTTCTCGCGGCACTTGTAGCGTCACTTGTCATTCCGTTGGCAGCGCAGGCACCCACTGGCTGGAAAATGCGTCTCGACCGCAGTAAGAGCGCTCAGGATCCCGACGACAAGTCGGGCGTCATGTTCATGGCGATGGGCAAGGCCTTTCACGTCGCGGGCGGGCCCGCGGGCATCTACTGGAATCCGTCGATGACGGCGGCCGGCCACTACACGCTCAAGGGGACGTTCACGCTGTTGAAGCCGAGCAATCACACCAACTACTACGGTCTCGTGTTCGGCGGACAGGGACTCGAAGGCGCCGACCAGCGCTACACCTACTTCACCGTGGCGCAGGACGGCACGTTCCTGATCAAGCAGCGGACGGGAGAGATGACGAGGGACATCAAGGGATACACGCCCAACGCTGCGGTCAAGAAGCCGGACGCAACCGGCAAGTCAGTCAACGCACTTGAAGTGCGCGTCTCTGGTGACAGTGTCAGTTACGTGGTCAACGGCACCGTGGTGCACACGACGCCGAAGTCGGAGCTCAAGATGCCGACTGATGGTGTCGTCGCGTTCCGCGTGAACCACGTCACCGAAGTGCAGGTGGACGGTTTCGAGGTCCAGAAATCATAGGGGACCAAGGCGAGGACCAAGAACCGAGGCCCAAACCGAGGACCAAGAACCAAGGACCAAGGACCGAGGACCTATTTACCCATATGGGCCCGGTCCCTCTCGTTCTCGTTGCAGAAGTATTCGAGGATGTCGGTGTCCGGCTGCAGCAGGTGCGTCACGTTGATCGTGAACGGTTTCGTGTAGTTGACGGGATCGTCGAACGTGATTGCGACATCGAGGTGCCCGACGTCGCGCCGGCGGTATCGTTCGGTGATCCGCATCGACTCGCTTCGTGGATGGCCGATGATGTCGAGAGGCGCTTTGCCGTTGAAGCCGATCGTCTCGACGACCAGCGTGTCATTGTCCCATCTGCCACTCGAATACCCCAGCCATGATGGGTTCGGATCCACCGGGTGCGGGCGTCCATCGGTGTAAATCTGCCGCGTGGCGTTGTCGAGTTCGTGCATGATGAGCGTCAGGCCCGGTGTCTGCACGATCTTCGTTACCTCTGACAGGAGCGTTGCGAGAGGAACGCTTGCAGGTAGACAGCGACTGAGGGTGTCGAGGCCGGAGTTCGACTGCTGTTGCCAGCGGGCGATTGAGTCTCCAACGTGCGTCCGCAATGGCTCTTCACCGCGCTTGAAGTCGGCGAAAATACTGATGCCATACTTCGAGACGGTGTCGATCTCCATACCCGGCACCTGCACGACATCGATGTCGTTGCCGAACAAGCGCTTCATCTCGGCCACCCCGGTGGGCTGGACGTGCCAGACTCCCGACAAATCAGGCTTGCCGTCGGCCGTCTTCGGCATGGGGGCGGTCAGCTTCACTTTGCCGTCCTTGGTGCGCGGCACGCCCGGTGTCGGGTAGTTCAACCACTGCGCATGGGCGGCTGTCACGAATAGACTGCAGACAACGAGCACGAGAACGCTTCGCATAGCTCGACTGTAGCCTTGCCCGCCGTCGAGGTCAATCGAAGTCGGCTCACCTCCGGGAGCCGGTGAATTGTCTGATCCTGGTGGTCGCCTGTGCGTGTGCGGCAGCGGACGAGCGGCGTCCCGGAGGCGAACGGTCGGGATTTCGCGCGTCAGACAACGTGTGTAAACACACTGGTTTTGGGCGACTCTCGCGGCACGCAGTTTGAGACTGCGCGCGCGCATGGACGTACGCGCGTGGTTCGACAACCTCCGAACGGACGTAAGGCTTGCCGTCCGAAGCCTGCGCCGATCTCCCGGGTTTGCCGCAGTGGCAATCCTGGCGCTGACCGTCGGCATTGGCGGCACTACTGCGATCTTCAGCGTCATCGACGCGACGCGGACGCAGGCCATTCCGTACCGCGAGCCGCACCAGCTCGTGTATCTGATCGGCACCGCCCGACGCGCGACGGTTGAAAGACGAGGCGCGTCCTATCCGGACTTTCTTGATTGGCGCGCGCAAGTCACGCGCATCGACGATCTCGCCGCCTTCGATGCACAGCTGATGACGCTGGCCGGGACCGATGAATCCGAACGCCTCGGTACCGAGTTCGTCTCCGCATCGTATTTTTCGTTGCTCGGCGTGACACCGGCGCTCGGCCGGACGTTCGGTGGCGACGAGGACGACGTGGCCAAGCCAGTGGCCGTGGTGGTGTTGAGCGACGGTCTGTGGCACCGCCGATTCGGCTCCGATCCGCACGTGGTCGGCCGTTCCATCACGCTCAACGGTCAACCGTTCACGGTGGTCGGCGTGATGGCGCCTGGATTCACCGGCGTGACCGACGAAGCACAGATGTGGATTCCGTTCGCGCAATACGCGCCGCCGCGCACGATGGCCGATCGCGGCAACCGCGGATTTACGGTTCTCGGGCGCCTCAGCCCCGGCGTAACGCGGGAGACCGCCCAGGCCGAGCTCGACGCGATCGCCAGCCGGCTCGAGCGCGCGTATCCGAAGACTAATGAAGGCCGCGGCATCGAGGTGAGCCTGTTGGCGACTGAGGTGTACGGACCACTGCGTCTGGCCCTTCAAGTGTTGATGGGCGCGATTGCGCTCGTACTCGTCATCGCCTGCGCCAACGTCGCGAATCTCCTGATCGCTCGCTCGGAGGTGCGGCGCCGGGAAATCGCGCTGCGCGTAGCGATTGGCGCGGGCCGCGGCCGGTTGCTCCAGCAACTCGTCACCGAGAGTTGTGTGCTCACGCTGTTCGGAGCCGCGACAAGCCTCCCACTGGCTGCGGCCACCATCCGTCTGCTCGTCACACAGGCTCCGGTGACGTTTCCCAGCATCCTGACGCCGGCTCTCGATGCGCGGATGGCTGCCTTCATGACTGCAGTCGCACTGATTTGCGGCCTGTGCATCGGCCTCGCGCCGTGGTGGCAAATTCGTTTCGCCGATCTGGTCAGCCGTCTTCGTGAGTCGTCGCGAGGCAGCGTTGGCCCCGTTTCTCAACGACTTCGAAACAGTCTCGTGGTTGCGGAAGTGACACTTGCCGTGGTGCTGCTCGTCAGTGCCAGTCTGATGATTCAGTCGGTACGCAAACTGGCGGCAATCGATCCGGGATTCGACGCCGACTCGTTACTGACGATGCATATCAGCGTGCCGCGTGTCGCGCCGCCGGGCGATGGGCAGCCAGCGAGTGGAACGCCAGCGCCACCGGTCGCCACCGGACGTCAGTTGCTCGATCGCATCGCGTCGGTGCCAGGAGTCGCATCGGTTGGGCTCGGCAATGACGTGCCGCTCGACGGCAATGCCGCCGCCAACTTCTATTCCGTTGAAGGGCAGCCGCCCTTCACCGCCCAGGATCGCCCGCGCGCATGGGTCCATCGCGTGTCGCCGGAGTTTTTTGCTGCGCTGCAAATTCCTCTCGTCGCTGGACGGACGTTCATCGACACGGAGCTCACGCCGTCGCCATCGTCTGTGATCGTGAGCGAGAAGGTGGCCGCACGCTTCTGGCCCGGTCAAGATCCGATAGGAAAGCGGCTGACACTCGGATCAGGGGACGCCAACGTCCAGTGGCTCTCGGTCGTGGGCGTCGTCAGCGATGTCCGATATCGTACGCTGAGGCAGAACGCCAACACGGACCCGGATCTCTACCTGCCGTTCGCGGATCGCAATGCGCAGATCGCGTTCGCGATCCGGACCTCTGTGCCGCCCTCTTCAGTCGCCACTCCAGTGCGCGCCGCCATCCGCGCGGCGAGCACCTCGATTGCCATCTATGACGTCGAGTCGATGGGGAGCCGTGTTTACGCCCAGTCGTCACGCGAGCGATTCACGACGTGGGTGATGAGCGTCTTTGCGGGCATCGCGCTCTGGCTGTGCACGCTCGGCATCTACGGCGTGATGTCGTATGTCGTCACACAGAGCACGCGGGAGATCGGCATCCGTCTGGCCCTGGGCGCACAGCGGCGCGAGGTGTTGCAGAGAATCGTCGGCAATGGTTTGCGGCTGATCGTGACTGGCGTGGCAATTGGCGGCCTCGCGTCGATCGCGCTGCGCCGCGCTGTGAGCGCGACGATCCTGGACGTGCCGCTGAGCGATCCTGCCACCGGTCTGGTGCTCGTCCTGTTCGTGCTTGTCGGCCTCGCCGCATGCCTCGTGCCCGGATTGCGCGCGACGCGCCTCGATCCCGTGCGCGCCCTTCAGCAGGAGTGAACAACGTCCTTGGGCCTCGGTGCTAGGTCCGTCCTGCACGACGGGACCAGGGACCAGGCACCAAGAACGGACCAGGCACTAAGTGCCAAGAACAAAGGACCCAAACGCGGCGATCACGTCAGACGGCGGCTGATGAATTCGATTCGACGCTCGAAGCTTCTTCCGGCATATTGCAGCGAGCCGTAGTAAGCCGCCATCGTCACCACGACGATCGCCGCGATCGAGAGCGTCGTGGCTGGTGAATCGGACCGGTGCAGGACGATCACGCCCACTCCCGGAGCGCTGCCGATCAGCACGCTCATCATCACCGTCACCGGATCACCGCCCGACGCGAACCTGTGCGGTTCAGTCCTGCGTGGCTCGAAGACCGAGACAAGGTTGCCCCACGCGAGGTGCGCCAGAAGCAACACGGTCGCGACCACGACGTCCCCTCCGAGCTGCGCGACGCCGGACTGCCATGCGCCAGTCGCGAGGAGCAGCATCAGTTGCGGTGCGACAAGAGCGGTTACCGCCACGTTCTTTGCGAGAAGGAGGTCCTTCCCGCGAATCGGCAGAATGCGATATCGCGTCAACCCCGTGGGTCGATCCAGGCCAAGGCAGTTCAGTGTCAGGTTCGCGATCAAGGCGCACACAATCACCAGGACCGCCTGGCGGGCAGTCGACGAAAGCGATACAGAGAGCGAGAGTGCTGCGGCCATTGACACCAGCAGAAGACCCATCCAGAGATCCAGCACGGTCCGCACCGACCGCTGCTCTTTTTGCACAAGAGGACCCAGACGCCCAGGAAACCAGGCGATGCTGGTTTCGCGGCGGGCTGCCCGTTCCGTCGTTTCGTCGTAAAGACTGCGGGCAAAGCTCCACAACAACAGCGACCAGACGATGGAACCGGCAACCAGCAAGGTAGCCACCGGAAAAACCGTCGCCGCCGGTGTGCTCGCGACTGCGACCGTCGTGACCAGGATTGCCGGGTTCGCCGCAGTGAGACTTGCGGTCAGCGAACTGGCATCGTGCTGCAGAAAGGTGAGCGCGAACGTCAGGGCCGTGACGCCAACGGCCGCGACGGCGACCCGCAGCCTGTTCCTCCGGCGAGCGACCTCGAGCAGCTGGGACGCAGTCACACCGACACCAATGGTCAGGGCAAGGAAGAAGAGCGCCGTGAGGCTGCCAAGCAGTGGATGGCGTGCCGAGAGAAATGGCGAGAGGGCGAGCAGTGACACGATGGTGGCCAGCCACGCAATCGGCGACAGGAACAGCGACGACAGCTTGAGTGCGACCAGCGAGCGCTGGTCGATCGGAAAACGCCGCAGACGATCGCTGCTCAGGCTGACGTTCAGGTTCTCGCCGAGAACGACGACCCAGAGCAGGCAGATCACCAGCAGCGACCGGTCCATCGTCGCCGTCTGACCCACGGCGAGCTCACTGGCGGCTCGGGAAAGACGGTCCGGCAGCGCGCCGGCAGTGACCCACCCAAGCATCACCAGTACGCTGATGTAGAACTTGACGCGCCCGGTGCGGAGGGCGCGCCGCCAGAATGCGCGCCACTGGTAAGGAAAGATCAGCGACGTCCGAGCCACACCAGGTTCCCCGCCTCGGGCTTGCCGGCGTACCTGAGATACAACTGTTCGAGCGTGGTCCCATCACGCTCGAGATCCGAGACCGACTGGCAGCAGACGACTTCGCCCTTGACGATGAGGGCAAATCGCTTGGCGAGGCGTTCGACGATCTCGAGGATGTGGGAGGTCAGGAAAACCGTCACTCCTCGCTCTGCGAGCGCAACCAACAGATCCTTGATGTTGCGCGATGAGCCGGGATCGATGCCCTCGAATGGCTCATCGAGGAAGAGCACGCGCGGGTTGTGCAGCAGGGCCATCGCCAGGGCGCACTTCTTCCGCATGCCAAACGACGCCTTCTCGACAACGGTGGTTCGGCCCTGTTCCAGATCGAGGTGTCGCAGCAATTGAACCGCCCGCGCGGCAGTCTCATGACGGCTCAACCCGTAGAGCCGTCCGCACAATTCGAGGTGCTCCCAGATCGTCAGGTCAGGAAAGAGCGCATCGTCTTCAGGCAGGATGCCGATCTCGCGGCGCAACTCGAGATCTTCAACCGATACAACGCGACCGCTCACGCGCGCTTCTCCTGCGGTGGGCTTGAGCAGGCCAGTGAGCAGCTTGACCGTTGTCGACTTGCCGGATCCGTTGGGACCCAGGAAGGCGAAGATCGTACCGGTGGGCACTTGCAATGTGACACCGCGTACAGCGCTCACCTTCCCGAAGGTCTTGGTAAGACCACGCGCGTCAATCGCCCAGGGTTCGCTATCGGTCGGCATCGAGAGTGGTTACCCTTCAGTCGCCTGACTCAAACCAGGTCGAGATGCAGGAACTGATTGAAGGGACTCTTTTCGTAACCGTCGAATGCGCCGCCTTCGATGAAACCGTACTTGCGATAGAGCTCGAGCGCCGGCTCGAAAGCGGCGCCAGACCCGGTCTCCAATGAGAGGCGCTTGTATCCTCGTCGCAGGGCCTCGGCGATGATGTGATCGAGAATCGCCGCGCCAACACCCTTTCGTAGATGCGCGTCGGCTGTGCGCATGGATTTGATCTCGCCGGCGCCTGACTCCAGCTCCTTCAGTGCTCCGACCCCAAGCAGGTCTTCGCCTTCCCATAGCGCATAAAAGCTGATCTCCGGCTGTTGCAGTCCCGACCAATCGAGCGCGAAGACGTGGCCCGGCGGCGAGTTGGCGTGCATGCCTTCGAGGTGGCGGGTCAGCAGAGCCTTCACGCGGTCATCTTCGAAGTCTCCTGGCCTGACGATACGCATTGTCTCGATTGGTCCGTTTCTCAGCTGAATCTGCGCGTATGGTCATCTATACGCGTCGTTCGATCAAGACGCGCCCAGCACGTTCTCGAGTTGCTTGAGCTTCTGACGCTCGCCCATCGCGATAAGGACGTCTCCGGAGTCGAGCCGGACGTGTGCCTGCGGGTTGAACTGCATCGTGCCGTTCTGACGACGCACAGCGAGCGCGATCACCCCGTAAATGCGCCCGAGCTGCGCTTCCTCCAGCGTCTTCGAGGCCAGAAAGCTTCCGGGGGTGACGAGCAATTGCTCGAGCGCGAGGTCCAGGTCCGTTTTGCCGAACGCCGACGCGAGGTCCAGAAAGCTCAGGACATGCGGCCGCAGCAGTGACTGCGCCAGCCGATGGCCAATGTAGGTATACGGCGTCAGCACGGTGGTGGCGCCCGCGCGCTGCAGCTTCTCTTCCGCCTGATCGTCGCTCGCCCTGACGGCGACGTGAAGCGAAGGATTGAGCACCTTTGCCGACAGTGTCACGTAGACGTTTTCAGCGTCGCTGGCAATCGCCGACACGAGGCCGGCAGCGGTGTCGATGCGGGCTTGCCGGAGCGTTTCATCTTTGGAGGCGTCGGCGGTCAATGTCGGGATGCCGAGTGCCTCGGCCCACTTGACTCGTTCGGCGTCGTTGTCGATGAGGACTACCCGCGCTCCGGCGTGGAGCAGTTCGAGCACGACGCTGCGGCCGACACGGCCGGCGCCGCAAACGATGTAATGTCCAGCGAGCCCCTCGAGCATGCGAGTTCTCCGTCGTCGGCCGAAGTAGTCGGCGAGCTCCAGGCGCAGCAGGGTGTCGCCCAGAATCGCGAACGAGATAAAGACTGTCGCCACACCCACGAGCATCAGGAACGACGCGAACAGCCGGCCGCGGAACGACAGAGGGTGTATCTCGCCGTAACCGACAGTCGTCAGCGTCATGAGCGCCATGTAGAACGCATCGAAGAGCGGCCACCCCTCGACGATGCGGAAACCGGCTGTCCCGATCAGCGCGGCCGCCACCAGTACGCCGCCGACTGCCAGGACTCTCCACTTCAGGATCGTTGTCGTGGGATCCAACTCGCCCGCCACTCGAGCATCGTAGTCCATGCGAACACGAATCAATGTCACGAAGCGCGCGCGTCCGCACCGCGTGTGCCGTCACGCGCCGCGAAACCAGGCTCTGATAGTCAAATATTTGAGTGATTCTAATATTTGATCTAGCATGTCGTGTGGTTACGGGCGCGGCAGATCTCCTTCGGCAGCGCGGCATTCAGGTAACAGCTCAGCGGTTGGCTGTGATGCGAGCGGTATCGAGCGAGCCGCACATCACGGCCGATGCTGTGGCCGACGCCGTGCGCGCCGAGATCGGCGCCATTTCGCTCCAGTCGGTATACGACGCG
>Ga0111538_10012492_pt1 | contig 11228 bp, 10 predicted proteins | sample SoiMethybrSBSTD1_FD_79669 | JGI IMG/M metagenome (GOLD analysis project Ga0111538, IMG submission 79669) | Bulk soil microbial communities from a Populus tree surrounding site in Tennessee, USA - Soil MetaG P. TD hybrid SBSTD1 (version 2)... | ecosystem: Environmental > Terrestrial > Soil >... | reverse complement strand
TATGCCAGCTGTTGCTGCAACATCAGCATTAACAACTAATGAGCTTGATAATAATCCTGCAGGATTATTATGAATAACTCCCGCTGAAGTAAAGCTAGGGATAGTAAGATTGCTTATAACTGCATCAGTAGAAGAAAAATTAATTACCGTTAAATTTGATGCAATTGAAGGTAGAGAACCAGTAGCTCCTGTCGCACCTGTAAAACCGGTAGCTCCGGTGGCACCAGTAGCTCCTGTCGCGCCTCGAGAACCAATAACACCAACAACAGACCCACTAACAACCAAATCCACTACTGAAAGATTATTAACACAAAGTTCATCCATGCAACTTGCTACAGCGAGATCAGTTACAGAAAGATTATCAACGCATAAATTATTCACGCAATTTGCTATTGCTAAATCAGTTACAGAAAGATTATCAACACATAAATTATTGATACAATTTGTTACGGCTAAATCCGTCACTGAAAGAGTTCCTTCAATAGCAACATTTTGAAGAAACAACGCGTCATCTTCAACAGTGAGATTTCCTTCAACAACAACTCTCTTTTCAAATGTTGCTTTTTTATCTACTTTTAATTGACCTTTAACATGAAGGCCATGTTCTGTGTCCACATGTTTTTTAAAGAGAGCTTTACCAACAACTTTAAGATTTTCATGAATAGTTTCAGTTGGTCGCCGTGTTAATGAACCACTGATAACATTGTAAGTTATTTCATCAAGATCAGCCGCTATTTTTTGTGCACGAGCGTTGCCTAATCTTAGATAATTTTCTTGTAAAACTGCTTCTGCATATTGAAGTGTTTCGACCACCGCATCATATTCTGCAAAAGAAAATCCATCTTTAATATGCGAATTTAACCGGTGTATAAGTGAATGTTGCTGTTTATCTAAATCACTCAATTGTGATATCACTTCTGCAATATTGCTTTCTTCTTCACTGAGATCTACATATGAAGCATCAGGATTTTGAGCAATGATATCTTCTTCAAGCATTGCAATATCTATATTTTTTTGAGCAATTGCCGCTATCGATAATGGTGCAATCGATAATGATAAAGAAATAACTAAACAAGAAACGCGTACGTACAACATAGAGACCCTTTTTTATTAAAAAACATACATGAGTTTTATACAAACAAAAAATTCTCGATAAAACAAGAATCTTTTTGTTTTTTTATAAAAAATAGTTTTTATGCAACAGTATATTGGTTATAAAGAGCCAAGTTATGATGTAAATATAGATCATTGGGAGCTTGTTCTAATGCTCGCAATACTGCCGCTTTGCCTATAGCATGCTCTCCAGCATAAAAAGCGCATTGCCCAAGAATGTCATAACGCAAATAATCGTATATCCTTTTTTCAATAAATAAGCCATTATTATGGGGATATGGTAATTGTGCGGCTCGAATGGCAAATAGATAGGCTACAGCATGCTGATTAGTGCGAATATAATAACATGCAATTCTAAACAGTGGTTCGGCTCGATATGGTAACATATCATGTGCTATCAAATAAAAGTGCAGAGCATCTTCCCATACATATTGTTGCAAAGAAGGATTATCTTTTGATTTTTCCATAAGTTGTTCAATAGCGCACCCTATACGATACGCTGCTAAATATTTTTCTTCACACAATGCTCCAAGATTTAATCGTTTATGATAGTAAAAAATAGCTTGTTCCCAATCATCAAGAAATTGACATGTTTGACCTAAATAAAACAACGTCCGCAGATTAGTTGGATCTTTTTCAAGACTTTTTTTCAATAAATCATAATCCCGTATGCAACGTGCCTTTGATTTATTACGGCCATTCTGTGCTGGTACATATTCAAAATAAACAGAATCTGGCACTATACCGCTTGGTTCATCTTTTATTGATTCATGAACAACACCAGCATAGCGTGAATTTCCTCCACGCCGTATCAGCCGTACTATATAATTATTAATTGCATCTTGCGCAGTTAAAAGACGAATTAAGTAACAACTACCTGTATAACCAGGAGCAATATAACGTTTATGATTCATGCAAAACTTAATAAGCTCCTCAACATTATGCATATACCATTCAGCATCAAGCATCAGAAAAAAGGTTGTATTAATAAAAATTTGCTCTGCTATATCAAGAGCGCGATTACGTGATGTTGCAAAATCAACAAATGGCTCTTCAACAATATAAGCATGTTCAAAACCATGTTCATTAAAATATTCACGTACTTTATCTTGTGTACCATCAGTTGATCCGGTATCAAGTACCAAAAAATGAGTAATTCCTGCATCAACAAAAGGCTGCAATGTAGGAATAATAACATCCACTTCATTTTTAACCATTATCACAACAGTTAAAAGATTATCATCAGTATTACGATATGGTATGTCTTGAGGTGATAAAGAAAAAGTTAAAAAAATAAAAATTAGACCAGTAATTGTATTAACTAAACGTTGCATATGAATCCCTTTTTTAATATATGCATAAGTTGGGTTAGACAATAACAAGAATATGGGTAAAAAACAAGAAAGGAAAAAAAATCTTAATTAGGGTACCCAACTGTAACATAGGTGAAAGTTGGGTTAAAAAAAAGGGTAAAAAAAACCATCGCATTGATCGTTAAATCAATGCGATGGAAAAAAGGAGAGTAGTAATGAAGCCTAAGTTAAGTTTTTCACCACCAATTCAAGGGCAGTTACTATTGTTAATGATAGAGATAATTTTAAAAAAGTCAAAGTTATTTGAATTGATTTATATTGATATATCCAAATAAATTCATTTTTATTCTCAATTAATATATATCTAAAATGGTAAATCGTCAAAAAAACCTACAAAATGTGCTCTTTATCTCTCAAAAATATTTCATATAGAAATTATTTTATATACAAACTGGGAAGCTATTAATGCACTCTCTAACGCACTATCACGTCGCGGGGAGGTGAAAATCAATTGACAGTCCAGCGCCAATAGGGCTGATAATAATGCTTTGCCCCGCTCAACATCAAAATCGGTCATAAAATCATCTAATAAGAAAATTATAGGACCTTTTTTCTGGATCAATTGTCTAATTTGGGCCATCTTTATGAGTAAAACAATCATTTTTTGCTGCCCTCGTGACCCATATGCCCGAGACTTTTTGCCTGCCAATGTGATAAGAAAATCATCAACATGAGCACCAACAGAGACCGTTTAAAGTACATTTCTTGTTTGAGAAGTTCTGGATTTTTATCTAAAAATGCTTCGAATGATAAATCACTGTGCTTTTTGGCCTGATAGGTCAATGAAATGGTGATATGTTGATCGACATGTGCATGAAGCATACTATTAACTTCACCCTCAATATGCTGCAACAAACGTCCACGCATTTTTTGTATTTCATGGGTCATTTCCCACAATTTTTTGGTCCAAATACCATATGATTCCTTATCAATAACTTCTTTTTGTAATAGTGCATTACGATTTTCTACAACGATACGATACTCCCGCATGGTTATTAAAAATGATGCATCATCCAAAAGTAATGCTTGATCCAAAAAAGTTCGTCGCTCTTCAGGACCATCTTGAATAAGTTTTAAATCATCTTCAGTAAGGCTAACAATACGATAATGGGTTAGAAGATCCTTGTATGAAATAATCGGTTTATTATCAATAATGACGCGCCGCTTGCTTCCGGTAAAACCAATATTAATAGTGTGGTCAACAACATTATCTACCATATTTTCACGAACAAGAAGCTTTATAAAAAAGGATTCTTTCTCAAGAGCTATTAAATCACGCGCAAGATGTGTTCTGAATGAACGTAAATAACAACCATAATAAAGCGCCTCAAGTAATGATGTTTTGCCTGTTCCATTTGATCCACAAATAAGAACAATTGGACTATCCAAATCAACAGTCATTTGGTTAAAACAACGAAAATCTTTAAGCTGGATACTCGCCAATTGCAGTTGCTTCATTTTTATTGATCATTTGTTTGCGCAACTGGCATTACGAGATAAAACATTGTATAGTCACTACCTTCAGTTGTGCTCTGAGCATCAAAAATAATTGGCTTAGACTTACCTTGCAAATAAAACTGTATTTGCTCTCCAGGAAACACTTGTAGCCCATTTAATAAATAAGGAGCATAGAAGCGAATGTCACATTCAGATCCCGTAAAATCTATCAATGGCACTTCTTCTTCCAATGTTCCTACTTCTTTATTATGAAGAGACACTTTAAGTTTTTCTGTATCAAAAGCAAATTTTGTTGCTATAAATTGCCCTGAAAGTAAACATGCAGATCGACGCAATGTTTTAATAAATGGAGAACGTTCAACACGCGCAGGAATAAAACCTTTTCTATCCAAAACCATTGTATAGGTAGGAAATGCATCAACAAGCAATTTAGTAAAGAAATTAAAAGATTCTCCAGAAAACACCAGTTGATTACCACAGAGTCCAAGAAAAATAGTAGCATCACTACTGCTTTCTAAAATCTTTTTTACCTCAAATACTGCTCTGCGAGGCAATAACCATTTACATGATTCTTCGAGAGTATATGCAGGGGTCTGTACTTGAGCAAGGCAATGACCATCACTCGCGGTCATTTTTAGTTCTGAATTGGTAATTTCAAGTAACAATCCGTTGAGAGAAGCATTAGCATTATTTTGTGGAATCAAAAACGCAACTTTATTAAGAAGTTCAAGTAAAAAAGGTGCATTTAATTGCATAAGGTTTTCAATACGCTCAGGAAATGGAGGAAAATTTTGAGCATCTTGAATATTCAATGCAACATTCACCAGTCCTGCTTTAACCAACAGCGATGAATCATCAACAATAAAAGTAATATCCCCTTCGAGTTCTTTGACTAAGTCAAAAAGACGACGCCCTGAAACCAAAAACATACGTGGCTCATGAACGTCACATTCTTTAAGCAAATAACTCGCTTGTAAACTAATTTCTAAATCAGTACTTTTGAGTACTAATTCCTTGTGCCCAACATGAAATAAAATTGTTGTGGTGGCATCAAGAGTAGTACGTTTAGTACAAATTGGCTGCATTGATGACAAAATTGATAACAATGGTTTTTGTTCAACTATAAATGTATTTTTCATTAAAATCCTTATATAAACACTGCTTCCCAGTATAACTTACACTGAAAAAATAAAAAGTTTGTTATACATAAAAATTATGACCGTGGATGTTTTTTATCATATATTTTTCGTAACAGTGATGTTTCAACATGAGTATACACTTCTACTGTCGTAATATCTTCATGCCCAAGCAGAACTTGTAGTGAGCGTAAATCGGCCCCTTTTTCCAACATATGCGTTGCAAATGAATGACGCAGTTGATGTGGAGAAATTGCTCGCTTTATTCCTGCAGCCACACATAATTTTTTTAAAATACCCCAGCATGATTGCCGTGAAATTGGTTTTACCTTTTTTCCATACACTATCGGAAATAAGTACAAAGGATTTTTTATGGTAGATAATTCTGGTGCCTTATGAATCTTAAGATAATCGGATAGTAACTTTAATATTGACTGAGGCAGTGGAACCATACGATGGCGGCCGCCTTTACCTACAATAGACACAAATCCGGTATCAAAATGTAAATCCGCTATTTTGAGGTTCACCAACTCACTCACCCGCATGCCAGATCCATACAAAAGATAGATCATTACTGAATTACGAATACCCAATGGTGTTGTATCTTTTTCTGTAGCATTGAGTATCATACCTACTTCTGCTTCAGTAAGATACGTAGGAAGACGTTTTTCTATTTTTGGAATATGCAGCTCTCTTGCACTATTTTTTATATCAAAATGAGTATTGATATAGGCAAAAAATGTTTTTAATGCCGATATTTTACGGGCAATACTACGAGCAGAAAGCTTTAAACCATATAAATAATGAACAAATTGTTTAACAATATCGTCATTAACCTGTTCAATGACTATCGATCTTCTCTTTAGAAAATCAATAAATTGCCTAACATCGCGGCGATAAGAAGCAAATGTATTAGCAGTAACATGTCGTTCGGTTAATAGATATGCTTCAAACTTTGTATGCATTTGCTCTGCAGTCATACCAACTCTCCTTTTTTAATCTATAATTAATATGAACGAGCAACTAACACATCATGTTTACTTTGTTGTTTACAATAAAAACATGTTTCAAACGTTAGTCCTTCACGTATACAACGAATACTCGCCTTATAATTTTTTAATGCTGTCTCACATTCAGACTTTCCACACCAGCTTGTCTGATAAAATTTCCCATCTTCTTCAAGCTGTGGGCCAAATTCAGCCAAATTATCACTTGTATGTTTCATATGATGCATTCGCGCTTGAGCCCGCTCAAATAAAACACTTTGCATAGTATTAAGTATGGAGATAACCTCATTCTTTATCTCAGAAAGACCTATAAAACGCTTTGCCGATTCGATACGCTCAACTACCACCGCTTGCTTTTTTTCTATATCTTTTGGTCCAAGTTCAATACGTACCGGCACACCTTTAAGTTCCCATTTAAAGAATTTTGCTCCCGGCGTTTTACCTTCTTCAACATCTATAATGGCGCGCACGCCATCTTTTTTAAGGTCTTCTTCTATTTTTCGAGCTACTGCAATAATTGCTAAATTATCATAGCCAGCTTTAAAAATAGGAATAATCACCACCTGAATTGGTGCAATATTTGGTGGAAGAACTAAACCTTTTTGATCCCCATGGGTCATAACAAGAGCACCAATTAAACGAGTAGTAACAGCCCAACTTGTTAAAAATGGATATGCTTCTTTTCCATCTCTATCTTGGAATTTCATATCAAAAGCATGCGCAAATGACTGGGAAATTAAATGAGAAGTTCCCATTTGCAAAGCTTTGCCATCGGGCATAAAAGCTTCAAATGTTTTGGTCATATCTGCTCCAGGAAATTTTTCCTGCGCCGTTTTTATGCCGGCAATTACTGGAATAGCTAAATAATTCTGAGCAAGATGCACATATTCCTGTAACATCATGTCTACTTCTTGCAATGCTTCATCATACGTTTCATGCGCAGTATGTCCTTCTTGCCAGAAGAATTCAGTTGTTCGTAAAAATGGCCGTGAACGCATTTCCCATCGAACAACACTACCCCATTGGTTAATTTTAATCGGCAAATCGCGCCATGATTGTAACCAACGTGCAAACATATAATGAATTACCGTCTCTGATGTTGGTCTTACCACTAATGGCTCTTCAAGCTGCTTGCCACCTGCATGAGTTACTACTGCTAATTCGGGAGCAAACCCCGCAACATGTTGTGCTTCTTTTTTTAAAAATGATTCAGGAATAAGTAAAGGAAATGCTGCATTCTGGTGTCCTGTAGCTTTAATACGATCGTCCAAAATTTTCTGAATAAGTTCCCAAATGGCATAGCCATATGGTCTTATAACCATACAACCCCTGACTGGAGCATGATCCACAAGCTCTGCATCATAAATAACTTCGTTATACCAGCCAGAAAAATCTTGTGTAATATCAGGCAATTTTTTCATATAAAAGCTCATTTAGTGGTTTAACTTTTAAACATTTTATGATAGAATTATATTATATCGGCTAAAGGGGACAAAATCTACCATAGAATTATACGATCTATCGCTAATTTAGGATTATCCTTTGAATAAAGGGGGGTTTTTAATGAATTTCAAAAATATTATTTTTTTCACGCTATTTACCAATTTTTCCGCTTATTCCACAGAATTAAAGGGCCAAAAGCCTATCGTTACTTTATTCTCTCATGGCATAGCTGATACCAAAAAACAAGCCTACATATATGCAAAATCATATGAAAAACATGGTATTAAGCATATTAATGAGCGATATCTTTTTTATACCCCTTACGTATCGTTTAATTATCCTGATGCTACCAACAAGTTTTATAGAGTAAATTGGAATGAAACAAGCTTTGGCCAAGAAAATGAAATTGCCCGATTACATGAGGGATATGATTTTGCTATGGAACAATATGAAGAAACTTGTGATATTATTCTATATGGCCTTTCTCGCGGTGCTTCTAATCAAGTAATTTTTGCAGGACGCTACAATTGTTATGATAATATCAAGGCATTACTTTTAGAATCTCCCTATAATACAATGACCGAAATAATTGAACGTATGATGGTCAAAAAAGGCTTCGGATGGCTTCCTGTTTCTTATGGTGAAACAGTTGCAGAATTAATTTTTGGAAAATATAAACGCAATGGCTGGAGCCCTAAAAATTATGCCGGAAACATCTCGAAAGATGTTCCTATACTAATAATTTGCTCCAAAGAAGATCAAACCGTTCCCTATGAAAGTTCAATAAACTTGTATAAACAACTTGTTGCTTCTGGACATAAACATACCTATATTTTAGTTGTTGAACATGGTCAACACGCACGAATTTTACAAGGACCTGATGGGGAAACATATCAACAGGTTGTTAATGCTTTCTATAAAAAGTATAACCTTCCTCACTGCCCTATGAGCGCAGAAAAAGGGGAACCTCTTTTAGCATTATGCCAGCCTCATGTATAAAGAACTTGTACCAATTAAAAAATAGCTTGCCTATATCGGCAAGCTATTTTTTTTGACCTTTAGAATAAGAAAAATCTGACTCCAATAACTCTTTTAATAATAAGTCATCTCGAGTATACCTATAGTTGCAAAGGCCACACACAAGCCAGTCCGTATTAGGATTTTTATAAAGGCCAACTTCTTTAAAACATGTTTTACATAGGCTTTGATACTTTACGGGAATAACATCAGTTCTATTGAGTCCTCCCGGATTTTTGTGGTGCTCTCTTTTAATTACTGGTTTTTTACCCTTTTGCATATCCATTGCCATACTATAAAAACCCAATAATACTGTTGTACTCACAACATATCTTCTCATTATGACCTCCTTAATATTTACTTTTTATAGATTTTCGGTCATCATATGCCAACATAATAATCAATAAAAATTTATAAAGAAAGATCATTCTATGAAGATAGCACGCATACTATTATCTTTATATGCCATAAGCACTTTATCCCTATTCCCAATGCTTTCTACCTTAAAAAACGAACAATATTTACATGAACAACTGAATAATTTTGAACTTACACTACAAAAACATGCTTTGCCTATTGATAATATTAAATCATTGGACCAGATACAGTCTGTTAAATATAGCCCCAATGGCGCCTACTGTATTATTGACAAAAAACTTACTACCGATGAACAACTAAAACGCAAAAATTGGAATGATTTCATTTATACACTCTGGGATACTAAAAACCACACTGATATAGCACAATTCGAGACCAAGCCTCAATTTAGCCCCTGCAGTACATATCTTATGCTTGAAGCAGAAAAAATCGTATTATTTGACCTTACTACTCATAAAATATCTGCCATAGAAGTTCCCAATAAATTAACATGCTATGATGACGTTACAATGAGCCCAGATGGTAAATATATAGCAGCCCATTCAGTACTTGAACAGCGTAATATTACCGTGTGGCATCGTAAAGATCCAGAATCAATCATTCAACTGCCAACCAATAAACATTTATCCGCTCTAAAAGCTGCCATAGCTTTTCATCCTAATAAGACTCATATGCTTATTGCCAATTGGAAGAATAATGATATTTCTCTCTATAATCTTACTACCCCTGAAGCAGAGCCAATTATTGTCGCGTCTAACTGTAAAAATGCTCATTATCCCTATAGTTCTATTTCTGAGCTTATTATTAATAAAAGTGATTCATATATGATAGCTAAATCTGTTTTTGGTGAACTTATTAAACTCTTTAATATTGCTGATCTCACCAATGTAATTGATATTACTGATGCAATTGATATATATCTTACACGTGGTGCACAATTTATAGGGGATACCAATTGGATTGCTTACACTAAATTTTTTACAGATGACTACGCCGATAGACTATGCCTTTTTAATAGTGATACACGTATAACGATCCCCTATGATATCCCATGCTATGATATAGTATATGATCATAATAATCATCTTCTTATAGTAAAACCTGTAGTTTATCGCCATTCGTATGAAAAAAATAAAAACCTTTGCCTCATCAACCTTGCCAAATGTTCTTCTCAAGATGAAAAAGCTTTAGCTAACTATGAAATCCTGCCTTTAAAAGAACAATCAAAGCTTATAAATGCTACAATTAATAACAATGGTTTTTTAGTCTACAATCATGAAAAAGCTGTTGTTTTATGCGATACTTATGGTAGCGAATTAACAAAAATTGAGAAAACAAGTGGAGACTTTACCCCAATAAATCCGACTGATAATAACATTATTTTAGCAACAAAATCTGATGGAATCTATAAACTAATACAGTGGGAGTGGGATTACAAGCCAATCGACAAAACAAAAATTAAAAACATTCCAAATAAATGATTGCAAGCCAATCTTCATCAATGTATGTTGGTACAAAAACAGAGGTTTTTAATCTTAATTTTGTACCTATTTTTTTAAAAATTTTTTAAATTTAAAAAAAATACTTATTCATTCTGTTGATTTTATAAAACGCTTTTTTGTACAATTGAAATTGAAGTAAGTATGAAGTTCATATAAACCAAAAAAGGAGTCACTATGGTTATGAAGAAGGCGAAAAAAACTGCTAAACGCAGAGTAGCAAAAAAAGCTACAAAGAGACGTAAAACAGCTAAAAAAGCTGGCGCTAAACGCAAAGTAGCTAAAAAAAGAGCTGGTGCTAAACGCAAACCAGCTAAAAAAAGAGCTGGCGCTAAACGCAAAACAGCTAAAAAAGCTGGTGCTAAACGTAAACCAGCTAAAAAAAGAGCTGGCGCTAAACGTCGTAAAGTAGCTAAAAAAGCTGTAGCTGCTGGTGCAGAACATGCAGCTAAAAAACCAGCTAAACGCAGAATGACTGTAAGAAGATCTGTTGCGGCAAAAAAGCCTGAATAATGATCTTACCTCTATCAAATATAGTCAAAAAAAATAGGTTTTCCTTTTCGGAAAGCCTATTTTTTTTAACCCCAATATCACTTAACGTTCTATTGGGGATCCCGTCGAAAAGCCTATCCTTTGAAGCTTTACCTGTTCTCTGTAGCCTTGACGTAAAAGGAGCGAAAGAGAAAAACTGAAGATGGGTATCATGCAGTTTATGAAAAATAGCTATACAATTGGCCTTATTATTTGCAAACTCTCTTTGTAATATATATAATTATATTGTTTTATGTAAATATATATGATATA
>Ga0111538_10012490_pt1 | contig 11229 bp, 8 predicted proteins | sample SoiMethybrSBSTD1_FD_79669 | JGI IMG/M metagenome (GOLD analysis project Ga0111538, IMG submission 79669) | Bulk soil microbial communities from a Populus tree surrounding site in Tennessee, USA - Soil MetaG P. TD hybrid SBSTD1 (version 2)... | ecosystem: Environmental > Terrestrial > Soil > Tree... | reverse complement strand
AGCTGGGCGAGCGCGGGCGCGTATGAATCGTTGCAGATGCTGCTCAGGCTGCCGTTGCCGCCGAACTTCGAGGTGAACTCGGCCATGCGCACCGCGGGATCGGCGAAGGCGCCGTCGGTGCGCGTGCAGGAATGCGCGATGACGCTGCCGATCTCGCTCCCGCCCGCGACGACCTTGAAATCGATGGTGTAGGGGATCACCGGCGCGGCGATTGCCGACACGAACAGCATCGCCGGGTCCGGCTTCAGCGACTTGAAGAAGTTGGCCAGCGTGGTCACCGGGTAGAGGAACCCCGCTTCGTTCGAACGGCAGTCGGTCAGCGTCACCGGCATACCGGCCGTGCCGGTGCGCGGCGGCGCGACACCGGCGCACAGATGTCCGAACTCGTTGCACCGGAAGTTGGTGATCGGGCCGAGGGGGCTGGCCAGGGTGGTGCCGCTGGTGATGTCGTAAAGAGTGGTGTCGGGCGGGGCGGAGCAGTCGTCCTCGTTGGTGATGAAAGCGACCGCCAGGAACGCGTTCGGTCGCAAGAAGCCGACGTTGCTCGCCGGGATCGTGCCGCCGAAGCCGAGCGCAGTCGCCGCCGAAGCGATCTGGTGCTCGAACCCGCAGCCCGACGTTCCGACGCTGGCGATGCAGGCAAACGCCTCGTCGATGGTGCCGGGATAGTTCTTCACCGCCTCGTTGTTCGACTCGTCGATGAACGAGCCCGTCGGCCCCAGGCAGGTCGCGCTCGGCGCGGGCGCGCGGAACGCCCCGGCGTCGCCTCCCGGGGCGCAGCCGGCGATGTCGAACGTCGCCCCGGCCCCGAGATCCGAGGTCACGACGGCCACGTGCAGGTTCGGAAGCCCGCCCGGGAACGCGCGCAGCGTGCTCATCAGGATCGGGAAGTTCGCGATCAGGCTCGCCTGGTTCAGCTGCATCGACGCCGAGTCGTCAATCATGAACAGGATGTCGGCCTCCCGGTTCTGCGCGCGCGGGGTGACGACCTGCGGCGGCGTCGACAGCCCGTCGTCGGGAAGGCCGTTGCAGTCGTCATCCATCCCGTTGCAGGTCTCGGGCGCGGGCAACACCTCGCCCGCGCACGCGCCCCAGCCCGCGACGCCCCCGCTGACCAGGCACATCTGCGTCCCCGGCCGGCAACGCGCCACCCCGGAAGTCCCCGCCGGGCCGCTGTAACAGGACCGGATGTCGCCCGCGACGCAGACGCAGCCGTTGTCGATGATCCCGTCGCAGTCGTCGTCGATGCTGTTGCACGTCTCGGTCGCCGGATTGACGCCGCCCGCGCAGGTGCCCCAGCGGCCGTTCACGCAGGTCTCCGTTCCGGGCCGGCAGATGCCGACCATGGCGCGCCCGCACGATCGCGTCGTGCCGTCGCGGCAGTCGCACCCCTCGTCGACCATGCCGTCGCAGTCCTCGTCGCCGCCGTTGCAGTCCTCGGTGGCGGGGCCGATCGCGCCGCGGCACGCCCCCCACACCCCCGCCGCGCACGTCTCGGTGCCGGGTCGGCACTCACCGACGCTGCTGCCGCACGGCCGCGCGATGCCGTCGACGATCCCGTCGCAGTCGTCGTCAGCGGCGTTGCAGGTTTCGCCCCCGGTCACCGGCAGCCGCTGTCCCTCGCACGCGCCGAAGCGCGCGGCGCCCGCCTCGATCACGCAGGTCGCGGTCCCCGCGCGGCAGACACCGACGCCCGCCGTCGCGGGCGGGCCGTCGTAGCAGGCGCGCGTCTCGCCGCGGCGGCAGGCGCAGCCGTCGTCGACGACGCCGTCGCAGTCGTCGTCGAGGTCGTTGCACGTCTCGGCGCCGGGCAGCCGCCCGCCACCACACGGACCCCAGTCGCTGCCGACGCCGCCCGCGCCGGCGACGCATGTCTGCGAGCCGTCGGCGCAGATCCCGACGCGGCGGGTGCCGGCGGGCCCGTCGTAGCAGGCGCGCGTCGCGCCCGCGGTGCAGTTGCAGCCGTCGTCGACGGTGCCGTCGCAATCGTTGTCGAGGCGATCGCACAGCTCGGGACGGGGCAGCGCCTGTCCCTCGCACGGCCCCCACTCGGAGCCGTTCGCCTTGGTCACGCAGTCCTGCCGCCCCGCCGCGCACGGTCCCACCCCCTGCGTTCCGGCGGGACCGCCGTAGCAGGCGCGGCTGTCGCCGGCCTTGCACGCGCAGCCGTCGTCGATGGTCCCGTTGCAGTCGTTGTCCAGCCCGTCGCACAGGTCGCGGTCGGGCCGGACGTCGCCTTCGCACGCGCCCCAGAAGCTACCAATGCCGCCGGCGCCGCCGAGGCAGACCTGCATCCCGTCACGGCAGGTTCCGACGCCGCCGGTCCCGGCCGGCCCCGCGTAGCAGGCGCGTTTCGCGCCGATCTCGCACAGGCATCCGTCGTCGACCTTGCCGTCGCAGTTGTTGTCGAGCCCGTCGCACGCTTCCGGCTTCGGCGTCACCGCCTGCTCGCACAGCCCCCAGCCGCCGAACTCGGGATCGCCCGAGCAGACCTGCCTGCCCGCCGCGCAGGTGCCGACACCCGCGAGACGCATCGGTCCTGGATAACAGTCCTGCGACGCGCCTTGCGCGCAGACGCAGCCTTCGTCCACGCGACCGTCGCCGTCGTCGTCCAGCCCGTTGCCGCACAGCTCGACGGCGGCGGGTGGCCTTTCGATCGCGAGATCGGGGACGTTGACCGCATCCATCCCCGCGTCGGCCGGCGGCAGCACCGCAGCGTCCTCGCCCTGATGTTGCTGCGGGGTGGTGCGCGCCGGGCAGCCGGCGACCGCGACGACGCCCAACAGGATCAAGTTGCGAACGACGACCACGACGCCTCCAGGCTGGTCACTCCGCGCCGCAGGCGCGGTGTGCGACTATTATTTTTTTCAGGTAGCCGCACTGTCGCGCTCTGCGCGACAGCTAGAGGCGAATCGTACAACCGGACCGGCCGGGGCACGCGATTTTTGCGTGCTGTGCGTTGGATCACCGTCGGAGGTTGGGCCAAGTTGCGGTAACGTGGTCGCCGTGACGCCCGCATCGATTGTCCTTGCCGCCGCCCTCGTCGCCTGGGGCCCCGCCGCGGCGGCGCCCGAGGTCGAGACGTCAGACGCGGCGGCGCGCCCCGAGGCTGCCACCAACGTCCAGCCGATCGCGCCCGCGCCGGCGGCAGCCGCGCCCGCGCCCGTGATGGCCGCCCCGAACCCGGCGACGCCGTCGACGATTGAAGCGCCGATCATCGCGCGGGCGCCGCTCGACGTCCGCGCGACACCTGCTCTCGTGGCGGCGCCGGCGGCAAAGCGCGAGCCGGACCGCCCCCTCTACAAACACTGGCTGTTCTGGACGATCGCCGGAGGCTTTTTCCTGACGACCATCGTCGTCACCATCGTCGCGACCCGCCCGGGCCCCCAACCGTACACGGGCAACGCCCCCCCGTACTACGTGCCGTTCCAATGACACCGATGGCGTTCAGACACGCGGTCACGCGCCTGCTGCTTCCGCTGCTGTTGCTGGCGGGCTGCCACGAAGAGCTCACGCAGGTCGTGCTGGTCGTGCAGAGCGATCTCTCGGTCCCCGGCGACGTCGACGGTATGGACGTCTCCGCGATCGAGGGTCCGTTTGCGCCGGCCGTCAACACGTTCTTCAACCAGTTCGGACAGCCGCTCCCTCCGTTTCCTCTCTCGGTCGGCTTCCAGTCGGGCGGGGCGACGACGAGCTTCTCCGCCGTCGTGCGCCTGATGAGGAACATTTTTTCCGCGACGCCGACGCTGGTCGTCAGCCGCACCGTCACCGACGTCCGCTTCGTGGATCAGCAGACCGTGATGCTGCTGTTCCCGATGACGCGGGCCTGCGCCTGTCAGGGGACGTCATGCCCGAGCCCCGGGAACCCCGAATGCGACAACATGAACAACCCCGAGTTGTTACCGTTCGATCCGGCGGTCGCGCCCCCGAGCACGATGATGGGCGCTGTTCCCGGCGGCAACGGCGGCCCCATCACCACCGGCACCGCTGGCAGCGTCGGAACGCGACCACTGCCCCCGCCGAGCCAATAGTCGGTCAGCGACCGCTTGACCGGGACCGGCATCCCGGGGAACCTCCACGACCATGGAGATCGCGGACCTCAATCAGGACGAACGGACGGCGCTGGTCGGGCTGATCAAGCTGGTGGTGATGTCGGACGGCAACGTCACCGAGGACGAGCTGGAGTACGTCGAGACCCTGGTCGATGCCTTCGGCGAGGGCGAATATCAGCGTACGCTGGACGCGTTCGAGAAACGCTTCACCGACGAGGCGTCATTCCGTGAGTTCCTGCGGGGCATCGGTCGCGAGGACGCGCGCGAGGTCATCTTCGGTACCGTGCTGGAGAGCGCCGGCGAGGGCGCCCTGGATGGCACCGAGGCGGATCTGCTCGACTGGCTGTCGAAGGCCTGGAACATCAAGATCGAAATCGCCGACGGTGCCGTCTGAAACGAGGAGTGATTTACCGAGACTGATCTCGGCCGAAACCTGTCTGAAACAGCCCCTCCGATATCCTGTCATGTGTGCCACTCACTCGACAGGACGCGCTGCGGTTATTGCGGTTCTGCCTGGGCCCTGACGACTCGGGCAGCATCGAGGTAGCGGACGACGGCGCCGCGCTGGTGACGATCGCGCCGGCGGAGCCGTCGATCGGCGTCCGGACGTTCGAGGCCAGCACCTTCGACGCCGCACTGCGCATGGCGGTCGATGCCGGGCTGCTCAAGGCTGCCTGCGTGGAGAAGCAGATCCTGTTCCTGGAGGGCGGTGCCCCGCGCGGCCCGGACGCTTCATCCGCGGCGCCCCCGCGTCGGCCTCGACCCGACCTGTTCCCGAAGTTGATCGCGGCGATGTCTGGCCTGCTGCACGAAACACAGAACGAACGCGGCATGTCTGCGATCGCGGCGGCGTCGTCGGGCCGGATCTTTCGCCGCGAGCTGCCGCGCCAGCGCGAGCGCATGGACCTGCGGCGGGAGCGGTTCCTGTCGCTGTGGCGCGAGATGGGCGACACGCTGGGCGCGTCGCTGGCGGGTCGATTCGATCGGGTCGATGGCTGCCTGCGCCAGCTGATCGCCGGGCGCGGGGAGATCGACGATGGTCGGACGGTGCCCGCCGAGGTCATCGCGTCTTACACGCGCACGAACGCGGAGCTGCTGGGCATCGGTGACGCCGCGCTGGTCGCGTACGCGTCCGCGGACAATCGTCCCAACGCGCTGGCGTGCGTCGTGCTGCTGTACGCGAAGGAGAAGACCGGCATCGAGCGCGCGCGCATCGGCGCCGGGCTTGCCGCGAAGGCGATCTCCGATGACGACCGGCGCGCGCTGGCGGCGCTGACGTCCGCCCGCACCAGCTACCTTCACGTGTTCGCGGCCACCGCGCCGCGCCCGGCGGAACAGCTGCTCGAGCGGGCGCTCGCGTCGGCCAGCTACCTGGAGCTGACGCAGATGGAGGAGCTGCTGCTGGCCGGCCGCGAGAGCGAGATCGACCTCGACGCGCGCGGCTGGTTCAACGCGGTGACGCGCGAGATGGATCACCTCGGGGAGATCGGCACCGCGGCGCTCGGCTTCGTCGACGTCTGACCGAGTGCCGCGGTGGCCGGCGCTGCTAGTCGCTCCGCGCCGCAGTCGCGGTGTGCGACCATTGTTCGTTCAGGTAGCCGATATCCCGCGCTTCGCGCGGGATCGGCTAGAAGACGAACGGCACGTCGACCTGGATCATGTTGTAGGAGCTGGTGGTCAGCGGCATGTCGAGCCCGCGCGCGTAGGCGAGCCCGGGGCGCAGCCACAACCCCTTGCCGACCTGGAAGTGCGCGCGCGGTCCGATCGCCATCGTCAGCGTGTCCATGTTCGGTCCTGGAAAGTTCGAGATCACCCCCATCGCCGACTGCGTGGGTGTGGACAGCCAGCGCTGGTAGCGAAGCTCCCCACCGACCGACAGCACCGGCAGGATGAAGTAGCCGGCGTGCAGCCCGACCGTCGAGTTGGTCCGCGTCGAGTCAGTGCTGGACGGGGCCGTGTCGCCGCGGACGCGGAACAGCTGCAACAGCGTCGCCTCCAGCTGCACGGTGAGCTTGTGGTCGACGTAGGCGATGCCGCCGCCCGCGATGGCCGTGAAGTAGTTGACGGCGAACATCGCGTTGTCCATCGCCGACCGCGCGCGGATCCCCGCGGCGTTGGCCGCCGCGGCGCCGGGGTCGGGCGTGTTGCCGCCGCCGCCGCCGATCGGGATGGTGGCGCCCAGGAACGCCGCCCAGCGGATCGAATCGATCCGCTTCGCGAACGTGGCGCCGACGATCGGATTGACGAACGAGGTGCCGTCCGCGCCCATCGCGGGTGCGTCGTTCTGCGAGACGCCGATCCGCAGGAGCGGCGCCAGCGACGGGGTCACCTTGTAGCTGGCCAGGAACATCGACGCCACGGTGCTGCCGGAAGCGCCCATGCCGTTGTCGTAGAACGCGATCGCGGTGTCCGAGCGCAGCGCGTTCACCGCCGCGACCGGACGTAGCTGCCACGGAATCGAATACGGCGGCGGCGGCGGCGCGGGCGTCGCCGGCGTGCCGGGCGTGGCGGTGGTGACCGCCGTGGCCGCGGGCGACGGGGCCGCCGCTTCGGCGGCGGGTGCGCCCAGCGCCGGCGGCGGTGGTGGTGCGACGGGCTCCTCGGCGCGGACCGATCCAGCGAATGCGCTCGTCGCCAGCAAGGCGCACGACGCGATGAAGAATGAAAAACGATGATGACGGTTCTGGTTCTTGGTTGTCGACATGGTGCTCCTCCTCTTGATTGAGCACCTTGAAGCTACCGGCGGGCGCGTTTCGCAACGCCCTGTCCTCGGTCAAATGTTCGTAAACAGCTGCGCGGCCCGATGTTTCTGCTTGGCCAGGCTCAGGGTGCGACGGAGATGGCGATGCGCCCGTCCCGTACGCGGGTCGGGTAGCACGGCAGCTTCACGTTCGGGTCGTCCATGCACTGGCCGGTGGCGAGGTCGAAGCTTTGCTTGAAGATCGGCGACGCGATCTTGGGGGCTCCCCCCCGATCGCCGACGATGCCGCGCGCAATCACGAACGCGTGGCTGAAGGGGTCGTAGTTGCCGATCGCGAAGATCTGCTGCGCTTCACCTTCGCCGACCCGCACGACGGCAATCTGGAGGTCGCCGATCAGCACCGCCACGCCTGTGTCGGGGGTGATGTCGTCGACCGCGCAGACATCGATCCAGTCGAGCCACACCGAAGGGGCCGTGGCGCTCACGTGGCCGACCCGACCAGCGCCAGCGCCGGGACGCGCCGCGTCTTCTCCTCCCAGGTCGCGGGGCGATGCTGGTCGCGCTCGGGGACGCGCACGATGCTGGGATCGGGCCTGTCCGAGTTCACGAACGGGCGGAACTGGCGCAGCTTCTCGGGGTCGGAGAGCGCCGCCTTCCATTCACATTCGTAGGTGTCGATGACGTGCGCCATCTCCGCTTCCAGCTCGGCGCAGATCCCGAGCGAATCGTCGACGATCACGCCGCGCAGGTAGTCCATCCCGCCCTCGAGGTTGTTGAACCAGGTCGCGGTCCGCTGCAGGCGGTCGGCGGTGCGGACGTAGAACATCAGGAAGCGGTCGATGTACCGGATCAGCGTCTCGTCGTCGAGATCGGTGGCGAACAGCTGCGCGTGCTGCGGCTTCATCCCGCCGTTGCCGCACAGGTAGAGGTTCCAGCCCTTTTCGGTGGCGATGATGCCGAAGTCCTTGCCCTGCGCTTCGGCGCACTCGCGCGCGCAGCCGGAGACCGCCGACTTGAGCTTGTGCGGCGCGCGCAGCCCCTTGTAGCGGTTCTCGATCCGCACCGCCATGCTGACCGAGTCCTGCACGCCGTAGCGGCACCAGGTGTTGCCCACGCACGACTTCACGGTGCGCAGCGCCTTGCCGTAAGCGTGACCCGATTCGAAGCCGGCGTCGACCAGCTGGCGCCAGATGTCGGGCAGCTGCTCGACGCGGGCGCCGAACATGTCGATGCGCTGCGCGCCGGTGATCTTGGTGTAGAGGCCGAACGAGCCGGCGATGCGCCCGATCGCGACCAGCTGGGCGGGCGTGATCTCGCCCGCCGCGACGCGGGGGACGATCGAATACGTGCCGTCGCGCTGGATGTTGGCCATGAAGCGGTCGTTGGTGTCCTGCAGCGGCCGGTGCTTCGGCGCCATCACGTGTTCGTTCCACGCCGACGCGAGGATCGACGCGACCGCGGGCTTGCAGATCTCGCAGCCGCGGCCCTGGCCGTGTGCGGTCAGCGCGGCGTCGAAGGTCTTGTGCTTGTTGAAGCGGACCAGGTGGTAGAGCTCCTGGCGGCTGTGCGGGAAGTGCTCGCACAGGTGGTTCGAGACGGCGAGGCCGGCGCGCTTCATCTCGACCTTCAGCAGCTCGGTCACCAGCGGAACACACGAGCCGCAGGTGGTGCCGGCCCTGGTACAGCTCTTGACCGCGCCGACGGCGGCCAGCTTCTGCTCGCGGATGGCGGTGCAGATCGCGCCCTTGCTGACGTTGTTGCACGAGCAGATCTGCGCGCCGTCGGGCAGGGCGGCCACGCCGGCGCCCGCGGGTTTGCCGCCGCCGGCGCCGGCCGGCAGGATCAGCGTCTCGGGCGCGGGCGGCAACACGAGCTGGTTCTGGGCGATCTGCAGCAGCTCGCCGTACGCGGAGGCGTCGCCGACCAACATGCCGCCCAGCAGGTGTTTGCGGTCGGGGGACAGGACCAGCTTCTTGTAAACGGAGGTGCTGGTGTCGAGGATGCTGACGACGTGGGAGCCCGCGTGCGCCCCGAACGCGTCGCCAAAGCTGGCGACGTCGACGCCCAGGAGCTTCAGCTTGGTGCTCATGTCGAAGCCGGTGAACATGTCGTCGCCGCCGCACAGGTCGGCCAGCGCCGCGCGCGCCATCTGGTAGCCGGGCGCGACCAGGCCGTAGCAGCGCCCCTCGTACGACGCGCACTCGCCCACCGCGTAGATCGCCGGATCGCTGGTTCGGGCGCGCTGATCGATCACGATGCCGCCGCGTTCGCCCACGGTCAGGCCGGCGGCGCGCGCCAGCTCGTCGCGCGGGCGGATGCCGGCCGAGAACACCACCGCGTCGACGTCCAGCTCGCTGCCGTCGGCGAACACGAGCGCGCGCACGCGGCCGTCGGCGCCGGAGATCTCCCGGCTGGCCGTCGCGGTGTGCACGACGACGCCCAGCTCCTCGATGCGGCGCCGGAGCACGGCACCGCCCGCGTCGTCGAGCTGCAGCGCCATGAGGCGGGGCGCCAGCTCGATGACGTGCACCTCCATCTCCAGCTTCTTCAGCGCGTACGCGGCCTCCAGCCCGAGCAGGCCGCCGCCGATCACCGCACCGACGCCGCCCGGATGCGCGCCGGCCCAGGCGGAGATCGCCTCGAGATCCTCGATCGTCCGGTAGACGAAACAGCCAGGCAGGTCGCGGCCGGGAACCGGCGGCACGAACGGCGCGGAGCCGGTCGCGATCAGCAGGCGGTCGTACGGGATCTCGGCGCCGTCGACCTCGACGACGCGGCGCTCGCGATCGATGCGGCGCGCGCGCGTCGCCAGCCGGACCGCGAACCCCGCCGCCTCGTATTGTCCGGGGCGGGTCAGCGCCAGGTCCTCCGGCGTCTTGCCGTCGAAGTACCCCGAGAGGCCGACGCGATCGTAGGCGAGGCGCGGCTCCTCGCCGATCACCGTGACGTCGAACGGTCCGCCCCCCGCAGCCGCGGCGCGTTCGCCGTACATCTCGAGGAAACGGTGGCCGACCATACCGTTGCCAAGGATCACGAGTCGTTCGCGACCGCCGCCTTGCATACGATCAGGCTATCGGCTGGCCTGTTTCGCGTTGGTCAAGCGATGGTCAAATGTCGGTATCGACTTGATTTCTCGCCCGGGACGAGCGGGCGGTCAGCGATCGCCGGAGACGGCCACGCCGAGCAGAATCGACGTCGCCAGCACCACGCCAACGGCCGTCAGCAGCGGCCAGTGGTCGCGCGCCCACGCAGCGGGATCCTCGCCCAGCTTGGCCTTCGGGGGAGGCTGCCCGACCAGGACCGGCGGTGCGAGATCGGGCGCGGCCGCCGGCGGCGCGGGCTTTCCCGATTGAACGTCGGTCTGGGCGAGCCGGCGCGCCGTCTCGTCCAGCCTCATGACGGCCGAGTCGATCATTCCGACCTCATTCGCCGGCGTCACCAGCACGGCGTCGCGCTCCTGTCCGGACGCGTCGATCAGGCGCAGCGCGACCGGGGCGCGCGGGCCCCCCTTCGGCTCCAGCACGAGGACGAAGAGCGCGCCCATCCGCCGCGCATGCGCCGCGGCCGTCGCGCTGTCCAGCCCCAGCTGCGCGCGCGCCGGGATCGCGACGTCCTGGGTCGGCTGGTTGAACGTCACCACTGCGCCCCAGGCGACGCGGCCGATCTCCTCGACGCGGATCAGGTGCTCGCCGTGGACGAGGTCGCGGAACACCACCCCGCCGGCCACGGGCATCGGCGCACCGCTGTCCAGCGCGACCTGCGCGTCTGCGGAGCCGGCGACCGTCAGCGTGCCGCGCGGCCGCTGCCGAACCTCGGCGACCGCGCGCGCGAAGTCGGCGACGGCCTGGGGCGGGACTTCGCGCGCGTTCAGCGTCCGGGCCGGCGCCAGCGTCGCCGCCCGCAGATAGTCGGCGTAGGCGTGCGTGCGCGCCTCGGTCGGGGGGGTGGCCGCGGTCGCATTCCAGTCGGCGCGGGCGGTCGCGATCGCGCGATTGAGGTACAGGTCGGCGAGCTCGTCGGTCGACAGCCCGGCGCCGCCGGTGGCCGCCGCCTCCGCCGCCGCGGCATCGAGATCGTGTAGCGCCTCGCCGAAGGCGATCTTCTGGGTATTGATGATGCCGGTCTTGAGCAGGTCGGGCGCGCGCGGCGCGGGCGGGGCGGGGATGTCGACCACCTCGACCGGGCGCAGCTTGTAGCGCGCCGCCGCGGCCGTGAAGGCGCGGCGCAGGACATCCTCCTCGGGCGCGTCAGGCAGGTGGACGTACAGCGGGTGGACGATAGGGACCTGATCGTCGGCGCGCGCCGCGCCCGCGAGCGCGACCGCCGCGATCGCGGCCAGCACCGAAGCAGGGCGGCAAAACATCCGGCCATTCTCCCCGGTCACCGGACGGCGTCAATTTAGAAGGGCGTCCGGCTTGCGTGAGCGTGAGCGTGAGCGTGTTCGAGTTCGAGTTCGTGTTCGAGGGCGGCCAGCGT
>Ga0111538_10012489_pt1 | contig 11229 bp, 6 predicted proteins | sample SoiMethybrSBSTD1_FD_79669 | JGI IMG/M metagenome (GOLD analysis project Ga0111538, IMG submission 79669) | Bulk soil microbial communities from a Populus tree surrounding site in Tennessee, USA - Soil MetaG P. TD hybrid SBSTD1 (version 2)... | ecosystem: Environmental > Terrestrial > Soil > Tree... | reverse complement strand
GGGCCATGGTGCGGCTGCGCTTTCCGCTGTCCGCTACCGCGGAATAGGCGCCGGCGCTCTCAGCTTGGTCTCAGCCGTGGTCCTTAGAAAGGGCCCGAGCAAGCGAAACGGGAGGTCGATACCGATGCGGATCAACGGCAAGCAATTCACCAAGCAGCAGGCGCTGGCAGTCGCAGCCGTGGCTCTTATAGCCACGCTTGCGCTCGCGCTGGGCGGATGCGGCGGCGGCGACCCGGCCGGTGCCAGCGCCACGGCGCCCGAGACGATCCCGCAGCCGAGCAAGTCCCAGCTGGCGCCGGCCGGACTGGACAAGCTCCCGGTGGCGGCGGATAGCAAACGGGTCGACATCGCGGCGCCGACATTCTCGAATCCCACCCAGATAACCAATCCGTTGTTTCCAATAAGCGACCTGCAGTCGGTGGTCTTCAGCGGCAAGGTGGACAACAAGCCCTTCCATACGGAGACGACTCTCTTGCCGCAGACGCGGATGGTCGAGTGGAGCCCCGGCCAGTGGGTGGAGGCGCGCGTCTCGCAGTACATGGCCTACATCGACGGGCGTATCGAGGAAGTCGCGATCGACCTCTACGCCCAGGCCGACGACGGGTCGGTTTGGTACCTGGGCGAGGACGTTTACGACTACAGCAACACGAAGGGCCTCATCGACGGCACCGCGGGCACCTGGCTGGCGGGAAGGGATGGACCCCCGGAGATGATCATGCCTGCCGATCCCCAGGTCGGCGACGTGCATCGTCCCGAGAACATCCCCGGCCTCGCCTTCGAGGAGGTGACGATCAAGAGGCTCGACAAGACCGTCAAGGGTCCCACGGGCCCCGTCCAGGGTGCGATGATCGCTCGAGAGCTCCACGACGACGGCACCCACAGCGACAAGGTGTTCGCTCCGGGCTACGGGGAGTTCTTCTCCGGCCATGGAACCGAGATCGAGGCGATGGCCTTGGCCGTCCCGACTAACGCTCTCAGCGGGCCTGAGCCGCCCGAGTTGAAGGCGCTGTCGACCGGCGCCAACGATCTCCTCGACCCGGTCCTCTCGCGGAACTGGAACTCGGTCGCGGCCGTCGAGAAGGCCGTGGCGCGGGCTTGGGGCGACTACAAGCAGGGCGAGATTCCACCTCGGATCGCAGTCGAGATGGACCGCGCCCTGAAGACGCTGGCGGGTGCGATCGACGCCCGCGATCGAGCGCAAGCGGGCACCGCAGCGATCGACGTCGCCCAGTCGACGCTCGACCTCGAGCTGCGTTACCGCCCGCAGGCCGAGATCGACCTTGCCCGCTTCGAGCTGTGGGCCCGCCAGATCCTCGTCGACGGGGCTGTCGGCGACATGGGCGGCGTGAACGCAGACGTCGCCACCCTGGATTGGGTCCGGGATCGGTTCGCATACACGGTCCAAGACGCTGATCTGACCAGGATCGACGCCCACCTGGAGGTGCTCCGGGACGCCGTAGTCAACGTGGATCGCAAGGCCGCTGTCGATGAGGCGCCACAGCTCCTGAAGGCCACCGAGGCGGCCACCCAGACGGGCTGACCCCCGGCTGCGGTTACGGCTCCCTCCTCGCTGGGGGAAGGGGCCCCGAGGGCAGAGCCCGATGGGGCCCTTCCTCGTCCTCCGGCACCACGGCCGTCCAGTCGCCGTTAGCGACTCGGGCCAGGACCTCTCGGCTTTGCAGCTCAGATCCGGACGGCCGGAGGACTGGTGGGGGCTAGCAGGTGGTGCCGGATGGGACGAGCGATGGACAGGATCATCGGCTGGCCATGCGTACCGAGGCCGAATCGGTCGGCGCACTCCCGGTGTTGGAGCGTTGTTGCCGTCGCCACCCCGAGCTCCCGCCTCACGTTGCGGCCGCAATTCGAGCATTGGGCGATGAGGTACACGGCCAGACGTCTATCCAACTGGGATGAAACCGCCATGAAACGGGCCTGAGAGCGCGATGAAAGGACGAGCCCTTATCGACCGTCCTTCTTCAGCGCCACAGCGGCAACGGCCAAAGTCGTGTTCTCTGCCCGAACCCCAGTAATCGTGCCTAATCCCCGGTAATCGGCAGGACAAGCTACCGGGGGAGATATCGGCGCGTACGTATGTCGATCCGGTTTCTGAGCTCCTGTCCTACCTGTTCGGGGCAGTCATCGTCGCCGCGACGGTCAACCTCATTGTGAGCCTCGGCTAGCGGCTGCTACCCCTCGATCCGCTGAGGGTCACATCCATGGCCGGGCGTCATTCGACTCCGTCGCCTGGGCACTTCGGGCCCACGGAAGGGGTCCCGGCCATACCTCACAGCCCGGACTGCGACGACCAGCCTCGGCGTTCCAATGCTGGCCCGTGTGAGGTCGTCTGCCTATTTGGGGAAATCGGGGCGCCACCCATGGGCCGGACATCGCCCATCACTGCAAGGCGCGAGACGTCGCGAGTCATGACAAGGGTTTTCTCTCCCCAGCACGACTGCGTTCGTCGCGGAAGCGCCTGCCTCCACTCCTGCTTTTCGCGCAAAGCAGAAGCGCGGGCTACTCCCGCAGCCCGGCGGCTTCGAGGATCTCACCTCGATCCGCGTAGGCGCGGATGTGCCCGACCTTCCCCGACCTCGTGCGCCCAGAGACCGGTGCGCTAGCGGCAGCTGATCGCAATGCTTCGCGGCGTGAGCCGCAGACCGCGATCGCGCAAACGGTGGGCCGGGAGACGCGCTTCACCTGACACTCATCTGACTGTCACGGGCATTTCATCCCGCTTCGGGACACTCGCGCTCACGTGAGTCGAGCTGCCGGTGTGTCCGGCATGACCCCGAGGGGGAGATCATGAGCAACTGGAAGCAGATCGCCATCGTCGTGACCATTTTCGGACTGGTGGTGGGTGTCGCGGCATGCGGCGGTGGCGGCGGCCCGGCGACCACCACCGGTCCGAGCGAGGCGGCGTCCTCTGGGGCGGGACTGCCTCAGGGGAGCGCGCCGGTCGAGCTGGATCCGGCGGAGTTCACGACCCGGATCGACAATCCGTACTGGCCGATGAGCCCGGGCAGCAAATGGGTGTACAGGGAGGCCGACACTCACGGGACGCTCGAGAAGGCGGTGGTCGCGGTCACTAACCGCACGAAGACGATCGCCAACGGGGTCGAGGCCAGGGTGGTCCGGGACACGGTCACCAGCAACGGTCAGCCGGTGGAGGTCACGCACGACTGGTATGCGCAGGACTCCGCGGGCAACGTCTGGTATCTCGGCGAGGCCACGGCCGAGTACAAGAACGGCAAGGTCACGAGCCACGCCGGCTCGTTCGAGGCCGGGGTTCGCGGTGCTCAGGCTGGGATCGCGATGCCCGCGAATCCCCAACCGGGCATGTCCTATCGCCAGGAGTACCTCAAGGGAGTGGCGGAGGACAGGGGCGCGGTGGTGACGGTGGGCCAGGAGCAGGTCGAGGTGCCCTTCGGCTTCTTCAAGAAGGACGTCCTGATGACCCGCGACCTGGTGCCGACCGAGCCCAAGGTGCAGGAGCTCAAGTTCTACGCGCCGGGTGTCGGACCATTGCTGTCAGTGCATCTCGACGGTGCCGGCGGCCGCGCGGAGCTGGTCAGCTACACGCCCGGCCACTGAACCTGTGCCGCGACGGGGGCGGCACCGGCTTCTCCGGTGCCGCCCCTCAGAGCGACGCTCTGTCGAGCACAGCTTCGCGGCCAGAGCGAGAAACGGCTGGCGACCCGCCGGCCTTCATCGTCATTTCATGTCGGCCTGCGTATGGTCAGCCCCTCGATTGGTCCGGGACCGGAGGAGGTTGGGAGATGACCACCGCAAAGCGCGTCTGCCTGAGTCTCGCTTTGGCAGCGCTGATCGCCCTTGCCGGCAGCGCCTTGACCCTGGCCTCGGGGCCCGCTTCGGCCGCCGGCCACCGGAACGACCACGCGCGCCACGGCCGTTCTCTGTACGTCAGCAGCGGCGACACGAACAGCGTCCTGGCGTACGACGGCAAGACCGGCACCTTCCAGCGCACGTTCGCCAGTGGCGGCGGCCTCACGGAACCCGAGGGCATCGCCTTCGGTCCTCACCGCAGCCTTTACGTCAGCAGCCGCAGCGATCAAGTGCTTCGTTACGACGGCAAAACGGGCAAGTTCATCGATGTCTTCGCTAGCGGCCACGGCTTGGTCGATCCCGCGGGCATCGCCTTCGGCGGACCAGGCAAGGACCTGTTCGTCGCCTCGGGCCTCACCGACGACGGCCGCGGCAACCAGATCCTTCGCTTCGACCGCAAGACCGGCGCCTTCGAGGCCGTCGTCGATCCTGCCAACGCGGCCGGACTCGACGACCCCGAAGCGTTGGTCTTCCGGCGGGGCCTGCTCTATGTCACCAGCACTCCGGAAACGTCCCCTAGCGAGGTCCTGGTCTACAACCCGAGGAACAATTCGTTCGTCAAGAAGCTCGTCCCGGCAGCGAGCAGTCACATCCGGGATGCGAGCGGCATGGTCTTCGGCCCCAAGGGCGACCTGTTCCTCAGCAGCGCCGAGACGAGCCAGGTCAAGCGCTACGACGGTAAGACTGGCACCTTCAAAGGCGTCTTCATCCGCGCCCACCGCGGCGGGCTCAATGAGGCCGAGGGCATGGCGTACGGCCCGAAGGGCCACCTCTTCGTCGCAAGCGAGCTCGGCAACGCGGTGCTGGAGTATGACCGCCACACCGGCGCATTCGTCCGTGAGTTCGTCGCCGCGGACAGCGGCGGCCTAGGGGAGCCGACGTTCATCACCTTCGGACCCTCTCCAAGGAAATGACCAATCCCGGCCGGTCTCGACCCCAGGCGAACGGTGACAGGGTCGCTCTCGTGACGCCGCTTGCTCCGGGCAGAAAGCGATTCTCTCTGCCCGAATCCCAGGTAATCGTGCGTAATCCCTGGTAATCCGCAGGGCTAAGCTGTCGGGGAAGATAACGCGGCATACAGCTTGTTGATGCGGTTTTTGGGCTTCCTAGGCTCCTCGCTTCACACGCGAGAGGTCGCTGGTTCGAAACCAGCCGCGCCCATTCCCGATTGGCGCCGGGGCTGGTTTCTCACCCACTCGCCGTCCGGGCTCGTTCGAAACCAGCCGCGCCCATTCGCAAAAAGCCTGCTATCAGCCTGCTTTCTGAGACACGAAGGCGCAGGAATTAGGGCCGACCACGGGCTCAGAATCGGCTTTCTGCCCATTTCTGCCCAAACGAGCCGGCGAGAGTCTGGCACTTCAGCACCTGGACGCGAGACTGAATGATCCGCATCCGCTCGCACCAGGGCGTCAGGTTCAGACCCCATCTGCGTCCCGACCGAGGCGAGATCGTTTGCGGTTCTCCTAGACGCGGCCACCGCCTCGACTGGTCGCCGGTCGACATCGTCGGTGAAATGCTCCATCCACCGATCAAGCGCCCCACGGGCAAACGCCTCATAGCTCCACGACGCCCGGCGGAAGCTCCGGCGCGAGCTGGCGGAAGAACAGCCGGTTCCCGCGTAATCACGCGCGGGTACGATCCCTCCACGTCGATCGCAACGCGCCGGAGCCGCCATGACCGACCGCACGACAAGCCTCATCCCGAGAGGTACCTGGGCAGTCGATGCCACCCACTCCAGCGTTGGTTTCGCCGTCAAGCACATGGGCATCGCCAACGTGCGCGGCAAGTTCACCGAGTTCGAGGGCACCTTGGAGGTCGGCGAGGACCTCGCGAGCTCCTCGGCGCGGGGGACCGTGAAGGTCGCATCCATCACGACGGAAGAGGAGCAGCGCGACGAGCACCTGCGCTCAGCGGATTTCTTCAACGTGGAGGAGTTTCCAGAGATCACGTTTGAGTCGAACCGGGTCGAGGCGATCGACGACGAGTCCACGAGTGTGGTTGGCAACCTGACCATGCACGGCGTCACCCGAGAGGTGAAGCTCAAGGCCGTGGTGCAGGGCACCGACATCGACCCCTGGGGCAAGGAGCGTGCAGGGGTCGAAGTCGTGGGGGTCCTCAAGCGCAGCGACTTCGACATGAAGTTCAATCAAGCGCTCGGCAGCGGCAACGTGCTCGTCGGCGACAAGGTCAACATCTCGTTGGACATCTCCGCGGTCAGGGAGGAGTAACCGGGTCACTGCGTCAGACTGATTCCCGTGGAAGATGATCTGGCCGAGCTCCTCGGCGAGCAGCAGATGTCATGTCGGCTATGGCCGGAGCAGACCGAAGGGCCCTATCGGCGCGACATGCACCCCGAACGGCGGGACATCACCGAGGGCCGTGACGGACTGCCGTTGCGCGTAGCCTGGCGGCTGCTCGACGCGGGGACCGGCAACCCACTCACTGGCGCTTTGGTGGAAATCTGGCAGGCTGACCACGCGGGTCGCTACTCGGGCTTTCGGCCGTTCCGGACGCGGCCCGGCCAGATCGTCACCTCCGCGTCGGTCCCACGCGACGTCGTGGCTGCGTCCGAGACGTTTCTGCGTGGTTGCCAGCGCACCGATGACCGTGGGTTCTGCGTGTTCGACACGATCTATCCTGGCTGGTACCCGAGCCGCACGGTGCACATCCATCTCACCGTGCAGGCCGGTGGCCACCAAGCGGTCACACAGCTGTACTTCCCCGACGACCTCACCGATGAGGTGTTCGCCCGCCCGCCGTACGCCGGGCGTCCATCCCGGGACACGACCAACGCCACCGACAGCATCTTCGTTGACGGTGGCGAGCGCACGGTGCTGCATCTCGTCGGCGACGCCGTCGACGGCCTGACCGGCTTGCTTTGCCTGGGCGTCGAACCGCATCCGGGGTCGTCGGCGCAATCCGGTCCCACCGTGGAGAGCCATTGAGATGGCGCGCAAGGCGCCGGACGCGAAGCCCCGGTAGAACACGGACCTGGCGCCGGGTGGCAGGAGCGCGGCCTACTTGATCGGCTCGAGAAGCGCTTTGATCTGCCGATGACGGTCTTCTCGCTCCCGAGCATGCGGGAATCCCTTGTACGTCTTCAGCGTCCCGGTAGGCCCGCCGGTCCCGCGCGGGCGTCTCAGCTCGGAGCGCCGGCCTGGCCCTGCGCTGGCGCCGGCGCCACCTCGCGCCGATACGCCATCCACTCCCGCACCGCGATCTGGATCGAGGCCGCCGTCGGGATCGCGAGCAACGCACCCAAAACCCCGAAGAGCGTCGCCCCGAAGAGCACTGCCACGAGCACGGTGAACGGTTCGATCTCCACGGCCCGGCGCTGGATCTGGGGCTGGATCACGTAGTTCTCGACCTGCTGGTAAACGACCGCGAAGATGACCCACACGATCAGCGCGATCGGGAAGTTCACGAAGATCGTCACCAAAGCGACGAGGACTGCGGCGATCGTGGCACCCACCACGGGTAGCAAGTCGAAGAAGAAGACCAGCAACGCGAGCGGCGCCGCGAACGGCACGCCGAGGATCTTCAAGACGATGAACGCGCTGACGCCGGCGATCGTCGCCTGCAGCAGCGCCCCCCGGAAGTAGGCCCCGACCGCCTGGCCGATGTGGTCGAGGGTGCGCTCGATCCGTTCGGCATGGTCGGGGTCCCGTGTGGTGAGGAACCACGCGATCCAGCGGCGTCCGCCGGCAACCATGAAGATGCTGAAAATGAAGATCGTGATCCCGGCGAAGATGGAGTTCACGATGCCGACCCCGATGTCGCGGAGGATGCCAGCCGCATCGCCGATCTTCGAGGGCAGCTTGTCCGCCTCCTCCGCGAGCTTGCCGGTGATGTCGTACTTGTCGTTGAGGTTCCTGAGCGTCTCGTTCTCGTTGACGAAGTCCGTGACGTCCTGCGCGTACTCAGGTGCGTTGCTGCCGAGGTCTTCACCCTGGGAGACGAGCCCGGGGATGATCAACGCGCCGATGCCAACCGGGATCAGGATGAGCGCGATGTAGACGAGGGCGATCGCCAGCCCGCGCCTCATCCACTGCGACAGGAAGTTGACGGGGCCCGAGACGGCGATTGCGATGAAGGCCGCTATCACGAGCCATGACAGCGGTCTCCGCAACAGGTAGATCAAATACAGCACGAGCGCGACCGCGACCACGATCAGGACGCTGCGCAGGATCACGCGCGGAGTGGACTCGGCAGCGGGCATGCTCACTCGGCGCCCTATTCGCCGATCCGACGGGCTTTCCTGGACACGGTCCGCGCGCCCTGGCCTATGCGACCACCGGCGTCTCGAGCCTTCGCAGGTCGGGGGCTGCGATCGTAACGACGTCGCCGGGCTCGATCCAGCGCTCGCGGCGCACGGGGAGGGTGACACGGGTGCGCGACCCGGGCTGTAGACAAATCCTAGGGTTTCGTGGGCAGAAAGCCGTTCTCTCTGCCCGAATCCCCGGTAATCGTGCGTAATCCACGGCAATCTGCGGGAAGAAGCCACGGGAGCAGATCGCCCATTCCCGATAGGCGCCGGGGCTGGTTTCTCACCCACTCGCCGTCCGGGCTCGTTCGAAACCAGCCGCGCCCATAACTCACCAGGCTCGAGTGAAGCCAGCTAGGCCGTGGCCGGCGGCTCCAAGCTGTCCTCCGGCTCGATCCGTGCGCGCACATACCCCTCCTGCGCCGTCGCCGGCTGGTCCGGCAGCATCGCCTCCTGGGTCGCCGCGACGATCGGGTCGTCGCGCCACGTCGTGGGGGTGTCGCGGCGCGTCCACGACTGGCGCTTCGGCAGCGCGCTGACGACCGGCAGGCGAATCGTGCTCGGATCGACCAGCGCCGGGCCGATCCGGAAGGACGGGCTGATCCGCGCGAGCGCCTCGGCGGTCCAGTCGCGAAGAAGCGCGATCGACTTGCGCGGCAGGATCCCGGAGGTCGCGTGGACGCTGGCCCCGGGATCCATCAGCATCGTGAGGCGCACAGGCCTATTCGGGCGCATCGCCACTGTCGGATCGCTCACGATCCACGGCTGGCGGATCGGGCGCGGCTCCAGCGCTCCGGTCTCGGCCGGCGTCGCGTCGGCTCGCTCCAGGAAGCCCGTATGGCGACCGGCCGGCAGCGCCTCCTCAGGCACCTTGGCGTGAACTGGGAAGAAGCGCGTGTAGTCGTCATCGATGAAGTAGCCGAGCAGGCCGTCATCGAAGCGGGTCAGCGCTCCGAGCCGGACGTCGAAGCTCCGCGCGGCAAGGGCGAGGAATGCGCCGTCACGGGCGTCACGGTCCTCCGCCGAGAGTTGCGGATATTCGTTTGCGTCCGAGGGGACGTCCAGCAGCAGCGACGCACGCACGATCGCGATCGGGCGACCCGTGAGCGACGCGAAGTACTCGCGACCTGCGGTACCGAACGGGTCGACCGTCCACAGAGTCGTGTCGATCACGCGAAGGAGCGCCGACAGCGGCGATTCCGACCGCGCCCCGCGCGCGGCCCGGTCGGCGGCGTCGCGCTGCACGAGCGCGGTCGCCAGCGCCGCGGCGTGGCGATTCATCGACTCGGCCGGACCAGCGCCGAGCGGGGCGGGCACGCCCGGCGCGCCCTCCCAGACCACGCCCTGGGTCACGAGGTCATGGCGCAGCTGGCCCTGGGGCTCCCCGGTGGGATCGAAAAACTCGAGCGCATCGTCCACGTGGTCCGGAAGGAGCCAGGCGCAAAGCGGACTGGCCGACGCTTCGGGGTTCTCCTGGTCGATGCGCGCCTCCGCGTCGTCCTCTCCGGCGTCGAGCAATCGAAACTGCAGTCGGGCAGGCGAGGTAATGCGGGGAGGCAGGTACAACTGGCCCGGATCGCCGTTTGGGCCCCGCAGCCCCTCGCCCAAGTCGAGCGCGGCCAGTTGCGCAGGCGGGATCTCCAGCGCGCGGCCGAATGCATCCACCACGCGGAGCCTCCCGAGGCGCGCGACGCCGCCGCGGATGAGGCGCGGGGGGCTCGACGGCGCCGGGGGCGATTCCGGATCGATGGCCACCTCGTCCTCGATCCCGAGGAGCTGCTCCCGCAGCCCATCGAACCCTCCCGCGAGCACGTCGAGCGTCCCGGCGACCTCGCCGATTGCGCGTAGAAGCTTCTGATCCTCGGGGCCGACGACGCCCTGGCCGGCCTTGTCGAGCCGGTCCTCCTCGGCAAGGAACGTGGCGACCTGGTCGGCGAGGGACTTGGTGGCCGAGGCCGTCAGGAGCGAGCGGCCCTCGACGGTGACGGTGTCCTCCCCGGGGGCTCCCGCCGGCCGGGGCTCGTAGTCGAGCTCGCTGAGCTCCCAGCGGTCGAGCCGATCGTCGACCTTCAGCTCGAGGCGCCACTCGAGGTAGAGCGGCACCCAGGCCTGCCGAAAGGGGGTCAGGGCAACCGGGGAGGGCAGGACGCCGTCCGCCACGGACAGGGCGCACAGCCGGGCGGCGTCGGAGCCGGGTACCGTGGCGCGGAGACGCAGCCGGGTCTCGGCGTCGAGGCGGGCGCGGACGGAATCCGGCGGCAGGCCGCGGCGCTCCGCCGCGAGCTTCGCGGTCTCGTCGGTCGCCGTGTGGTCGGTAAGCGCCGCCTCCGCCAGCAGGTCCTCCACCTCGGGCGGGATCCCTCCGTGCTCGAGGCCCTGCGCCAAGAGCTCGGCTCCCGCCACCACGCTCGATAGGGCTGTGACCTCATCGCCCGAGAGCCGGCACGCGAGCGCCCCGCTCGGCGTGTGGATGCCGTCGTGACCGTGGCGCAGCGAACGCTCCAGGCCCTCGAGGCAGATGGCCGGGTCCTGTGGGTAAAAGAACCGCGGCGCAGCGCGGCGAACCGTCTCGTAGGTGATTGGCCGCTCGGCGCCGATCAGGCGCTCGGGCCGCGTCTTCAGGTCGAGGACGTCCGTGATCGTCGAACGGTCGGCGCCCAGCCACTCGAACTCGACCGCCGCCCGGGCGGCCTCGGCGACGCGCGCCAGGCCAGAGACGCGGCGCGCTTGCGCGTCCGCCTCCTGCGCCGGGGCCGCGAGCGGGTCTCCCGAGCGCACCCTCTCGAGCACCGGGTCGCCGCCCGGGGTGGAGCCGAACGCGCGCGCGTGAAGCTCCTCCTCCAGCGCCGGGACCCCGTCGGTCTGATCGAAACGGGCCACGAGGCCGTAGGCGAAGGCGGTCTGAAGGCGCTCCTCGAGGAGATCGTCACCGCCCGGCAGCACGCCGGCGGTGAGGCGGGCCAGCGCCTCCGTCCCCGTCGCGCCCGCGGCGAGTCGAAGCGCTGCCGCGTCCGGCCGGGGATCGAGCCGGGCACCCGGGTCCACTGTCACGCCGTGGATCGCGCCGTGGTAGAGCGTCTGCGAGGGAGACCACGGTGTAAGCGCGAGCGCGAGCAGCCGGG
>Ga0111538_10012487_pt1 | contig 11230 bp, 10 predicted proteins | sample SoiMethybrSBSTD1_FD_79669 | JGI IMG/M metagenome (GOLD analysis project Ga0111538, IMG submission 79669) | Bulk soil microbial communities from a Populus tree surrounding site in Tennessee, USA - Soil MetaG P. TD hybrid SBSTD1 (version 2)... | ecosystem: Environmental > Terrestrial > Soil >... | reverse complement strand
GGGGCCGGGAAGGCTGAGCTTGATCCAGGGACGGCCGACGTCGGTCGCTGAAAGCGGCGGATCCGCCGCGTGCATCCCGCCGCCGCACGCCACGCACAGAACCCCCACCAAGCTGTCTCGTTTCACGACGCTGCCCTTTCTACGCCATCCGGGGCTGGGATCTTCCGTCATTCGCGCTGGCGGCATCGTCCGATCGTGCGAACACTGGGTCGATGCTCGCATCCAGCCACGTCGCCGCGCGGCTTCCGGCACAAGATCTCGAGCGCGCGCGGCGCTTCTATCGTGAAAAACTCGGCCTCGAGCCGATCGAAGAGCGGCCCGGCGGCCTTCGCTACCAGTGCGCCAGCGGGACCTTCGTGGTCTTCTCGTCGAAGGGAGTTCCTTCGGGCGCCCACACGCAGCTCGCCTTCGAGGTCGAAGACCTCGCGTCCGTCGTGTCCGCGCTGCGGGCGCGAGGCGTCGTCTTCGAAGAATACGATTCTCCCGGCTTACGCACTGTGCACGGCATCGCCGAGGTTTCCGGCAACTATCCGAGCAAGCGCTCGACTGGCGAGAAAGCTGCGTGGTTTCACGACAGCGAAGGTAACTTGATCGGTCTGGGCCAACCGATCCGCTGAGCCAGCCCGCGCTATCCCCTGCAGAAAAGTGCGTCGGGCTGCAGCCGCGACGCAAAAATTGCTCGTCCTTTGTTCGTTGCTCGCCGGGTGTGGGCGAAGAGAGTGGCCCCGTCCCTCCTGAACCAGGTATTCGAAGCCCGTGCGCGTGAAGGAAGGGTCGACCCGCGAAGCATGGCCGCTCGGCCCGATACTGCTCTCGGTGGCGCTCGGCGCGCTCGCCGGGATCGGCGCCTACACGTTTCGGTATGCCGAGGGTCTGTCGTATCTGAAGACCGATCCCAAGGCGTGCGTGAATTGTCACATCATGCGCCCGCAATACGACGGCTGGTCGAAGTCGAGCCATCACGCCGTCGCTGTCTGCGTGGATTGTCACCTGCCGCAGGCATTTTTCGCCAAGTACGCGACCAAGACCGAAAACGGCTGGCGACACGGCAAGCTCTTCACGACCCAGACCTTCCGCGAACCGATCGAGATCGGCAAAAGGGGCAGCGAGATCCTGCAGGCGAACTGCGTGCGCTGCCATGAAGGCCTGGTGCATGCCATGGTGGGCGCGAGCGCGAACCCGCAACGCGAGCTGCGATGTGTGCATTGCCACATTACCGTCGGGCACGGCGAACGCGCCGGGCTGGGCGGGCCTTTGAGACGAACGGAAGTAGAAGCGTATGACCACGAACGCCGCTGAGCCCCGCTGGTTTCAAACCCGTACCGCCTACGGCGTGCTGATTGCCGTGGTCGCGTTTCTAGCCGCTGGAGCGACCGCGCTGCTCACCAACATCTTCGAGCGGAAGGCGGAACAGCGAGTTTCGTTCGTGCGCGTGGTCGACGTCGGCGAAAACGATACCGACCCGGCCAAATGGGGGGAAAACTGGCCCGCGCAGTACGACGGCTACAAGAAGACGGCGCTGAAGACAGCGACCAAATACGGTGGACATGCGGGCAGCGAGGCTCTCCCCGAGGAAAAGATCGCGCGCGATCCGTGGCTGCAGCGCATGTTCCTGGGCTACGCGTTTTCGATCGACTACCGGGACCGCCGCGGTCACGCCTACATGTTGTCCGATCAGGAAGCGACCAAGCGGCTCACGAAACCGCAGTCCGGGTCCTGCTTGCACTGCCACGCTTCCGTGATGCCGCTCTACCGCGAGATCGGCGGTGGAGATGCGATGGTCGGGTTCGAGAATTCTTTTCGCTTCAGCTATCAAGAGTTGAGTAAGAAGCTTCACGATTCGGGTCACGCTCACCCGGTGAGCTGCGTCGACTGCCACGATCCCAAGACGATGGCGCTGCGGGTGACGCGGCCCGGATTTCTGCGAGGAATTCGCGCTCTGGCCGCCTCGGATGCGCCCGTTCCGGCGCTCGAAACGATCCGGATCTGGCGCGCCGGGGCGAGAAATGAAGCTTACGATCCCAACCGCGACGCCACGCGCAACGAGATGCGCTCGTTCGTCTGCGGGCAATGCCACGTCGAATACTACTGTTCGGCGAAGATGCCGCTCACGTTTCCCTGGGGCAAGGGCCTTACCGCGGACGACATCGAGGCTTTCTGGGACGAAGCCAAGTTTCCCGACGGCCACGCGTTCGCCGACTACGAACATCAGGAAACCGGAGCCCCGGTGCTGAAGGCGCAGCACCCCGAGTTCGAGCTCTGGAACCAGGGCATCCACGCGCGGAGCGGCGTCTCGTGCGCGGACTGTCACATGGCCTACATGCGCGAGGGCGCGACGAAGATCAGCGACCACTGGGTGCGGAGCCCGCTCCTGAACGTGAACCGCGCTTGCCAGACCTGCCATCGCGCCTCGGAGGAAGAGATGAAGGCGCGCGTGGACTTGATCCAGGCGCGAAACCACGGGCTGCTCGAGCGCGGCGGAACCGCGATCGTCGCCTTGATCGACGCGATCCTGAAGGCGAAGTCCGAAGGCGCGACCCGGGAACAGCTCGACGCCGCCCTCCGGTTGCAACGGCGAGCGCAGTGGCGGCTCGACTTCATCGCCGCCGAAAACAGCATGGGTTTTCACGCGCCGCAGGAGGCCGCGCGCGTGCTGGGCGAGGCGATCGATTTCGCGCGCCAGGGGCAGATCGCGGCGATCACGTGGCGAGCGCCCGCAGTGCCGGCTGCGGCTCCGGCGCCTTCGGCGAGCGCGTTGCCCGCTCGTGATAGGCAGTGATCGTCACTAGCATTTGCCTCAGAAGCTACGACGCGTCACCATTCTGTCGGCGGCGCTATGGCGATGAATCCCTCCGTCATCACGCTCGGCAGTTGGCTCGGCTTGTCCTTGGTGCTCACGAGCTGCGGCGGAAAAGCGTCTTCGGATGCGGCTGCGACAGACGGCTCGAGTTGTCAGGGACCGTCTTTTGAACCGGCGGGCCCGACAATCGACGTAACGAGCATTTTCAACTACACGGCCGGCTTCTGGGCAGCCGCGGAGGACGCCGGCCGCTTTGCGTTCGTCTCCGATAGCTATGGCGGTGGGGGACCGTGGCTGATTCTGTTCGACGGGCAAGGAGTGAAGCTCACGGAAACGCTGCTCGCGGGGCAGGATGGCGGTCTCGGCGTCACTCGGGCCCACGGGATCGCATCGGATGGCACGCGGTTCGGTTTGCTGAGCGAGGATTGGGACGGTGCGACTCGGTCGCTGGTGCGGTTTCGACTCCTGGACGAAAATGGAGCCGGCGTAGAGCCACCGGTCGACTTGGGACCACCGGGTGAAAACGGGTCGTTGGGCGCCGTGCTCTGGGCGGGGAATGGTTGGCTCGCGGTGTGGTCTCGCGGCTCTCCGACAGATTCCGAACTTTGGTTGGCCGTGCTCGCCGCCGATGGTGCCCTCACCCGTGCGCCGAATGCATTGCTCGGGGGTCGGGAGCTTACGCGTCCGCGCATGGCGAGGACCAGCTCTGGCGTCACCGCCATCGCGTGGCAAACATCACAAGGTGTGAGCTGGGTGCGGCTAGAGTCGGACGGGAGTCTGGGAGCCGTCTCCCAGTTTGCGGTCGGTCCCACGGGGGCGCTGAGCATGGCAGCGAGCGATCGAGAGTTCGTTGTCGGCTGGTCGGACACGAGCGGCGCCTCCGGCGATATCGTGCGCCTCGGCGAGGACGGAACGATCCGCTGCGGGCCTCGACGGGCGGCGTTCGCCCCCGGAGCGTTTGCTGCCAGCGGCGCGACGATGGTCGGCGTCGGCACCCGTTTGTTTGGCTCGAGCGCGAGCAGCGTCGAGATCTTCAACGTGCTCGAGGACTGCACGTTCGGTCCATCCGTCACTGTCGCCAATAAGGGAGGTGCGGACAGTGTGAACGTCGCGGACGGTTCCGTGCTCGTGACGTGGCTGGAGGGGGCCCTTCAATCCATGAACGTACGAGCTCGCGTCGTTCGGCCGAGCTGCTTCGAATGACGGGGAGGACACCCTCTTTCATGGCGACGTCGAAATAGACCTGTGGAATCACCGCGACGGGGGGAGCCCCTCCGCAAAGAGTCGAGCAGGACCCCACCAAGAAAGTCGACCCACGTGGGTAGGCTCCGTCCGCTCGGGTTCGCGTCCGGCTCGAGCCCGTTCCTTTGACGAATTGCGCTCGTTGCCGCCACTGCTCCCGGCGTGGTCACACTCCGCCGCATTCACCTCGGGCTTCCGCGAGCGGAGCAGCTGGGAGCGGAGGAGCAGCTGGGAGCGGTGGAGCAGGTGGCAGCAGCGGAACCGGCGGGAGTGTCGGAACGGGAGCCAGCGGCGGAACCGCCGGGAGCGGCGGAGCAGCGGGGACCGGCGGCGGGAGCTGTCAGAACGACAACGGTCACGAGGAACTCGGCTATGTCAGCGTCGATGCCCAGAGTGTGACGACCTTCGTGAGCCAATAGACGTCCAAACCGCTGCGAATCACCGGTGGCATATGGCATGCCCCGTGCACAAATTCGTGGCCATGGCGACCCCAGATCGATTGCTGAGAGTTCTGCACGTGTACGAACACGACTCCAGAAAGTTCGAGGAACGGCTGAACCTCGAGCTCCGCTTCATCGTCGAATCGGGGGGCGTCGTCGGCGACATCAAATACGCGAGCGACCCGGCGACCTCGCACGAGCGCCGAGGCGGCTTCGGAGCCCTCGTCGTCTACGAGATCGATGCCGGTGCCGAGATGCGTCCGCGTGCGCAAGAAACGGAAGAGGTCGACGAGTAGTCCGTCGCTGACGCACGGGGTGGAGCCGGATACGCTCGAAGCATGGAAGTCTCCTTCCTTTTGCCGCTGGCCGTGCTGGCCTCCGGTTGCTGCGCCGCGTCCAGCTCGCCAGCGACGAGGTCTGCACCGAGCACCTTGAGCAGCGCCGCGCCGGCGCTTCCCGCTCCCGCCACGCCGAACGATCCGATCGAGGTCGCCATCACCGTCGACGATCTGCCGCGGCATGGGCCGGATCTCCCCGGTGTCACTCGGCTGTCGATCCACCAACGCATGCTGGCCGTCTTCGCGGCGCACGGCACGCCGCCGGTGTACGGCTTCATCAACGCCCAAAAACTGGAAGGGCACGCCGAGGACGAGCAGGCGCTGCGGGCGTGGGTCGCCGCCGGGTACCCGCTCGGCAATCACACGTACTCGCACGTGGATGGGGCACAGGTCGCGCTCGCCGAATACCTCGCCGACATCGACAAGAACGAGCCTGCGCTCGAGCGGCTGGTGCCGGCCGGCGCCAAGGGGCCGCCGATCTGGAAGGTATTTCGCTATCCCTACCTGCGCGAGGGCAGGGACAGCGAAGCGCAGACCGTTCTGCGAACCGCCCTCCTTCAACGCGGTTACCGCATCGCACAGGTCACCGTCGACTTCTACGACTGGGCGTACAATCAAGCTCACGCGCGCTGCGTTGCGAAGAACGACGCCGCCTCCGTGACCGGCCTCGAGGAAAGCTTCCTGGACCAGGCCGTGAGCGAGCTGCGCTGGGCGGACGGAGCGGCGCGTGAGCTTGCGGGCCACCCCATCCGGCACATCTTGCTCCTGCACGTCGGGGAGTTCACGACGCGAATGCTCGATCGGCTCTTGACGGCGTACGAGCAGAACGGCACGCGCTTCATCGCGCTCGAGGCCGCGCTGGCGGATCCCGTTTACGCGAGCGAGCCCGCCCAGCCGATGCCGTTCGGCAATTTTCTGTGGCGGCTTCGCCGAGCTCGCGGCACACGCTCGCCCGCCGCTGCTCCGCCGCCGGATACGCTGCTCGAGCTGGTGTGTCGCTGAGCGTCGCGAGTACGCTCGAGGGTGGAGGAACCGACGATGGTGGCGGTCGAGCTAGCTACGGAAATCATGAAGCTGCGGTTCGAGGGATGGCTGGAGCTCGCAGCACGCTGGTTGCTGGTAGGACTATGGGGGCTTCCCAGTCGATCGCTCGGCTCGCTGGACTTGAACCGCGAGACGAGGACCATCGCCGACGGCGGGGAGGAGCCGCTCCAAGGCACGGAAGCGGAGCAGCGGTTCCAGGCCGGCTTTCGCTGGAATAGCGACGACGACGACCATTCGTACTGGTGCCCACAAGGGCTGTCTAGCAGTGCCGACGCCGCGCCCGGCGGACGCGTCGCCGGTCAACGGTGGCTCGTTGCAAGCTGGTACCACAAGGAAGACGAAGACAACGATCGAACCCGCGTGTCGTTCGTGAAGATGACCTCGGACGGCAAGCCTTTTCGCTATCGACACGTCTTACTGGTGGAGCCGTACCTCGACGCGAGCTATCGGTCGAACTTCCGCGACGTGCCGAATCACGCGGGCGGAGTGGCGTGGCTCGGGCCTTATCTGTACGTGGCCGATACTCATCGCGGCATGCGCGTGTTCGATACGCGCCTCATCAAGCGGGTGTCGACCGGAGACGCTGACCTGATCGGCCGCATCGGAAATGAGTTTCATGCGCACGACCACCGCTACGTCGTTCCGCAGGTCTCCTGTTACTACAGTCCGACCGCGTTCCTGTTCCTTCCCAGGTGGTCGTTCTGCGGGGTGGAGCGGACAGGCGATCGCTCTTGGCTCTTAACGGGCGAGTTCAAAGAGAACGATTCGGGTCGTCTTTTCTGGTGGCCAGTCGGCCCGAGCGGTCTTCTCGAAGTGAACTCTGGCTTGTGGGATACCCGCGCATCGAGGGCTCGTGCGCCCGATGTGAAGAGAATGCAAGGTGCACTCTCGAGAGACAACGCGTCAGAAACGTACATCAGCAGCACCAGGGGCGATGACTATCTCGTTCTGCAACGCGCCTCGGGTAACGAGTCCTTTTCCTGGATCCCGAAACCGGAGGGCTTGACCTACTTTCCCGAGGACGACTCGATTTGGAACCTGAACGAAAAGCGCGGGCAGCGCGTGGTCATCGCTGTCAGCCGAGCAGCCCTGTCGGGGGGCAGCTGAATCCCGGGTAACTATTGCCCGTCACTTTTGGCGGTGGAGCCCGCCAGAGTGGCGGCGTCGCAAGACCGATTTGGCGGAGTCGAGCGCCGCCGTGCGCAACTGATCGAAGCTTTGTGCTCCGATCGAGCTCTGGCACGAGCCGTGCGTTGGGTGTGGCGCTCGGCATTCGGTGGGCGCCGACTGTTTTTGGTCGGTCGCCATGGGGAAAGGACCCAGACGATGGATATTCGTATCAATGAGACTCCTGTCCGCGGACACACGGCGCTCGCAACAACGGGATTCGCACTGTCGCTTGCCGTAGCGGGATGCGCGTTCGACGCCGCGGGGGAGGGCGACGGACTCGAGGACGAGGACGTGGGCTCGACCCAGCTGCCCGTGCAGTTCGATGCGGTCGGAAGCTACAATCTCGACTTCAACAACCAGAAACAGAAAGTGACGGGTGTGACCGCCCTGCCGTGGACCAGCGACGGTAGCGTTTGGGCAAGCTGCGGCGTCACGTTCGTTTCGAAGCACTTCGCGATCACCGCGGCGCACTGCGTTCCGAGCGACAAGGCCCCGATCGACGTGGGGGCTTTCTTCGTGCAGAACATCAACATCGACGACTTCGCGCGGCGCGTGATCCTCGGCGACTCGGCGCTGTGGCAGAAGTTTCTCAATTCGCGGAATGTCACCGCCAACGGTCCGTTCCCGAACTGGACACCGGGCACACCGCTCACGGCCGCAGATGGCTGGCGCTTCGGAGACCCCTCGGCGTTGGTCTGCGGCGTTCGGGTTCGTTGCTCCGCTCAGTTCGGCAAGGAGCGGTGTCCGGCCAGCCTAGCGAATCAAGACAACGGCAACGGCGTGGACATAGCGCTGATCGAGTGCCCCACGCGGGACGCCGCTCGTCCGTGGACGACGGTTTTCTCCGGCGACGAAACGGTCGGGATGGCGGTGGAGGCGCACTGGTCGCACGAAGTGTTGAAGCTTTCCATGGAAGCGAACGACGGCATCGGGCCGGCGGGCAACTTCACCAACTACGGCGCCTACAATCCCAATGGCGGCGACCCCGCCAAGGCGAACAACTGGCACTATCGCGGTTTGCTGGCCAATCAGTACTTCCCGCTGATTTCGAGGACCTTTCCGAACGGCGCGACGTACAAGACGACGTCGAGCACCACGTCCAGCGGAACCGAGCGCTTCACGGACATCTACGGTTGTCACGGCACTTCGGGCAGCGGGGTATTTCCGCAGGGCTCGGACAACCGCCTGCTCGGTCCCGTCGTGCACGGTGGAAGCGCCATGAACGGCCGGCTCTGCGCACGGCCGAGTGCGATCACCCCGGGCTCGAACCAGCTGAGCTTCGTGCGGCCGGCCTTCACGCGCCAGATCGAGGCGATGATCACCTTCGATCGCTGACGCGATGCCTGCGTACAACGGCAGTATTTGCGTGACCGTGAGCACGCGCGCGCAAAGAATTCGTCTCCCGCGCGTTCTGAGCATCGATCGATGACGGTGCACGGATCATGCATGGGGCTTGGTCATGTCCGTCACTCTCCGGAAGGTATTGCTCGCGTGCGGTGTCGCGTATTCCGTGCTCTACGCGGTCGTCAATGACGTGGTCGCCGCGACGCTCTACGAGGGCTACAGCCGGACGTCGCAGGCCATCAGCGAGCTGTCCGCGACCGCCGCGCCTACGAGGGTCCTTCTCACCGCCACACTCCCCGTCTTCACGGTGTTGATGATCGCCTTCGGCATCGGCGTCTGGATGTCTGCGGAGGGAAATCGCGCTCTGCGTGCGGCGGGCGGAACCCTGGTCGCTCACGGAGCGACGTTCCCCCTCTGGCTCTTCGCCCCGATGACCTCGCGCGAACAGATGGGGGCGACCATGCCCGTCAACGACATTGGTCACATCGTCCTCACTGTCACGGCCATCCTGCTCATTCTCTCGCAGATAGGATTCGCAGCGGCGGCATTCGGAAAGCGCTTCCGAATCTACTCGCTGCTGACGGCCGCAACCGTGGTCGGGTTCGGGGCTCTGACGGGCACGCAGGCGCCGAACGTCGCCCGAGGAGGAACCACCCAGTGGATGGGCCTTTACGAACGCATCTCGTTCGCGGCTTGGTTGCTGTGGGTGGCGGTGCTGGCGATCACCCTCTTCTTGCACGGCGGGGCGCGGCGCGATCAAGGCTCCCGACAACGCGACGGGAAGCGTCAGCGGCGCCGGTTCGCCGCGGCACGATACTCGGTGGGCGTCTGTCCGGCGCTCTTCACGAACGCGCGCGAGAAATTGGCGGGATTCTGGTAGCCGAGCCTTCCGGCAATTTCTTGCACGGACAGACTGGTACGGGTGAGAAGATCGCGGGCGTCTCGCGTCCGCTTCTCGTTCAAGAGGGTGATGAACGACGTCCCTTCTTCCAGCAAGCGGCGCTTGAGCGTCCGCGTCGAGACGCGAAGCCGTGCTGCCACGTCGTGTAGCGCCGGATAGCCTCCGTCTTCGCTGAAATGCTCGATTTCTGCCAGCACGCTCGCCCGGCTCGTGCCCGCTCGATCGAGCGCATGCGAGAGCTCGCGCTCGCAGAGGGCGATCGCCTGGCGTGAAGCATGCGGATCGGCGAGCGCCGGTCGATAGTCCAGGTACTCGGCGGGAAAGCGCACGGCATTCACCGGCTCGTCGAAGCGCAGGCCCGGCAGCCGGCTTCGCCACGCCGCGTAGTAGGAAGGCTCGCTGGTGTCGAAGCAGATTTCGCAATCCGGAAAATCGTGAAGCTCCTTGCCGAGCAACACGGCCGACCCTCGCGCCAGGCCGAGCAGGATGTTCTCGTAAAAGAACGTTCTCATGACGGGAATCGGAAACCTTTCGCGCAGCACGAGCTTGCGCGCATTCCCGTGCTCCTCGAGGGTGAGATCGAAGTGGGATTGCCGCGCGCCCGCGTAGCGCAAGACGATTGCGATCGCCTCCCGCATCGTCCCGGCGGTCATGGCGGCATACCCGATCAACCCGTGCGCGGTAGGCCGCATGCGCAGGCCGTATTCGTATCCGAGCCCCGGATCCTGGGTGAGCTCCTGCGCGCGCAGCACGAGCCGTGTCCACTGAACGGCCGACATGCGGGGCTCTGCCAGCAGCGAGGCTTCGATCGGCAGTCCCGCGAACAGGTCGGCAGGCGTGAAATCGCGCTCGGCCAGGATCTCGATCAAGAGCTCGAGATACGCGATGGGGATCGTCGGCCTTTCCAGGTGGGGCCGGTGAACGCGGGTTTTCCGGGCCTTTGGCACGCTTGGCCCGAAATGATAGGCGCTTTGGCGCATCCGCGTCTCACCGTTTTTCGGCAGGGCGCGCAGGCTGCCGCGCATGCAAGCTCAAGTGCGCGCAGAGGTGCTGATCGTGGGCGCCGGGATCAGCGGCATCTGCGCGGCGATTCGCCTGCGCGAGCGGGGCTTCGACGACATCGTGGTGCTCGAGAAGGCGGACCGCCTCGGCGGCACCTGGCGGGACAATACTTATCCGGGGTGCGCCTGCGACGTGCCGTCGGCGCTGTACTCGTACTCGTTCGCGGGAAAGTCGAACTGGAGCCGCTTTTTCGCGCGTCAGCCGGAGATCCTCCAGTACATCGATGGCGTCGCGAAGCGCTTTGGAGTGATGGATCGGATCCGCTTCGGCGAGTGCGTCGAGACAACGAACTGGAACGAGGACGCTGGACACTGGGTCGTTCGCACCCAGAACCGCACTTACATCGCCCGCTTCGTCATCTCGTGTGGAGGCTATCTGCACGAACCGAAGATTCCGAAGTTGCCAGGCCTAACCGAGTTTTCTGGCACGGTCTTTCACTCGTCGCGCTGGCGACACGATCACGAGCTCCGCGGGCGCAAAGTCGCGGTGATCGGCACCGGCGCTTCAGCGATCCAGTTCGTGCCGCAGATCCAGCCACGAGTGCAAAAGCTCTACCTCTATCAGCGCACTCCGCAGTGGATCCTGCCAAAGCTCGATGCTCCGATCGGGCGTGCGGCGCGGAGCGTGCTCGCGCTGCCCGGCGCGAAGCGGCTGCTCCGCGGGTTTCTCCATCGGAAATTCGAGGAGTTCGGCGTGGCGTTCCGCCATCCGGAGCACATGAAAAAGGCCCAGAGCGTTGCGCTCCGGCATCTCGAGCGTTCGGTCCAGGATCCCGAGCTCAGAGCGAAACTTACGCCGAAATACGTGCTCGGCTGCAAGCGCGTCCTCCTTTCCAGCGACTACTACCCCGCAGTTGCGAAGCCGAACGTCGAAGTGCTGGCCACCGGCG
>Ga0111538_10012486_pt1 | contig 11231 bp, 8 predicted proteins | sample SoiMethybrSBSTD1_FD_79669 | JGI IMG/M metagenome (GOLD analysis project Ga0111538, IMG submission 79669) | Bulk soil microbial communities from a Populus tree surrounding site in Tennessee, USA - Soil MetaG P. TD hybrid SBSTD1 (version 2)... | ecosystem: Environmental > Terrestrial > Soil > Tree... | reverse complement strand
CCTGGTGCGGGCGGGCGTGCAGGTGATCACCCCCAATCCCAAGACCTCGGGTGGCGCGCGCTGGAACTACCTGGCCGCCTGGGCCTACGCCCAGCGCCTGCCCGGCGGGAGCAACGCGAAGGCACGTGAGTTCGTGACCCAGCTCTACCGGAACGTGCCCGTGCTCGACTCGGGCGCCCGCGGCTCGACCAACACCTTCGTGCAGCGCGGCATCGGTGACGTGCTGCTGGCCTGGGAGAACGAGGCCTTCCTGGCCATCAAGGAGCTGGGCGCGGACAAGGTGGAGATAGTGGTGCCTTCCCTCAGCATCCTGGCCGAGCCGCCGGTGGCGCTGGTGGACAAGGTGGCCGACCGCAAGGGCACACGGGCCGTGGCCGAGGAGTACCTCAAGTATCTCTACTCGGCGGAGGGGCAGGAGATCGCGGCCCGCCACTACTACCGCCCGCGCGCGGACGCGGTGGCCAAGAAGTACGCGGCCACCTTCCCCCGGATCAACCTGGTGACCATCGACGAGGTGTACGGCGGCTGGCAGATCGCGCAGAAGGCGCACTTCGCCGACGGCGGCCTCTTCGACCAGATCTACCAGCCTCACTAGGCATGAAGATCCCGTTCAAGCGCCACAGCGTCCTGCCCGGCTTCGGGCTCACCATGGGCTTCACGCTCTTCTACCTGAGCGTGGTCGTGCTGCTGCCCCTGACCACGCTGTTCCTGCGCAGCTCGACGCTGGGCTGGCGGCGCTTCTGGGCCGTGGTCACCACGCCCAACGTGGTGGCCTCGTACAAGCTCACCTTCGGCGCCTCGCTGGTGGCGGCCCTGGTGAACGCGGCCTTCGGCCTGGTGGTGGCCTGGGTGCTGGTGCGCTACCGGTTCCCGGGCCGCCGCCTGTTCGACGCCCTGGTGGACCTGCCCTTCGCGCTGCCCACGGCCGTGGCCGGCATCACGCTCACCACGCTCTACGCGCCCAGCGGCTGGATCGGGAGCCGGCTGGCCGCCCACGGCATCAACGTGGTCTTCACGCCCGCCGGAGTCACCCTGGCCCTCACCTTCATCGGCCTGCCCTTCGTGGTGCGCACGCTGCAGCCGGTCATCGAGAGCCTGGACCTGGAGGTGGAGGAGGCGGCGGCCAGCCTGGGCGCGGGGCGGCTCAAGACCTTCGCGCGCGTGATCCTGCCCACCCTGCTGCCGGCCTGGATCACCGGCTTCGCCCTGGCCTTCGCCCGCGCCCTGGGCGAATACGGCTCGGTGGTCTTCATCGCCGGCAACCTGCCCATGAAGACGGAGATCTCGGCCCTGCTCATCATGACCAAGCTGGAGGCCTTCGACTACGCGGGGGCCACGGCCCTGGCCGTGGTCATGCTGGTGTCGTCGTTCGTCCTGCTCCTGGGCATCAACCGCCTGGAGTCGTGGACGGCCCGGGCGGGCGCATGACGCGGCGGGAGCGCGGCCCCTCCGCGGCCAACCAGGGCGAGCCGCTGGCCGTGCGCGTGGGCCTGATCCTGGTCGCGCTGGCCTACCTGCTGCTCTTCCTGATGATGCCGCTGCTGGCCGTGTTCACGGAGGCCCTGCGCAAGGGGTGGGCCGCGTACGTACACGCGGTCTCGGAGCCCATGGCCTGGTCGGCCCTGAAGCTCACGCTGATCACGGCCGGCGTGGCCGTGCCCCTCAACCTCGTCTTCGGCGTGGCCGCGGCCTGGGCGGTGGCCAAGTTCGACTTCCCGGGCAAGAACGTGCTGGTGTCGCTGATCGACCTGCCCTTCGCCGTCTCGCCCGTCATCTCCGGCCTGGTGTTCATCCTGATCTTCGGGCGCACCGGCTACCTGGGGCCCTGGATGCAGGCCCACGGCTTCAAGGTGGTCTTCGCCCTGCCGGGCCTGGTGCTGGCCACCGTGTTCGTGACCTTCCCCTTCGTGGCCCGCGAGCTGATCCCGGTCATGCAGGCGGCCGGGCGCGAGGAGGAGGAGGCGGCGCGCGTGCTGGGCGCCTCCGGCTTCACCATCTTCCGCCGCGTCACGCTGCCCAGCGTGAAGTGGGGCATGCTCTTCGGCGTCATCCTGTGCAACGCCCGGGCCATGGGCGAGTTCGGGGCCGTGTCGGTGGTCTCGGGCCACATCCGGGGCAAGACCAACACCCTGCCCCTGCACGTCGAGATCCTGTATGGCGAGTACAACTACCAGGCCGCCTTCGCCGCCGCCTCCCTCCTGGCCTTCCTGGCCCTGGTGACCCTGGTGGCCAAGAGCCTCGTCGAGTGGCGGTCCGGGCGGCGGCAGGAAGGCGCCTCGTAGGAACGAGACCATGAGCATCGAAGTCCGCAACGTCACCAAGCAGTTCGGCGATTTCGTGGCCGTGCGCGACGTGAGCCTGCGGGTGCCCAGCGGCGAGCTGGTGGCCCTGCTGGGCCCGTCGGGCTCGGGCAAGACCAGCCTGCTGCGCATCATCGCCGGCCTGGAGCGGCCCGACGCGGGCCAGGTCTTCTTCGAGGACCAGGACGCCACCCACAGCGACGTGCGCCGGCGCGGGGTGGGCTTCGTGTTCCAGCACTACGCGCTCTTCCGCCACATGAGCGTGTTCGAGAACGTGGCCTTCGGCCTGCGCGTGCGGCCGCGGGCCACCCGTCCCTCCAAGGCCGACATCAAGCAGCGGGTCATGAACCTGCTGGAGCTGGTGCAGCTCGACTGGCTGGCCCACCGCCGGCCCTCCGAGCTCTCGGGCGGCCAGCGCCAGCGCGTGGCCCTGGCCCGGGCCCTGGCCGTGGAGCCCAAGGTGCTGCTGCTGGACGAGCCCTTCGGCTCGCTCGACGCCAAGGTGCGCCAGGAGCTGCGGCGCTGGCTGCGCCGGCTGCACGACGACATCCGCCTGACCAGCGTGTTCGTGACCCACGACCAGGAGGAGGCGCTGGAGGTGGCCGACCGGGTGGTGGTGATGAACCAGGGGCGGGTGGAGCAGTTCGGCACCCCGCAGGAGGTGTTCGACCATCCGGCCACCTCGTTCGTGATGGGCTTCCTGGGCAGCGTGAACATCTTCCACGGCCGCGTGCAGGGCGGCCACGCCAGCCTGGGCCCGCTGGAGATCGAGTACCCGGACCATCCGCACGACGAGGCCCTGCCCGCGGCCGGCTACTCCCGCCCCCACGAGCTGGAGGTGCGCCGCTCCGAAAACGCGGGCGGCGGCTTCTGGGCCACCGTGCGCCACGCCAGCATCACCGGCGCGCTGGTGAAGCTGGACATGGCCACCGACGACGACCGCCCGGTGCAGGTGGACACCACGCGCGAGCAGTACGAGAAGCTGCGGGCCACGCCCGGCGAGCGCCTCTACGTGCGCCCCCGCCAGGTCCGCATCTTCGTGGAGCCGGATAAGGCGCCCGCCGAGTAGGCCTCAGTCCCCGGCCTGCGGCTTGCCCAGGTGGGGCTGCAGCTTCTTGAGCAGGCGCTTGACCAGCTCCGGATGGCCGCGGGCCCAGCGGTCCTCGATGTCGAGGTCCTTCACCTCGCACTTCACGTCCGGGAAGCGCATGCGCAGCAGCGTGCGGTGGCCGTCGTCCTTCTCGCTCATCACGAACACGCGGTCGGCCCAGCGCAGCAGCTCGCGGGTCACGGGCGTGGCCGCCCAGGGCGAGACGCCGGCCGAGCGCACCTCGTAGCGCGGGTCGCCGGCGTAGAGGTCCTCGGCCGTGCGGCTGCGGTCGATGTTGGCCGTGCAGACGAAGAGGATGTGTTGGCGGCGCAGGGGCCCTTCCGGCCCGGATTCTAACGCCGCGCCGGCAGCGGAGAGCAGCCCGGTGCTGCTAGAATCGCTGCCTTCACGAGCCCCTGGTGGACACCGACCGACTGCTGCGCGAGGTGGAGAAGCGTCTGGCCGGGATCCCCGCCCCGGCCCGGGACGAGGCCATCGATGCCATCCGCGAGGAGATCGGGCGCGAGAAGCGGCGGCAGATGGAGCCGGCCAGCGTGGAGCTGGAGCGCCAGCGGCGGGTCGAGGCCGAGACCCTGCGCGACGTGCTGGAGGCCATCAACCGCCAGGCCCGCCTCGAGGACACCATCGACGAGGTCCTGAAGCAGCTCCTGCGCATCGTCTCCGCCGACAGCTGCTCGCTGGCCACCATCGCCCCCGGCGGCGGCCTGCGCATCATCGCCGTGCGCGGCTTCTCCGACCCCGAGCGCGTGCTGGGCCTCACCTTCCGCGACGCGCTCTCCGACGCCGTGCTGGAGGGCCGCTGGCCGGCGGCGGTGGACGACGTGCAGGAGGACCCGCGCTTCGTGGTCATCGAGGGCTCGCAGAACATCCGCTCCTGGGCCGGCGTGCCGCTGCTCATGGAGGGCCAGCCCATCGGCCTCCTGTGCCTCGACCGCCACCGCGTGGAGCCGTTCGAAGAAGAGGACCTGCACCGGGCCAAGGCCCTGGCCTTCTCGGCCGCGGCCGCCATCCGCAAGGCCCAGCTGCTGGAGCAGGTCCGCCGTTACGCCACGCTCATGGAGCGCGTGGTGGAGGTCGACCAGGCCGTTTTTGCGGGCAGCAAACCGCAGGAGGTAGCGCGCGTGATCCTCGAAGGCGCCACGCGGCTGGGCAACTACCCGGCCGGAATCTTCGTGTTGCCGGACCCCCGGGAGCCGCGGGCCGGCGCGGGCTCCGGCCTGTTCCAGGACCTGGCCGGCAAGAAGGTGCCGGCCGCGCTCAGCTCCCCGCGCGCGGAGCGGCTCGACGCCGCCCACACCGCCCAGGCGCTGAAGGCGCTGGGCTTCTCCCTCCCGCCCCAGGAGGTGTACCTGGTGCCCCTCTCCACGAACGACGTGCACCTGGGCACGCTGGCCCTCCTCGATCCCGACGGCGAGACCCCCGACGACCGGCTGATGGAGGCCTACGCCTCCCGTGCGGCCGCGGCCTACTTCCATGCGCAGCGCCTTGCCAGCTGAGCGGACGGGGCGCTTCCTCCTGGCCGGCGCGGCCTCCCTGCTGCTGGCCGCGGGCGCGGTGCGGGCCGAGCGCACGCCCGTGTTCGCCATCGTGGGCGCGCGCATCCTGCCCGTCTCCGGACCGGCCATCGACAACGGCACGCTGATCGTGCGCGACGGGCTGATCGAGGCCGTGGGCTCCTCCCTGGCCGTGCCCCGCGACGCGCGGGTCATCGACGCCAAGGGCCTCACGCTCACGCCCGGCCTGATCGACGGCTACGGCGGCGTGGGCCTGCCCAGCGGCCCCGCGCGCGGCCCCTCCCCCGCCCCGGCCGCCGTTCCCGAGCGCGTGAGCGGCCTGACCCCCGACGCGCTGGCCCTCGACAAGCTGCGCCCGGCCGAGGCCCTGAAGGCGCGCGACAACGGCGTCACCACCGCCCTCGTCATCCCCCGCGAGGGCCCGCTGCCCGGCCGCAGCGTGATCGTCAACCTGTCCGGCGAGAGCGCGGACGGCATGGTGCTCAAGGAGCCGGCCTCCCTGAACCTCGGCTTCACGCCCCTCTCCCGCCGCTACCCGGGCTCGCTGATGGGCACCGTGGCCTACGCGCGGCAGTCCCTGCTCGACGCCGCGCGCTACCGCGAGGAGTGGGCGGCCTACGAGAAGGCGCCCCGCGGCCGCAAGCGTCCGCGCTACGACGCGGGCCTGGACGCCTGGACCGACGTGCTGGGCGGGCGCCTGCCGCTGATGGTCACCACCGGCAGCGAAAACGACGTGCGGCGCGCGCTGGCCCTGGCCGACGAGTTCAAGGTCAAGGTGATCCTCGCCGGCGGCCGCCTGTCCGGGCGCGCGGCCACGCTGCTGAAGGCGCGCAAGCCGGCCCTGCTGCTGAGCGTGAACTTCGACCCGCCCTCCCCCGGCGGCGGCTTCTTCGGCCAGGTGGACGAGGGCCGCCAGCGGCGGGAGATCGACGAGTCCGAGCGCGACCCGGCCCGCCTGCACGCGGCCGGCGTGCCCTTCGCCCTGGCCTCCGGCTACGCGCCCGACTTCCTGGCCGGCGTGCGCAAGGCCGTGGAGCGCGGCCTGCCCCGCGAGGCCGCGCTGCGCGCGGTCACGCTGGGCGCGGCCGAGGCCCTGGGCCTGTCCGACCGCCTGGGCAGCCTGGAGGTGGGCAAGATCGCCGACGTGGTGGCCTGGTCGGCGGAGCCGCTGACCAAGCCGGCCAGGGCCAAGATGGTGTGGGTGGACGGCGAGCTGTACGAGCCGGACGAGAAGCCGGGCGACAAGCCCGGCGCGCCCACGGCCGAGGCCAGCCCGGCGGCGCCGTCGCCGAGCCCCTCTCCCTCGGCCGAGCCCACGCCGGCACCCGCCGTGGCCGAGCTCCGCCTGCCCGAGATCAAGCCGCTGCCGCGCACGTTCGCCATCACCGGCGCCACCATCCTCACCGTCTCCAGCCAGGGCACCATCGAGCACGGCACGGTGGTGGTGAAGGACGGCAAGATCGCCTCCGTGGGCGCGGGGCCGGCCCCCTCGGGCGTGGCCATCATCAACGGCGAGGGCCAGTACGTGATGCCCGGCATCATCGACGCCCACTCCCACATCGCCATCGAGGGCAGCGTCAACGAGTGCACCGACGTGGTGACGGCGCAGGTGCGCGTGGCCGACGTGGTGGACCACCGCGACATCGACATCTACCGCAACCTGGCCGGCGGCACCACCACCGTCAACGTGCTGCACGGCTCCTGCAACGCCATCGGCGGGCAGAACGCGGTGCTGAAGCTGCGCCGCGGCCTGCCCCCGGAGGACCTCTTCTTCAAGGCCGCGCCGCCCGGCATCAAGTTCGCGCTGGGCGAGAACCCCAAGCGGGCCAACTTCGGCGGCGCGGGCCCGCGCCGCTACCCGCGCACGCGCATGGGCGTGGAGGCCGTCATCCGCCAGGCCTTCCAGGACGCGGTGGCCTACCGCCGCGAGTGGCAGGAGTACGAGAAGGCCGGCAAGCCCGCCAAGGGCGACAAGCCGGTGCCGCCGCGGCGCAACCTGCAGCTCGACGCCCTGGTGGAGGTGATGGAGGGCAAGCGCCTGGTGCACGCCCACTGCTACCGCGCGGACGAGATCCTCATGCTCATCCACCTGGCCGAAGAGTTCGGCTTCAAGATCAAGACCTTCCAGCACGTGCTGGAGGGCTACAAGGTGGCCAGCGAGATCGCGCGCCACGGCGCCGGCGCCTCCACCTTCTCCGACTGGTGGGCCTACAAGATCGAGGCCTTCGACGCCATCCCCTACAACGCGGCCATCATGGCCGCCCACGGCGTGAACGTCTCGCTCAACTCCGACTCCGCCGAGCTGTCGCGGCGCCTCTACTGGGAGGCGGCCAAGGCCGTGAAGTACGGCGGCGTGAGCGAAGACGAGGCCCTCAAGATGATCACCATCAACCCGGCCTGGCAGCTGGGCGTGGAGGCCCACGTCGGCTCCATCGAGCCCGGCAAGGACGCCGACCTGGCCATCTTCAGCGCCCATCCCCTCTCGCCCGACGCGCGGGTGGAGATGACCATCGTGGACGGAGTGCCCTACTTCGACCGCGAGCGGGATCTGGCCTCTCGGCCGGCGCGCCCGGCCGAGAGCGCGGGGGCGGGAGCGCCGTCCAAGACGGACGAAGCCGACGGGGACAACGGAGGCCGCCAGTGAACGCCAGCATCTTCGCCCTCCTCCTGCTCCAGGCCGCGGCGCCCGCTCCGGCGGCCAGCCCGGCGCCCTCGTCCTTCGCCATCACCAACGCGCGGGTGGTCACCGTCTCCGGGCCCGTCATCGAAAGGGGCACGGTGGTGGTGAGCGGCGGCCGCATCGCCTCGGTGGGCGCCGACGTGGCCGTGCCCGAGGGCACGGCCACGATCGACGCCCACGGGCAGACGCTCTACCCCGGCCTCATCGACGGCCTGACCGTGCTGGGCCTGACCGAGATCGGCAGCGTGGCCGGCTCGGTGGACACCACCGAGATGGGCGACATGAACCCGCACGCCAAGGCCTGGATCGCGCTGCAGCCGCACAGCGACCTCATCCCCGTGGCCCGGGCCAACGGCGTGACCACCGCCCTGGCCGCGCCCAACGGCGGCCTCGTCTCCGGCCAGAGCGCGCTCATCCGCCTCACCGGCAGCACGCCGGAGGAGATGGCCATCAAGGCCCCGCTGGCCCTGAACATCGAGTACCCCAGCGGCCAGCCGGCCTTCGACATCTCCCAGCTCTTCGCCGACCCGGAGCTCAAGACGTTCGAGGAGCGCCAGAAGGACAAGAAGAAGAACCAGGAGAAGGCGCTGCACCGCCTGGCCGGCCTGCTGGACGAGGCCAAGGCCCAGGCCGCCGCCCTGGAGGGGCCGAACAGCGCCGCGGCCCGGCCGGACCTGCCCCTGCAGTCGCTGGCCCCCTTCGCCCGCGGCCAGATGCCCGTGATCGTGCGCGCCGACGACGAAGCGGACATCCGGGGCGCGGTGCGCTTCGCCGGGCAGCACGGGCTGAAGCTGATCATCGCCGGCGGCAACGACGCCTGGCGCTGTGCTTCCCTGCTGAAGGAGAAGGACGTGGCCGTGCTGGTGAACCCGGAGCGGCTGCCGGAGCACGAGGACTCACCCTACGACTCCGCCTACGCCAACGCGGCCCTGCTTCACGAGAAGGGCGTGCGCTTCGCCCTCGTCACCGACGACGCCTCCCAGTCGCGCAACCTGCCCTACCAGGCGGCCATGGCCCGCGCCTACGGCCTGCCGGCCGCGGACGCCCTGCGCGCCATCACCCTCTCCCCGGCCGAGATCTTCGGCGTGGCCGACCGGCTGGGCTCCATCGAGCCCGGCAAGCAGGCCACGCTGGTGCTGGCCAGCGGCGACATCATGGACGGCCGCACCCTCGTGAACCGGGTGTGGATCGACGGCGTGGACCAGTCGCTGGAGACGCGGCACACGCGGCTGTGGAAGGAGTTCAAGGACCGGAAGTAGGGGGAATCGTGCTACGGACGGGGACGGGTCCGTTCACGGGGCACGTTCACGTGCACGTTCACGGGGCGTTCGCCGCTCCAATACCGGCTACGTAGCCGCTGGACCAGGCCCACTGGAAGTTGAAGCCGCCGATGCGGCCGTCCACGTCGCAGATCTCGCCGCACAGGGCGAGGCCGGGGCAGGGGCGCGACTCCATGGTGTCGAGGTCCAGCTCCCGGAGCGGCACGCCGCCGGCCGTGACCTCGGCCACGGTGAAGCCGCGGTCCCCCGTCACCGGCAGGGGCAGCGCGGTGAGCGTGCGGGCCAGGGCCCGCCGTGACTCCCTCGACAGCCGGTGGGCGGGCGTGCCCCAGTCCACGCCCGCGGCGGCCACCAGGGCGCGGGCCAGGCGCTCGGGCAGCCGCCCGCCGGCGTAGCGCGCCGCCGTCGTCGTGCGCAGGGCCTCGTCCGCTTGCTCCTCCGTGGTCTCCGGCAGCCAGTTGGCCACCAGCGACGCCTGCGGATCGTCCAGGCGGGCGTGGATGAAGTAGCGGCTCACGTCGAGCACGGCCGGTCCGGACAGCCCGAAGTGCGTGCAGAGCACGGCGCCCGTGAAGCGGGCCCCGCGGCGGCCGGCGGCGGTGCGCACCTCCAGCGTGGCCGGCGCGCTCAGCCCGCTGAGCGCGCAGAGGAAGTGGCCGCGCGGGAGCGTCAGCGGCACCAGCGCGGGCACGATGCGGGGCGTGAGCGTGTGGCCCAGCGCCCGGGCCAGCGCATAGCCGCCGCCGTCGGAGCCGCTGCGGGGCAGGCTGCGGCCGCCGGTGGCCAGGACGACGCGCCCGGCCTCGATCTCCCCGCCCGGCCCCGAGCGCAGCGTGAACGACGCGCCGGCCCGCCGCACGGCCTCCACCCGCCACGGGTGGCGGATCTCGACCCCCGCGCCCCGGGCGCCGCGCAGGAGCGCGTCGAGCACCGTGCGGGCGCGGTCGCCCGCCGGGAACAGCTTGCCCGTCTCCTCCTGCTTCAGCTCGACGCCCAGCTCGCGGAAGAAGGCCACCGTCTCCGGCACGCCGAAGCGGCGCAGCACCTTGCGGATGGCCTTGGGCGTGGAGCCGGCGAAGGCCGTCTCGTCCACGGCGTGGTGGGTCACGTTGCAGCGCCCCCCGCCCGAGACCAGGATCTTGGCCCCCAGCGAGCGGGCGCCGTCGAGCAGGAGGACGGAGCGTGCGGGATGGGTGCGGCGGGCCCAGAGGGCGGCCATCAGGCCGGCCGCGCCCGCGCCCACCACCGCCAGGTCCACCCGCTCAGTCATTCATGCCGTTTCTGGGTCCTGCGCCGCCGATTCGCTCCCGGAGGGTAAGTGTGCGATACTGGGGGTCCTTCGCGCTCCTTCCGAGCCGCTGGGACGGCGACTTCTCCGGCGACTTCCCGTCACCCACTGTACAAACTGCCGGTTGTCTTCGAGGAATAACACCTCTTGTCTTTCGACCATTTCCGTCTGCACCCCGTGCTGCTGCGCGGGCTCAGTGAAAAGGGCTTCACCGTTCCCACCCCCATCCAGGAGAAGGCCATCCCGCCCGCGCTGGAGGGACGTGACGTCATGGGCCGCGCCGCCACCGGCAGCGGCAAGACCGCGGCCTTCGCGCTGCCCATCCTGAACCGCCTGCAGGGCCGTCCCCGCGGCGGCACGCGGGCCCTCGTGCTGGCCCCCACCCGCGAGCTGGCCGGGCAGATCGCCGACGACTTCACCGCCCTCGGCCGCTTCGCGGGCGTCACCTGCGCGGCCATCTTCGGCGGCGTGGGCATCGGCCCGCAGGAGAAGGCGCTGCGGCGCGGCGTGGACGTGGTGATCGCCACTCCCGGCCGCCTGCTCGACCACCTGGGCCGCTCGTCCTCCCTGCTGCGCAACCTCGAGGTGCTGGTGCTGGACGAGGCCGACCGCATGCTCGACATCGGCTTCCTGCCCGACATCCGCCGCATCCTGCGCCTGCTGCCGGCGGCCCGCCAGAACATGCTCTTCTCGGCCACGCTGCCGCGCGAGATCGTGACCCTCTCCAAGGAGATCCTGCGCGACCCGGTGAGCCTGGAGGTGGGCAGCCCCACCACCAAGCCGGCGGCCAGCGTGAGCCACACCGTGTACCCGGTGCCGTCGGAGCTGAAGGCGGCGCTGCTGGCCGAGCTGATCAAGCGCGGCCAGATCCGCAGCGTGATCGCCTTCACCCGCACCAAACACCGCGCCAACCGGCTGGCCGACTTCCTGGAGCGCCACGGAGTGAACGCGGGCCGCATCCACGGCAACCGCAGCCAGGGCCAGCGGGCCCAGGCCCTCGACGGGCTGAAGAGCGGCAGCGTGCCCGTGCTGGTGGCCACCGACATCGCCGCCCGCGG
>Ga0111538_10012485_pt1 | contig 11231 bp, 8 predicted proteins | sample SoiMethybrSBSTD1_FD_79669 | JGI IMG/M metagenome (GOLD analysis project Ga0111538, IMG submission 79669) | Bulk soil microbial communities from a Populus tree surrounding site in Tennessee, USA - Soil MetaG P. TD hybrid SBSTD1 (version 2)... | ecosystem: Environmental > Terrestrial > Soil > Tree... | reverse complement strand
GAGTAGTTCTGCAGCGCCGCCATCACCCCATCGGGCACGGTCTTGATCCAGCGGTGCATGGCGCGCTGCCGCTTTTGAATCACGAACCAGACCAGTGCCGGAATGTCCTCGCGTCGCTCGCGGAGGGGCGGCAGGCGAATCGGAAACACGCTCAGCCGGTAATACAGATCGTCGCGGAACTCTCCGGCGGCGACGGCGCGCGCCAGGTCCTTGTGCGTCGCCGCGACAATCCGCACGTTGACCTTTTGCGTGTGCGACGATCCGATCCGCTCGAACTCGCCCTCCTGCAGGACGCGCAGCAGCTTGCTTTGCAGGTCGAGCGGCAGATCGCCGATCTCGTCGAGGAACAGCGTCCCGTTGTGGGCCAGCTGGAAGCGTCCCGGCCGCATCGCCACCGCGCCCGTGAAGGCGCCGCGCTCGTGGCCGAACAGCTCGCTCTCGATCAGTGTTGGCGGCAGCGCCGCGCAGTTGACGCTGACCAGCGCCGAGGTCTGCCGCGGCCCCTGGCGATGCAGCGCGCGCGCGATCAGCTCCTTGCCCGTCCCGGTCTCGCCGAGCAACAGCACCGTGCTGTGCGTCGGCGCGACTTCCTTCACGCGTTCCAGCGCGAACTTCAGCGCCGGACTGGTGCCGATGATTTCGTCGAACCCCGCTTCGGTGGTCCGGGTCACCGCCGGCGGCGTCGCGTCGTTCGCCAGTTCGGCGGTCAATCGGGCGACTTCGGCGTGACTGTAGCGGAGCGCTTCCTCTTGACGGCTGCGATAGGCCGCGCTGGCCAGGATTTCGGCCACCAGCCGCAGCCGGGCCACCAGCGCCGGCGGCCATCGCCGCTCCGCGTGCACCAGTTCCACGGCGAGCGCAAAGGCCCGCTGGCCTCCAATCGCGATCGGGATGATCACGACCGAGCGCATCCCGGTCTGCCGCACGTGATCCAGCATCGCCGGCGTCGCCGCCTGATGCGGCAGCCCGTCGGGAATCTGTTCGAGGACAACCACGCCGTTGTCCCCACCGGCCCGATCGAGCAGCCAGGCCAGACGTTGCGCATGGTCGTCGCAATCGACCTGTGGCACGTCGTCGTTGGCCCAGTGTTGGGCCGCCCGCACTGTCTCGGCCGAGAACTCGATCAGCGTGCTGCGATCGACCGCGATCGCTTCGCCGATCTGCTGCTGCGCCGCGTGCAGGGCCACCCCGACGTCGTCACCGGGCAGCGTGATCAACGCTGCCGACAGCTCGCCGATGAGGTGATCCGCCTGCTGGCACCACTGCTCTTCAAACGATAACCACGATGTCTCCATGACCGAGCGTCCTACTCCTGGGTTGGTGGGTACTGCTCGAACATTCTGGTGATCGCGTTGTTCATCTTTGCTGTGTTCCGTTCCGACTTGCTCAACGGGTCGGTTCCGGTGCCGTGCCAGACCCGACGATTCCACTCTAAACACTGCGACGCTGCGCTGGAACTCGGCGATTGTCCTGATCGATGCAGAAAAACTGACAGGGCACACACCGCGACTTCGGCTACGCGGCAGACGGCGGTCGTGTCGCCGACGGCGTCGCCACCGGAATGGGCACCTGCGCTTCGACCACCGTGCCGCCATCGGGCTTCGAGTTCACCGTGATGCTGCCGCCCAGCAACCGCACGCGTTCGCGCATGCTGGTCAAGCCGAGGCCGTCCGACGGCGCCGCCGGGTCGAAGCCGCGACCGCCATCGGCGACGCGCAGCACGATCCCGTTCGGACCGCCCAACAGCTCCACCCGCGCCTCGGTGACACCGCTGTGGTGAACGACGTTGGCGAGCGCTTCCTGCGCGACGCGGTACAGGCACAGCGCGATGTCGCGGGGCGGGCGGTTCGCGACGTTGGCCGCCGAAAAGTGCACGTGAATGCCATGCTGCGACAGTTCGCGACAGTGTCCCCGCAGCGCCGAGACCAGGCCCAGCGCCTCGAGCTTGATCGCGTGCAGCTGATGCGACAGGGCATGCACTTCTCGGGAGATTTCGCTGGTCGCCGTGCACAGGCTGGCAAGGCCTGAGGCCATGTCCTCGGCGCCCGGCGGCACGCTGTTCCGGAGGACGTCGATTCGCATCGACAACAGCGCCAGCCGCTGACTGACGTTGTCGTGCAGCTCGCGTCCAATCCGCGCGCGCTCCTGCTCCTGGGCGCCGATCAGGCGGCCGCTCAGATCGCGCAGTGCCTCTTCGGCGCGGCGATACTCCGTGAGATCGGTGACGCCGCCGATATAGCCCAGGAAGGTGCCGCGCTCGTCGTAGCGCGGCACGCCGTGGCCCAGCAGCCAGCGGTACTCGCCATCGTGCCGCCGGAGGCGGTATTCGACCGAGAACGGCTCGCGCGCCTCGAAGGCGCGCCGGTAGACGTGCCGGCAGCGGTCGCGGTCGCCGGGGTGCACGCTCTCGAGCCAACCCTCGCCAAGCTGCTGCTCGAGCGGTCGCCCGGCCAGATCGAGCCAGGTCTTGTTGCAATAGGTGCACGCCCCATCAGCGCCCGACATCCAGACGCCCACCGGCAGCGAATCCGTGAGTTGCCGAAACCGGTCTTCGCTCTCGCGCAGCGCGATCTCCGCCCGCTTGCGCGCGGTGATGTCGGCATCGACGACGACGGCTCCACCGTCGTCGTGCCTGAGTGGCGACACCGTCATCTGAAACCATCGCTCCTCGCCGGACACGTCGCAGCGATACTCGAGTTCGAAGGAGGCCTGCCGCCCGGCGCAGACCGCCTCGACCCCCGCCAGCGCCTCGGCCGCGCCGTGCCCGCCACTGCGCGCCGACGCCGCCAACATCCCCAGATAGTCGACGCCGGCGGCGATCATTTCGGACACGCCAGGGCCCTGCGCGTGCCAGCGGCGCCGCCATGGCTCGTTCACCGCGATGATCACGCCGCGGCGATCGAGCACCGCGACGTTGGCCGACAGCGACCGGAGAATCGCGGCGCTCAAGCCGTCGCGGGCCTCCACGGCGCCGCCGCCGTGCCGCCGTTTCGCGGTATCGGCGAACATGTCCGCAATCAGACGACGGCGCACCGACACGCGACCGCTCATCGGTCGTCCCTGTGCGGATCGCCGCCAATCGACAGACGTGGGCCGACACCGATCTGCGCGCCTTCCTGAATCTTCTGAGCCACGCGGCGAATGAAACGGTCGGCATCAGCGGCACCGTAGCCAGCGGTGCGGAAGATGTCGTGCCACTGCCGGTCCGTCAATCCGCTCAGCAACCCACTCGCCCACCGCACGTCGTCTGGCGTGATGCGTTCGCGGACCAGGCTGCCGTGCACGGCGTGGTAGCCGAAGTCGACAAACCCGTTGCGGATCCCGAGGATGAATCGCTTCCGCTCGAACGCCGTCGGGTTGTTCGGGGTCGGATCGAACCGGCCGATCTCGCCGAGCGACGTCCCGAGATCCCGGACCACGAACCAGCGGGTGACACCACCCTTTGGCGTTTGCAGATCGTAGAGGGTGTTGTTCGAGTTCTTGAGGTCAGCGCTGTTGAGCAGCACGAGAATGACGAGAAGCCCCTGATACGGCTGCGTGCCGACGAAGGGACTCTCTTCCCAGGCCCAGTGGCCGCGGCTATTCAGCGCGTCGAGACTCAGGCGAAACCGCCCGCCGCGCACCATGTGGACCTCCCCACCCTCGTTGACCGCGAACGAGGGCAGAAAGTACACAGGTGGCTGGTGATACCCGACCGCCGAAAGGACACGCGACACCACGACTTCAGGCGACGCTTCCCGGCCTTGTTTGACATGCCATCGGCGCCCGCGTGAATCGGTGACGATCATCCCCGGACTCGAGCCGCTGCTGGGCTTTTTGTCCCTCACGAACGTGTAGGTGTCGGATGGATCTGGCGCGTTTTCCCGTCCCCACACGCCGTCAACGACATCCTGCGCCGAGACGTCCGCCGGTGCCTGCCACAGTTCTGCGAGGCTCGGCGCCGGCGCCGGCGACCGGCCGATTGATGGGCCGGGCAGGCCCAGCAACACGCTGAGAGTGAGAACAGCCGGGACGAGCGGAGAGACCATCGGTTGCCGTCCGCTAGACGAGGTGCCGCTCGACGGCGAATCGAATCAGCGCGGCGCTGCTCTTGAGTTGCAGCTGATCCATGATGCGGTACTTGTGAAAGGCAACCGTCCGTGCCGACACGCACAGAATGCTCGCCGCCTCTTTCATCGACTTGCCTTCGGCGAGCAGTTGCAGCACCTCGCGCTGTCTGGTCGTCAGATCGTGAGTCACCTTGCCGACGTCGGGTCCGTGCATCAGCGACTGCATCACGCCGTCGCTGACCAGCGGCGTCAGATACAAGTGATGTTTCATCACCTCGCGGATGGCATCGAGCAGTTCCGAGCCGGCCGACCGCTTCAACAGATATGCGGCGGCCCCGGCGCGGAACGCCTCCGCCGCCAGATCCGGGTCTTCGTTCATCGTCACGAACACCAGCCTGGTCGACGGATTGGACTGTCTTACCTGACGCGCCGCGTCGAGTCCGTTGAGCAGCGGCATCGAGACGTCGACGACGACGACGTCCGGCTGGTGCTTCCGCACCGCCGCGACCATCGCCCGTCCGTCGCCGACATGGCCGATCACCTCGCACATCGGCGCGAGCAGCGTCTCGAACGCCTCGACGACAAGAGTGTGGTCGTCTGCGATGAGCACACGCGGCTTTACCATAAGCTCTCCCCAGAGACAATCGTGCATCTCGTGTACCCGCGTTTGCAGCGCTCGCGGTTCAGCATCAGGCATCGATCGCTCACGGACACCTGTCACCGCATCACCGCGCCTCGTTACCGATCCCGGTCCCTGTCGGCGCGTCGCCGGGCGATCAAGGGACGACGGCCGCACCGCCGATGCGGACAACCCGATCGGGCCAGAAAATGCCATCGCCGTCTTTCACGTTATTTGGAGCCTGTCACCCGGCCATCGGCGGGGTGCTGCGTCACGCTGACGCGGAACGAAGATCAGGACAGCCGCACGGACATCGACGATCGCGTCGTTTCCGCACGGCATGGCGCCGACTGCCGACGACTCGAGCGGACGTGTGCTCGACTTGCGCGGCAGTAGGGGGGACGAATGCGCACGGTATCAGCGCCCAAGGCCCACACGCACGTAGACGTTCGTCGCCGTGCGCCTGAGGAAACCATCGGCGATGAGCCTGTCGACCAGTGCATCGCACGTGAGCGGATCGAGGCCCCACAGCCGCTGGATCTGGGCTTTCGTCAAATTGAGACCCGGGATCTCTTTATACTCAGCTCGGATCAGGTTGAGCCAATCCGAGGAAGTCCCTGCCCTGGTGAGCATGATCGCCCTCCATATCCCCACGAGTCGGGCGAACGTCTAGTCCGAGACCGTCCGCTCAGTCGAAGGCGTGGTACAGCTACTGAGCAACGTCAGTACCAACCGACCACAACAAAATTTTTGGTTAGCGCCCCGTTCGTGACCAGCACGCAGCATACGAAGAGGCGTCGGGCCGCAGCAATACAGTTGATTCTGTATTCCTTACAAGTGTGTCGGCGCGCCCTTTGGTCGTTGACGGAACTTTTGAGTCCTTCTCGGAACTCTCGGTTCAGGGTTGGATGATGTGGTTGCGCACTGCGTAGCGGACGAGCTCACTCATTGAGTGCAAACCAAGCTTCGCCATCATGCGCGCGCGGTGCGTTTCCGCGGTCTTCACGCTGATCCGCAGCATGGCGGCGATTTCCTTGTTGGCTTTCCCTTCGGTGAGGAGCTGCAGCACCTCGCGCTCGCGGGTCGTGAGGCGATCCCGCGGCGGTGTATCGACCGCCGGACCTGACGGTCCACGCCGCACGATGCCGTCGACGGTGTCGGACATGAACGGCTTGTTCCGAAGGATCGCGCCAATCGCCTGGACGAGCGTGCGATTCGAGTCGGACTTCAGCAAACACCCGCGCGCGCCGGCGCTCAGCACGTCGGCGAGGACCTCCTCGGATTCGTGCATTGTCAAGATCAGGATCGAAGTCTGGATGACGCGGAGAATCCTGCGCGTGGCCTCGAGTCCGTTCAATTCGGGCATGCTGATGTCGAGGACGACGACATCAGGGCGAAGCGCAATCGCCTGGGCGACCGCGGCGCTGCCGGTGCTGGCGTCGCCGCACACGACCCATCCCTCGACCTTCTCGATCACCGCGCGCACCCCGAAGCGCACGACCTCATGATCATCGGCGATCAGGATACGTACGGGATTCATCGGTCGCGCTCTTGAAGCGGCACCCGAACCTGAACGGTGGTGCCGTGGTCGGTGAAATGGATGTCGAACTCACCGGCAAGTTGATCGACGCGCTCACGCATCGCCAGAATACCGGCACCTGTTTTCGGCGGCGGATCGGTCACGCCAGCCGCTCCGTCACGAAGGCCACGTCCCTGATCCCGGACTTCGAGCAGGAGGTCGGCGTTGACAACGGCCAGCGACACGATTGCGGTGGGGCTCGCGGCGTGACGCTCGATGTTGACGAGGCTCTCCTGCACCACTCGGAAGAGGATTCGTTCCACGGCGACCGCCAGGCGCCCCACGTCGTGAACCTCGACTTCGACGCGGATGCCGCTCCGCTCGGTAAAGCGCGCGACAAACCAGCGCACCGCCGAGACCAATCCCATCTCGTCGAGCAACGGCGGCTGCAGCCCGTTCGCCAGTACGCGGATTTCGCCGACGCACTGCTCGGCCAGCAACCGGCTCTCGGTCACCAGGTGCCGCAGCCTCGAATCGAGCGGCTTGTCGGCCTTGCCGATGCGATCGAGGTTCATGAGCAGGGCGGCAAGGTGCTGTGTCGTCGAATCGTGCAGTTCCCGGGCGAGGCCCCGGCGTTCGTCGTCCTGGCTGCGCAGCAGACCTCTCGAGAGCTGCCGGTACTCGGCTTCGTGCCGGCGCAGCTGATCTTCAGTTGACTTGTGTTCGATCCAGACGCCGATCTGTCGTCCGAGCAACTCGATACGGGCCGAGAGCCGCTCGTCGCGCGGGCGCCGTTCCCGGTCGCACAGCACGAGAACTCCAACCGCGCGCTCCGCCTTCAGCGGACACGCGAACACCGTTTGCCATTTCTGGCGGCCACTCCATCCCCCGTACTGCCACACGCTTTCGCCGAGGCCGAGGACGCGCTCGGCGATCGCCCGGCCCCCGGCCGGTGCCGTCGCCGCCGCCGGCGTCTTCGGCTGGCCGCTCGGGAGCGGACTCCAGAGAGCCATTCGTTCCAGGTGGACGCTGGCGCCGGACCTGGTCACCCACAACTCGCCGTACGGCCAGGCTGTCCGTTGACAGATGCCCCGAAGAAGCTGCATCGCGCCGTCGGCGACCTGGCTGGCGCCAACCAGCTGCTGGGTCACCGCATCCTGGAGTCCGAGCTCGCTCTGAAGTGCCGATCGGGCAGCCGCGTGCGCATCGATGTCAACCAGCGTAATGACCGCGCCGGTCTGACCGCTGCCAGGCGCGCGATGCGGACGAACGGTCAACACATTGTAGCGACCGTGCCGGTCGCGGACGTCACGCTGCGCCATGGTGCCGCTGTCGACGGCGCGCCTGACGATCTCGTCGACATCGTCGACGCCCACGTTCCAACGGATGTCGCCAATCGGCCGCCCGATATCGCTCGCAATCACATTCACCATGCGGCGCGCCGCTGACGTGAACCGCCGCACGCATCTCTCGCCGTCGACGATGACCATCGGCAGGTCGAGACTGTCGAGAAGGCTCTCCAGTTCCTCGTTGACGGTGGTCAGCGACTGTTGTTCCGCGCGCAGGACTTCGCGATCGTCCGTCGGCAGCCGCAGGATGTGGCGCACGTCCGGCGCGTGTGCCGCACCGACGCGGCGGAGCCCGGCGCCGAGCGATCGATCGCGCCCGAGCCAGGCGATTTCGCGCGCGATCGCCGCCGGTCGAAACACGAAGTCGGCGACCAGCGCTTCTTCGGCGTAGGTGAGACCGCCCTGTTCCCGAATCGCACCGAGGCCTCGCTGGCCGACCGTGCCGGTTCCCGCGAGCAACACGCCGATCGCGCCATAACGGCGCTGCTGCGCCAGCGACCGGAAGAAGGCGTCGATGGGACTCGAATCGAACGGCGGACCTCGCCGCACGAGCCACGGATCGTCACCCTCGATTTCGAGCCCATCGTCCGGCGACGTGACGTACACATGATTCGCCCGCGGCCGCGTACGCTGTCGGACATCCGTCACCTTCATCGGGGTCGACCGCGCCAGCGCCGCGATTGCCATTGACGACGACGGCTGGTGGGCGACCACGACGAACGCCATGCCGGTATCCGGCGGCAGATGTCGGAAGAATTCCGAGGCCGACGCGACGTTGTCGGCGGCGACTCCGAGCCCCACGATCGCGCTCGCGACGAGGCTGGAACGACCGGGGAAGCGCTGGCTCGACGCGGACGGTTGAAGGTTCCTGGACATCGTGTCGCCTGTCGCCCGGCAACTAGCGCGATTATCTACCATTCGCAACGCGATTTGCGCTGAACCTCACAGAGATTTGTCAGGACGTGACGGCCGGCCGCCGGGCGTAGCGGCCCCACACCACCGCCCCACGACGCATTTTTCAGTGAAAGGCGTGCGGTTCCTCGCGTGGCGATGCTGGTGCCGCTCTTGCCCCTGACCTCGGCATGATGTGCCGGGTTCAGCTGACGGCAGAGCCGGAGCGATGCACGGTCCGTCTTGCCGCCCGGCTGACGCCGGTTCAGCTCGACGAACGGCTTCGCGCCTGCGCCTCCGCCTCACGACAACTCCCCACACACCTGGGCCACATGACGGTGCTGATGTGAGCAGCGTTGCGGCGGCTGGCGTGTCCTTCACTTTCCACTGGAGATGGTTCCCATGCTGACTCAGGTTGTCGCTCGCCACCGCGGGGTCGCCACGACCACGCTCGGGGCGATGTTGATCGTGGTGGCGGCCGAACGCACGCCTGCCGCGCAGAACTCTCAGCCGGCGTCCACAGCTCCGCCCGCGTCGCAGTCGTCCAGGCCAACGACCACGCAGCCGACGCCTGTCGGATTTTTCAAGGAGCCCGCCATCATCGCCGACGGTATCGAGTACTTCAACCGGAAGTTCGGCGAAGGCTCCGGTCAGCGCAAGAACGGTTTCTATCCAGAGTTCTCCAACATGATTACCGGCGCGGGGTGGGTGTCGGCGGGACCCGGATACCGCCACTACTTCAACGACGACCAGATCATGCTGGACACGTCCGCTGCCCTCTCCTGGCACCTCTACAAGATGGGGCAGGCCCGCTTCGAACTGCCAACGCTCGCGAACGACCACCTCGTCGTCGGCGCGCAGGCGATGTGGCAGGACGCCACGCAGGTGAACTACTACGGCATCGGACCTGATTCGCTCGAGGAAGACCAAAGCCAGTACCGGCTGCAGTCCACCGACTTTGTCGGCTATGTCACCATCACTCCGAATTACTGGCTGTCGATCACCGGCGAGGCGGGATGGCTGATGTCGCCCCAGGTGAAGTCGCCGGGGGGCAGCTTCGCCCCGAACGTTCCGACGACGGCCCAGGAGTTCCCCAACGATCCGGCCGTCGGTCTGAGCTCTCAACCGAGTTTCGCACATGGCGAAGCCGCGATCGCCGCCGACACCCGCGATCATCGCGGCTATCCCACCAGCGGCGGTCTCTACCGCGCGGCATCGACCTCCTATTTCGACCAGCGCGACGGGACCTTCAGCTTCCGTGAGTACGAGGCCGAGGCGCTTCAGTTGTTTCCGCTCGCCGACAAGCGCGTGGTGCTGGCCTTCCGCGGCTGGGCACTCCACAGCCAGGTGCCGACCGGCCACCAGATTCCGTTCTATCTGATGCCGGCGATTGGCGGGAGCAACACGCTCCGCGACTATCCCGACTACCGCTTCCACGACAACAACATTCTGGTGGTCAACGCTGAGTCCCGGTTTGCCGTGTACCAGCACGTCGACGCCGCGCTGTTCGTCGACGCCGGCAACGTGGCCCCGACGTTCGGCGCGCTGAATCTGGACAAGACGAATTACGGAGCTGGCCTGCGGCTGCACACCGACTCCACGACGCTCGCTCGCGTCGACGTCGCGTATGGATCGAACGGCTGGAAGCTGTTCTTCCGCACCAACGATCCGCTCCGTCTGGGGCGCTTGAGGCGCCACATCGCGATCATTCCGTTCGCGCCGTGAGGCGGAGGTGAGCATGCGCGGCCAGACCCTCGGTCTCGGGATTGTCCCCGTGATCCTCGCGGCGTACCTGCCGCTGTCCACCGCTGCGGTGCAGCCGAAGGCGATCGCGCCGGATGCGCCGATGTCCGCGCTGTGGGAACAACCGCAAGATCTCCGCGATCAGGATCTCTTCAATGGTCCGTGGGGTGCGGCGCGTGCACCCGACCCCGATGCGGTCTACACCTACGTGCGGCCGAAGCAAGGCGGCACCAATCCCGGCATGGTCGTCCAGGATCCGGCCGGGCGTGAATGGCACGTCAAGCAGGCGCCCCGCAACGACCACGGCGACGAAGGGCCCGTCGAGGTCACGGTGTCCCGAGTGCTGTCGGCCGTCGGCTATCACCAGCCGCCGGTGTACTTCCTGCCGTCGTTCACGTTGCGCGATGCATCGGGCACGCGCCGGGTCCCCGGCGGGCGCTTCCGCCTTCACGACGGGACGATGCACAGCCGCGGCAAGTGGTTGTGGCAGCAGAACCCATTCGTGGGGACGCGGCCGTTCCAGGGATTGCTGGTCATCCTTCTGGCATTCAACAGCTTCGATCTCAAGAGCCCGAACAACTCGGTCTACGACGTCCGTCTCCCCGGCAATCGCACGGAGCAGTGGTATGTCGTCCGCGATTTGGGCGCGGCGCTCGGCGAGAGCGCCCGTCTCGGGCCCACCCGGAACGATCCCGCGCGGTTCGAACGCCAGACCTTCATCACCGGGATCCGCGACGGCTTCGTGACCTTCGACTATCACGGCTGGCATCCGGAACTGTTCCGCGGCCGCATCGTGCCCGCCGATCTCGAGTGGGCCGCCACGCTGCTGTCCGGACTGAGCGATCGCCAGTGGGACGACGCGTTCCGCGCCGGTGGTTATACGCCGGCGGTGGCCGACCGTTTCATTCGGAAGCTGCGCGCCAACATCGCGCGTGCGCAGCACTTCTCCACTGCTGCGGCGGCTGGTGCCGGTGAAAGGCGGTGAGTGGTGCACCGCCTGGCGTTGCTGTTCGTGGCGTGGGTCGGCGTCGCCGGTGCAACGGTGCCGGTGGCGGTGCCGG
>Ga0111538_10012484_pt1 | contig 11232 bp, 10 predicted proteins | sample SoiMethybrSBSTD1_FD_79669 | JGI IMG/M metagenome (GOLD analysis project Ga0111538, IMG submission 79669) | Bulk soil microbial communities from a Populus tree surrounding site in Tennessee, USA - Soil MetaG P. TD hybrid SBSTD1 (version 2)... | ecosystem: Environmental > Terrestrial > Soil >... | reverse complement strand
TGGGAAGCGGTACTAGGTGCCAAGGTGGAGGCACCGACGATCGATGGAAAAGTTGAATTGAAAATTCCGCCCGGCGCAAAAAGCGGACAGCGCTTGCGTCTGCGTAACCAGGGGTTGAATAAGCGCAAAGGCGGTCGAGGCGACGAATATGTACGCCTGAAGATCGTGGTTCCGAAAGATGTCAGCCCTGAAGAGCGCCGAGTATACGAAGAGTTGAAACGTATCTCTCGATTCGAGCCACGGAGTTAATGGACACGGTGATATTAAAAGATGACGGTCCAGCATCAGCATTCCGAGTCGACAGGTTTGCAGAATCGTCGGCACGCAGTGCGCTCGGTGCTGGAGCTAGTGCAGGACCTTATAGTGCTCGGTTTGTGTGCTTGTCTTTTCGCAGCAATGTTGATCAAGCTGGTCCATCTGGGCCAATCGTTGGTGCGGGGTACGGATTTCTCCCCGGTGCTGGCCGACATCATGTTTATTCTGGTTCTGATCGAGTTGTTTCGCCTGTTGCAGATCTATCTGGAAGAGCATCGGATTTCGGTTTCTACCATGGTCGAGGTCGGTATTGTGGCTACCTTACGAGAGGTTCTGTTAACAGGAGCGATGCAAATCGATTGGAGGCAAATGTTGGTGCTTTGCGCATTCATTCTTACGCTCGGCGTAGTTCTCCGATACGCAGGCGTTCGAACACTCCCCCCAGGCGATTGAGCGCCGCGAGGTATGCAAAGAATCATGACAAGCGATTTTGATCTCGATGAACCTTTGACCTTCGATGTTGTTGCCGAGACTGTCGGCGCCAGGCGTACGCTTATTGTGCGGCTGGTGCAGCAGGGCCTGATTGAGACGCTCGATGGTCCAACAGATGAACCTTTGGTGCCGCGACGTGCGGTGGTTCAGCTTCGTCGCATGCAAAGGCTGCGGCGGGATCTCGGTGTCAACTTTGCGGGCGCTGCGATCATTCTCGACCTGGTTGGACGGATTGAACAACTAAATCGAGAGTTAGCGGAAATGCACCGACTTAAGTGAGAACAGCCTGGGGAAGGAGGAAAGTAGGGTATGGCAACATCAATTCGTCCATTACACGATCGCGTGCTCATTCAACGCATTGAAGAAGAGCAGCAAGCGCGAGGTGGAATCATCATTCCTGATACTGCGAAAGAAAAGCCGCAACAGGGTAAGGTGATTGCCACGGGTGATGGAAAGATCAACGAAGATGGGACGCGCAGGCCGCTCGAGGTCAAACCTGGCGACCAGGTGTTATTCGGCAAGTACAGCGGCTCGGAAGTAAAGATCGATGATCAGGAATATCTGATCATGCGCGAGGACGAAATTCTCGGCATTTTTGAGACCGCGTCGAAATCAAAATCGGCGGGACGGTAATTTCGACCTACAGGTCCTATAGCCCATTTAGGTCCTATACCTGGAACTAAATAGTTGGGAGGTTTTAAATGGCGGCAAAAATGGTGGTGCACGGTGATGAATCTCGTCATGCGATTCTGGCGGGCGTAAACAAACTCGCCGATGCAGTAAAAGTAACGCTTGGTCCTCGCGGGAGGAATGTCGTGCTCGACAAAAAGTTCGGCTCACCGACGATCACCAAAGACGGTGTCACTGTGGCGAAGGAAATTGAGCTGGCTGACAAACTCGAAAACGTCGGAGCACAAATGGTCAAAGAAGTTGCTTCAAAGACTTCTGACGTAGCGGGTGATGGTACAACGACAGCGACCGTCCTGGCTCAGGCGATTTTTCGTGAAGGTTTGCGAATGGTGGTGGCCGGCGCGAACCCAATGGCTCTGCAACGAGGCATTCATAAGGCAACGGAACGCGTTGTCGATGAGATTAAGGGTTTTTCAAAACCGGTCAAGGGTGATGCGATTGCGCAGGTAGGAACTATTTCGGCGAACGGCGATCGAACCATCGGCGAACTGATCGCCGAGGCAATGAATAAAGTCGGCAAAGACGGTGTGATAACGGTCGAAGAGTCCAAGACGATGCAGACGGAACTGAACGTCGTTGAAGGAATGCAATTCGATCGGGGATATCTTTCGCCTTACTTTGTCACTAATCCCGAGCGCATGGAAGCAGTGCTCGATGATCCGCTTATTTTGATCCACGAAAAAAAGATTAGCGCGTTGCGCGATTTCCTACCGCTTCTTGAATCAGTGGCGCGGGAAGGCAAGCCGCTTTTGATAGTCGCTGAAGACATTGAAGGCGAGGCCCTGGCGACCCTGGTGGTGAACAAACTTCGCGGCACGCTCAATGTTTGTGCCGTCAAAGCACCGGGTTTTGGCGATCGCCGTAAAGCAATGCTCGAAGACATCGCAATTCTGACTGGTGGGCGCGCAATCACTGAAGAGCTTGGTCTCAAGTTGGAGAGCGTGACGATCGAAGATCTGGGCCGCGCTAAAAAAGTGGTGGTTGATAAAGACAGCACGACAATCATCGAAGGTGCGGGAAACAAGGAGTACATCGAAGCCCGCGTAAAGCAGATTCGCGCTCAGATTGAAGAAACAACGTCAGACTACGACCGGGAGAAGCTGCAGGAGCGGCTGGCAAAACTCGTCGGAGGTGTCGCAGTAATCAAGGTCGGCGCTGCGACTGAAACCGAACTGAAGGAGAAGAAGGCCCGAGTGGAGGATGCAATGCACGCGACCCGCGCGGCAGTTGAAGAAGGAATCGTCGCGGGCGGCGGAGTTACATTCATTCGCGCGCAAAAAGCGCTCGAAGAATTGAAACTCGATGAAGAGGACGAGCAAGTAGGCGTAAGTATCGTCAAACGTGCGCTTGAGGAGCCGCTGCGCCAGATCGCACAGAATGCTGGCCATGAAGGCTCGATCGTAGTCGAGAAGGTGCGGGCTGAAACCAATTCAAACTTCGGCTTTAACGCGCAGAGTGAGAAATACGAGGACCTGGTCAAAGCCGGAGTGATCGATCCGACCAAAGTGGCACGCTCTGCTCTGCAGAATGCGACCTCCATCGCCAGCCTGCTGCTGACAACTGAGGCTGTGATTACCGAAGTGCCGGAAGATAAGAAGAAAGGTGTGAGCGCGCCGATGCCTGGCGGCGACATGGACTATTGATAATCGCCACGATGCGATCTGACAATTTTCACGGCTAAACCCCTATCCACCCTTCCCCCCGGAAAGAATCACCCCCAGAAAGTTGACTAGCCGGAGGAGTGTCGAATGGACATCAATCGATTAACCGAGAAGGCACAAGAGGCTTTGCGTGCGGCGCAGAGTGAGGCCACAAGGTTGGGCCATCAACAGATCGACGTCGAACACCTTTTGCTTGCATTGCTTAATCAGGAAGGTGGCCTCACTAAATCAATCCTCGACAAGACTGCAGTGGATTCTGAACTCGTGCGTCGCCGAGTGGAGGAGGCTCTGGCCCGGTTACCGAAAGTGTCGTCAGCCACTGGCGGTCCCGGGGAAGTCTACATCACAGCTCGACTCAACCGTCTCCTGGTCCAAGCGGAAGACGAAGCAAAGCAACTCAAAGATGAATATGTTTCCGTTGAGCATCTGTTGTTGGCAATGGTAGACGACAAATCCGGGGACGCGGGGCGCATTCTTAGCGAACTCGGACTCACGCGCGACAAGTTGATGCAGGCATTGCGACAGGTGCGCGGTTCCCAGCGCGTAACGTCACCAAATCCGGAGTCAACGTATGAAGCGCTTGAACGGTACGGGCGTGATCTGACCAAGCTTGCCGCGCAGGGCAAAGTCGATCCGGTTATAGGACGTGATGAAGAGATCCGGCGCGTTATTCAAGTTCTCTCTCGACGAACGAAGAACAATCCCGTACTGATTGGCGAGCCTGGCGTTGGTAAGACGGCAATAGTTGAAGGCTTGGCCCAGCGAATTGTAAGGGGAGATGTCCCGGAGAGTTTGAAAGATCGCCGTGTTGTTGCGCTCGATATGGGAGCGCTGATTGCTGGCGCTAAATACCGTGGTGAGTTTGAAGAACGATTGAAGGCTGTGCTCAAGGAAGTACAGGGAGCAGAAGGCCAAATAATTCTTTTCATCGACGAACTGCACACCGTCGTTGGTGCCGGCAAGACCGAAGGCTCGATGGATGCCGGCAACCTCTTAAAGCCCATGCTCGCACGTGGGGAGTTGCATTGCATTGGCGCAACCACACTTGATGAATACCGCAAGTACATTGAGAAGGACGCCGCCCTGGAGCGTCGCTTTCAACCTGTCTTCGTCGATGAACCATCGGTCGAAGACACGATCTCGATACTGCGGGGCCTGCGCGAACGCTATGAGCTTCATCACGGCGTGCGCATTAAAGATTCCGCGCTCGTTGCGGCCGCAGTGCTTTCTCATCGTTACATCACCGATCGCTTTCTGCCTGACAAAGCTATCGATCTCGTAGACGAAGCTGCCGCGCGGCTACGCACCGAAATTGAAAGCGTGCCGGTGGAACTCGATGAAGTGCAGCGACGCGTAATGCAACTTGAGATCGAGCGCGAAGCTTTAAAAAAGGAGAAAGACAAAGCTTCAAAAGAGCGTTTGCAAAAGCTGGAAAAAGAGCTGGCTGATCTAAAAGCCCGCGCCGACGCCCTCAGATCGCAGTGGCAAGTCGAGCGGCAGGCGGTCGAACGCCTACGCAAATTACGCCAGGAGATAGATCAAACTCGGATTGAGATCGAGCAGGCTGAGCGCGCCTACGATCTGAATAAAGCGGCGGAACTGCGCTACGGCAAGCTCACCGATCTGGAGCGAAGGCTACAGTCCGAAGAAGAACTGCTGCAAAAGAAGCAAGGTGGATCCAGACTAATTAAAGAGGAGGTTGATGAAGAAGACATTGCTGAAGTGGTGAGTCGTTGGACCGGGATACCAGTGTCAAGACTGATGCAAGGCGAGATCGAAAAGCTCCTTCAACTAGGCGATCACCTGCACAAGCGAGTGATCGGACAGGACGAAGCAGTGGAGGCAGTCGCCGATGCCGTTATTCGTGCTCGATCAGGGTTAAAGGATCCAAATCGCCCAATCGGATCTTTCATCTTCCTCGGACCGACGGGTGTCGGCAAAACGGAACTTGCTCGAGCCCTGGCCGAATTCATGTTCGATGACGAGCGGGCGATGATTCGCATCGACATGTCTGAGTACATGGAGAAGCACGCTGTTTCGCGGCTGATCGGCGCCCCTCCTGGATATGTAGGTTACGAAGAGGGCGGACAGCTAACGGAAGCAGTGCGACGTCGCCCTTACTCGGTGGTTCTGTTCGATGAAATCGAAAAGGCGCACCATGACGCTTTCAACGTTCTTCTACAGATTCTTGATGATGGTCGTTTGACGGATGGTCAGGGTCGGATAGTCGACTTTAAGAACACCGTCATCATCATGACTTCGAATATTGGTTCTGACAGGATTCTGGAGTTTAGCGGCAAGAGCGATTCTGTAGCTTACGATCGAATGAAGGAAGCCGTCTTGACCGAAATGCGGCATCACTTCCGTCCTGAGTTCCTGAATCGTGTTGATGAGATTGTAGTCTTCCATTCACTCACCGAAGAGCACCTCAAAAGGATTCTCCAGATCCAGCTTGAACGTCTGCGCTCGCGTCTTGCTGAGAGGCACATCAGAATCGAACTAACACCCGCAGCGGAAACTCACCTCGCGCGCGAAGGTTATGACCCGGTCTATGGAGCGCGGCCATTAAAACGAGCGATTCAAAAGGAATTAGAGACACCGCTTGGCCGTAGATTACTGGCCGGCGAGATCAAGGACGGCGACAAAGTAATGGTTGACTGGAAAGACAATCAGTTCACGTTTAAGACGGAAGGAGCTGAGCAATCAGAAGCTGTGGCGGCGAATGCATGAGGAAGCAGAAGAGTTAACAGGTAACGCATGGCAAATCCGATCCTTCTAATCGTTGACGACAACGTAGATCTCCTGAAACAGCTTCAGCGAGACCTCGAACGACGATACGGAGAGCAGTATCGCGTCATCACCGCGTCTTCAGGTCGCGCTGCATTGACCACTCTGCAGCAGCTTAAAAACAAAAATGACCGTGTGGCACTTATCCTGGTGGACCAACGGTTGTCGGACATCACAACCGGCGATTTCCTGGACCAGGCGCGCGCGCTATTCAATGACGCAAAAATCGTATTCCTCACGACAGTCGGCGAAAGCGAAGCGACCATCGGTGCAATCAAGAAATTTCATGTCGACGATTACTTGATCAAGCCCTGTCAGCCTCCAGACCAGAACCTATACCCCGCTGTCAACGATTTGTTGGTCGACTGGCAAGCGCGCGTATCGGTCGAGGGCCTCCGCGTCATCGGATCTCGATTCTCATCAGAAGCCCACCAGATACGCGACTTTTTGGTCCGCAACTGCATTCCGTTTGAATGGCTTGACGTCGACCGAGACAAAGAAGAAATACGCCGGATCTTGAACGTTTCTGAATTAGAAAGTTCACGCCTTCCGGTAGTGGTGTTTCCAGACGGTACACGGCAAACGCGGCCGACGAACGCTGAGATTGCACAGAAGATAGGATTGAAGATTCGACCGGAAGGAGAATTCTACGATCTCATTATCGTGGGAGGTGGCCCATCCGGATTGGCGGCCGCAGTTTATGGAGCGAGCGAAGGCCTCCACACGATTATTGTTGAACGTCACGCACCCGGCGGGCAGGCCGGATTGAGTTCGATGATCGAAAACTACCTTGGTTTTCCGGCAGGACTGAGCGGAACGGATTTGGCCCGCCGCGCCGTTGCGCAAGCGAAGAAGTTTGAAGTTGAGATTGTCAGTCCGCTGGAGGTTTCTGGAGTAAGAGTTAAGGGATCGACTCCAATCGCGACGTTAAGTGATGGTTCGGAGCTGAGGGGCCATGTTGTTTTGATTGCCACTGGAGTCGAATGGCGGCGCCTGAATGTACCCGGGATCGATCGATTAGTAGGTGCGGGAGTCTATTACGGTGGCACTTTGGCGGAAGCTTTTTTCTGTCGTAATGAAGATATCTTTATAGTCGGCGGTGCGAACTCCGCTGGCCAGTCAGCAGTGTACTTCTCGCGTTACGCGAGGAGCGTGACGATGCTGGTACGCGGTGAATCACTTAATGAAGGGATGTCGCATTATCTGATCGATCGGATCAAGAACACCTCGAATATTAGCGTGCGGCTGCGAACGACGGTTTTGGAAGTGCATGGTGAAAACCGGCTCGAAGCTATCACGGTGTTCGATGCGTCGAAAAATAAGAAGGAGACTCTTCCAACGACTGCTTTATTTATTTTCATAGGAGCCCTACCGCACACCGCTTGGCTCAAAGAGGTAGTCAAGAGAGACGATCACGGCTTCATCCTTACCGGTCCGGATCTTCTTCAGGAAAAAGGCAACGGGCACCTGCATGGGTCATGGAAGCTTAAACGTGATCCGTTTTGGTTGGAGTGCAGCCAACCTGGGATCTTTGCCGTTGGTGACGTACGGCATGGTTCAGTGAAACGAGTAGCAGCCGGCGTTGGCGAAGGCGCGACGGCGGTGCAGTTCATTCATCAGTTTCTGGTGTCGGGCGAGAGGTGAGTAATGGCTGGCAATGATTACGGAATTTCGTCGCTGCTTATCGCGACTGATGGTTCAGCCTATGCAGACGTCGCTGCCGAGTCTAGCGCCTGGCTTGCAACTCGGCTGGACGCGCGCATCACGGCGCTATACGTGATCGATGCGCGACGTCTCGCAAGCCACTTCATTAAGCACATTGCTGAGATTCTCGAGAGTTCTCCTTCCGAAGGGCTGACCGACCGTGTCCGAGACTATTACCGCAGGCAGGGACTGGAAGCACTGAAGCGGGTTGTCAGCATCTGCGAAGGTTATGGCGTGACATGCCGGACCAATTTGAAAACCGGCAATATTGTGAAGGTGATCGCAGACGAGGCGGCTCAGACCGATCTTCTCGTGATTGGCGAGCGCGGCGAAGATGAAGAGTTCGAGGCCGGCTTTCTCGGATCAGTAAGCGAGAAACTGGTGCGGAAGGTCAACCGTCCGGTGCTGTTGACCGGGATACAGTTTCGGGGGTTTAGAAAGGCTCTGCTGGCTTACGATGGCAGCGAAGGCGCGCGCGCGGCAATGAAAATGCTCGCACGCCTTGCGATCGCATTGGGTATGGACGTGGACGCAGTGCAAATGGTCGAAGAAGGTGAACCGACGACAGCGCTGAACGAGGTCATATCTTACTTCGAGAATTATCCAGTTCACCACAGCACTCATTATCTGAGGGGCGATAGTCATTCAGTAATCACCGATCACGCGAAAGAGATCGGGTGCGATCTGATAGTGATGGGCGCCTATGACAATTGGGTTGCAGACAGTATGGCGCTTGGAACAACGACAGACTATCTAATCCGCAATAGTCCAGTTCCGGTGCTGGTCCATCACTGAATCGGGAGGTTGGGGGCCAGTTGGCGAGGGCTTAGAACGCCTTCGCGTTACATACGAAAGGGGAAGTCATGGCAAGGACGGAAGGTAAACAACAGAAGGGTACACACACAATGCAAGAAGACGATAGGAATCGTTCAACACAGCAAAGAAAACAGCAACTGCAGGGAACACAGCAATCGCAAAGAGCACAGCAACAGCAGGGTGGTTCAACGCAGACGGCGCTTTCGCAGCGCCAGCAATCGATGCCGGGACTTATCACCAGTCCGTTTAGTTTTATGCGCCGGTTGGGCGAAGGCATGGAGCAACTCTTCGCCGATTTTGGTGTCGGTGGATTGATGCCCAGAGGCTTTAATGAGCTTGCGACCTGGACCCCGCAGATCGAGATGTTTGAGCGGGATAAGCAATTGGTCATTCGCGCTGATTTACCTGGTCTTAAGAAGGATGATGTGCAAATCGAATTGCGGGATGACTCAGTGGTTATTCAAGGCGAACGACAGGAAGAGCGTAAAGAGGAGCGAGAGGGTTTCTATAGCACTGAACGTATGTACGGCAGGTTCTATAGAGAGATTCCATTACCTGAAGGGGCCGATACCGACGAAGCAACAGCGACCTTCCACGATGGTGTTCTGGAGATAGCGATACCCCACGAAGAGGGCGAAACACGTGGACGTCAATTAGAGATTCAGGATGCCCAGTCCGCAGAACAGCGTAAACCACAGTCGCGAGCAGCCAGCGCAGGTCGGTAAGACGAGCAATGAGCTAAACGTGAATCTGAGGCAAGGAGGGTACGATGTTATTAGTATATACGAGCAGTTGGTGGGCTTTGGTATTGCGCGGAATAGTCGCAATCGCGTTCGGGATACTGGCATTTTTTTGGCCGCAGATCACACTGACGGCCCTGGTTTTCCTTTGGGGTGCGTACGCACTGGTAGATGGTGCGTTCGCGATGGCTGCCGGCGTGAAATCTTACGGCGAGAACAAACGTTGGTGGCTTCTTTTGATTGAAGGAATTCTGGGTGTCATAGCAGGTGTGGTGGCGTTTGTGATACCAGGCATTACGGCACTGGTACTGCTGATGTTGATCGCTGCATGGGCCATAGTCACGGGCTCCTTCGAGATTGCCGCAGCGGTTCAGTTGCGGAAACACATCACGGGAGAGTGGTTACTGGCGCTGGCCGGAGTTGCATCGATTATCTTTGGTGTTCTTTTGTTTCTCAATCCAGGCGCCGGGGCACTCGCTGTCGTCTGGCTGATCGGCGCGTACGCCATAGTGTTTGGATGTCTACTAATTGCGCTCGGTTTGAGACTGCACGGTATGGTGAAGTCTGCCGATCGGATGACGCCGCGCGCTGTGTGAGGTGAACAGGTTTTCTCTGCCGTACATCTGCGTATCTCTGCGTTCTCGTCTTAAATGGCTATTTCAACGCAGAGATAAGCAGAGGACCGCCGAGAATCCAGAAAGGGGAAGAACATGGGAAGAGGAATAACAAGTTCGATGTCATTGGCATTGACTCTGGCGGTCAGCACCGCTTTGCTGGGTGCGTGCAATCGCCAGAATGACAGCAGCTTTCGTCTGACTAACGATCCGAGCGCTAACAGTGCCACCAGCGCAAACGCGACAACCGGCAATCCATCGGTCATGCCTGTCGCGTCGTATGCGGACGTTGTGAGCAAAGTAGCGCCGGCGGTAGTAACGATTCATTCGCAGATGCGGGTGCGTCAGCCGCAGCAGTATCCCTTCCTGGATGATCCATTCTTTCGGGAATTCTTCGGTGATCGCGCGCCGCAGCCGGCGCCGGAACGTAGACGCGAGGGATTAGGCTCAGGTGTGATCGTCCGTCAGGATGGTTATATCTTAACGAATCATCATGTCATCGATGGCGCTGAACGAATCAAAGTGGACTTGGGTGACAATCGCACCCTCGAAGCACGAGTTGTTGGCTCTGATCCGCCGAGCGATCTGGCAGTATTAAAGCTCGAGGCTAGTGGCTTGCCCGTGCTCCCGTTAGGCGATTCAGATCGCACTCAGGTCGGCGATGTTGTGCTTGCAATAGGAAATCCCCTGGGTGTCGGACAAACCGTTACGATGGGAATCATCAGCGCGAAGGGCCGGCAGACCGGGCTGAGCAATGGCAGCTTTGAAGACTTCCTGCAGACCGACGCGTCGATCAATCAAGGTAATTCGGGCGGTCCCCTGGTCAGTACCAACAACGAGCTGGTTGGCATCAATTCACAAATTCTTTCGCCTTCTGGAGGAAGCATTGGGCTAGGCTTTGCCATCCCGTCAAACATGGCGCGCACAGTGATGGACCAGTTGATCAATACGGGCAAAGTCAGGCGTGGGCAGCTTGGGATTGTCGTGCTCAAGATACCGTCTGAAGAAGCTTCGAAAATGGGTGTCGTTCAAGGACCGGGAGTGGTTGTGTATGAAGTGCAACCGGGAAGTGCCGCTGATCGTGCTGGTCTTCGAAAGGGTGACGTCATTACTGCGCTCAACGGAACGCCGATCAATGATCCCAACTCCTTCCGCAACTTGATTGCCGCTAGTCCTCCAGGATCGGAAGTAACTCTAACAATCAAGCGCGGCGGCAGTGAACAGCAGGTACGTGCGACCCTTGGCGAATTTACCCCGCAAGCTGAACGTCCGCGTGGATCACCATGAAACCCTTTAGATACGGACCAGTCGAATGCGGTCGATCTGGTCCAGAGGTACTGCGGCTATGCGGTTGAATGAAGTGGCTAGTCTTGGAGCAGTACTTCACTTCCAGTTCGACTACATAAGTTGCGAGTTGTTGGCATTACGAGGAGGAGAACATGGCAGGTTTCATCGAGCAAACACAATGGAGGA